>Ga0114950_10001726_pt1 | contig 16578 bp, 11 predicted proteins | sample N075metaG_FD_83503 | JGI IMG/M metagenome (GOLD analysis project Ga0114950, IMG submission 83503) | Deep subsurface microbial communities from Kermadec Trench to uncover new lineages of life (NeLLi) - N075 metaG | ecosystem: Environmental > Aquatic > Marine > Ocean trench > Sediment | place... | reverse complement strand
TTTTCATAAATCACTCCAATAGTTAGTTTAGGGAGTGATTGGGGGCATCTATAGGGGCATATTTCCTTTTTGTTTCCGTGAAGTCTATTTAAAACAACACGTTAGGGAGATTATTCACAGGTGGGCGTGCCTACCAAGGAACCTTATGGCTGAAGACATGTCAGACACGGATCAAGGCGGGGCAGCTTACATCTTTGTGAGCTACTGCCACGACGATTCGGACCAGGTTTACCCCGAGCTTGTCTGGCTGCGCGCACAAGGTTTCAATGTCTGGTACGACCAAGGCATTGCGCCGGGGTCATCGTGGCGCGAGGAAATAGCAACTGCGATAGACGAATGCGCTTTGTTTCTGATGTTCGTGACCCCGCGTTCGGTTAAATCAGAACCCTGTCGCGGATCGGCAACGCAGTCGTATCCCCTTCAACGGGTTTCTGGAAGTGGCTGTCCCAACGCCTCTGCTTCGAGCAACCTGGCGCCCCGTAACACGTTCTCCATGGCGTAGTTACCTTCGTGGCAGGCGTACTCGTAGACTGACTCATCGCTCGCTCGCCACAGATACTGGCCGGTCCAGGGCGCCGTCCAGGTCAAATCGTCTTCGACGGTGAAGCGATAGAGCACATCACCACCCTGCAGCATGGTAAAACGCTCCACAACGTGCTTGGCTGCCGAGCCACCGCCCGGTAATTCCTCCTGAGGCCGGAAGTTTGTGGTGTCGACAACCAGGGTGTCATCCTCCCACCAGCCGATCGAGTCCCCCAGCCAACGCTGATCTTCGGGTCCTGGGTGCTCGACAGTACGACCTTCCCGCTTCAGGCGGACGATGCGCGCGTCGTGAACCATTTCGAGCAGAATGACGACGTGATCGTCGGTCTGCTCGATCCTCTTAAAATTGTTGTAAAGAGCCGGTAGGGTCGGGGCGACCCCGGTGAAGCCGGTCAGGCAGCGCTCGCGATGCGGCAGTGACTCGGGTCCGTCGTAAGGACCAGGACCGTCCACCTCCACCCACCACGCCGTGCCGTCGTTCGGACGCGTGAGGCTCGCCAACTGAGCCGTAGCCGCCTGTCGCGCCTCCGATGTCATCGGTGGCAGCCGGCCGTTCTCGGGCTCGACGAGGATCGAGGTGGGTATCTTGCCGTCGATGACGTTGACGTCAGTGCCGCGATCCATCCAGAACAGGTTGTAGGCACCCACGTTACCAGCGCCGAACTCGTTGCCGCCTGTCGCCGTTTCCTCGAGGCCAACGACCTTGGCGCCACCTTCCGGGGGGGCGTCGCGGTCGGAGGCGGACTGTGCCGCCCCTTTCTCCTGGAGGCCACGCTCGCGATCGGCCACCGCCTTGGCTTCTTCAGGCGTGAGAAAGGCCTTGTCTCCGAACTGTGCCGGGCGCTCCAACGGGGTGAGCGTGGCTGCATCGTAGTTCCCGGTCAGATCGGGTCGCCCGCTCGCCGTACGCGGGATCGAGCCCTCCTGCGCCGGTAGCGCCGGAATACAGGCGAAGGTGAAAAGGACCGCCGTCAGGATGCACTCAGTTCGTTTCATCGTCAGACCCTCGAGTTGTGGTGGTATAGCTGAGGATATCAATCACAGACGAGCGTCGCATCTACAATCCTCGCCAACGCGGCCTCCAAAAGACCTGATCGTGTGGGATCAGGTCAAAGGAATGAGTAGGTTCGGCCAGAGATCAACGAGCAGAGGTTAGCGCTGCTCACCCTCAATTCGTTCGACGGCGACATAACCCAGGACAAGATCTGTTTAGCGAGCCCGATAGAACCCACAGCCGGAACCTTCCACGCGCGAAGTGGCGGGCGCGTTGACAGAATAATTAGGCGCCGTTGATGAGCGTGTTGCCAGGCTTACATCGCTGGCAACACGGTTGAACGAACTGCTCACTAAACGCTATTCGCCATCAGGGGTAACAACCATCTGGCTGTGCATGCGCTGACCGGCATCTGTGCCAAACAACGGTACGACATACTTACTCCAGCGGGTCATGTCATCAAACACTGAAAAGATGAATAAGTCTGGGAAATCAGGGCCACGAGTAATGGGTTGACGGACAGCGGCAAATCCAGGGCCATCAACACCAAAACTTGCCATCCACAGGGTTGCGGACGAGTTGTAGCAGGTTGATTAATTTTAATGAGATCATAGACTTCGTTACTTGAGTTCAATTTGTTCCTAACCGGAGAATTCCACGAATGGATCTATTCAGTCTCTTGACCAATGGCGTGCTTGATTTATCGGTCGGTGCACTGGTGCTGACGACACTAGCGCTTACCCATGTCACCGTTGTTTCGGTCACGGTTTATTTCCACCGGTTCTCTGCACACCGTGCACTCGACCTGCACCCGGCTTTGCAGCACTTTTTTCGCTTCTGGCTATGGTTTGCTACCGGCATGTTGACCAAGGAATGGACAGCGGTGCATCGTAAACATCACGCCTTATGTGAGACCGAAGAGGACCCGCACAGTCCGCAGGTACAGGGGCTTGGCGAAATATTCTGGAAGCAGACCGAGGCCTATCAACGCAGCGCAGCAGATCCCGCAGTGTTGGACCGTTACGGCGTCGGCACACCGGATGATTGGATGGAACGAAACATATACACACGGTTCAGTTATGCCGGCGTTTTCCTACTATTGTTGCTCTATGTAGTGCTGTTCGGCGTCATCGGCATCACGGTCTGGGCCGTACAAGTGGTGTGGATCCCAGTACTCGGCGGCGTGATCAATGGCATAGGTCATTTTTGGGGTTATCGTAATTTCGAGGTTCCGGATGCGTCACGCAATATTGTGCCGTGGGGCATTTTGATCGGTGGTGAGGAGTTGCATAACAACCACCATACTTACCCGAATTCTGCCAAGTTTTCGGTAAAGTGGTGGGAGTTCGATCTCGGTTGGTGTTGGATAAGGCTCTTTCAAACTCTTGGCTTAGCGACACCGTTGCACACTGGCCCCGTCGTCTCGCGGCAAACTGAAAAGCCAATGATCAGCACAGATGCGGCGGCCGCCTTGGTGAATGATCGCTTTAACGTCATGGCTCAATATGCAGAACGGGTCATTGCACCGACAGTCAAAGCCTATAGGGCAGATCTGGCGGGTAGTGGTCGCCGGCTTTCTCGCCGTGCTAAAAGTTTATTATGTCGACAGGGTTTGCTGCTGAATGCTGCCAGCCAGAACCGGCTGCAAACACTTATCGAAGTGCCGGAGTTAGGTACGGTTTACGAACTCCGACTGAAGCTGCAGGCCATTTGGGAGCAACGCACCGGAAGCCTGGAAGAACTAACCCAGGCGCTGAGGCAATGGTGCGCGGATGCTGAAGCAACTGGCTCCCAGGCGCTGGCTGATTTTGTCAGCGAGCTGAGGTCCTACAGCCTCCCGCGAACTGCCAGCGGCTAGAAATCTCGAGGTTCTTATGGCTAATCGCTATCTGAAAATCGCCTTCGTCGCGCTAATTTCTTTGTTGTGTTTGTTCTACGCAGCCCAGAATGTCGTAAATCTCGATGCGTGTTACCAGACCTTTGCTTATGTGCTGGGGGCGACAGATCATCAGACCTACCCGGATTCGATTTTCCCGGCAATTAGCAGTTCAGTTATCCTTTGGACCTTGCTTGTTCTGGTTATCTCTCTCGAGTTTGCAGCGGGTCTGCTGGCCGCTCGTGGTGCTTGGGATCTGTGGCGTGCCAGGCAGGCATCCGCGTCAGATTTTAACGGTGCCAAGACCTATGCGCTGATGGGTTGAGGGCTGGGCATTGTTGTCTGGTTGGGTCTGGTTGGGTCTGGTTGGGTCTGTTTGGTGTGTTTGGCAGCGCGCTTTTACAAATATGGCAGACCCAGATCGGCGCCGGGTCGATGGACGATTCCTTCCAGATATTTGTCTCTTGCGCGCTCATCTTCATGATCGTGAATGGCGCTGACGAGTAAACCATTCACGCTGATTTATCAGTTAGTTATCTGAAGCCGCGGTTTACGTCTCTTTGCGGTCCTCAATCGCCCGCGAGATAACAAACTGACGGATACGCTCAGCGTCATCGTTGGTTAACAAGTCCGCAAAGCTTGCCATGCCGTTAGCCTTTTTCGATCCGCCAAGCACGATGGACTGCCACGCTGCATGAGTTTCGGGGCTGGCGCGTCTGAGATCGGGAAGACCACCGGCAGAGCGGGCACTGGGACCGTGGCAGAACGTGCAGATATCACCATACAACACCTCACCGCGGCTGATGTCTTCTACGGATGCGGTCAGCGGTGGGGGTTCGGGTATACCCAGGTCGAGTTCCGGTGGCACCGGCAGTTGTACGTTGGCGCCTAATTTCAGACTAACGATTCGAGCGGTGCTGCCGTACTTTTCGTCCGCGCTGTCCGGGCCGCGTCCACCGGCACCGATTTGAATGGCGATATATTGCTCGCCGTCCACGGCGTAGCTGATTGGGGGGGCGATCATTGAACTGTACAAATTTATCTGCCAGCGAACCTCGCCGGTATCGCTGTCAAATGCGGTCAAATCACCCAGGGCATCGCCTTGAAATACCAGATTGCCCGCAGTTGCCAGGACGCCGCCATTGTCCGGGTGAGATTTTTCGACGACCCACTTCTTTTCACCGGTGATAGGGTCGAAAGCATTCAAGTAACCTTTGGACTCGGGTTCGTCGCCTCGTTGCCGGATCATTTGCTGGAGATGGCCAAATTCCACAGCGGTATTCCACTGGCGGATCCGGCGCTTGTAGAAGCCGGATTTCTGGTACTCCTGGGGCATTGAGTACAAAAATGGCGCGTCATGAGAGTCAAAATAAACTAGACCTCGACTCGCATCGTAGGACATTGCCTGCCAGTTGTGTGCGCCGAAAGGTCCCGGCAAAATCCATTGCGCATTATCCACATAAGCCTTGTCAGGATTTTCTACCGGTCTGCCGGTAGCCATATCGACATGTGTGGCCCAGGTTGTCGTAGCGAACTTGTGCGCTCGCAACAGCTTGCCGTCACTGCGATCTATGACGTAGAAGAATCCATTTTTTGGCGCTTGCATCAGCACTTTGCGTTGTGCGCCGTCGATCTCCATATCCGCCAGCATCATGTCCTGTACCGCGGTGTAGTCCCAGTTGTCACCGGGGGTGGTCTGGTAGTACCACTTCATCACACCGGTATCTGCATCCAACGCCACAATGGAAGCTAAGAACAGGTTGTCGCCACCACCAGGAGAACGAATGATCCGCGTCCATGGCGCACCGTTGCCGACGCCGATATAGATGTTGTTGAAATCCGGGTCGTAGACAATGGAATTCCAGACCGTGCCGCCGCCGCCGATCTTCCACCACTCTCCACCTTTCCAGGTTTTTGCGGCTAGCTCCATTTCGGCATGTTCGAAGGGAAGAGCCGGATCGCCGGGTACGGTGTAGAAGCGCCACGCTTGTTCGCCAGTATCCGCATCGTAAGCTGTGACATAACCACGCACGCCGTATTCCGCGCCACCGTTACCGATATACACTTTGCCCGAGGCCACTCGTGGTGCACCGGTAATGGTGTACTGGCGGGTTCGATCGATAATTGTATCGACTTCCCATACGGGCACACCGGTGGCAGCGTCCAAGGCCATTAATCTGCCGTCCAGGGTCGCTGCATATATTCGCCCTTTGTATGCAGCAAGCCCACGACTGATGACACCACAGCAGGCATCTCGTGCGGTTTCGCCGGGTACTTCGGGGTCGTAACGCCAGATTTCCTCGCCGTTTTTGGCGTCGAGGGCATAAATTATGTTGAAAGGTGTAGAGAAATACATGACGCCGTCGATGATCAGCGGCGTCGCCTCCAACGGATGGAACGTGTGCAGATCCTTGTACCAGGCAATACCGAGATCAGCGACGGTATCCTGATTGATTTGTGTGAGCGGAGAAAATCGTTGTTCTTCGTAATTGCGACCGTAGGTCAACCAGGCACCGGGTTCGACCGTGTCCATGGCTGCAATACGTGCTTCATCGACCATGGCTGTAACCGTGGGTTGCGGCGCTGGCGCGATGGTGTCGGGTGGGGGTGGTGTTGCATCATCTGAACAAGCGACCACAAACAGGCATAGCAGTAGTGCGCAAGAAGTTCTCATCGTTTTCCCCAACGTTCTAATCGACATTGAAGATACGCCCAAACGGGTGGGAATCCCATCGCCCTATAAGGATTTGACGTCTACCCAGCTGGTGACAACCTGCGGCTTTGCGCCGCTGATGTCTGTGCGCGCCAGCACCAGTTTATCGCCAGCCAGTGCAAGTTGCGGAAATCCGGATGGACGCGACAGTTCGGTGTGAGCGATGACTTTAATCTCGCCCAGGCGGCCGTCGACGTATGCCTTGCGCACACAAATTTCACCGTCTCCGCTACCGCCGCGACGCAGCCAACCGACGATGGCAGAATCGTCATCTGCAAGCACCACAGACACTCTGCCCATGACTGCGCCGATATCAATACGAAGCGGTTCCATAAAGGTGGCTGCGCCATCGTTAGACCAGGCAAGTTGTACCTTCGGTTGCCCCTGCGCGGCTGTGTACCAGGCGACAGCGACTCGATCTTCGTCTGCGGCAATCGACGGGCCGTTTACCGGGCAACCGCTGATTTCCCATCCGTCTGCGGCAACTGCCTTAGCCTCTTGCCACTCGTCGTTGACCGAGCGCATGACATAGATATCGCGAATCTCTGCGCTGGTGCGGTCGCGGTAAACCACAACGGGGCCTTCGCGTGCCATTGCCACGTCTGTCTGGCAACAGTCACAGACCAGATCGTCGGCAACTTGTTCGTCTGTGATATCGCCGCTGGCATGCAAGACTGCAGAGCGCAGGGTGATGCCACCCGGCATTGCCGCCTCTTTGACCATGTTTCGACCATCGAGCCAGATCGTGCCAACACCAGATTGCCAGCCAAACAAGCTGACGAACCCATGCTCGGATGCTGTGCCGTCGTCATGGGGCTGCACCGCATCGTGCCAACTTTTACCCGCATCTGTGGAGATAGATACAGCGACGTCATAAGCGAAGCCCGGCCCTGCTTGAGTGCGTAACCACTGTGCCGCCCACAGGTTGCCGGTGATGGGCACAACAGCGGGGAAGTCTGCCCAGTTCACCAGCCAGTCGTCGCCTTCGGCAACGGTTTGAGCCGGGCTCCATTGACCGTCCTGCAATGTGGCATAACGTAGTTTAGTGGTTGGCTCGCCGTGCTCCAGCCAGCTCAACAAAGGCTCGCCTGTATCGGTCGTGGATAAGTTGGCTTCGCCACTGTCTGGCCCTGCGGGTGAGACCAGCGAAACGACAGTGAAGTCGGCGTCATTGCTCGACGAGGTGGGGGTGCAAGCAAACAAACACATGGTCAGTATGCCAAGAGCGATGGATCCCAAAGGACGAGCGGGATAAAAATCTAGTCTGAAATTTGACACAAATTGGCTATTCATCGAATGGCCGTGCAGTGTATCTCATGGGTATACGATTTAGGTATTTGGATTGATAAGAAGGATCATCCTGCATATTCATCGAGTCATCGGGCTCGGGGCAGCCTTTTTCCTTACGCTGCTGGGCATTACGGGGGCGATACTGGTCTGGGAGGAAGAACTCGATGCTCAGTTGAATTCTGCGCTTCTCTACAACCGTGTTAATGGGCCTGCAATGGCGCCACCTGAACTCATCGATGCGGTAACTGCAGAAATCGGTTCGGCCACCATTGATTTCCTGTCTTATCCTCGCGATCCGCAACGCAGTGCAATTTTCTACGTCAGTGGTCTTGTCTCGCCGCTCGGTCCAGTCAACCAGGTGTTTGTTGATCGAGGCGATGGTCGTATTCTGGGTAACAGGAACACCGTGACGCCCAATCTATATAGTCGCGCTGAACTCTTACCCTGGCTCTACCAATTTCATTACTCGCTGGTTGCCGGCCGGACCGGAATTGTTCTGTTGGGTGTTGTCGCCTGTCTATGGTTTTTCGATTGTTTGATTGCCTGGTATCTCACTTTGCCGCGCAGGTGGACGTGGCACGGCTGGAAACCGGCTTGGTTGATCAACAAGAATCGCCTTAACTTTGACGTCCACCGAGCTGTTGGCTTGTGGTTATCCCCAGTGCTTGCCGTCATCGCTTTTACCAGTATCTATTTCAACCTTTATACGGAAGTCTTTTTGCCGGTGGTGAATGCCGTTTCGACCGTCACGACCCAACCCTATGAGGGCGTACCTCGTCCCGGTCCTGGGAACGAATCTCGAATTGAATATGCAGAAGCTCTGAATACGAGCTACGCAGAACTGGAAGGCCGCGGTCTACAGGTTGAGGCGCTTGGTTATTTATCCCGGAATCCCCAGCGGGGGTACTATGTCGCCGCTTTCTATACCGATCGGGATTTATCCCGAGATGCCCCTTCCGCTCATGTGTACGTTAACGAAGATGGCTCTCTCAGACATGTGCGAATCATCGGTGAGGGCAGTGCGGGAGATGCGATTGTCGATTGGCAGTTCCCATTGCACTCCGGCCAGGCCTTCGGTCTATTCGGGCGCATCGTTGTTTTCCTTAGCGGCATTCTATTAGCTGTACTGTCTGCCACTGGCGTTGTGATCTGGTGGCGCAAGTTACGCGCTCGAAAAAAATGGGGTCAGAGTAAAGGCCCAACATAGTTGGGGCAGAGTAAATTTACTCTGACCGCATTTTTGACCCCATCTGTTGTATTAGTTAGTTTCCAAACTGATATTGCATTCCCACGTATGCCGTGCGCCCCGGTGCGGCGTAGCTGATTACCTCAACGTAATCTTCATCAAAAAGATTCTCCACGCGCAGATAAATATCAAGCGCGTCAGTGACAGCATAGGAAGCTTTCAGATTAAATAAAGTGTAACTGTCCAATTGGGTTCGTTCGGCAACGAAGCCGTTGTTGAAGAAATTGCGGAAGTCGGTATCGAGCATTTCACCATTGAAAATGACACTTCCTGAGACACTGGCGCGTTTGTCCATGAACTGATGGGTGAGGTTCAGACTCGCCGTGTTCTCGGGCCGCCGAACCTCCTCGCCGCCAGGTTCGTCGGCGTCGGTATAGGTGTAGTTGGCCACAACTGACGTGTTGTCGGTCGGTTGATAGTTGATGCTTAGTTCGACTCCGCGACGATCACTGGCGCCGTCGATATTCACCACGCTCGGGAAGCTGCTGCGTATTTCATCTTTTAAGTCAGCGTCGAAGTAGGTGAGGTCGACCACCAGGGTTTTGTTTAGCAAGAACTGTTCTATGCCGACGTCCCAACCCTTTGATTCCTCGGGTTCCAGATTCGGATTTCCCACAAAAGTACCGGGTACGAAGCCGAATTGTTCGAAAAAGGTTGGGTTGGTTACCGCAGCACCATAGCTGGTGTGGAGGCGGGTGTTCGCTGCGTTGAAGCGCAAGGAAGCGTCTATAGAGTAGGTTGTTGTGTCTTTGAAGTCGTCGTTGTCGTCTTGTCGAAGAGATGCGGCGAGGAATATCGAATCGTTGATTTCTATTCTATGTTCCAATCCATAGCCGATGAGATCACGCTTCTGAGTTGGCACCTGGCTTGGGTCGAAAGGAAACAGATTCTTGAACGACTCTTCTTCTCGTTGTACAAAAAGTGTTGTTCGGTGGTTGGTTGTTCCGTTGGTTGCCCACAGCCAACTGGTGTCGAAGCTGTATTGATCTCGTCGCGACTCACTGCCGAAGTTGCCACCATCGGTTTCAGAATCTGCTCGATTCACCGTTATTTTTGATATCGACTGATCGTTAGCCAACCGCAGGGTTGCGACCAAACCAACAGTTTGGTCTTCGTTTTCTGCAGCGGTGTTGTCATCGACGGCCAAACCCTGTGCCGGCCCGCCGCTGAAGTCAAAGCCATCTGTGTCTGTGTCTTTTTCCGTACGCCGACCAAACAGATCAACGGAAAACGCGTCGCTGAGTTGCAGATGCAATTGCCCGGTGAGGGTATGGTTTTTGTCTTCGTCGTCTTCACTGCCCATGACAGAATCATCCCGGGACAGGTCAAACTCTGATTTTCGCACGGTATAACTCAGCCGGCCAGTGATTCGATCTGTACCACCGGAGACTGATAGTGAGCCATGCCGCGTGGCATTTTCGCCGACTTCGATGTCGGTGTTGAGGGTGAAGCCTTGCGTTGGGCGTTTGCTGTGGATGCTGATAACACCGGCGAGGGCATTGGAGCCATAGAGGCCGCTCATGGGTCCGCGTAATACTTCTATGCGTTCGATGTCGGCGGTCAGCAAGGATGAAAAATCGAACTCGCCTGAACCTGCAGCGGTTATGTCAATGCCGTCCATGAGGACCACAACGTGGTTACTTTCTGCGCCGCGAACCCGCAACTGGGTAGAACCGCCATAGCCACCTGTTCTGCTGACGGCGATGCCGGGAACAAAGCGAAAAAGGTCTGCGGCATATTCGTAGCCCAGATTCTCGATTTGTACCTCATCCAGAACGGTTACGGCACGGCCAATTTTGTAGGTTTCCATGGGCAGGCGGGACGCGACAACAACCAATTCTTCAACATCGGTGGCAGGTGTTTCCTGGGCAGATAGTGCGGTGCTTAGAAGGACGGTGAACACAACAAGGCTCACCTGCATATAATTTATCATCTGTTCTCTCCTTGCGACGCTGTTCCTCGAGCGCGTGTTCGTAGGTAAAGAGCAAGATCGGTCTACGGACTGATGGGTTGAGATAGTCTCGGTGCTTGCCGCCTTCCCGCACAAAATGCACAGTGGCTTAGTCTGACAAGCACTACCCAAATTACCGTTGCGAGGCCAGTATCAGAATTACACTGATTTCCCGGACATCTTACTCAATGGTTTCTTAACTGACGATTTTCCACGTCACAAGAAAGATGGGCATAATAGAGACAAGTTGATACCCAGGCAAATGAGAGAATCTCAATTGCATCATCAAAATGGTTGTATTTGTCGTTGTTAGTTAAACCAGGAGTGCTTTTCTCAATCCTTCAACTGGCAAGCTTGCAACTGGGGTTGTTTTTATTGCCGGTCCAGGCACTTGCTGGCCCTGACGACATCCGCATTGGCTATGTGTTTTCGGACGGGCAAATGCCGATAACAGTCTCCGCCTATCGTCAATTGCTGGAAGAACGCCCGGATCTGAAAAACAAAATCAGCATAACCATCCTTACAGAATCGACTTTTGATGAGATAAATCCTGAAGAACTGATGTCCGTTGATGTTTTGGTCTATGACGTAATGAACGAGCAGATGGTCGCTCGCTTTGATCAACAACATAGCGCCTCTCTTATTGCGCAGGTAGACGAGGGCGGGACGGTGATCGGTGTTGGTCAGGGACTGATGTCGCAGCAGCAGTATGCAGCAGCAGGCGTACACTGGAATGACACAGCCCGTCAATTCTGGGCCGGTTCCGGTCTGGCGAATCAGCTTGGTCTGCTCAAATATGCTTTGCAAAAGGCTGGTGTGGATAGTCTGGAAGTCCCCGAACCGCAGACTACGTTCTCCGGTGGGTACTACTACCCTACCGAAGGCGGCGGCCAGGTCTTTGCAACCTGGAGCGACTTCGATACCTGGCGTAAAGCGAACGATAAACATCGCAAGGGCGCGCCACGTATCGCAATCGGTTTTTATCGTGCGAACTACTATAGCGACGAAATGGCCATTGTGGACGCGCTCATCGCGCAGATAGAAGCCCGCGGTGCGGAAGCGATCCCCTACTTTGGCTATCCCGGACACGTCGCGACGCACCAATATCTGATGGATGAGCAAGGACAGAGCCGCGCGGATGTTGTGTTGGCATTTTTGTTCAGGTTTGCGCAGCCGGACTCTGCCGAATTGTTATCGGGGCTGGATGCGCCGATTATAAATCTTGTTACGCTGTATGGACGCAGCCAGGCACAGTGGCAGGCTTCGTCGACCGGTTTGTCACTATTTGAAGGGACCTTTCAGATTGCGGTGCCCGAGTTAGCAGGTCTGATAGCACCGACGGTGGTGGGTAGCCGGGAAAAGACCCTGGAAGCCAGCACCGGTTTGTCAGTGATTTTACAAACTCCTATTTCGAGTCGAGTAGAGCGAGCGGTAAGTCGTGCTCTCAAGATAGCGCGGCTACGAGCTATGCGGAATGCGGACAAAAAATTAGCGCTGATCTATTACAACTATCCAGCGGGTGCATCCACCATCGGCGCAAGTTATCTGAACGCGGTTGACTCTCTGGCGAATATATTAAATCGTCTGTCTGATGCGGGCTATGACGTCGGCGGCAGGCGGTTCGACGGAGATCAATTGTTGCAAACCCTCACTCAGCGAGGTGTCAATATTGCAGGATATGCGCCCGGCGAACTGGCGCAGTTTGTCCAGCAGGACAATCTCGTTCGAGTCCCGTTGCCTCAATATGAACAATGGTCGCGTGAGTTGGATCCGACCTTTTACGCCAAAGTCATTGAAGACTGGGGGCCTGCAGCGAATGCTCGTTTGATGGCGCAAGGTGGTGAACAGCCCGGGTTTGTCATTCCGGCGCTGCGCTTCGGTAACGTCGTGGTTATGCCGCAACCGATTCGTGGATGGGGAGAGGATGACGCAAAGCTTTATCATGCGGAAGATCTGGCGCCACATCATCAATATGTTGCTGTGTACCAGTGGCTGCAGCACGATCTGGATGTCGATGCCATTGTGCACCTGGGGACCCACGGCACACTGGAATGGCTGGATGGCAAAGATACGGGCCTGTCCGACGCCGACGCCCCGGAAGCACTTATTAGCGATATCCCACATTTCTATGTCTACAATGTCGATGTCGTCGGCGAAGGTTTAGTTGCAAGACGTCGCAGCGCTGCCACTTTGATAGACCACATGGTGCCGCCTTTTGTAAAAGGTGGCATTTATGCGGAGCTGGCAGAGCTGTCGGATCGCATCGACAGCTATCAGGTCAATCTGACAAAGAATCCACAACTTGCGGCGGTTTACGCTGGAAATATTCGCCAGGCGGTCAAGGATCTCGACATCGAGGAAGTCTTGGCCCTTGATTCTTCCAATAGTGCCCCGGGTGACGCGATCTCGGACGAAGTGCTGCATGCCATCGGCGACTACATCGAGAAACTCAAGCAGCAGAATATCCCCTATGGGATGCATACGTTTGGCCATCTACCGACACTTGAACAACGAGCGAGCACCGTCGACGCAATTGTCAGTGTGGACCTTTCACTAAGCGAGGGTGATGCGCAAGCTTTTGCGGCACAAATGGATGGGGATATTGTGCGTTCGGCGACTCGTGAATTGGATAATCTGTTGCATGGTTTGTCAGGAGGATACATTCCAGGTGGTACCGGTGGTGAGCCTATCCGCAACCCCGATGCCTATCCGACCGGTAAGAATTTCTACGGTATCGACCCGGATAAGGTGCCGACCAAGGCGGCCTGGAAAATCGGCGTGGAACTGGCGCAGCAGCTTGTTGCAGCACGGTTTGCAACGCACGGGACCTACCCGGAAAAGTTGTCCTTTGTCATCTGGGGAGATGAAACCATGCGTCACGAGGGGATTTTGGAGTCACAAATATTCTGGTTTCTCGGAGTGCGGCCGGTCTGGGATGTCCGTGACAAAGTTGTCGACGTTGAGGTCATTCCCGAGGATGAGTTGGGTCGGCCTCGGGTAGATATTGTCATCGCCAGTGCCGCCGAAGGCATGTTTCACAATGTGACCGTGCTGATGGACAAAGCGGTGCAACTGGTCAAAGTTCTGGATGAAGAAAACAATTTCGTGCGCGAACATTACCTGGCGGTGAAGAAAGAGCTGATAGCGCTTGGTTATTCAAACAAGCAGGCCGATCTGCGTGCATCGGTGCGCATCTTCGATGAAGCACCAGGCACCTATAACCTCAACGTATCGCGTATCGTCGAGGCCAGCGGCACCTGGGACAACGATCTGAGCATGGCGCATGACTACACCAGAAAAATGGGCCACGGTTTTGGCAATGGCTTCTGGGGTGAGCCGATGGAAGATGTGTTCCGCCTGACCTTGCGCGGTACCCAGATGGTCGTTCACTCCAGTTCCACCATGCTCTACGGCGCCTTGGATAATGACGACTTCTACATGTATATGGGTGGCCTCGCGAATGTGGTGAAGAATCTGGATGGTGTTGCGCCACAAATGATGGTGACCAACACTCGGGATGTCTCGCGTCCTGAAATGTCGACCATCAATGAGTTTTTAGACACCGAGCTGCGCTCGCGCTACTTCAATCCTCGTTGGATTGAAGGCATGCAGAGTGAAGGCTACGCAGGCGCCGGAGAAATGCGTAGCTTTGTTGAATATCTGTGGGGTTGGGATGCCATTACATCCGACACTGTCGATGATCGTGATTGGAACGAAGTGTTTGCTGTTTACGTTGAAGATAAACATGGCCTGGATATGCAGGCGTTCTTTGACCAGGCCTCGCCCTTTGCTTATCAGGATATGACCACGCGGATGTTGGAGGTTGTGCGCAAGGGCTACTGGAATGCCAGTGTGGAGATTCGCCACACGTTGGCGCGGGAGTACTTGAATAGTGTTGAACGCCATGGCGTGTCGTGTTCTCAGAACACTTGTGGAAATCCGCGTTTGCTGCAGTACTTACTCGAACAGGCGCGAGCTGCAGGCGTGGCAGAGACTCAGTTGCAGGAATTTCAGGCGAATATAGAACAGAAGATGGGTGGCACCATCGCCGACAAGGCATTGCAGCAAGAAACGTTCGCCCGCAACAATGAGGCGAAAATCCGTCGGCGCAATGCCATGCTGGAAGACGGCATGGACCCAGAGTTGATCGACCAATATGAAATTGATGCTGGTCAGACTCAGGCGGCAGATAATTCGCCAACCACTTCATCAGCCAGGATGGTGGACGTCAGCAGCTATATACAGATTATTGCGGCCGTAGCACTTTTCGCGTTACTGATCCTGTTCGTCCGTCAACGCTTTAGAAAGCACCACTAGGCAAAAATTTCCATGCTCACCAGCACCAATCGAATATTGACCACCCACGCTGGAAGCCTGCCGCGACCTGATGGCCTGGTGTCCCTGCAAGTGGTGTTGTCTAAAGGTCAGAACCCTGATGCCCAAGCGTTGGCAGCAGCAATAGATGCGGCGACCCGGGAGGTCATCGAGAAACAGGCAGCGGCTGGCATCGACATCGGCAACAACGGTGAGCAGGCGCGTGAAAGCTTTTTCACCTATGTGCAGCATCGCATGTCAGGGTTTGCCGGGGTTAGTAACCGGCCCACTTTTCTCGACATGGTTCGCTATCCAGGCTGGCTGAAACTGAAGCTGGCCGGTTACACAGAAGGGGTAAATCTAACCGCTGCGCCCCAGGCCCAGGCAGCGGTATATTATGAAGACCGTACTGCGCTGGACGCCGAACTCGCTCAGTTTTCCAACCTGCTTGAGGCCGCCGGCCAGCCCTTCGCAGAAACATTTGTCACCGCTCCTTCTCCGGGCATCATTGCCGCTGCCATGGAAGACGTTTTTTACCATGACCTCGATGCTTATATCGATGCGCTGGCAGCAGCTCTGAAGACAGAATATGACGCGATCCACCAGGCCGGACACATTTTGCAACTCGACTGCCCGGATTTAGCCATGGAACGGCATACCTACTTCGCTGACAGGTCAGATGCAGACTTCATCGCCTTTATGGAAAAGGTCATCCAGGCTATCGGTAGCGCGTTAGTGGATGTACCGACTGATCGTGTGCGCATGCATGTTTGCTGGGGTAACTACAATGGGCCTCATGATGTGGATGTGCCGCTCGCCACGATTTTGCCTTCACTGGTCAATGCAAACGTGGGTGCCCTGATGTTGTCGATGGCGAATCCACGCCACGCGCACGAATACAGATTGATGACCCCGGCGATGATACCGGACAATATGCTGGTCATCGCCGGAGTTATTGATACCACCACCAACTATGTAGAACATCCCGAGGTGGTCGCTGATCGGATTGAGCTGGTCGCCAATGCGATGGGTGATCCGCAGCGGATAATTGCGGGTACTGATTGTGGCTTTGACACCGCTGCGGGCTTCCACGATGTCGCTGATGATGTGGTGTGGGCTAAGTTAAAAGCGTTGCGAGATGGGGCAGAGCTGGCGTCTCAGCGCTTGTTCTGATTTGCCGTCGCCCAAATGATGAGGCAATTATGGGCAGGTGATTTCTAGGCCTGCATCGTGATTTAGTGTAATAGTGTGGGTTCTAGTTATCGCAAGGTAAGAGACAATGAACTTTTCGGTCGTACATCATATTTCAATCAACGTTGCAGACACTGACGCTGCACGTTCTTTTTATGTCGGTAGCCTGGGGTTTGAAGAGATCGATCGCCCGGACCTGGGTTTCAATGGCGCCTGGCTGAAAATTGGAGACCAACAGCTGCACCTGCTCGAAGTCGAAAATCATGATGCCCCGGCTGGTCAGCATTTTGCGTTTCAGGTTGACGACATCCACCAGTATCGCAGCCACCTCATGGACCAAGGCGTTAAGGTTTCAGATCCATCGGAATTGGGTGGCGTCTGCCTGCAGTGTTTCTTTAAAGACCCCTCGGGTAATCTGTTGGAACTAAACCAACCCCTGTGAGGCAGATCTTGCGATGGC
>Ga0114950_10001725_pt1 | contig 16579 bp, 12 predicted proteins | sample N075metaG_FD_83503 | JGI IMG/M metagenome (GOLD analysis project Ga0114950, IMG submission 83503) | Deep subsurface microbial communities from Kermadec Trench to uncover new lineages of life (NeLLi) - N075 metaG | ecosystem: Environmental > Aquatic > Marine > Ocean trench > Sediment | place... | reverse complement strand
GCTTGGGAAGCTGATGCTCTACCAACTGAGCTATTCCCGCTCTCGGCAGCCTAAGATGTACCATTAAACGGACTTAGCACGCCACCCCCATTTGATGGATCGGTCTCATTCCGGAGGTACCGGGTTGGGGTAACCAGTTTGGTAACCAATACCCTGGACGTCCACGGCGGGTACGACAACGTCGATGCGGGGACCTACGGGTCGCTGTGGAAGCGTTGAGGTTGGATGCGGGACTGGTTTCGTTCGGCCGTGATACGCTGAAATCATCGCACAGTTTAGCGCAAGGCTGGCACGCGGGTGATGCGCGAAGTTTGCTGGCGACACAACTTTTGAGCCCAAATAAGTAGAGGAGAATCCAAACCTTGAAATTGAAGACAATGAGAGTCTTTGTTTGTACGATGGCACTGCTCTTGTGTCTGCCGTTCGCAACAGTCAATGCGCAGACAGGAGGCGGGATTACCGAGCAGGAAGCCTACGAGATCGGCATCGAGGCCTACGTGTATCTCCACCCTCTGATCACCATGGACGTGACGCGGCGCGTGATGACGAATCTGCCAGCCGGTGTGAAACCCGGTTTGGGGCCGAAAAACATTTTCCACCACATGAGGGCGTTCCCGGCGGCCGACTTTCGCGAGGTCGTGCGTCCGAACTTCGATACGCTTTACTCATCGGCGTGGCTCGACCTGACGAAGGAACCCATGGTCGTTTCAGCGCAGGATACGGGCGGCCGGTTCTACCTGCTGCCGATGCTGGACTTGTGGTCCGATGTCTTCGCCGTGCCGGGCAGGCGCACCAGCGGCACGAAAGTTCAGAACTACGCTGTCGTCCCGCAGGGATGGAGCGGTGATTTGCCGAATGACATGAAGCGCATCGAGGCACCCACGCCCCACGTGTGGATCCTCGGCCGGACCCAAACCAACGGCCCGAAAGACTACGAAGCTGTCCACAAGGTGCAGGACGGCTACATGATTACTCCGCTTTCGCAGTGGGGTAAGAAGGTTGTTCTGGAGCAACCCAAGTTCGATTCCACCGTGGACATGAAGACGCCGCCAGGTGAACAAGTGACAACGATGCCGGCAGCTAAGTACTTCAGCTACGGCGCGGAATTGATGAAGGTCAACCGGCCGCACATAACCGACTGGTCCACGTTGGCACGGATAGAGCGCATTGGCATCGTGCCGGGCAAGAGCTTCGATTTCACCAAGGCTTCCCCCGCGGTCAAAGCGGGCCTCGAGCGTGCTGTAGTCGATGGTCTCCAGTTGCTGAAAGACACGATACCCTCGTTGGCCCCTATCGTTAACGGCTGGCAGATGAATACCTCCGCGATGGGAGTCTACGGCAACTTCTACATGAAGCGCGCCTGTGTTGCCTTGGTAGGGCTCGGCGCAAATCAGCCCCAGGATGCAATCTACCCATTAAATCTTGCTGACGCCGACGGAAAGCCGATGGAAGGTGGAAAACGGTACGTTTTGCATTTTTCCAAGGCCGAACTGCCACCCGTAGATGCGTTCTGGTCGGTTACGATGTACGACACCACAGGCTACCCGATCGCCAACAAACTCAACCGGTTTGCCATAGGCGACCGCGATGCGTTGAAGTACAACGCCGATGGCTCGCTTGATATCCATATCCAGCATGAGTCGCCCGGTAAGGACAAAGAATCCAACTGGCTTCCATCATCGGCAGAGGGCCCTCTTGGCGTGACCATGCGTCTGTATGCACCAAAGTCCCAGGCGTTAGATGGCCGATGGGTACCACCGGCGATTAAGAAGGTGCAATAGGATTCTGGGTAATAGCCGTATAACTAGCGCATGCACCTGACGAATCCGGTTGCGCGATCATAGTGCCGTGCCTGCCCTCGACCTCGACGACGCCGTGAGTGCCAGGTGTATGTCGTAGTGTCCGGAAACTCAAACGAGGCGAGTCCTTTGGATTTTACCCCTTCTGTCCCCTGCCCGGATAGCGGTGCGCTGGGGCGTCCTCGGGGTCGACTCGAACCGACCGTCCTCTTGGACGGGCTGCTAGGCCATGGGGTTGGCGTCTATGTCTTCGATTTGGTCGAGGAATAGGACCGACTTGAAGTCTGGCGGTTCTCAGTCCCCTAACCTGGGGCCGAAATGGGGCCGTTGTGGAACGTGGGAATCGTAGCACGGGACCCAGGACCGGGGGTAAGGAGGAGGCACTGCGAGACAAGCGTATAATCGTAGCAACCAACGGAGGGGAACATGCGAGTCAAGAGTGCGCGGATGGCTTTGCTGTTTCTGCTTGTCTTGCCGGTTACGGGAGCAGTAGCGGAGGAACCGGACGGCGAGTTCGCAGCCTGGGCCGAGGACGTCCACTTGGTGTTGTTCGGCGGCCCGCCGCCGGGCGACTTGGAGATCCTGATCAACGGTGAGTTTGTCGCCGAGGTCACCGATGCGCCGCTTCCGTCGGCGGAGATCGCCGATCTTCTGAAACCGGGAGTCAACGTGCTCGAAGTTCGCATGACGGCCCCGGCCGAGCCGCGAGGGCCCGCCAATCGGATGAAGATCCAGGTAGCGCCGATTCGGAAGTTGAGCAGCACGCAAAGGCAATCCGGCCAGCCGCTGGCCGAGATCGAGGTGCCCCCCGAGTTGGACAGCGGCAAGCTCGATTGCAGCCAGGCGACGAAGTTCTGGGCTGGTCCGTCCACGACATCGGCCGAATTGAAGGACGACTATTACCTCGTCCTCAACGGACCGCCGATTCACCATTGGGTGACGGTCGAGATCAACGGCACGCCCGTCTACGGTGCCAATGTCGGCAACGCGATGTTCGAGATTACCGACTTCGTCGTCAAGGGTAAGAACGAGTTGATCCTCAAATTCGTGCCCTCGTGTATGGATCGACCGTCGGGACGCAAGGACGACTTCCAGGTGGTTGTGGCCACCGGCGAGCTGGAGGTTGACGTGGTCCAACTCGGCCAGCCTCTCGTGTTGCTCACGCACACCAGGGGCAAGAAGCAGGGGCAGGAGTTCCAGCGTAAGGCGTCGTTCCGGGCGCGCTGAATGCTGCAGACGATCCTCGCGCAACCACCCACGCTTCTGTCAACATGAAGAAGTACAGCCTCCCGGAAAATCTGCCCCCGTCGGAACTAGTCACTCTTGATGAGCTTCGACCCTACCTCGCGGCAGCTGGGAGTGATCCTTTCGAGGTGCACCTACATAGGTAGGCTGGTGGCTAGATGGCTGTTGAGACATGATCACGCTCGGACTTGTAGAACTGGCAGGAGCCTACTCGCTTGGCGACTGGAAACTCGCCGCCGAGCTTTCGACTGGATTTGTCAATGAGAACTACAGGATCGATACGGCTTCCAGTCAATTCTTCTTGAGAATCTATCGTCGGCAATCGTTGGAATCGATCGAAAGCGAGATGGATCTCTATTGCGCTTTGAACGCGATCGAGTTTCCGACCGCATATCCTATCGCCAAAACTGACGGGGGCTTCGTCTCGCAGACCGAGCGCGGCCATGCCGTTCTCTACGAGTTCTTGGCCGGCGAGACGCCGGATATTACACACGACACGGCATTTCAGATTGGCACGGCGATCGGCAAGTTGAGCAATTTGGAAAGTCGTTGGCAGTCCAAGAGCAACCAGACCAGTTGGGCGTTTTGCGAAACGACGTTACCGAAATTGTCAAACTCGACAGCACGTTTTCGGTCTTTTGAGAGCTTCGAACATTACACCGGTGTGTTGAAGGAAGTTGCGCAAGCTGACTTGCCGACCGGAGTCGTTCATGGAGACGTTTTCCCGGACAACACGCTTTTCCAACAGGGTCAACTGACAGGCATCATCGACTTTGATGAGTTTTGCCATGAAACCTTGCTGTTCGAGCTTGCCATGGCGATCAACGGTTTCGGATTCGTCGACAATCGGTTGGTCGAATCGCCGTTAAAAGGGATATGCAGCGGCTATTTCGAACAAAGAAGGCTGGACGATGAGGAATTGAGATTACTTCCGCGTTACATCCAGCTTACGGCATTGGCCATGTCGTGCTGGCATATCAACAATGGGGTGATCGACTCTTCGAATCCACGTTCGCTCGCCAGAGCCGAGGAACTCGTCGGGCGCGTCATCGAGCTCGAGGGGCAACTCGAACAGATCGGAGAATGGGTCAACGCTCCCGAGACACTAGAATAGCAACCGATGCCCGACCGATCCTCCAGCACGGGCGACGGGACCCGCGTCCTGGCCGCCACGGCGGTGATCGTCAGCGCAGTCACGCTCGCGGTCTCCCTGGCCTTGCCCACGGTCACGTTCGACACGATCGTCTCGCTCGAGGAGACCTATTCGATCTACGGCGGGATCGAGAGTCTCTGGAATGACGGCAACACCATCCTCGCGACGATCGTGTTCCTGTTTTCGATCGTCTTCCCCGTCGCAAAGCTCCTCTCACTGAGCGCCGTCCTGCTGCGGCGTGGAACGCACGCGGCCCGGCGCACGGCCGTGGGGTGGCTGGAACGGCTCGGGAAGTGGTCCATGCTCGACGTGTTCATCATCAGCATCTTCGTCGGCGCGATCCGGCTGGGGATCGCCGAGGCTACGTCGCGCCCGGGGATCTACGTCTTCGCCACCGCCATCGCGCTCTCGATGATCAGCACGGTCCTGGTCGGTCGCTGGGTGTCGGGCGGCCGGCGACGCGACCCGGCCGAGACGCCGGCGCTGCATTCCTGGCCGGCGCGCGCCCTGACGACGATCGCGGCCGCGACTCTCGCGTTGGCGTTCAGCACCACGATCCTCCAGGTCGAACGGACGTTCTTGGTGTTCCCCATCGTGAACCGCATCGACCTGCCCAACACGGCCTGGGACATGGCGCAGAACCGGGAGGTGTTCCTGGCCCTGACCCTGGGCTTGCTCGTGATGGGGACCTCGGCGCTACGCGCACTCGTGCTCCTGCGTCTGCGCTGGCTCCCCGGCGGTCGCATCGCAACGCGCCGGCTGGCACTCACGCTCGACGAGTGGGCCATGCTGGACGTGTTCGGGCTCGGTCTGCTGATCACCTACGTGAAGCTCGCGGAACTGACCACGACGACGTTGCTGCCGGGCTTCTGGTGGGTGATCGCCGCCGCCGTTCTCGCGCAGGCCGACGCCTGGTTGTTCCGGCGCTCCGTGACGCGGTAGCCACGAAGTAATCACGTCCCCTGTTCGCCGAAATACTTACCCCAGATGTTTTCCGAGACGAAGAACAAGACCAACGCTCCCAGCATCCCCGCGTTCAGGATCGTGGGCCAACTGAGACTGATCACTTCCAGGTAGCGCAGCACCGTCAGCACCGAAGCCAGCAGGAACCAGGGGCCGGTAAACCAACAGTGGACGCGCCCACAACGCCGAGCGTTGATTAAACACGCAGTTCCCATCACCGCGAACCCCGCCGCCCAGGTGCCGGCCACCGCCGGCGTGCTGTTGCTCAGGTTCCCGACCAGTTGCATGGCGATCGAAGGAATGCCATAAACCAGGAACAGGCGACCCCAGTTCCGGGTGACGTCACCGGCTAGCCGATTTTTCATCGTCCCCCCCCCTCTCTCGGAAGGTATGCAACGGATCAAACACCGGGATCGTGCGTTGCGGGACGACACTACACTCCGTACCACCGTACGGGGTCAAGTGTCCGCGCCTAGCCCCCGCGCCTGTCCCCCGCCCCCGCGAACGGAAGTTCTGCGTAGGAGAACGTGGTCTCGACCTTGCCCGAGAAGCGCTTGCCGTCGACCTCGACGTACGGGTAGATGAAGTAGTTGAGCGCCGGTCCTCGGTGGTCGGGCCCCAAGCGTAGATCCCTTCCCGTGGTGACGTGAAAGCGATCGGCGGGATGGGTCCCATAGAACAGCTCACGCTTTTCCGGATGCTTGAACGCCTCGGAAGCGTCAATCGGGAACCATCCGACCCCGTTGAGATAGAACTCGAGCCAGCAATGGTACCCAACGATCTTTCCCTCCGCGCGGTCCAGCGGTATCGGGAAGCCCATTTCAAACCTGGCCGGGATTCCCTCCGTACGCGCGAGAGAAATGAAAAGCGAGTGAAAGTCGGTGCAGTTGCCGTAGCGCTCGTTGCACGCCCAGAACGTGTCGCCGTTCCCCCATCCGGTGCCGATCTTCTTGTACTCGATGTTCTCCACGACCCAGTCGTAGATCGAGCGGGCAATCTTGCCCTTGTCCTCCAAGCCGGCCTCTTGATGGATCTCCGCAAGGATGGGCGCAAGGATCTCGTGCCCAACGACCACCCGCTCGCTGGGTCTCAGGAAGCGCTCCATCTCCCGGAGATCCGCTTCGCCGAGCGCGCCGACAAAGTGATCGGGGGCCTGTTTTCGCAGCAACTTGCGTTCGACGGTGTAACGCACGGTGACCGTAGCCGGCCCCCGCCCGGCCTCGAGGGTGCCGTGCCAGAATCGGTTTCCGTAGACGGGTTCATGCTCCACGCGACCCGCGAAGGAGGCTTCGACATCGAAGTCCTCGATCCGTTGATGCTCGGTTTCCAGGGCGATCGGCACGTAAACATGGGCCGGTTGGCCGTCCGGGATGCGGTCGATCGCCACCGCATACGTAAAGGAAAATCGCCGCGTCTCGGCCGGTTCAGCCGACTCGGGGACCCCTCTCGGGGCCGACTCCGTGGCCCCACACGCCGCTGCCAGGGCGAGCGTGGACAACAAGAGTCGCTTGATTTGAAAGCTCTGGATCAAAGTAGCCATGTACCCAAGGAAACTAGCCCACTGAGCGCCATCGCGCCCCCGGCGATGCGGCCACCGACACGGCCGAACGGCAGAACCTTCTCCAGCAGCACGAACAGGGTGATCCCCGCAATCCACACTAGACTCATCACGCCGCCGAAGAACAGCAGCCCCATGAGAATCCAACAGCAGCCGAGACAGTAGGCCCCGTGCTCGAGCCCCATCCGAAACGCACCGAGCACGCCCGGTTTCCAACTCCGTGAGATGAAGTGCGCCGGTGAACGGCAATGACGCAAGCATGCGTCTTTCAGCGGCGTCATCTGATACAGCCCGGCCACGATCAGCAACCCGGCTCCGAGTCCGGGACTCGTCAAGACCAGCATGGGAGACAGCAGGGCGGCCTGGTCGAGCCCCCATTGTGCCAGGGTGGCGACGACGCTGAAGACACTCCAAATGACGATATAGCCGGAAACGAAGAACGCCGTCGGCGCCAGCGTCGCGCCCTGGCGGGCCGCCTTGCGCGCAATCGCGGCATAAATCAATGCCATCGGCACGGCGGTGGGCACCATCATACCGACCATCATGATCACCCACATGAGCAGCATGGCGCCGAATTCGGCACCGGTCCACGGCTTGATCTGCATCATTGCCGGAGCGTCCATGACCCTCATCCCGTCCATGCCGGTCGCCATGTCGACCAGGTAGATCCAGGCAAGAACGGTCGTTCCGGCTAGCGCCGAAAGGATGGCGACGCGATCGCGTCGGGGCAAGGATCGGACCAGGATTGCATTTGCGGATTCAGGCATCGGTGAAGAATGACTCGATGGGCCGCCGTTAACGGATCACGCCGTCCTGGTTCATGTGCAGGATGTTGAACTGGGCGTAGGTGTCCGCCAGTTCGATTTTAACATCCGCCGTAGTCTTGGAGCTTCCGTTCCCCATCTCCGCGTAAGTGTATTCGAACCCCTCCGGCAGATGGATGCGGGCACGTGTGGGTTCGCCGGAAAACGGACTGATCATCGGATTGCCTTCGAGAGTGACCAGGCCCGGAACGTGGACCTTCGCCTTCCTGGCCTCGACGTCGATGGAGAGTTCGATCGGTGCGAACAGCGGATCGAGGACCTCGGACATGGTGCTGTTGTAGACAAAGAAGTGCGTCGTTCCCGGCGCGGTGGATTCGCCGTAAAGGATCTTCCGGATCGCTTCGCGTTGGGCCGGGTCGGCACGCTCGTCGATGATGGCCTGCTCCTTCCCGTTGCCGGCTGCGATTTCACCCGGCCACTGCACCAGGAGCACCCAATTGAGGTCGTCGAGTTTTGTCTCGTTGAAATGGCCCTCGACGATATGGCCGCTGATGACCGCTTCGCAAAATCCATGGGTGCTCGGAGCGCTGAACTGGCAGGGGCAGCCGTAAGCGCAGTTGCAGTTGCCGAATTCCACCCCGTTGATCGTCCACCTATCCGACATGACAGACTCCTCTGCCCCCCTCGGGCGAGCTAAGGATATTCCGATTCCAGGGAAGAAGGCAATCCCATCGTCGGCCGATCGTCAACCGGCGGGTCGGCGGGAGTACTTGTCCACCAGCGCCTGAAACCCTTCGTGGTCGCGTAGCGGATCGATGCGTGGATCGGCGAGCAGCAGTTCGATCGACCAGATCGATGGGATCCCGAGCACGCGGTCAAAGACTTCGACGGCGGCATCAAGTTCGCCGGCCATGATGTAAATCCAACCGAGATCGTGGAGCAGCCACGTGCCGACGAAGGTGTCCCTGGAGATCGGCATCAACTCGACACCCCGCAGCCCCGACCGGATCGCTTCGTCGTAGCGCGCGAGTCCGGCATAGGCGATCCCCAGGGACGTATGCAGCCGCGCGTCGTCGGGTCGCTCGGCGACGTCCGACTCGAGAATCTCGGCCGCCATGACGAATTGCTCGTCCGCTTCCGCGGCGCGTCCCTCGATCCGATAGGTCCAGCCAAGCAACAACGAGCGCGGGTAATCGTGCCACTGCCCGGTGACTCGTTCCGGGATCGACGCCAGCCTCGCGGCGCGCTCGAACTCTCCAATGGAAAGCATCGCCTGCCAACCGTGGATGTATTTCCAGGGCACCGGGGCGACGTCCTCGATCCCGTCCGCCGCGATACGCGCGCTCTCGGCGCTGCCGTCGCGCAGCAGCGGCAGCAGCGACCCGTAGATTCTGGCTGCCGGATATTCCGGAACGAGGTCGAGCGCCTCACGATAGTAGGCCTCGGCCTCTTCGTATTGTCTCAGGTTCAACAACGTAAAGGCCACCTCGGCCACCGCCTCGACGTCACGCGGGTCGAGCAGGCGAGCACGCTTCAGTTCGCTCAGGGCTTCGTCCCACATCCCGCGGCGACGCACGATGTAGGCCTTCCAACGGATCAGCTCGCTGTTGCCGGGCAGCCCCCGCTCGGCGATGCTCAGCTCTTTCAACGCGGCGTCGTAGTCGCGCAACAGGTACAAGTAGGTTCCGAGCGCGAGATGTGCTTCGGAAAGGTCCGGTTCGATTTCGATCGCGCTTTCGGCCGCGAGCCGCGCCACCTCGAGGGCCTCCTCGGTCCCACCGCCAAGCCAGTAGTGGTCCCGCGCCGCCCGCGACAACCCGGCGTAGGCCAGCGCAAAGGTCGGGTCCAGGTCAACCGCATGTTCGAAACTGTCGCGTGCGGGCAGCAGGTTCTCTTCCAGTTGTCCCGGCATATAGAGGTACTCCAGCCCCTTCACGTAGGCGTCGTAGGCCTCGAGATGGGTGGTCGGCAAACGGTCAATGCGCCGGCGCTCGTCGGCCGAGAGCGAGACCTGGAGCGCGATGGCAACCTGACCCGCCACATCGCTCTGGATCGAAAAGATCTGTTCCGCGCTGAGTTCGCGATCAAAGCTCTCGATCCACAGTTGCGTTTCGCTGGCCACATCGATGAGCCGAAGGTTGATACGCACCTGATTGCCGGAGCGCTGCACGCCACCTTCCAGCACCGTGGCGACACCGAGTTCCTCGCCGATCTGCTGCAGGTTCTTGGTGCTGGAGCGGTACTCCATGACCGATGTTCGCGAGATCACGCGGAGACCGCCGATCTTGGCCACTCGATTGAGGATGTCGTCGTGGATCCCGGCGGTGAATGCGGCGTTCTCTACCCCGCCCCCGAGATTCTCGAACGGGAGCACCGCGATCGAACGGTCCGCCAACGTTGACCCGGCGCCGGACGGTCCCGTCTCGTCGAGACGGGAAATCGCACGCGTCCCCAGCCAGACCGCCGCAACCACGAGGACCACGAACAACAGCCAGCGCACCGCGCTGCTCCTTGTGCGGTCGACCGCGATCAAGTCGGCGACGGTGACCCCCTCGGAGGAGATCGTCGAAACGCCGAGCATCGACTCCACGACTCGGCGTGCCGCACCCGCATCGTCCATGCGTTTTGAACGATCCTTGATGAGACAGCGCTCGATGAGTTCACGGAGCGGTTGGGGCGTATCCTTGGGCAACGCTCCCCAGTCGGGTTCCTCGCGTAGGACGGCCGCCAGGCGATCCCAGCGGGTGTCGCCGGGGAACGCGTTGCGGCCGGCTAGCATGCGGTACAACACGCAACCGAAGGCCCACAGATCGGTCGCCGCATCGACCGGCTTGCCGCGCGCCTGTTCCGGACTCATGTAGGACACCGTACCGAGGATGCTGCCTGGGAGTGTCGGCTCCGGTGCGGCGTCGCTTTGAGGCGGAGCCGCATCGCGGGCGATACCGAAATCGAGCACCTTGATGTCGTCGCTCGGAGTCACGTAGACGTTGGCGGGTTTGAGATCGCGATGGATCACGCCCTTCGCGTGGGTCGCCTCCAGCGCCGCGGCGATCTGCTGCGCGATGCGCAACACATCCCCGAGCCCCAGCGGGCCACGGTCCAGCCGGTGCGCGAGATCCTCACCGGGGATCAACTCCATCGCGATGAAGTGCCGGCCGTCCTGCTCGTCGAGACCGTAGATCGTTGCGATGTTCGGGTGGTTGATCGAGGCGAGCAGTTTCGCCTCGCGCTCGAAGCGCGCGAGCCGGCGCTTGTCGGCCGAAATTTCCGCATTGAGCACCTTGACCGCCACCTCGCGGTCGAGGCGGGTGTCGCGGGCCTTCCAGACCTGGCCCATCCCACCCTCGCCGATCTTCTCGATCAGCCGGTAGTGCGCAAGTGAGATGCCCGGTTCCATCACGAACATTCTACGGCAGGACGCCGGCGGTCGAGATCAAGCGAGCCTCGCGAGGTCCGCGTGGAGTTCCCGCGCGCTGCCATAGCGCTGCCCGCGGTCCTTGGCGAGGCAACGCACAACGATGGGCCCGAGCCCCTCGGGAACATCGTGTTTCAATTGATTTATCGGTCGCGGCATGTCGCGAAGCACGGCCACGCAGATGTCAGCCGGATTGTCCCCGCGGAATGGATGGACACCCGTGGCCATCCAGTAAAGGATGGCGCCGATGGAATAAACGTCGGTCAAACGATCCAGCGGTTGGTTCTTGATCTGTTCGGGAGCGAGGTACGCCAAGTTGCGGCGCGCGCCTTCGCGGGTCAGCGTGAGCGTGGGCGTATCGTCGGGGTCCAGGTCCGGGTCCTCGCCGCCCTCATCGGTCTCCGACAGGCCGAAGTCGTGGATACGAAGTCCCCCGCCGGGCACAGCAAAGACACGGTCAGGGCCGAGCTCACGGTGCGTGACCCCCGCCTCGTGCGCCGCGCCAACAGCGTCGGCCAGCAATTTGGCCTGATCCAGCAACCGCGAGGTCTCGAATCCCCCGCGCGGGACGAGCTCGGCCAGGCTCGTGCCCTCGATCGCCTCGGTGCAAACGAAATGCACCCCGTCGGCCTGTTCGATGGCATCGATGGTCACGATCGCCGGATGCGCGATCGAGGCCAGCGCATCGGCGTCGCGCCGCAGCCGGTCCAACGCCGCGGGCTCTGCGAGGTGCGGCAGGATCTTGATCGACACGGCGCGATCGTCCCTCGTGTCGACGGCCCGCCAAACCTCGCGGCGCGCCTCGCCGGCCGGTTCGACAAGACGGTAATGCGTCAGCTGATCTCCCGCACTGCGCATGCGGCCACCCCTCGATTCCCGCGAAGTCTAACCCGATGGCCCGGGTATGACGTGTTTTTTCCGGCGAGATCGTTCGAAAAACCTGCCGATGGGTTATTTCACCGCGTCGAAATCCGGGAACATCCGTTCGAATCCGGATCGCCGTGCCGTCGCAAAGAAAGCCCCGAGGATGTTCCGGTCCTCGGGGCCAACCACTTGTTCGATTGGACCGGGGGGAGGTCCTTTCGGACACAGGTAGTTGTACGACGGTCCCGCAAATCCCTCAACGGCGGGTGGGAGCTTCGAGCGGACACTCCGTCCGCAGCCTGATGAGCGGGGTTTTCTAAGAGTCTTGGAGCTTACTCAGTTCCTCGACACTGGGGCAAGTGCAGATCAAGTTGCGGTCCCCCCAGACGTTGTCGATGCGGGCGGAGTAGGGCCAGAACTTGGCACTGCGGACCCACTCGAGTGGGAACACCGCTTGCTCGCGAGTGTAGGGCCGGTTCCAATCGTCGGATGCGATCGCCTGCGCCGTATGCGGCGCGTGCTTGAGCGGGTTGTTGTCGGGATCGATCTTGCCTTCCTCGATCGCGCGGATCTCATCGCGGATCCGGATCATCGCCTCGCAGAAACGATCCAATTCGGCCTTCGACTCGCTCTCGGTCGGCTCGATCATCATCGTGCCGGCCACCGGGAACGACATCGTGGGAGCGTGGAGGCCGAAGTCGATCAGCCGCTTGGCCACGTCGTCGACGCTGATTCCGGCGGTCTTTTTGAAACCACGCAGGTCGATGATGAACTCGTGAGCCACACGGCCGTTGCGGCCGGTGTAGACGATCGGGTAGTGCTCCTTCAGCCGTTCGGCCATGTAATTGGCGTTGAGGATCGCGACTTGCGTCGCGCGCTTGAGTCCGGAAGCTCCCATCAGCGCGATGTAGGCCCACGAGATCGGCAGGATGCTGGGGCTGCCCCAGGGCGCCGCCGAAACCGCGCCGATGGCATGCTCGTGTTGTGGGCCACCCAACGGATGCCCCGGAAGGAACGGCGCCAGGTGTGCTGCGACACCGATCGGCCCCATCCCGGGTCCGCCCCCACCGTGCGGGATGCAGAACGTCTTGTGCAAGTTGAGGTGGCACACGTCGGCGCCGATATCGCCGGGACGGCACAGTCCGACCTGGGCGTTCATGTTCGCACCGTCCATGTAGACCTGGCCACCGTGCCGGTGCACGACCTCGCAGATACGCTGGATCTCCTCTTCGAACACACCATGCGTCGAGGGGTAGGTGATCATCAACGCCGCGAGATCGTCCGCGTGCCGTGCGGCCTTGGCTTCGAGATCGTCGACGTCGACGTTGCCGTTTTCGTCGCACACCACGGCCACGACGCGCATCCCCGCCATCACCGCGCTCGCGGGGTTGGTCCCGTGGGCGCTGGTCGGGATCAGGCAAACGTTGCGTCCGCTCTCGCCGCGCCGGCGGTGGTACGCGCGGATCGCCAGCAAACCGGCGTACTCCCCTTGCGCGCCGGCGTTGGGTTGCAGCGATACCGCGTCAAACCCGGTGATCTCGGCGAGCCAGGCTTCGAGTTGATCGAACAACCGATGGTAACCACGCGCCTGTTCCGCAGGCACGAACGGGTGCATCCGCCCGAACTCGGGCCAGGTGACGGGAAGCATCAACGACGTCCCGTTCAGCTTCATCGTGCACGACCCCAGCGGGATCATCGACTGCGTGAGCGAGAGATCGCGTCCCTGCAAGCGGTGCAGGTAGCGCAACATCGCGTGTTCGGATTGGTGTCGCGTGAACGCCTCGTGCTCGAGGTAGGCGCTTTGCCGTGTCAGCCACGCCGGATAGCCGGGCTCGATCTCGTCGATCAGGCCCGCCACACCGGGGACGTCGGCGGCATCGCCCGCGAAGATCGCGAGCAAACGATCGAGGTCGTCGCCGCGGGTCGTCTCGTCCAACGCAACGCCGACCGAGGCGTCGTCGTAACGGCGCAGGTTGATCCGGGAGGAGACTGCGCGCGCGTGGATCGTTTCGGCCGCGGCGGCATTCTCGACCCGGACGCGCAGGGTGTCGAAGAACGGCGCGTCGCCGACCGAATAACCCAGCCGTTTGAGGCCGGCGGCCAGCGCCGCCGTCATCCCGTGGATGCGTTCGGCGATGGCGCGCAGTCCCTTCGGACCGTGGTAGACGGCGTACATCGAAGCCATCACGGCCAGCAGCACCTGGGCCGTGCAAATGTTGCTCGTGGCCTTGTCGCGACGGATGTGCTGCTCGCGCGTCTGCAGCGCGAGCCGGTAGGCCGGCCGTCCCGCCGCGTCCTTCGAAAGGCCGACGATGCGGCCCGGCATCAACCGTTTATGCGTCTCGCTCGTCGCCAGGAAACCGGCGTGCGGTCCGCCGAACCCTAGCGGCACGCCGAAACGTTGGCTCGATCCGATTGCGATGTCGGCGCCGAGCTCTCCGGGCGGACGCAGCAACGTCAACGCGAGCAAGTCGGTGGCGACGACAACGATGATGCCCGACGCCCTGGCCTGCGCGATCCAGGCTTCGTCGTCGCGGATCACACCGTCGGTGTCGGGGTACTGGATCAGCGCGCCGGACAGATCGTCGCGCGACAGGTCGAGCCCGGCGGCGGACCCGCTTTCGAACGCGATCCCAAGCGCTTCGGCGCGGGCGCGCACGACCTCGATCGTCTGCGGGTGGCAATCCCCGGCGACGAAGAACGCCGTACGTTTGCCGCGCGCGATCGCGTGGCACATGGCCATCGCCTCGGCGGCGGCGGTCGCCTCGTCGAGCAACGACGAGTTGGCCAGCGGGAGCCCGGTGAGCTCGGCGACCATCGTCTGAAAGTTGAACAACGCCTCCAGGCGACCCTGTGCGATTTCCGCCTGGTACGGCGTGTACTGCGTGTACCATCCTGGGGCCTCGAGCACGTTGCGCTGGATGACCGGCGGCGTGATGCAATCCGAGTAACCGAGACCGATGAACGAGCGAAAGATCTCGTTATCCTTCGACAGCGTGCGAAGCTCCTGCAACAATTCATGCTCGCCGCGCGGGTCGCCCAGGTCGAGGGCGCGTCGCAGCCGGATCGACGCCGGCACCACCGCATCGGCCAGAGCATCCAGCGAGGCGCACCCGACGGTCTCGAGCATGCGGCGCACACCTTCTTCCGATGGGCCGATGTGTCGCTCGACGAACAGGTCGTTCGGTTCAAGCAACGTCTTTGGCCGACGCAGCGTGTCCACCATGGGTGATCCAACCTCCACCAAGCACAAGGTCCCCGTCATACGCGACCACCGCCTGGCCCGGCGCGATCGCCCGTTGGGGTTCATCGAAAATGATTTCAGCGCGGCCGTTACCGAGGTCGCGCACGGTCGCCGACTCGCCGTCGTGCGTCGAACGGATCCGTACGCGTGCTCTCAGTTCCCCTGTGGGTCGCTCGAACGGGATCCAGCGCGTGCGTTCGATCGTGCAACGATCGGTCCACAGGGCGGCATCGTCTCCGACCACCACACGATTCCTTTCGGCGTCGACATCGAGGACGTACAACGGGTTCTCCGCGGTGATCCCGAGACCACGTCGCTGCCCGATCGTGTAACGACCTACCCCGGCGTGCTCGCCGAGCACAGCACCCCGCTGGTCGACGATTGGGCCCGGAGCGATCTCTTTCGCGAACCCGGTACGCTCGAGAAAACCGCGGTAATCCTCGCCCTTGGCCACGAAACAAAGGTCCATCGACTCCGGTTTGTCCGCATTGACGAGTCCGAACTCGGTGGCAAGTTCGCGAACTTCCTTTTTATGCAAGCGCCCGAGCGGGAATTCCGCCAGCCGGCGCTGCGTGTCGGAAAGATCGAACAGGAAGTAGGACTGGTCCTTGGCACGATCGACCGCCTGGCGTAACAGCGTCCGGCCGCTGGCCGGATCCTTCTCGAGAATCGCGTAGTGCCCGGTGGCGACCCGGTCGGCCCCGACGGCGCGCGCGCGGCCGACGAGCGTGCCGAACTTCATCAACGTGTTGCAGCGCACGCACGGGGACGGCGTGCGCCCGGCGGCATAGTCGTCGGCGAATGGTTGAACGATGTGACGGCGGAACTCTTCCTCGAGATCGATCACGTAGTGCGGGAACCCGAACCGGTCGGCCACCTGGCGCGCATCGCGAAAATCCTCGGGCGAGCAACAGCGACCGTAGCGTTCTTCAGAGCCGGCGAGGCCGTCGATCAACTGCATCGAGAAACCCACGATCGGACGTGAATCACGGGCCAACAGGCACGCCGCGACCGAACTGTCCACGCCGCCGCTCATGGCGACCGCGGTCGGTGCCGACACGCCCATTTCGCTCCTCCTCCAGTCTCAGGGGCGTCACGTTAGCGAGGGTCCCGGAACGCGTCAAGAAGCGGACTGTTGAAGCCCCTCGCGGACTTGCTCCACGATCCCCTGGAAGCGTTCGAGGAACGTGCCGACATCGTCGGCGGTGGTACTCCACCCGAGACTGATACGCACCGCGCCACGAGCCTCCTGCTCCTCGTAGCCCATGTCGAGCAACACATGCGACGGTTCCACCGCCCCGGAGGCGCAGGCCGAGCCGGTCGAGACCGCGAACCCCGCCAGATCCAGCGCGATCGTCAGCATCTCGCCGGGGACCCCGGGAATCGCGAAGTTGATGGTGTTGGGGAGTCTCGATACGACCTGGCCGTGGAAGCGCACGGTCGGATACAGTTCGCGGAGCCGAGATTCGATGCGTGCGCGCTGCCTCAAGAGGCGGCGAGACTCCTCGCGAATCTCGCTCAACGCCGTGTCCGCCGCCACGCCGAAACCCACCAGACCGGCAACGTTCTCGGTG
>Ga0114950_10001721_pt1 | contig 16606 bp, 9 predicted proteins | sample N075metaG_FD_83503 | JGI IMG/M metagenome (GOLD analysis project Ga0114950, IMG submission 83503) | Deep subsurface microbial communities from Kermadec Trench to uncover new lineages of life (NeLLi) - N075 metaG | ecosystem: Environmental > Aquatic > Marine > Ocean trench > Sediment | place... | reverse complement strand
GGGTTGCAGAAGGGCCTGCACCTCGGTGACGGCATAGGGTTCCGTGGATCCCAGGGAGCGGCGGGCGGCGATGAGGTGCGGCCGCATCATGACGCCGCCATGAGCCAGGGTGGCGGCTACCAGGGCGGCGTGAACAGGCGTGATGGAGATGTTCTCCAGGCCCACGGACCGCTGTGCCAGTCCCAGGCGCGGAGACTGCGGGTTGATCCGGGCGAGCTGCCCGGTGGGCAATTCCAGGTCCGGAAGATCCAGGTGACGATCGAATCCGAAGGCCTGCAGGGTGTCGTCCAGGCGGGCCTGCCCCAGGGCCAGGCCGATGGCGGCAAAAGTCAGGTTGCAGGAAACGGTGGTGGCTTCCATGCTGTCGGCCACGGTGCCGTGCCGCATCCAGTCATAGAACACCTTTCCGTCCAGGGTCATGTTGCCGGTGCAGTTGAGAGGGAAGATGCCGTCCAGGGGAATGTCATTGTCCAGGGCCGCCGCCAGGGTGATCATCTTGAGGATGGACCCCGGCTCGTACTGGCGGCGATAGGCGGGTTGTTCTCCGTCGGTTTCAGCGGGATGGTTCACCAGTGCCAGGATGGCCCCACTGCGCGGATCCAGCGCCACGAAGGCACCGGCGTAACGCCCCAGAGCTGTGTGGGCGGCGCGTTGAAAGGCCAGGTCCAGCGTCAGATCGACCCTGGCGCGAAGATCGCGTTCCTCCAGGTGCTGCAGAAGACCGCCAGCGCCGGTGAGGGCCGCGCCCAGCTCGGGGGAGCCCAAGACCGGTTCGCCATTGTCCAGGTTGAGGCCGTAGATAGAGCGGCCGTGGCGATCAAAAAGAATGTCGGCCCTGCCCTCGCGGCGGCGCTCGGCGAGAAGGTCGCGCAGGCGTTGACCCCGGTCACCGGCAAGGGTGCCGGCTTCATCCAGGAGCTTCCCGGCCTCGTCCAGGCGGCCCATGGCGAGGGCCGTCTCGGCACGCCACAGGGGCGGAATCCCGGCGCCGCCTGTTGCGGCCCTGTGGCCGGCCAGCAGGTCGATCTCCGCGTAGCGGGCGGCGTTGGCGAGAAAGCCGGCAACCCGGGCCAGATCGAGACCGGTGCGGCGGGTGCCCGCGGCGCGGGCCCTCTCCAGAACGCCGGCCGCCTCCTCGTTGCGGCCGCGGGCCAGGGAGACGAATCCCTCGGCTTCAAGAACCCGTCCGGCGCGCAGCCGGTAAAAGCGCGCGGCCTGAAGGAGTTCCATGGCGGCGGCCGGGTTGCCCTGAATCACCTCGTTCTCGCTCTGGGTGATGAGGGAGCCGGCGCGCCAGCCAGCACCGGCCCAGACGAGAACGGCCGCCATGAGGCTGAGGACCAGGATGCGGGTGAAACGGCCGCGCCGGCGCCGCCGGCCGGCGGTGCTGTAGTACGTCACGAGTCCTTCTCCCTTCGTGGGGGTTTGGGATCCTGCTGGATCACCTCCAGCCTATCTCCTCGGGCCAGGTTGAGCGCGGTGGCCGCATGGCCGTCGCGGAGAGCGATCTCCATGCGCCCGTCGGAGCCCAGGATGAGCACCGGCTTCCCGGCGGGGGCGTCGGAGTAGGTCCTCACCCGGAGGGAAAGACTCCGGCCGCCTGCCAGCACCTGCCAGCGGCCGCCGGTGGGGACCTGCCGGGGATCGATATTGGTCACACAGTTGCCGAAGTGATCCACATGGAGAATCGCCAGGGACGTGGCCGCCGGCACCGGAACCAGGGCGCCCTGGACGAGAGATCCCAGGGACTCCAGGTCGTCGCCCCTCGCCAGGCGCGCCGCCGCGGGAGCAAAAAGATCCCGTCCGTGGAAGGTGGCCGCAGGCTGCCCGCCTTGCGGCCCGTCCTCCAGGGCAACCACGCGGGCTGCGTCCAGGAGAGGTGCCAGCAGGCCGTTGTCGGGGCCCACGGCCCTGAATCGTGTGCTCTCTGCCGCCAGGGCGCGCCGGGTGCCGCCCACGCCGGGGTCCACCACGGCCAGGTGCACGGTTTCGGGAGGGAACGACGCGGCCGCCCGGGCCAGCACGAAAGCACCTTCCTGGATGTCTCCGGCCGGAATCTCGTGGCTGATATCCACCAGGACGGCAGTGGGACAGTGTGAAAGGATGCATCCCTTCATTTCGGCCACATAGGCGTCACGCAGGCCGAAATCGGTGGTCAGGGTGATGATAGGCGGGCTGGATCGCTTCAAGAGATGGCGAATCTAGCGAACGGATCCCTTGCCCGTCAAGCGATCCGGAGGGATCCATATTGATCACGTGTGAATCGGTCTGCTACGGTTCGCGAGGCGGCACATCCGGGCTGGCCGCGAGTCCCGAAGGTGAGGCTGCATCTGATGATTCGCGCATGGAATTTTCCTGTATTTCCCGGCCTGCTCGCCATGGCGGCAGGCCTGGTGTTGCTGGCGCCGGTCGCTTCGAGCCGGGCCGCCGAGCTGGGCCAGGATCTGGGCCGTCCTGAACAAGACCCCGGGCAGGCGCTCCTTCTTCTGCAGTCCCCGGTGGGCGAGGTCACCTGGCTGTCCCACATCACGGTCTCCGGAGTGGGCCTGGCAGATGCCGTGGCGGCTCTCATGCCGCGCCTGCAGGGGGCCGGGCACCGGCTGATCGTGACGGTGGATCCCATGGAAAAGGGCACTCTGGCGCCTCCTGGTTATGGTGAGTCGGTCGTCACGGATTGGGCTGCCGATCTGCGCCAGGGAGTGGCGCAGATGGCCTCTCGTGTGGTCGCGGTGGCGCCCGGGCTGGGTCATGGCCATGGTCCCCGTGACGCCCGCTGGGACGCCTTTGTCCTCAAACAGGCGGCTGTCGCTGTGCGTGCCGCCCGTCCCGATGTGCAGGTGGTTCTCCCGCTGCGCGGCGGCCCCGGGCAGGACGCCTGGCTGAAGGCTCTCTACCAGCAGGGCGTGGAGCCGTACGTGGATGTCTGGGCCCTGCATCTGGAGCCTGGTGATCCCGTGCCGGGTGACGAGGAGTTTCGCCTCCTCGACCAGGCCCGACGCCGCCTGGATCCCGGGGCGCCGCTCTGGGTGCTGGGATTGCCTGTGGATCAGGACGGTGCCGCTTCCATGGCGGCCCTGGTCGGGCGCCTGGCCACGGCCGGAGCCGGGGCGTTGACCTTCCGCGTTGACAGGGATGTCGCGGCGGCCACGGAACTGGAACACCTGCGCGCCATCCTCTCCCCGGCAGCGACCGCCATGCCGGCGGCAAAACTCCTGTTTCAGTCCCTGGATGGGTCGCCGCTGGAGCAGATTCAGGCCTGGAGCTTCTTCGATGCGGACCGTTCCCACGTGGGCGTCCTGGTGGTGCCCACGGCTCCCGCGCCGTCCTTTGTGCAGATGATCCTGCCGACCTTCGACGTCTCCTCGCCGACGCTGGTGGATCTGTCCACCGGTGCCCGCCGGGATCTGGGCGGCGGTCTTCCGGACCGGCAGCGCAATCGCACCCTGGTGACCCTGACCGACCTGAGCGGCCCGGTGGTGGTCGATTATGAGCGCTTCGCCACGCCCGGCTTCGCCCGCGAGGATGTGCTGGTGGACAGACAGCGCGACCCCAGCGTCGAGGAGATCCTGGCCCGCCATCAGGAAGTCGCGGTGGCTGCCGCGGCACGGGTGGAATCTGTTCTGGCCGACGCGCGCATCGATTTTCATTACACCATCGCCGGCTCGGGGGCCAGCATCGACGTCGCCTATGACAGCCGCTACATGTGGGACAGGGAGACGGGAGCCGAGTTCGAGTACATGACCATGTACATCAACGGCGCGCGCTGGACCCGGGACAAGATGCCCGACCTGCCTCTCATCCAGCCGGAAAAGGTGCTCACCCCGCCCCTGAAGATCGCCATGGGCCGTGAATATGTCTATCGCCTGCAGGGGCGGGACAGGGTGGAGGGCCGGCCGGCATGGCGCATCGGTTTCCAGCCCCGGGATGCTCAGGCCACGCGTTACAGCGGGACGGCCTGGATCGATCGGGAGTCCTACCGTCTTCTGAAGCAGTCGGTGGTGCAGACGGGACTCCGCGCGCCGGTACTGGCCAGCGAGGAGACAAGCCTCTTCGCCGCCTACCCTGTCCCGGGTGGTGGTGACGCCTATCTGCCCCGCCGGATCACCGGCCAGCAGCAATGGAATGTCGCCGGCACCAATTTCCTGGTCAACCGGGAGGTGCGGTTCACCAATATTCGCATCAACGAACCCGGCTTCGCAGAGCAGCGCCGGGAGGCTTACGCTTCACCTCATCAGATTCTTCGTGAGACGGACCAGGGTCTGCGTTACCTGGAGCCGGGGCAGGATGGTGAACGGGTCCTCATGGACAAGGTGCGGACTCGCAGCCTCTTCCTGGTGGGCGGTGGTTTCTACAACGAGGCGGTGGACTTTCCCATACCGTTTGTCGGTCTCGATTATTTCGACTACGACTTCCTTGGCCGGGGCCAGCAGATCAATCTCTTCCTGGCCGGTGCCGCCAACCTGCTCACCTGGGCGGACCCTGCCCTGGGTGGGTCGCGTGTGGACCTTTCCGCCGATCTTTCCCTGGTCGGATTTGCCGGCGCCGATCGCTTTTTCGTGATGGGGGACGAACGGGAAGACGCCGAGATCAAGAGTCGCAGCCAGTCCCTCTCGGCCACCCTGGGCGTGCCCCTGGGCCACTTCCTGAAGTTCCGGGGCACCTATGGCCTGCGTTATGAAAACTTTCAGGCCGGCGAGGATATGGCGGCTGATTTCATCCAGCCTCAGGACACGCTGGTTCCTTTCGCCAAACTGGAGCTCCAGTTCAACCGGCGTGGATTTTCCGCCACCGCGGACGTGAGTGGCTTCCACCGGGTGGACTGGGAGGTCTGGGGGGATCCCGACCCGGGCTCGGATCTTGTAGGCTCGAGAGTCGGGGATTTTTCCGCTGACCACCAGGACTTCACCCGCTGGTCGTTCTCGGTGAGCCAGGACTTTTTCCTCAAGGCCTTCCAGAAGGTTCGGTTGTCCGCCACCTGGCTGGACGGCAGCGATCTGGACAGGTTCAGCCGCTACCAGTTTTCGTTCTTCGGCGAGAAGCTGCGGTTGCGCGGGTTCTCCGGTTCAGGTGTGCGCTTCGATCAAGGCGTGCTGGCGCGGGTGCGCTACACGTTCAACCTCGCCGATGTGGTGACGTTCGATGCCGGTGTGGATCATGGCCGGGTCGAGAATTTTCCCGGCGGTGAGGGGTACCAGAACCACACGGGTATTGGCTTCGCAGGCAAGTTCCTGGGCCCATGGGGCCTGATCGTCAAGCTGGAATATGGCTATGCTCTGCGCTCCGATATCAAGGCCGTGGAAGGGGAGCAGGAAGTGCAGCTTCTTTTCCTCAAGATTTTCTGAAATGGTGGCGGCATGATGCGGTGGCTTCCAGTGCTGGTCGGCCTGCTGGCGGCGATGGCGGCGGGTTCCTGCAGGGAAGGCACGGGTTCACCAGCCCCGTCGGGACAGAAGCTGCTGGTCATCGGCCTGGCCGGTGCCGATTGGGGCCGGGTACGGCCGCTGATGGACCAGGGACGACTGCCCCATCTCTCGGCTCTGGTGGAGCGAGGCGCGACGGGACGTATCCTGCGGTCAGAGCCACCCCTGCCGCCTCTCCTGTGGACGACCCTGGTGACCGGACGGCCGCCCGACGAGCACGGCATCCTTGATTTCGTCGAGAGCGATGGCGACGGCGGTGACCAGCCCGTGAGCGGCCGAGGGCGCCGTGTGAAGGCCCTCTGGAACATGGCCGATGAGGCCGGCCTCACCACCGTTTGTGTCGGCTGGTGGACGACCTGGCCGGCGGAGCCGATCCGTGGCGCCATGGTCAGCGATCGCTGGGTCGCCGGCATGCCGGCGGCGACGGGATGGCCGGCGCCGGCCATGGCCGGCGGCTCAGGGTCGCGCGATCTGGTCAGCCCGGCGACCCTGCGGGCCCAGGTCGATCCCCTTCGTCTTGATCCTCTCGACGTGGGCGAGCGCGAGATGGCCCGCTTTCTGCCCCTGGACAGGGAGGCCCGCCAGGTTCTGGCTGGCCGGAGGGCCGCTGAAACCCATGGTGAAGAGCATCCCATCGCCCTCCTGCGCCGTGTGGTGGCTGCCACCAGCAGTGTGGAGGCGGCCACGCTGGATCTGATGCGGGACCTGTCTCCCGACCTGACTCTGGTCTATTTTGCCGGCCTCGATGAGGTGGGCCATCTCTTCGCGCGTTTCGAATCCCCCTCCATGCCCGGCGTGAGCGCCGGCCAGCGGCGTCGCTACGGTGGGGTCATGGACGCCTTCTATCGCTACCAGGATGAGGTGATCGGGCGGCTGGTGGCAGCGGCCGGTCCGGAAACAGCCGTGGTTGTGGTGTCGACCCATGGCTTCGCACGGGGCGGGCAAAGGCCCGGCAGCGAGCCGGACGGCGCCGCCGGGCGCTCCGTCCTCTGGCATACCGGGCCAGGATTGCTCATCTTTGCCGGTGGCCCGTTCACCAGCGGCCGTCTGGGCGACGTGCGCCTGGTGGATGTGGTTCCCACCCTGCTCGTCACACTGGGCTTGCCGGCAGCCGAGGACTTGGCCGGCAGTCCGCTGCGCGTCGTTCTCCGTGGTGACTTTCTTCTCCGCCATCCGGTGCGCGTGATCGCCAGCCACGAGAGGGTTGGCCGGCAGAGGCCGTCAGGCCCGGAGGCGCGGACTCCTGGCGCCCTCCTCAACCTGGCCACCATCTTGGCCGCCCGCGGTGATGTCTGGGAGGCGCGGGAGGGCTTCCAGGCGGCCATTGCCGCGGCACCGGATTCGGTGCTGGCTCGTTCAGGGCTGTTCGATCTTCTGCGCGAGGCCGCTCCGCCCCGGGAGGCGCTGGCCGCGGGAACCGAGTTGCTGGCCCACATCCCACGGCCTCCGACCCAGGTCTACCCGCAGGTGGCCCGGCTGTGGGTCGAGACCGGGGAGATCACCCAGGGGCGCGACTTTCTGGAGAGGCATCCCGGTGAGCCCGGGATGCCGGGCCCCTGGCTGGCACGGGCCATCCTGGATGAGGCAGAGGGCGATGAAGACAGGGCTCTCGCCGCGCTGGAAAAGGCACTGGCCCGGGACCCGGGTTCATGGGATGTCGCCCAGGCGCTGGTCGCCTTCCACGAGCGCCGTCAGCAATTCAGCGCGGTGGTTCCCGCTCTGCGCCAGGGCCTGGCGGCCCGCAGTGGCGACTCGCTGCCCCACCTGGTCGCCCTGGGCTACGCGGAACTCCAGGAGGGAGATCTCGAGGCGGCGGGTGACTACCTGGGCCGTGCCGTCGAGATCGCTCCCGAACAGGAAGCGGCACTTCTCTACCTGGGAGCCGTGCACTACCGGTCTCATCGCTATGGGAAGGCGGCGGCAATCTGGTCCCGTCTTGTGGAGGTGGCCCCGGAGCATGAGGATGGGCGCGCCAACCTCATCCTGGCACTGGCCCGCACCGGTCGAATCGCGCAAGCGCTGGCGGCTTTCCGAGAAGCCGGCCCTGCCGGGCGGGACTCACCGCGCCTGCTCAACGCCGCCGCTTACGGCTGTCTGGTGAACGGTCTGGCCCGGGAAGGCCTTCCCCTGGCCCGGCGATCTCTGGAGCTGGCGCCGGACCAGGAGGAGGCTCGCGACCTGGTCCGCTCCCTGGAAGCCGGTGCCCTGACCGACAGGGGAGAGGTGCGGTGAACGGGAACTGCCGGGAGGCCCTGGCCGTTCTCGAAGGACTCGGGGCGGGCCGTCCATCCCTGGCGGTGCTGCTGGGTTCGGGCTTCGGAGCAGCGACCTCATCCTGGCCCGTGCGCCTGCGCATCCCCTACAGCGCCATCCCGGGCATGCCTCCCTGCCAGGTGGACGGGCACGCGGGCGAACTGCTGTGCGTGGATCTGAGCGCAGGGGCCGGGGCGTGGGTTTTCTCGGGGCGGGTGCACGCCTACGAGGGGCAGGATCCCGGCGCGGTGGTTCGGCCCGTGGATATGGCGGCGGCGGCCGGCGCGGGCCGCATCCTCCTGACCTGTGCCGCCGGCGCCATCCGTCCCGGCCTGGCCCCGGGTGATCTGGTGCTGGTCAGCGACCACCTCAACCTGATGGCCTGGTCGCCGCCCCCCGGAGGCGAGCCGTTCCTGGACCTGACCCAGGTTTATGATCTTGCCGGCAGCCGGATCCTGGCTACCGCCGCCGCGGAGGCGGGGCAGACGCTGGGCCATGGAGTGCTGGCAGCCGTGCGGGGACCGGCCTATGAGACGCCCGCCGAGGTGCGCATGCTGGCGGCGCTGGGTGCCGACCTGGTGAGCATGTCCACCGTGCCCGAGGCGATTCGCGCCCGCGCCCACGGTGTGCAGGTCGCCGCCCTGGCTTGCATCGCCAATCATGCGGCGGGGCGGGGCCGAGGGCCGCTGGATCATGGCCGCGTCCTGAAGACCGTGGGCGGCAGTCTGGAAACCCATGGGGGCTGGCTGCTGGCCGGACTGGTTCGCTGGGCTGCTCTGCCGGCGGACTGAGGCGGGATTCTGCCCGCGCAGGAATTCAGGCGTCAGCCGGGTCCCTGGAATCGTCCTCTTCCCGCAGGCCGGCCAGGCGCCGCACCGCGGTCTCCGCCTGTCGCCGTGTGGTGACCTCGCCTTCCACCTGCAGACGCAACAGGCCGCTGACGACCGATCCCAGGCGCGGTCCCGCGGCCAGACCTGTGATGCGCATGATGGCGTGCCCGTTCAGCAGGGGACGGGGGGCAATCAGTTCCTCGCCGGCCTTCTCGGCCACGAGGCGAAGCCGGCGGCAGAACACTTCCAGGTCCGCCTGCCGGGCCGGATGATGGATGCCGCGGGTCGCATCGTTATCGGCCAGGGAGAGGAGCAGGAGAAGATCCAGGTCCGGGCCTGCGGCATGGATCAGGCGGCGCATGGCCTTCCCGGTGGCGCCGGGGCACAGGGCGCCGGGCCGCAGGTGATGCCGAACGAGATCGCTGATGCGCCGCGTGCGGCGGCGGGAAAAGTGCCAGCGAGCCGCCATGTCGCACAGCCGCTGCACCGACACTTTTTCATGTTCATAGAAATGGACCCGGCCATCGGATCCTGTTGAGCGTGTGGCAGGCTTGCCCATGTCGTGACAGAGCACGGCATACTTGAGCACCAGTTGATCTTCGCCGGCCGGGAGCGTCAGCGGCTTCACGCCCTCATCCGCCAGGGGAGCGGCCAGGGACGCGAGCCTGTCCGTGTGCGCCACCGCGGCCAGCGTATGGCGCCAGCAGTCCAGGTGGTGGTATTCGTTCTGGGTGACGCCGGTGAGGGCCGCAGCTTCGGGGGCCACGGCGGCAAGCAGCCCCCAGCGCTGCATGAGGGCGAGGCTGGCGGCGAAATGTGATGAAGCCGCCAGCCGGTCCATCTCCACGGCGATGCGCTCGCCGGCACATGCAGCCAGCCCGGGGGCGGCACGCTCGAGTTGTCGCCGGGTACCCGGCTCCAGCCGCCAGGCCACGCCTTCGGCCAGGAGGCGGACTGCGCGCAACGTGCGCAGGGGATCCTCACGGAAGGCTATCGGCGTGACCTGGCGCAGGAGGCCGGCTCCGAGGTCGGCAAGACCGCCGCAGGGGTCGTGGAGGCTGCCATCCGGGAGTTCCACCGTCAGGGCGTTGAGAGTGAAATCCCGGCGCCGGATCTCCTTCTCCAGGCCCTCCGGTTCCACCAGGACGAAGTCCAGTTCCTGTGTGCCCGCCACAAGGCGGCGCTCCCGCACACCCTGGCGGTCGAAGGTGAGCAGGCGCCCTTCCAGGCCGGAACGAAAATCCTCCAGGAAGCGCTCGGCGGCGTTGAGGGGCGCCGCCAGGATGAAATCCAGGTCGCGGGGAACTCGCCGCAGGAAGAGATCGCGAGGGGCGCCGCCCACCAGCAGGATCCTGCCCGGCAGGTCGCCGGCGCGCGCGGCCAGTTTGCTCAGCAGGGGGTCGGCGGCGATGACCGCGGCAAAATCGACATCCGCCAGTCGCCGTGGCTGGCTCAAGAGGCGGCCTGCTCCATCGCGTCGGCCTCCTTCACCTCCAACTGGTCCTGCATGGCTTGTACCGTCTTCTCCAGCAGTTGGTGACGGTCGTCATAGGTCAGGCCCCTGGTGGCGATGGCCGGCAGGAAGGTGACGTGCACCGTGCCCGGGCGGGGGAAGAACGAGCCCGGGGGGAGAAGGTTCCGCGTGCCGGTGACCACCACCGGCTGCACCGGCACACCGGCCTTGATGGCCAGGACGAACGCCCCCTTTTTCATCGGCAGGAGACGGCCGTCACGGCTGCGCGTACCCTCGGCAAAGATGAGCACCGACATGCCGCCGTGAATCCGCGCTGCGGCGCGGTTCATGGAGGCGATGGAATTCTTGCGATCCCGGCGGTTGATGAAAATGATCCCTGCCGCCCAGAGAGCCTGCCCGAAGATGGGCACCAGCAGGAGCGAGCGTTTGGCAATGACCCGGAGGTTGGCGGGGATGGCGAAAAAGAGGACCGGCGGATCCAGGAGACTCTGGTGGTTGGCAACAAAAATTGCCGCCTGCTGAGGGTCGACATTTTCCTTCCCCTCCACCTGGACGTGGACCCCCATGCTGCCACAGAAAATGCCCGACCAGAGCCGGGACAGGTGATGGAAAAGACGCCGTGTGGGGTCCAATGGGCAGAGCAGGATCATGGTCAGGCCCAGAACCAGGGTGGAAACCGGCACCACGACCATCTGCAGAGGAATTCGCCAGAGCATGGGCAGGCAGTTTATCAACGAACTGCTCATGAGTTGTCAGAAACGGGGTCAATGTGCCTCCGGGAACTCTTTCCTTGCCGTATTGCACAGGAAGCAGTACCTTGAGCCCATCCTGCGCGAGGTTTGCCCTGTTATGGACTCATCTGTCGATCCCGACTCAGCCGCCGAAGATCGCACGGAAGGCGCCGTGGATGACGCTGCGGCGGTGACCCCGGCGGAGCCTCCTGCCGGCGATCCCGAAGTTGCTCTGCCGATGGCTCCGTCTGAGGACAGCCCCCAGTCTCCCGAGCACTCTCAGGAACAGAAAAAAGAGACCAAGGCGTCCCCGGATCCTGAGGACGCCAAGGCGAAGCTTCGTGAGGCCGCCAGAACGGGAGCCCTTGTCGAGGGCAAGGTGGTGGCCATCGTGCGTGGGGGCTATGAAGTGGATGTGGACGGCGTGATCTGCCTCTGCCCGTTCAACCAGATCGAGTTGACCCCGCCCCGGGATCAACTGATTCACGCCCGGCAGATCTACACCTTCAATGTCACCTCTTACAGGCAGCGTGGCCGCCGCGTCGCTCTCTCCCGGCGGCGCATTCTTGAGAAGGAAGCCCGCAAGGCTGCGCGTGCGGCCCTGGGACGGATCGAATCCGGCTCGGAACATGACGGCACGGTGGCCAACCTCAGCGATTATGGTGCTTTCGTGGATATTGGTGACGGCATCCAGGGCATGGTGCATGTCTCGGAGATCACGCATGCCCGCCTCGCCCGTCCCGCCGATAAGCTGGCCCTTGGAGACAAGGTGCGGGTCAAGGTCCTGAAGACCGATCGTCGCCGCGGCCGGTTGTCCCTGAGCATGAAGGCTCTGGAAGGCGATCCCTGGGAGAACGTGGGCAAGAACTTTCGCCCCCATCAGATCATCTCCGGTCGGATGATTCGCATGACCGAGTTCGGTGCCTTCGTGGAGGTCGCGCCGGGAGTGGATGGTCTGGTTCACATCAGTGAGATCGCCCAGGGCGCACGGGAGCAGTACGAGAAGATGGCGACTGACGGGGCTGAAATGCTGGTTCATGTCCTGCGGGTGGACGCTCCCAAGAAGCGCATCTCTCTGGCGCCTGCTCCCGAGGGCCTCAAAGCGGGCGATGTGGTCAAGATGAAGACCCTGAGTGCCGGCAAGGTCATCGAGGTCACGGTGGAGAAGATTGACAAGAGCGGCCTTGTGGTGCGTATCGGTGACGCCCAGACCGGGGTCATCCCGCCCAATGAGACCGGGACACCGCGCGGCGCGGACCTGGCCAGGTCCTTCTCCCTGGGGAAGACCCTTCGGGTCCTGGTGATGCGCGCGGAGAAGGGGGACCGGCGGATTCGGCTTTCTCTGCGGCGAGCCGATCGCCAGGAGGAGCGCCGTCAGATCGAGGACTATCGCAAGAGCGCGGCGTCGGGCACCGGTTCATTCTCCACCCTGGGCGACTTCTTCAACAAAGACTCCAGGAACTGAAAAAGGCCGCCTCCCCGGTGACGGAAAGGCGGCCTCGGATATGCCAACCGGCCTTACGGCCGGCTGTTTCCCTCTTCAGCTAGTTGCTGTCCTTGTTGGCGGTCATGGCCTCGGGACGGGCGAAGGTGTCCTCGGTGATGGGCCCGTTCACCGTGATCTCGGTGAGGGTGGTGTCGAGGAACGGTTCCCCGTTGTAGGTGGACACCACCTTGAACGGCACCTGCAGTCCATTCACCTCCCGGTAGTCGGAGAAGACCTGGACCATCTCACCGGGAGCCCCGGTGAAATTCTTGCCCTGGAACTTCATCCCCAGGCACTGGCTGCTCTCAGGGTCGAGTGCCAGGGTGGCGGTGTCACCCATGTACTCCACGTGGAGCATGTCGGCGGCCTGGCCGGCGAACTCTTCCTGGCCCATGGCGGCCACCACGAGATTCTCGTCGTTGCGAGCCTTGAGAAGGAAGAGAGGGTTGCGACGCATCGATTTCACGCTGTCATCCCGCTGCGATTCAGGCATGGGTTGCACGCCGCCGGGAGTGTTCATGAAGGCGTCATCCTGGGTGATCACCGTGATGATGGTGCCGAATGGCAGGACCATCTCCTGGCGCATGCTGTCGGGGAAGGCCACAACGTCCTTGGTCTTGATGGACATCTCGCCCTGGGGCGTGACGGCGACCGTCTCTCCGGTCTTGGCGATACTCTCCAGCGCATCCACGGCCGCAGCGCCACCGCTGGCTTCCAGCAGGCCGGCCAGCAGGACCGTGCCCTGGGCGCGGTTTTCTTCAGTCAGAGCAAACTTGACGGTCTCGGGCTCCGGGATGGTGATGTCCACCATGGCCAGTGGTCCGTAGGTCTCCAGGGGTTTGTCCTGGCCTTCCTTGGGACCGACCACAAGGATGGTGAACTGGGCCGGGTGAATGTACTTGGCGGCCGCATCACGCACCTGCTGGATGGTCACTTTTTCAATCCCGTCACGGTAGCGGGCCAGCCAGTCCAGGGGATAGCCGTAATACTCGTAGGTGATCTGCTGGTTGAGGATCTTGCGGGCCGAGTCGGAATTGAAGATGAACGAGTTGAGGATGCCCTGCTTGGCCTTGGTGACCTCCTCCTCGGTGGGGGGCTTGGCCGTCATGTTCTGGGCCTCTTCCAGGAGCGCTTCGATGCCCGCACCGGTGGTCTCGGTCTTGGTGGTCATGAACATCAGGAACAGTCCCTCGTGATCCCAGTCGCTGCGGACGCCGCCGGAGACCGCGTAGGCCAGGCCCTTCTTGGAGCGCACGTTGGTGAACAAGCGTGCGGCAAAGCCGCCTGAGAGGACCTGGTTCATGACTTCAACCGGGTAGTAGTCGGGGTTGTCCTTGCGGATGCCCAGATGTCCCATGATGATGTTGGACTGGGTCATGTCGTTCTTTTCCACATAGAAGACACCCGGCCGCGGGACCTTGCTGAACGCCACGTCGGCGGGCGGTGGATCGGGCCCCTTGGGCCAGGAACCGAACGTCTCCTTCACCAGGGCGAGAACCTTATCGCTGTCGAAGTCGCCCACCAGCCCCAGCACCATGCGGTTGGGGTGGAAGTACATCCCATGCCAGTTCACCATGTCCTCGCGGGTGATGTTGGCGATGGTGGTATAGGTCTCATTGCGGGCGTAGGGGGAATCCTCGCCGTAGATGATCTCCTGGAATTCCCGGAACAGAATCCCCTGGGGGTTGTCGTTCTGGCGTGAGATACCTGAAGTCACCTGGTTGCGGGCCACCTCGATGCGATCTTCGGCGAAGACCGGATTGCGCACCACATCAGCGAAGGTCTTCAGAATATCGGGCAGGTCCTGGCTGAGGCAGCTCATGCTGGCGCCACCCAGTTCCGTCCCGATGAACGTCTCTACCCGGGCTGCCCGATCTTCCAGGTAGTCGTCCAGGTCATCAGGCGACATGCTGGTGGTGCCGCCGGTCCGCATGACCGAGCCGGTGAGCTGCGCCAGGCCCACCTTGTCAGCGGGCTCGAGGCGGGAGCCGGTGCGTACGCGCAGGGTGGCGTCCACCAGCGGCAGTTCATGGTCCTCGAGCAGGATGACCACCAGCCCGTTGTCCAGAACCACGCGCTGGGGCGTGGGGACGGCGAAGGCCGGCAATGCGGGGTACTTGATGTCCTTGACTTTTTTGACCTGGGCCACCGACATGATCGGCATGCTCAGGGCCATGGCCACGGCAACGGTGATGCCGGCCAGTGCGCGCAAGCGCTCCATGTGCTTCATCAACTCTCTCCCTGGGCGCTGCCCTTATCCTCGTCCTTGTCCCCCTGGGCGGTCTCGGTGACGATCATGCCCACGGTGCGGTTGGAATCCTTGAACACATCATTGGCCACCCGGCGGATATCCGCCTTGGTGACCGCGTCGAGCCGGTCGATGTAGCGGAATAGTTCGCGCCAGTCGCCGAACTGTGTCTGGTAACGGACCAGGCTGTTGGCGAGGCCCTGGTTGCTGCGCAGGGAGCGCACCAGATCGGCCTTGGCCCGGGTCTTGAACCGCGTCAGTTCTGCGTCGCTGACGTCTTCGTTCTTCAGGCGATCCAGCTCATCACGGATGGCCGCCTGCACCTCTTCGTTGCTGGCGCCGCGGCTGGGAATGGCAAAGGCGATCCACAGCCCCGGGTACTTGGTGCCCGGGAAACCCGAGAACGACTGGGCCACAACGGCGATCTTCTTGTCTCGCACCAGGGAGCGGTACAGGCGGGAGGTGCGGCCGTTGGAGAGAATGTCGTCGATGGCGTTATAGACCGGCTCATCGATGTCGGTTGCCGCCGGCTTGTGGTAGCCCTCCGCGTAAATGGGCTGACTGGGATCCTTCAGGATGACGGTCTTCTCGGCGATCTGGACCGGCTCCACCGTGCGCAACGCCGGCGGCGCGGGGCCTGCGGGGATGCGGCCGAAATACTTCTCGATGACGGGCAGGATCTCGTCGGCCTTGATGTCGCCCACCACCGCCGTGACCAGGTTCGAAGGGACGTAGTAGGTCCGGTAGAAAGCCTCGGCATCGGTGATGGTGATGGAATTGAGGTCGCTCATGTAGCCGACCACGGGCTGGTGGTAGGGGTGGGCCATGAAGGCCGCGGACACGAACTGCTCCAGCAGGCGGCCGAAGGGCTGGCTCTCGGTGCGCAGGCGGCGCTCTTCCTTGACCACGTCCCGCTCCTTGTAGAACTCGCGGAAGACAGGGTGCAGGAAGCGTTCCGACTCGAGATAGGCCATGAGCTCGAACTTGTTGGCCGGCAGCGAGTAGAAGTATCCGGTGACGTCGGAGTTGGTGAAGGCGTTGAGGCCGGTGCCTCCCTCGCGATCGATGATGTCACCGAATTCGTTCTTGATGACATACTCGTCAGCCTTCTCCTCCTTTTCCTTGAAGCGCGCCTTGAGCTGCTGCAGACGCTCGGGATCGGACTGAGGAGACAGGCGCTCGGCCTGCATGGCCTGATAGGCCGCCTCGAGTTCTTCAATGGCACGCTTCTCGGCCTTGTAATTGGTGGTGCCGATATTGGGCGTCCCCTTGAAGGCCATGTGCTCGAACATATGGGCCAGGCCCGTGATTCCCGGGATTTCCTGGGCGGCGCCGACATTGGCGTACGTCGCGAAGGAAAAAACAGGCGCCACCGGGCGCTCGACGATGATGAAGGTCCACCCGTTATCCAGCGTGTGCACGGTGGTCTTCTCGTTAAACGATGCCAGGTCCTGGGCTGACGCCAGGAACGCTCCGGACACCAGGAACAGGGCCGCGGCCAGGGCCGGCAGGCGATGCCGTACCATCCGCCATCTCATTGGGATCATCTGGTTCACCTCGAAGGACTGCGAAGACACAGAAAGCCGTCGCCCAGCGGTCGGCGGCCGCACCACGCCCCGAGAGGGGCTATTCATCCTTACGCACCAAGTATCTCTGAGTTTCAGGTTGCGGGACGCCGGCCATTATACTCGTTTCATGCTGAGAGTTGGCGTGGATACGGGGGGGACCTTCACCGATTTTGTCTGGGTGGAAAACGGGCGCCGCCGCACGCTGAAAGTCCCCTCCACGCCCGATGATCCGGCCCGGGCGGTGCGGGAGGGTCTGGCCCGTCTGGCAGGCCTGGAGCCGGCCCGAGGGGCGGCCGCTGGGCCTCGGAGCGTCTGCCTGCCGGCCGGCAGCGCGGTGGTCCACGGCTCCACGGTGGCCACCAATGCCCTCCTGGAAGGCAAAGTGGCTCAGGTGGCCCTGATCACCAACAAGGGGTTCGAGGACATTCTGGCCATCGGCCGCCAGAACAGGCCCGATCTCTACAACGCCGCGGTCTTTCCCCCCGCACCCCTGGTCCCGGCCCGACTGCGCCTGGGGATTCCCGGCCGACTGTGCCCTGAGGGGGAAGAATGGGAGGCCCTGGACGCGGCCGCTGTCACAAAGGTGGTCCGGGAGG
>Ga0114950_10001717_pt1 | contig 16636 bp, 16 predicted proteins | sample N075metaG_FD_83503 | JGI IMG/M metagenome (GOLD analysis project Ga0114950, IMG submission 83503) | Deep subsurface microbial communities from Kermadec Trench to uncover new lineages of life (NeLLi) - N075 metaG | ecosystem: Environmental > Aquatic > Marine > Ocean trench > Sediment | place... | reverse complement strand
GACGGGCAAGGTAGCCGTCGTGCATGGCGTGCTGCAGCCCGACCCGTTTTCCCAGTCGGCGCGGGGACATATCGAGGCCGTCATCGAAGCCGGCGCCGTCGGCGTGCTGACGATGCTGGATGCGCCCGGTAATCATCAATACGCACTGGAAGATATGGGCCCGGCCGATGTCCCGTGTTTTATTCTGGGCGGCGATGACGGGCGCTTCGTCGAAGACCTGATTGCCGCAGCGGGCGCAGCAAATCCACCCACGGTCCGTTTAAGCCTGAATGCCGAGGTCCGTGATTCCTGGCGTGGCAAGAACGTCATGGGAATGATTCGAGGCGAAATAGATGAGTACGTCGTCATCGCCGCGCACCGCGACATCCTGGACAAAACACCCATCGTCGTTAATATCGAACATCCTTCGACGATCTGGAGCTACTATCGCGGTGAACTCCGGTTCAAGAACGGCACGGTACCCGGTCAACTCATCGCCACCACCAGCCAGGCGCCCCGGGGGCTGACCGTATCCAATGGCAATCCGCTGTTGATCTCCTTTTACCACGACGCGATCGACCGCTACGGCCTCGTGATTGATTCGGAAGTGGCCAGGCTGCCGACCGGCGATGCGTTTGGTTTTTTCCTCGCCGGCTACCCGGTGGCGCAAATACTGGATGCCAATCTCTGGTATCACTCCACGGGTGACCGCCTCGATGCGATCCATCCCGATGGTCTCGAGCGGGCCACGCGCCTGTACGCGTATGTACTGGACAAGATCGATTCATCGAGTCGGGCCGAACTGACAGAAAAGGGGCGCTGAATGACTGATAGAGATATTGACGATTGTTGTCGGGCCACGGCGGTGCGTGCACGCGCGCTGCTGGGAATGGCGATGCTGATCGCGGCGCCGGGCATTTTGGGTGCCGCCGAACCCGGCTACGACCGGGCGGGGCTCGACGCGGGGCAGTCAAAGCTGGCCGGCCGGATGCTGACGTTCATCGAGACGATGGATGCGATGCATCTCGGATGGGTGAGCCGGCTCAATGGCAACACGGACTTCACATCGAAATCCTGGAAAGATGACAGCGCCGACTATGACGTCCGCGTCTGGCGTGGACCGGTCATAGAAAAAACCGGCTTCACCACCTCGGTCACCAAGCTCGGTATCGCCCCCTATACCGAGGATGCGATCTGGAGCCGCGTGGTCACGATCAACTCGCATCCCGCGACGCCCCTGGCCGGTTATTTTCACGGCTTCGTGGCGTTCCAGTACAACACGAACGGCACGAGTTCGATCGGCGGCTGGATGGATATCATCCCGAGCGTCAGCAACGACGAGGATCTCGCCTACATACGCCAGCGGGTCGATCGTGTGTTCGAGAAGTTCGAAGTCGATCCGGCCCCGTATCGAAGGGCCGTGTGTTCGGGTCAGCGTCAGGAACACCTGGGCCCTGCCTGTGTCGGCGTGAGCTTCTATGCGCCGCCGTTTCTTGACATCACGGAGCAGAATCTCAATCTGGTACTCGAAACCTTTGCCGCTTTATTCGGCGCCTATACAGTCGTCGTCGACAAACGGATGGACCAGCCTTATTCCGAAAGCGATCTCAGCGCTCAGGAAAACTTGCGGCGCAAGTGGCTCGAGGACCAGATGCTTTACGACCCATATGCACAAAATGTCATTCCTCACGCCGTGCGTTCGTTCGCGAACTATCCACCATCGGTGAAATACTATTACTCCGTCAACCTCTACCCAAGAGTGAAATAACGATGAATAAAACAAGATTAATCCTGTTCTCGATTCTGCTGCTGTCTTTGACGAGCGCCTCCGCGGACGGTCGTGACGATCTGGCGAATGGCGATGCGGCTCTGGATAAAAATGAACCGGGTCCGGCGATCGGACATTTTACCCGAGCGATCGAATCAGGTGATCTCCGCGACGAACAGCTGGGCGATACCTACTGGAAGCGGGCAATTGCCTACTTCGACGAGAACCTGGATGACTTGCATATCCACCACAGCGATCGCATCGATGGTTTCGAAAGTTGCCTCGAGAACCTGGATGCCGCGCTCGCCAACGGCAAGCAGGCGAACGCCGATTTCGATCTCAAGAGTGCCCAATGCCGGGAATACGTCGGCCTGAAAGAAGAGGCCATCGGCTACTATCTGAAGGTGCTGGATCAGGATACGACCACGATGAACCGGGGGTTGTCACTGTATAGCCTGGGCCTGTTATATAGGGACCTGGGCTCGACCGATGATGCGGAGTTGTATTTCGGTAAATGCACAAATGAGAGTGACCCGCCGAGTCGTATCGCCAAGGGGTGTCAGCGCGAGCTGAAAAAAATGTCGGCGCAGTCTTCATCATGACGAGCGCCAAAGCGATACGTCTGTCGACCGTCTTGTGGCTGGCGCCAGTATGGTTCGCGCTGCCCGTTCTTGCCGGCCCTCCCGGCAACGATCTGACGCCATTAAGCCCGGAACAGGTGAAGTTAACCGAGGCCATGCTTGGCTTTCTCAGCAAAACGGAAGCCGATTTTTTGACGACCGTAACGCGATTCAATGGGGCGGCACCGATACAGGCTAACTCATTCGAATATGACGATGCCGATTACACGGTCAAGGTGACGCGCGGCGAGGTGATCGAGAAAGCCGGCCTCACGGTCTCGACAACAAAAAAAGGCATCAGACCATACACCCAGGACGCCGCCTGGAGCCGGACAATCACGATCGATATCCATCCCAAGACGCCGCTGGTCGGCTTTTTGCATGGCTTCGTGGCGCTCCAGTACAACGGCGACGGCAAGAGCTCGATGGGCGGTTCGATGGACGTCGTGCCCGGCACGCGCATCGAGGAAGATCTGACCTTTATCAAGGAAGCCGTCGACCGGGTCTTCGCACGTCACGGCGCTGATCTCACCAACTATCGCAAAGTCGTGTCATCGGGCCAGCGCATCAAGAACCTGAAGGCGGCCCGTGTCGGTGTGAGTTTCTATGCGCGACCGTTTCTCGATGTGAAGCAGGAAAATTTCGATCTCGTCACAGAAACCTTCGAAGTATTTATTAATGCCTATTTCGAGGTGCTCGAAAGGCGGAAAAATCAGCCGCACACCCCGGCAGATTTGGCCGCACAGGACACCATGCGTATTCGCTGGCTCGAGGACCAGATGATCCACGATCCTTATGCATGAAAGTTATTCCCTTTGCGGTCCGTTCATCGGCAAATTTTCCGCCCGAAATTAAATACTAGCAAGATGCATCGGACAGGTCGTAGCAGCCAACCAGGCGGGCAGCGGCCAGAGCAAACAGGACGTAACTGGTCAGGGCTCCGAGCATGACGGCAGTACCGAGGGAACCCGCCACCCAGCCGAGCTGCTGCGCCTGACCTCAAGATGGTTTCCGGCCGGCGCCTCCTTGGGTCACGCCGCGGCCTTCGTTATAGTGTGCCGAGCCGGCTACCGCAAGACCATCACATCGCCATACCGGTTCCAGGATCCGATGCACGGCCATGCCGAGCTGCGCAAGCTGTACGCAGCGAGGTCATGACGCGGCTGACGGCCGAGGGCATCTAGCCGCCGCCGTAACACGCGAACGACTGAACATTTTCACCATTACCCGACACGAGGACGAACACCCATGGATGCAGATAAACCCCTGACTATCGTCGCCGCCGTTGCCTTAAGCTGCATCGGCATTTTCGGCATCATGGCCGCGCCGATCCTGGCCAGTATCCTGGGCGCGAAGCTTTCGTTCGATGCGGCACAAATCGGCATTATCGTGTCCGCCGAGATCGGCGGCACGGCGCTGGCCTCGATCGGCGCCGCATTCTGGATCCGGAGAGCCAACTGGCGGCTGGTCGGCATCGGCGCAATCGTCTCGGTCGTCATCTGCAACACCCTGACCGGGTTTCAGACCGACGCGACGACGATCGCCGTCCTGCGGTTCCTCGCCGGCTTCCTCGGCCAGGGCACGGCCTTCGCGCTGGCCATCGGCATCATCAACACGAGTGGCAACCCGGACCGGATCTTCGGCTTCTCGGTCGCCACCCAGGTCGGGCTCGGCGTCGTCATGCTGCTGTTCCTGCCGATGCTCGGTGCGTCGTTCGGTATCGGCGGCATCGTGTGGCCGCTCGGCGTGCTGGCATTGACGGTCCTGCCGATGCTCGGCTGGATTCCTCCCCGCAGCCCGATGGCCGCGGATGCCGCAGCGGCACAGACATCCGGCTCACCCGGGCTCGCGATCCTGGGGTTGATGATCATGTTGATCTGGTGCACCGGCCTCGGCGCGATGTGGACCTTCGTGCTGCGGATCGGCGAGGCGGGCGGACTGGACGCCACCAGCGCAGGCCAAGCCGTGGCCCTCAGCTCGGCCATCGCCATCAGCGGCGCACTGACGGCGTCAGCGCTGGCGGGCCGCGGGGGTCGCTTGCTGCCGGTCTCGATCGCGCTGCTGGTGCAGATCGGCATGATCCTGTTGCTGCAGGGCGAGATGAGCTTTATCCGGTTTGCCGCCACCTGCGCTGTTTTCCAGATCTTCTGGAACTTCACAGGCCCCTACCTGATGGGCATGGTGGCCGAGAGCGACGCCACCGGACGCATCGCCGTGCTGATCCCGGCCGCCCAGCTTGGCGGCTTCGCGATCGGGCCGGCAATCGCAGGCTATCTGATGACCGCCGACAATTTCGGGGTCGCCAACTACACGGGTGCCGCGGGCTGCCTGATCGCCCTGCTCGTCTTCATCCCGGCCATCCTGTTCGCCGGCAAGCCAGCCGATGCCTGACCGTAGCATGCCCAAAATGACGGGGAGCAGACCCGTCGCCGTGAATGTGGGCCAGACAGAGCAGGCCGGACAAAAAGGCGCCGGTGCGGCATTTGCTTTCGACTAAGGGGAGCCGAACATGCCGACCGGCGCAGTGGGGAAGCCTTTGGAGGTTCGCGCCGCTTCCCTTTGACATAATCTAGCCTCATTCGCTAATGCAAGCAATCATCCAAATAGGTGATAACACACATAAAATAGCGCTGTTTAAATCGCGACATCGGCCAGCTTGTGGACACAGAACGACGCAACTCATTGACATGAAGCTATTTTTTTTATCATGGAGTCTAATGACACGAGTGGGGTTTTTCGCCCACCGAGGCGCGGATAATAGTAAACTTTTCATAATTAACATAATATCCTCCGGAATCGACCGTGTATGATTCCACCGTTGCGCTGAGGCACGCACGTCTCACCACGTGATGATACAAATACGCGCATTTGTAAGGTGCAGAAAATGACCCCGACCGGTCTGCATGAACTCGTCGCCGAGGCGTTCGAAACGGCGTGTGATCCCGCCGGAATGGCCGGTTTCATTCGCCACACGGCAAACTATTTCGACGCCGAGCAAGGCGCTATCGTAGCGTGGTCCGGCACCCGTCAAGGCCTGCTGCTCGGCATCGGTCACAATCTCTCGCACGACCGCATCCAGACGCTGTACGACGCCCGGAACCAGCCGGAAACCCTGTTCTGGCATCTGTCCCGGCTGACGCCGGGTGACACTTTCGTGCTTCCCGACGAGCACCGGTCGTCCGGCACGGTGGTCGCCGGACTCGTGACGAATGACGACGACATTTACTGCGGCATCATGCTGCTGCGCAACCGCGAAAACGCCGACTTCACCCTGCCGGAACACGAGACGCTGCAGACCCTGATACGCTATTTCCGGCGTGCGATTCACCAGAACCTGCGGTTCATCAAAACCTCCAACGATTGCAAGACCGCGATGAGCATCATCGACAATTCACCGCGGGCGATTATCGTTTTCGGGCAGAAACTGCAGCCCACGATCGTAAATGCCGAGGCGCAGAAAATTCTGGACAAAAATGACGGGCTCCGCCTCGGTGATGACGCCCTTTTGATCGATAACGAACGGAACCGGAACCTGTTGCACGACTATTTGCGCAGAGTCCTCGCGCGCGATGAGGGCGTGATCGCCGGCGAGCGGCTGCGGCTCAGCATTCCCAGCAACGCCGGGAACATGCCGTATCAAATGGTCGTTTACGGGTTGCCCTCCACACCCGCGCCGGCGGCGCTGAACCAGGATGACGCCCTCGCCGTCGCAATCATGTATGACCCGGCCGGGACAGCGGCGCTGAGGGTCGATGTGCTCCACGTGTACTACGACCTGACGCATGCTGAAGGTCGGCTCGCCTCCGAGTTGTACAGCGGCGAATCCCTGCCGGATGCGTCGAAGGTGCTCGGCATCAGCATCAACACGGCCCGAACCCAATTGCGCAATATCTTCCGCAAGGTCGGCGTCAACTCACAGGCCGCCCTGCTGCAGCAGTTCGCCCAGAGCATGAAGGAAAGCCCGTCGCTGCCCGGAAGCACCGCAAAGATCATCGATATCCGCACGCGCAAAGGCTGATGCGGCCGCCACGCTGGTACCGGACGCGACGCTGCGCGAGTTCGATCAGCGGCGCCGCAAGGCTGCATCGGTGCCCCTTAGCCAATCATCCAGGAGCAAACCATGGCCGTCAGACAGAGCGACGTCGAACCCGCAATCACGATTCACCCGCTGGCCGGCGCACTCGGCGCCGAGATACTCGGCATCGATCTGCGCGAGCCGCTCGGCGATGCGTCGTTCGAGACAATCCATCAGGCCCTGCTTGATCACCTGGTAATTTTTTTCCGCGACCAGGACCTGACGCCGGAACAACATATCGCGTTCGGCGAGCGGTTCGGCAAACTGCATCTCCACCCCTTCATTCCGAACCTCGAGGGCTATCCGCAGGTTATCAAACTCGAAAGCGCCGATAACGGGCCGGGTAACATGGCCTACCAGTCGAATTGCTGGCATACGGACCTGACCTATACGGCGGAACCGCCGATGGCCAGTATCCTGCACGGCCTGATCGTGCCGGCGGCCGGCGGAGACACGATGTGGAACAACCTCTACGCCGCGTATGAGGCCCTGTCGGCACCGCTGCGCAATCTCCTGGACGGCCTGACCGCCATGCATAACATCATCTCAAGCATGCCGGCCAACTTCATGGAACAAAACTGGGCACCGAAGCAACTGGAACGGCTGCAGAAAGTCACCCCGCCGGTCGAGCATCCGGTCGTGCGTACGCACCCGGTGACGGGCCGCAAATGCCTGTTCGTCAATCGCAATTTCACCGCGTACCTGCAAGGCCTGCATCGCACCGAAAGCGATGCGCTGCTCGATATGCTTTACACGCACATGGAGCAACCCGAGTTCGTCGCCCGCTTCAAGTGGCGCAAGCACTCGCTTGCGATGTGGGATAACCGCTGCACGCAGCATTATGCGTTGACTGATTACCGTTCGAAACGCACGATGCACCGGGTGACGGTATGCGGTGACCGTCCGTATTAATTGCGTGTGAATCGGGGGGAGGCAGACATCCTCCCTGCTGCGCTACTCCCTCCCGGCAATAATCTCCGCCCAGTACGCGTTGCCCTGTTCGAAGCGGGCCGGCCAGCGGGCGCCGACCCGGGGATTGAACATCAACACCAGTGCAAAGCATTCACCGAGTTGGCCGTCCACGCCCGGTACATTATTCAGGTGGTAGCACATGCGGTCGACCTTGCCCGCTGTGCCCTCGGTGCGCCACGCACCCGTCACACCCTGCGGGCTCGTAATGGTCTTGTCCTGGTTGAATCGTGCGTCGACGATGACGACCTCGCCGTCGACCTTGATCTCGTAACGGGTCGTATTGCGAAACAGGAAGGTCCAGTAATCTGGATGAGCATCACCTTCCAGCGGATGCGGGCGGCCTTCCAGGAATCCAACCTGAATCTGGAACTCCTCGTGACCCTTGACCGGGGCGAAACTCTTGATGACGGTGCCGAATTCCAGGTTCTTGTCGGCCCTGGGTTGCATGCAATACATCCACTCGAACGGGTGCACGCCAACCCGCTCCAGCGAGTAACAGAAGTTCCGCTTGTCGCGCATGCGCCAGATGCCCTGCAAGCCCCGGTTGTTGCCGGTGATCGTGCCGTCGGCGTTGAAATACGCAACGAATGAGTAGGTCTCGCCGTTGTCGCGGGGCAACGTGAATTTGACGGTGTTCTCCATGTACTGCGTCCAGAACTCCGGGCGGGATTCGCGCAACTCCGCATCGAGCCCACCGCTTGCGAGGGTTTTCTGTTTGGGCTCATCCCAGTCCACCGATCCGCTCGCCCGAAGGACGTAGGCGACCAGGGCCAATACCCTGTCCGCCGGGATGTCGACGGCCGGCATCGCATTACCCGGCAACGTCGCAGCCGGATCCTGTACGTACTTGGCAAACAGCGCCGGTGTCCAATCCCGATCTGCATTCCGGAAGGCTTCGGAGTAACTGAATCCCGGCCGGGCGCCGAGTTTTCGCTTGAACAGCTCATGCAGGTTGGGGCCGGACATATCCGCCTGACCCGCGCGCAGCGTGTGGCAGAACGCACAGTACTGTTGCCAGGTCTGTTCGCCCGACAGCAGGTCCGCCTGCCTGAGGCTCGCTTCGGTGTATTCCTGTGCGTCCGCGGTCGCAACCAGCAGCAGCACGGTGGCGGTGATCAGGCCTTTGTTCCAGTTGTTCAATCTATGCTGACTCCTGTCGCTGTTGCGTCAGACACCATTTCCGACGGACCGCATATTAGAAGCATAACGGGGATGTCCGACACAGTCTCAGCACGCCGTGATCGCAGTGCGGTAAATTCGGGAAGAGACAGCGACCGGATCAATTCCCGAGCACCCCGCTCACCCACGCCTGCCAGCGTGGAAATTTCTCCGCGAGGTAGGCGCCGGTGTTCGATGGCTCGATGCGGGTCGTAATCAACCGTGCATGCACCGGCCTGCCCGCCGCCAGCCGCGCGGCGCCGAGCAGCGTCGCCTCCGGCTCGTCGAACAATTCGACGGCCTGTCCCAGCAGGCTCGCAAGCCCGGACGCCACAGCCGGCTCGCGCACAAGGCCGCCGGACAACAGGACTCGCTGGGGCAGCGGGCCGTAACCGCCGGAGCCTGACAGCCCGAGCAGAATTTCCTTGATCCGGAACAACAAGCCCTCGATAACCAGACGGCGCCGGTCCGCGGCAACTTGCACGGCCTCGGCGGCCGGCGACCAGGGCTGAGACAACTCCGGGCGCCAATGCGGGGCACCGATGCCATTTTGATCCGGCATCACGAACGCGTCGGGGCAGGCGTCGACTGCCGGCCACACGGTCGGCCCGGCGCCGAAGCGATCGACGGCCGGACCAGCACCGTTGATTGTGCCCTCGAGCACATAGCGACACCTGCGTCGACGCGACCCGAAGATGGGTGCCGTCAGATATCCGCGCCTGCGCACGGAGGTTGTCTCCACCGGTCGCAGTACAAACCCGCCGGTGCCGAGGTTCACGAGCGCGCAGTCATCGCCCGGATCCAGAATGGCCAGCGCACCGGATGCCTGGTCAGCGATGCTCGCATGCAAGCGGAGGCCGTTTTTCAACGCCAACGGCGGTGCATCCGTTGCGACGATCTCGGGCAAAGCCTGACGCGGCACGCCGAACAAGTCGAGCAACTCATCCGACCAGTCACCGTTCGCGATGTCGGCCAGCCCCGTGCGAGCCGCCATCGTGTAGTCGGTACGATGAACCGCCCCGCAGGTCCAGTGCCAGACGAGCCACGCATCGAGATTGCCGAACACGGCGCTGCCATCGCGCAGCCGCGCCGCCAGTTTCGGGTCACCGGCCTGCATGGCCGCGAGCTTTGGCCCCGCATAATGCGGTGACAGCAGCAATCCGGCATGGCGAATCAACGGATCTTCGCCTTGCGGATGCGCAAGACACCAGTCAACTGCACGACGATCTTGCCACGCCACCATCGGCGTCAGCGGCCGGCCCGAATGACGATCCCAGATCACAAATGATGAGCGCTGACAGACGAGCCCGAGCGGCAAGTCGTCAAACCCGTCGAGTAGACCGCGAGCCGCATCGAGCACCGCCACGGGATCGCTTTCACGGATCAGTCCATCACCGGTCAGCGGCGGTGCCGGGACGCCATCCACGCCGATCAAACACCCGGCGGCATCAGCCTGGCCGAGTTTAAATCGGGTACTGCCGAGATCAAGTGCAAGCGCGTGCAACGGGCCGGGTTTCTGGCTGTCGATAGGCATATACTCGAAGCCATGATAACCGCTGCGACAAGCTGCGGCAGGCTTGGGGCAAACAACGCATTACGTCGCGCCGTTCCGGGTCTGGTCACGGGGTTGCTCGTATTGTCGCTGATCTCCGGCAGCCTGCCCGCGAGCGCCGACCAGCCACCCGAGCGCGGCATGTTTCTGGTGGCCACGCCGGATCTGGGCAACTCCGGTTTTTCCAGATCCGTCATCCTGCTGATCCAGCACGATGCGGACGGCACGATGGGCCTGATCATCAACCAGCGCACGAACTTCGATCCGGCCATACTGTTGCCGGACATCGAAGGTCTCGCCCGATTCGGCGGCAGCCTCTATGCCGGTGGTCCGGTTGCGACGTATGGCGTGATGATGCTGGTCAAGAGCGGCGTACCGCCGGGTGATGCAGCGCACGTGTTCGCAGATGTGTACGCGAGTGGCAGCAAGGAGTTGCTGCTCGACATCGTGAAGCGCGGCGATGCGGCCAACCGCGTCCGGCTATACGCCGGTCATGCCGGTTGGCTGGCCGGGCAACTCGACGAAGAAATCGAGCGTGGCAGCTGGATCGTCACACCCGCTAATGAAAGCCTGGTCTTCTCGGGCGATCCGGATAGCGTCTGGAAACACCTGTCGCCAACCACGCGGCCGATTATCGTGCAGCAGGGAAAACGCAAGCTCCGGCTCTGAGCCGTACGCCCTTGGCACGTGTCGCCAAACAGACGGGCCTCAGAGATACACGTACAGCAGTACCAGCCCGCATACAATGCCGATGCGATCGGGCCATTTTTCGAGGCGCTCGCTCTGCCGATCGATAGCGTGCTTGTGATGCCCGGGTTCGTATATCACGACGTGCAAGATCGAGCCGGCGACGAATGCCTGGAACCAGGCGATCGAGATGCCTGACAGGTTGGTGACGATGCTCTGGCCAAATACGAAACCGAGCAAGGTCGCGACCATCAATAGGCCGAGCACCCCGAGTGCCGCGCTGCGCCCGAGCGCGGGCGCCAGCAGATACCAGACCGCGAGACCGAGCGGGAAGCGGTGCAGAACGACGGCCACTGAGAGGTACTCGCTCTCGTGGAGGTGGCCGAACCGCCAGAATGCATCGGTGACTTGCGCCGTGTGCATTTCGCCGGCGGCCAGCACGACCCCGTCGATCGCCGCATGCACGGCCAGGCCCGCGATGCCGAGGATCAGAATGATCAGGTGTACCTGGCGTGCCAACTGGTGAAACAGTTTCTCGAGCGCAACCGGAAACGCGAGGCCGCACATAACGAACGCCCACGCACCATAACCGCCCGCCGCGATCGCCGGGGGCAGGATACCGAAGCACAACAAACCGCAGATCGTGATAAACGTGAAGCCCTCGATAAACCCGAGCGTGCGCGAACCCACGCGGGTCATCTGGAAGAGCAACGGACCGATCAGAAGCGATGCAATGCTGGCTGTTAATAGCATGGGCGGTATTCTGCGGTGCCGGCATGAATTTGGCCAGCCGTACGTCAATGATCCGACCGCTTCCCGGCTCCCGTCGTACCGGGTCGCACCGTCCGATTTTGGTATGCTTGAATATATACAGCACAAAAAGGTATGCCAGTGATTCGCCGTATACTCTTTCTAGTGGTCGCGCTCGTCTCCGCAACACTCGGCGCCGGCCCGTCGTGGTCGGCCACGCAGGCATCCGGCCAAGCCGCCTCTGGCATGAATCCAGGCATCGCGGATCCGGGCATCGTCGACCCGGGCGCCGCGCATCCGGACGCCGCGCCGACGGTACTGATCACCGGCTCGAACCGCGGCATCGGACTCGCATTCGCGCGCCACTATGCAACACTTGGCTGGCGGGTTATCGCCACCTGCCGAAACCCCGCACAAGCCGATGAATTAAAAGCCATCGCCGCCGAACACCCGAACGTCATCATCGAGCGGCTGGACATCACGGATCATGCCGCGGTTGATGCAATGGCCGAACGTTATTCGTATTTGGCCATCGATGTCCTGCTGAACAATGCAGCACTGCTCGGCAATCGCAACGAGCAGGCTTTCGGCCAACTGGACTATGCGCTGTTTCGACGCATCATCGAGGTCAACATACTCGGCACGATGAAGGTAACCGAAGCCTTCACACCGCATGTCATGGCCAGCGTACAGAAGAAAATCATCACGCTCGGCAGCGCGGCGGGCTCCATTCAGATGATCAAATCGCCGCCGGATTTCTACGCCTACCGCGCCAGCAAAGTAGCGTTACACCTGTTGATGAAAAACGTCGCATTACAACTTGCCGACCAGGGCGTGCTGGTCGGACTTATCAATCCGGGGCTCGTTGACACGCGCGGGTTTGCGAAACTCGGCCCGGATGACCCGGTGCCGGACGACTTCAGGGAAGTCGTGAAATTGATCCGCAGCGGCGTATTGCAGTTGAGTACCCCGGAAGATGCCGTCAGCCAGATGGTGACACTGATCGACAAGCTGACGCCCGAACAGACCGGCGTATTCCTGAACGCCGACGGCCGGACGCTGCCCTGGTAACGTTAAGAACCGGCCCGCATGATTGATCCGGATCGGACGCACACTGAAATACCAGAAACACACCAGAAACGCGCTTTCCCATACGCCGCGTCCACGCGGAACATACCCCGTTCCAAACCACAGCAACGGGAGACAGCAGAATGGGCAAGCGGAATTTGATACTTTGCGCACTGATGCTTGGCGCTGGCGCAACAACAGCAGCGATGACGGCAACCGCAGCGACGATCAGCGTGGCCAACATTACGCCGAGCAACCTCGTGATCACCGAATATCTCGCCAACCCGATCGGCATCAGCGATGCTGCCGGTGAATACTTCGAGATCTTCAACACGACGACAGACACCATTGATCTTGCAGGCCTGATCGTTCGCGATGACGGCAGCAATGCTTTTACCGTCAGCGGGCCGACGCTGTTGATCGCACCGCTATCGTTCGCCGTCTTCTCGAGTTCGGACGGCAGCTCGCTCGGTCTGCTGCCCGACTATGTCTACGGCAGCGCCATGACCCTGACTAACGGTGAGGACGAGATCGGCCTGTATCGACCGGACGATACGCTGATCAACAAGGTCGCCTACAGCGACGGAGACCAGTTCGGGGCAGGCATTGCGCATGAACTGGTGGCGTTCAGCCCGACGAGCCCGGTGCTGACGATCGGGCCTGCGCTCGGCACGGATTTCATGGCAGCAACGACCGCGTTACCCTTCGGCAATTTCGGCTCACCAGGCATGCCGGGCTCGACCACGGTCAGCGTGCCGGGCGTACCGCTGCCGGCCAGCGTATGGATGTTCGGCTCAGCCCTGAGTATTCTTGGCTGGACGCGCAGGAGAGCGCGGGGGAAAACACGGCCGCGGCCGGGCCAAGGGAGAGCCGGATGGAAATGCAGATACCAAAGGTCGCTTCGGCGGCAGTCTTGTTGGCTTGGCTGGGTTGCGTCGCCCTTACCTGCGCGTACGCCGAGACGCAGCCTGGTGCATTTGACCCTGGCCCATTTGACCAGGCCCAACCGACCGTACTGATTACCGGCGCGAACCGGGGCCTCGGCCTCGAGTTCGTGCGTCAATATGCAGCACTCGGCTGGAATGTCATCGCCAGTTGTCGCACGCCGGCGAGCGCACGAGAGCTGGGCTCGGTGGCGAAGCAATATCCTCGCGTCGTCATCGAGCAACTCGACGTCACCAGCGATGCCGAGGTCGCCACCCTGGCAGACAAATATACCGGTCAGCCGATCGACGTGTTGCTGAACAACGCGGGCATCTATGGCACGCTCGGGAAACAAACGCTGGGCAGTTTCGATTATGAAGAGCTAAAGCGGGTATTCGACGTCAATGCAATCGGCTCACTGCGCGTCAGCGCAGCTTTCCTCGACAATATCATCGCCAGCGATCAGAAGAAAATCATCAGCCTCGGCGGCGGTATGGGCACGCAAAGCATCGGGTCATTATTCGGCGGCCATTATTTCATCAAGATGAGCAAAGCCGCGCACCTGATGGCAATGGGTGTCATGCAGAAAGACCTGGCCAAAACCGGCATTATCATCACCATGATCTCGCCGGGCCGTGTCGATACGCAACTCATGCGCGACTCCGGCTGGACCGGCCCGTCAATCAGCGCCGAGGAAAGCGCGGGTCTCGTCATCGAGCGCATCGGACTGCTCGATGACTCGCTGCGGGGCAAGCTGATTATCTACAACGGTACGGTCGTTCCCTGGTAGCGCGTAATCGCGGCTGAAGCCGCTCCCACAGGCGCCGCGATTACGGCTACGGTAGCTGGAACGACCCGCCGCCCGCCGCACCGCCGCCGGTAGCACCACCCGGCACGATGATTGAAGATGCCTGCTCGCGCTGCATTTCCTCGAGCCGTTTGACGGTATCCTCCATCGCCGTATTCGCCCCATCACCGAACTTTCCGGCCGCGTCCGCCAACGAGTCGGCCGGAATTTCGAAAGTCAGCGGCAGTGCCCCGGCACGAGTCATTAGCTGCGTATGGCCGATGTATATGACTTCGCCACCGACAACGGGATTGCCATCCGCATCAACGCGGGTCAGGCGCTGAATCGAACCCACCCGGCGATCCGTGAAGGACTCTTCCTTAAAGAGCACCTCCGAATCCATCTTGATTTCCGTTCCCACGAGATCATCAACCATCGCCCGGACACCCTCACTGACAAAAAAACACTCGCTCGAAACCGCCAGAGTATAAGCTATTTCCCATGCCCAACTCCGATGACGACACCCTCGCCTACCTTGGCCTCCAACCTGACGATATTCTCAATGCGGTCGATAGTCTCGGCTATGTGTCCGACGGTCGGCTGCTGGCGCTGAACAGTTATGAGAATCGCGTGTACCGGGTCGGAATAGAAGATGCCCGTCCGGTCGTCACGAAATTCTACCGGCCGGCACGCTGGACGGATGAGGCGATCCTCGAGGAGCACGAATTTGCGATCGAACTGGCCGAACAGGAAATCCCGATCGTGCCGCCGCAATGTCATGACGGCCGAACCCTGCATACGCACAAGCTGTTTCGATTCTCAGTCTCGGATTATCGAGGCGGGCGCACGCCGGAACTCGACGACATGGACCTGCTGTGCCAGATCGGGCGCCTCGTGGCACGCATTCACTGCTGCGGGGAACTGCGACCATTCAAACACCGCCCGCATCTCGATATCGAATCCTACGGCGTCCGCTCGCATGCGTACCTGCTCGACAACGGCCTGATCCCGGCCGATCTCGAGCCGGCTTACACGTCGACCTGCGAACACCTGTTCGACTCAATACGCGGCTGTTACCAGCGGGCCGGCGACACGGCAGAGTTGCGCCTGCACGCGGACTTTCACCCGAGCAATGTCCTCGTCGATGGCGAGATCGTCCACATCGTCGATCTCGACGACACGCGCATGGGCCCGGCCGTGCAGGACTTATGGATGTTTCTGTCCGGCGATCGTGCCGAACAGACGCCGCAACTCGAACAACTACTCGAGGGCTATATGGAATTCCGGCAGTTCGATGCCCGCGAGCTCCATCTGATCGAGGCATTGAGGACGCTGCGCATCATGCACTACACGGCTTGGCTGGCAAAACGCTGGCGCGATCCGGCATTCCAGCAGGCTTTCCCGTGGTTTGCCAGCCACAGGTACTGGGATGACCACGTGCTCGCGCTGCGCGAGCAGGCCGCACTGATGGATGAGGCGCCCCTGGCCTGGGATATTTCCGGCAACCGATAACGGCCGCCGCAACCCGGGCCCGCCGCGGGGCCGGCCACTGCCGTTCCGATCGGGATGACTGCACACCATATCGTGCCATCTCTCCCGGAAGACCCTGTAAATAGTAGCTTTTTGGCACAGTACCCTGTATAAAAGTCCCGAATATTGCTACCCGCCATCTGCCCTCTTGAGTGACATCTACTCGCACCCCGCTTCGACCGTAAGGTTCATAGTTACTGCGATCAGCATGTGGCTCGACGGGCAGTTTTTTCGTGTGCAGAGGCTAACAATAACAGCGCGGGTGCTGCATGCAGGGGAATTACCCGACCGATCGGGTTTTTGGAGATATTGAATGAAGAGGATCTATGTGGGCAATCTGCCCTGGAGTGCTGACGAGGCCACACTGCGCGATTTGTTTGCCACGGTGGGAGAAGTGCATTCTTCAGCCGTCATCAGTGATCGGGAAACCGGTCGCTCCCGCGGTTTTGGTTTTATCGAGATGGATGACAGCGATGCGGACAAGGCGATTTCGCAGTTGAACGGCCGGGAACTGGACGGTCGAGCACTGCGGATCAATGAAGCCCGTGAACGCAACGAACGCGGCGGCGGCGGCGGTGGTGGTGGCGGTCGCTGGTAAGTCGTGATCAGCTACCGGGCAATCTGAATGATTACCCGGTAGCTGGCGCAAAACAGCGCCTTGACGCCCAGCGCGGGTCGATACGGCCAGCTACGACGCCGGAACTACCGACACGCGCACACGAATCTGCTCGCCGGGCATTTCCCGGGTCCGGGTCACGTAATCACG
>Ga0114950_10001716_pt1 | contig 16639 bp, 14 predicted proteins | sample N075metaG_FD_83503 | JGI IMG/M metagenome (GOLD analysis project Ga0114950, IMG submission 83503) | Deep subsurface microbial communities from Kermadec Trench to uncover new lineages of life (NeLLi) - N075 metaG | ecosystem: Environmental > Aquatic > Marine > Ocean trench > Sediment | place... | reverse complement strand
GTGGCGTGACCGTGTTCGTCGGCGCCAACCTGAACTATCAGAGCGAAACCAAGGGGTTTTTCTTCGATACCTGCGAAGAACCCGGCGTCTCGTGCACCCGGGACGCCGTCCAGGGTGCGGTAGACACCAATGGCGACCCGGTCCTGTATGGGGACACGGATCTACCCATCAACGCCCGGACGCTTCTCGACCTGCGGGCCGGGGTCGAGTTCGACAGCTGGCGGGTATGGGCCTGGGGCCAGAACGTGACCGACAAGCACTACTGGAACCAGGTGGCGCACGTGAACGATGTGTTGCTGCGGTTTACCGGCATGCCAGTAACCTTCGGAGTCAGCGTAAGCTACCGCATGGGCGGCTAAAGCGGCTGCCAAGAAGCAACTGCCAGGCTGACGTGTGCAATGCACACGTGCAATGCACGCGTCAGCGGCCGGCTGGTTGTACGGGTCGGCCGACTAGATGGTCGAGTCACCTCGCGCCATGAGAATAGGTCGCGGGATTGTACTCGCTTGAATCGCGATCAATAGAAACTCCTGTCAAACCAGGCTGTTGCGCGGCCCGCGGCCGTTTTTTATGGCTTGTCAGCATGTATACACGATGATATGTTGTGGTGTCTCCACATCTCAATGGTGATATGTATGCATATCATTTGCTTACTGAGTCAGAAAGGGGGTGCGGGCAAGTCAACAGTCGTGCAATCGTTGGCGGTATGTGCTGAGCAGCACGGCCAAAGAACCCTCATCATCGAACTCGATCCACAAGGCACCCTGAAAGACTGGTCAAACCGGCGAGAAGCCACCAGTCCGGAAGTCCACCAAACTCTTCCGCAGTCCATAGGTGATGTTCTGAGCGACGCACGGGAGCGTGGGGTCGACTGGGTCTTTATCGATACGCCTGGACATCACAATCCAGCCGCCGTGGCGGCCGCGCCCCATGCTGATGTGATCCTTATCCCGTGCAAGATCCTTTCCATGAAGGATATCGATGCGATCCTGCCCACCATTGCCGAAGCACAGCAGGCCAAGAAACCTGCGTTCGTGGTCATGAATCAGGTGCCCCCGAACGCGCCGAAGCTGGCGCGCAGGCGGCAAGTCAGCATCCAGAAGCACTACAACATTCAGGTGCTGTCGTTGTTCTTCTCGCGCAGAGCCGATTTCGAATACTGCGATTCCTTCGGCCTGTCCGCGGCCGAATTCAATCCCAAGGGTGTTGCAGCGGCCGAGATTGAAAAGATGTACGTGCTGTTGCAGACCCTGCTTCTGGTCGCCAAGGCTGACGAGTCTGCTGAACAGGGTGGCGCTGCGACACCCGAATCGGCCCAACCTGAAGAGGGTGAAGTTCAATCGCGTCAACCCGCAACGATCACGGTGTTGAACCGGGCAAATTCGGATCCCCTTCAGCCCAAAATTCCAGAGATTGTTGTTGAATTCGAGGACTAACCCGTGACAGATAAAAAGCTTCCCGTACGGCAGGAAAAAAAACATGATCGGCATGACGATGGTCAATTGGTGCCGGGGCCCGCGGTACACGCTGCTCGGCCTCTAAGCAGGTTAGGGAAGAAACCCGTGACCGCCTACGTGGAAAGGAACGCCCACAAGCAACTCAGGTTGCTGGGACTCGATCTCGACAGGTCCACCCAGAGCATGATCGTCGAAGCGCTGAACGACTATTTCGAACGTCACGGGTTGGAACGGCTTGCATAGGTAGCACGGGGCTTTGAACAACGAGGACCGAATCGTAGCAACCTGCACACCTCACTTCTTCGCTTCCTCCCGAGCGGTCCATTCATCCAGGGATTTGAGCGTGGACTGAATGAATGGGCTGTGGGTGGCAAGCCATAAGAAGCCGTCCGCAATGGCTTTGCCAGGCTGGCGCAGGGGTCGCTCCACGTGCAGCAGCAAAACCACGCGATTTTCGTCTGTGTCGTTCCATACTTCGTGGTAGTAGGTGTCGTCGAAAATCAGAAACTTTCCCGCCTCCCAGTTGTAATCTTCATCGTCAATTACGATTCGACATTTTGTCCGATCCGGTGGGACCTGCAGACCAAGATGACACGTGATCATGCCGTTTGTGGGGCCATAGTGACGAGGCAGATGAGTGCCCGGCGTGTGTATCGAAAAGAATGCTGAAATGAGCCCTGGAACGGATTCCACCAACTGGCTGGTTTTCGGACAACGGGCGGTATTCCCTTCAATCTTGTAGCCGTAGCCCCAAAGAAAAAACACCTTCCACTTGTCATCTGTGGCGATGCGGCTGTGATCCGGAGATACCGCGCGCAGAGGCGGCACACTCTCGGGGCGCTCGAGCACTTTGAGCGCCTCATCGCGAATCGTCTCCCATTGACCCTCCAATTTTGGAATCCAATCGAACACGTCGCGTGCAAAAACCGGAGGATTTCCGACTTTGGAGAACAGGCCAACGAACCAATGAATGGGTGGCCGGATGTAGAACCCAATCCAGAACACCGTTCGACGCAACACGAAGGCCGCTGCATTTCGTATGCGTTGTAGGATGTTTGTGTTGGAATGCATCGCCTGAAATCATCGCCTACCGGTTCGCCACCCGGCAATTAGACCAGCACTGAGCGAAAACGTCTCGCCCAACAGGCCGATTGGCAACCTTTTGGACAGCAACAGATGGCCAAAATCGACGATTTAGGCCCCCGTCGAAAACGCGCTACACTGCGCGGCAGCCAATGCGGTCCTAAAGATGGTTTAAACCGACTCATGCCGAGTGTGCCCACATTTCCTGTTTCCACGCCAAGCGCGGCGTCCGTCAATGACGGCGCTGCCGCGACTCCGCTGTTCTCGCGGGAGATTCGGACCGTCTCCCTGGAGCATGAGGGGTGGGAGACGCTGCGACAGCATATCGCGCTACATACACCGGTGTTGATTACGGACTTCGCGGCCGTGTCGCCGGCGTTGCAACGCTGGACGCCTGAGCATTTGGCGGCACGCTACGGCCACAAGCGGGTGCGCGTCTATGACGCGTCGTTCGGCGATCCTGGCAAAAACTACATGGCCAGCATCGCTTCGATGTCATTTGCGGACTTTTTACGCGAAACCCTCGGCGAGGGCAGGGATCTGCGCATGTTCCTGTACAACGTAGCGAGTCAGATTCCCGAGTTGCTGGACGACGTGGCATTCCCTGATGTCGGCTTACGCTTTTCGCGCCGGTTCGTGTACTCCTTTTTTGGTTGTAAGGGGTGCACTACGCCTTTGCACTACGACATCGACATGGGGCACGTGCTGCACATGGCCATTCATGGTCGTCGCCGGGTGCGGCTGTTCGCGCCCGACCAGGCGACCGCCCTGTACCGGCACCCATTCACGGTGCGTAGCTATGTGAACCTCGATCAACCCGACTTTGCCGCCCATCCGGCGCTAAAATGCGCGCGGGGTTACGAGGTGGTGGTGGAACCGGGCCAGGCGCTTTTCATGCCCAGTGGTTACTGGCACGAATTTCACTATCTGGACGCTGGATTCGGACTATCGCTCAGAGCAGGCAGTCTGCGTCTGCGCGACCGTGCCCGCGGCGTTGCGAATCTCCTGGCAGTATCGCCCCTCGATCGACTGGGTAACATGATTGCCGCCGAGGGGTGGTTTGACTGGAAACGGCGCAAGGCGGACGCGCGCGCGCGCGCATACATGCGCGCATACATGGAAAAAAGAGGATTGGTGTGAAAGCGGTCAAAGGCACTTTAGATCTTGAGCGGTTCGAAATCCCGTATCGCAAATACGGGAACAGCGATCACTTGTTGATGTGTGTGAGCGGGGCGCTGCAGACGATGGTGATCTGGCACCATGTGGTAAAGCGGTTCACCGAGCACTTCACCGTGGTAATTTTCGACATGCCCGGCATTGGACGCTCGCGGATAAAATCCGGCGGCGCGCACGTCAGCGTTCAAGAACAGTTGGAAACCCTGCACGCATTGATCAGGGAAACTCACCGCGGCGGAGACGTTACCTTGGCGGGCAGTTCCTGGGGTACGGTCATCGCTGCCGCCTATGCGGCTCTTCGGCCCGAACTGATTCAGCATCTGGTGTTGAGCAGTTTTGGAATGAAGCCCAATGACCTGATGAAGGACATCGTGCGGCGCGCGCTCGTGCTCTACCAGGAAGGCGACTACGCGCGCGGTGCGGACCTGGTTCTGGAAATGTTCGGCGGCCAGATTGCGGAGAGCTACAAACGCCAGATCATCTCGCAGTTCGAGCAGTTGAATAAGGCCAATGCTGAGGCGTTTTACGAGCACTGCGCAAATATCCTGAAGCTCGGCAGGCTCGATGACGCGATTGACCTGACCCAGATCAAGGCACGCACGTTCATCATCAACGGCGCAAACGACACCATCATCGATCCCGAGGACATGTACATCGCGGCGCGGCTGATCCCGGATTGCCAGACCCGTATGGTGGAAGGCGTGGGGCACTTCCTGCATCTCGAGCGGCCTGAAATCCTGGACGAATACGCGGAATTCATGTCCGCCACCGAACCTGCAACGACCTGATGGGATCGCGGCCAAGCGTTTGGAATACCTTTTCAGCCTGGGATGCGAACCAGCGCCGCGGTGTTCGTGTAACAGGAGACCTATCGTGACGCTAGGATACCCGCAGCCTCTGTCGCCGGCATACCGGTCTCGACCCCGGCGGCCCTGGCGAGTTCATTGGCAGCACTGATTGTACCGTCGTAGTAAGTCGATAGACCGTCACCCATTTTTGCTGAGCGTGCGTCGACGGTTGCTCCGGCCAGGCCGGAAGAGTTCACTTCGAGCATTCCGGCGATGCCTGAATCTTCGCGCCCGCGTCCACCATCGGAGCAGATGAACCCGAACGGGTGCACCTCCAGGAGATACGGCACCGCGCTACGGCCAGCATGGCCCGCGGTAACGATCACATTGTTTGCGTCTTCTGGCAGGCCAAAGGCAATTGAGTCGGTACAGACGATCAATCGTCCCTGTTTGCCTTCGCCCACCACTTTACGATTGGTGACTTCGGCTGCGTCCGGGTCGCCTGGGTCCTGCTCGAGCAAGAAGAGCGCGGCGTCCGATACCTTCATGCCCGGTACGACGCCACAATCGTGAGCCGGCCGGTTGACGAGGCTCACCACGCCGTTGAAATACAGATCATCGCCATCGCCGAGCTTCACGGTCATGACATCGGCAACCGCCGTAGGGATGTTGAGGGCCTCCAGATACCATAGTCCGGCAATGCCTGCGCCGGCAGGCCCGATACCGCAATCTACGCCAATCGCGCTGCGTGGACGATGCCTCGCAATGAAACGCGCAGGCAGTACGCCGCAATATGAGGCGTTGACAACCACGTCCCTTTCGTAGTTGGAAGCATCGACGTCGTAGGCCGAATCCATGGTCACGATTTGACCACGGCCACCCTGATGCACCGTATGTTGGAGGGCGGAATTCGTGGAGTTTGATTCCATCAAGAATCCTTGTTTGTCGAATGGCTTGGCGCCTCAGAGCGCATCACGTGCCTGCGTCGAAGCGCGCCACCTCTCGGTAAGAGCGCCGCGTCGTCTTCGGTCTACAAAAACCAGTTTCATATCGGGTATCCCTCTTGCGTAAGTCGGTTAGATACGTTGCTACGCATCGGTTCCATAGCTGCTGCTTACGGTCTGAACTGCAGCACTCGCGGGCCCAGGCGTGCCGGATGGGAGGCTACCCGGTACGCCGTTTGAACCCATTCACAAACGAGACGACGTGTATCGCGAGGATCGATCATTTCTTCCATCTGAAACTTGTTGAGCGGGCCCACCGGTCCCCGCGCACTTTCGATGCGCGCGTTGAGTTCCGCTCTGAGCGCCGCGGGGTCTTCGGCTTCGGCTAGCTGACGCTTGTAGGCGGCTTCGATACCGCCCTCGGGCGGAATTCCGCCCACGTCGGCCGCGGGCCAGACGACCCGCATGGAGGGTCGTGAACGGGGGCTCGCGTAGTTGTTGCCAGCCACTCCGAAGCTGCGCCGCATGATCACTGTGAAGATCGGCACGCTGACCTGCGCAAAGGCGACCATCCATTTGCCGCCCCTGCGTATCGTGCCGGCGATCTCGTGTTCGAGGCCCACGGCAAAGCCGGGGTTGTCGACCAGATTCAAAATCGGGAGGTGGAAGAGGTCGCATAGATCCAGATGACGCGTGAGTTTGTCGCAGCCATCAGCCGTGAGCGCGCCGCCATTGACGTGCTGGCTGTCCGAGGCAATCACTCCCAGCGGATGACCGTTGAAGCGCACGAATCCCGTGACCTGATCGGTACCCCACAACGGACCGATCTCGAAAAACGAACCCTCATCTGCCATCAGCCGAATGGCTTTGCGTATGTCGAAGGTGGTGGTGCGTTTGCGCGCAATGAGCGTGGCGAGGTCGTCCTCGCGCCGATCCGCCGGGTCGCCGCTGGTTAGCACTGGAGGCGCTTCGTAAACGCTCGAGGGTAGATACGAGAGAAATTGGCGGGTCATGGCCACGGACTCCTGCTCCGACTCCGCCAGATTGTCCACCGAACCGTTGGTGCAGTGGATATGCCAGCCACCCAGATCCTCCTTGCTGATGTCGTATCCCATTGCGTGGGACACCAGCGGCGGCCCAGCCACGAAGAGTTGTGCAACGTCACGGACCATCACGGAAAAGTGGCCTAGCACGGCCTTTGCGGCGCCGATGCCTACAACGCTGCCCAGCAGCAGGTTCACCACGGGAATCGTAGCCAGCTGCTCGGTGTACATCGTGCTGCCAAGATGTCCGGGCAGGAACGAACCTCCAGCGCCTGAAACCCGTGGACGACCTGCCGTGATCGCCCCCCTGCTTTCTCTGGCGCTGCTCTGGCCGTCTTTTTTCTGCTCGGGGACCATGGCCGCGACGCTGCCCCCGCCTGAGGATCCATCCAACATGCGTATGGAGGGGATACGCATTTCGATGGCGAGACGATCGAGATAGCCGCTCTTGGCAGCAATAGCTCCGTCGGAGTGTCCTCCGCGCGAGGTGAAGTCGTCGGCGCAAACCACGCTCATGCGGCCTTCGATGTTGCCCCAACCGCCGACACTGTTGGCGGGTGTGAACGCCGCGATGCGGCCATCTTCGGCATAGCTGGCGAACCCGGCCACGCTGCCAACCTCGCGAAAGGAACCCTTATCGAGGAGCAACTCGATGCGCTCGCGACAGGTGAGTTTGCCACGTGACCGTTGACGCACTACGCCTGGATCCTCGGAATCGGGCGCGAGTCTCGCTTTGGCAATCTCGCGCAGGTCGTCGACCTGGGCGAGCACCGCCGCCCATGGCCGCTCGGCCGGTCTCACAGTAGTCGTTGGCGCATCGACATTGTCCCGGGGCGTCAGCACAGCCAACACCTGCCCTGGCGCAAGCGAATCCCCTTTGCTTAGCTCCTGCACCGCGCTCACCACACCGGAGCAAGGCGCCTCTAGGGCAGTTTCCATTTTCATCGCGCTCACCACCACCAGGGTCTGCCCGGCCGCGACGACATCGCCCTGGGCTACCTGGACTTCCACCACCTCGCTTTGCATCGGACAGGTGAGGGCCTGTTCGCCATCGCCGACAGCCAGCGAAGCAACCCTACCCGCGGTTGCGCCGTGGATCCTGCCGAGCGCCGTAGCACGCTCATTTAGCAACGTAAGCGTAGAGCTGGGTATTGCGCTCGCGGTGGTCAGTTCGGGTACCTCGCCGAGAAGTGAAGTTCGCGCGTCCCCTGAGCGGACCGAGCTGTGGCCTAGAATGGCGCGGAGCTGGTCCAGGTTCGTCTCGATACCCTCGATATGGAACTCATCGAGTGCCAACAACGAGCGGTCGATCGCCGCCGCATAGGTGTTTCCGGAGCAGATGAGCTTTGCCAGCAACGGATCGAACTGCGGGGGCGGTTCGTAGCCAAGATACCCGCATGCATCGACCCGCACCCCCATCCCGGAGGGTTCGCGGTACGCATGTATTCGTCCGCTGCTGCGCGCCACCACACGGCTCTGCACCGCATAGCCACGCGCTGCACCAACAGCGGCCTGATCCGCCAGTCCGATCTGGCTGAGGGTCTCGCCAGCACTGATACGAAATTGCGCCTCGATGAGGTCAACACCTGTGATCTGCTCGGTCACCGTATGCTCAACCTGAATGCGCGGGTTGCACTCGATGAAATAGTACTCATCGCGTTCGGGTAAAACAAGAAACTCCACGGTACCCGCGTTCACGTAATCCGCTTCTCGGATTAGTTGTACTGCGTCGGACAGAATGCGTTCGCGTAGGATAGTATCGAGGTTGGGTGCGGGTGCAACCTCCACAACCTTCTGGTTATTCAGCTGCACCGAACAGTCACGCTCGTGCAGGTGCACAACGTTGCCTTCTCTGTCAGCCAGCACTTGCACCTCGATATGCCGGGGCCGGTTGAGTAGTTTCTCCATGAATACCGAGCCGTCACCGAATGCCGTCTCGGCCTCGCTACGACATCGCTGGTATGCATCGGCCAGGTCGTTCACGTCATCCACACGCCGCATGCCGCGGCCACCGCCGCCTTTGACGGCCTTCAACATCACCGGATAGCTGAGCAGGGTGGCGACCTCGCTCGCCATCGTGACATTCTCGAGTGGCGTCGGACTTCCCGGAATTACGGGAATGTTGAGCCTGGAGGCGAGAGCACGGGCTTGCACCTTGTCGCCAAACAGGGTGAGTACCGCCGCGGGTGGACCGACAAAGGCTATTCCTTCCTCGTCGCAACGTGCGGCCAGCTCGGCGTTTTCGGATAGGAAACCGTAGCCGGGATGAATACAGTCGCAATCGAGCTCTATTGCAAGCGCGATCAGAGCATCCACATCCAGATAGGCACCGATCGGATCTTCGGCGTGGCCGATCTCGCGGACGCGGTTGGTAAAACGGGTATGCAACCCGAGCGCGTCCTGCGCTGCATAGACACCGACGGACTGCATGCCGAGCCCCCGAGCTGCCCGGGCAATCCGAATGGCGATCTCCCCACGGTTCGCAATCAACACACGCTTGTGTAGTGGCACCTGATGCTTCCCCTTGTGTCCTCGAACTGGGGATATTACCGAATTTCCATCTGCAGGCGCATACTGCTCAGCCGTGGAAGGACGGGGGATAAAGTCATGGGCGATTTCGAAAACCTAACAATCGATAGTGTCGGTACAAACGGGCGGGTGGCGCGAATAACATTCAACCGACCCGAAAAGATGAATGCGCTTTCTCAGGAGCTGATGTTTGAGTTCAATGAAGCGCTGCATGATCTCGAAGCGGACAGTGAATTTCGCGTGATTATCGTAAGGGGTGAAGGTAGGACCTTTAGTGCCGGTTATGATCTCGCTCCGACCCGCGGAGGTGCAGACGCCGTGGTCCGAAATCACAAGGTCGTCGACGCTAAGAAGCGCCGGCTACTGATGGGTATGCGCACCGCAATGCAGCAGATTACCGATATTCACATGTACTTCTGGAACATGGCAAAGATCACTATTGCTCAGGTGCACGGTTATGCATTGGCCGGTGGCTGTGAGCTTGCCATGATGGCAGATCTGGTGGTCGCTGCAGAGGATGCGCAATTAGGCCACCCGGGCGTACGCGGAATGGGTACCAGTCGCACCGGCGTGATATGGCCGCTCGTGATCGGCATGCGCAAAGCCAAAGAACTGTATTACACCGGCGAAAACGTGACGGGTAAAGAGGCAGAGGAAATCGGCATGATTAACTATGCCTGGCCGCTCGACGAGTTGGAGGAGCGTACGATCAATTTTGCTGATCGAATTGCGAACTTGTCAGCCGATCATCTGGCGCTTCTAAAAACGAATATGAACCGCTTCTACGAAAATATGGGGATCTATTCGTCGGTGCGCAGCAGTACCGACCTGGATGCGGCCGGTCAGTTTACGGAAGCGTCGTATGAGTATCAGGATCAAATGCGGGAGCATGGCCTGAAGCAAACCCTGGCATGGCGCGATGGCCCTTACAAGGGTACCGATGACTACAAAAGATAGCTTCATGGCAGACTACGAGCCAGGTAGCGATCCGGTTCGCGCTTTTGCGGATAAACGCGAGCCAAGATTCAGCGGTCGCTAGTCACAAAACTGCTATGGGGTTACACGGCGACCCGGTACCTCCCTCTACTCGCAATGGCGCTACGGTAAACTGGAACGCGTACTGATTGTGGTCGGCACAAGCGGTCGAGAGTTCGTCCAGGCGCAGATTGTCCAGCAGATGTACACCCATCGCGGCGAGCGTGCATTGGTGAATCGGCATAGGCCATCCTTCGATCTCAAGGCCTGGGAACACATCGGACACCCCGTCGCAGCCCAGGACCGCGACACCGCGCGCGTGCAACCACGGCACGCATTCCGGATGCAGCCCCGCCATGCCGTCGCGAAACGGCACCCAGGGACCGTACTCGGCACGGCGAGCGTCGCGTCCGGTGGCGATGAGTAGAATGTCGCCCTCTGCCACCGTCACGCCGTGGGCGCGTTCGGCGGCTTCGAGGTCGGCAACGGTGACGGCGGTGCCGAGTTCCAGCCACGGCACACCTTGACTCGTCGCGATGTCTAACAGCACGCCGCGGGACATGATGCCGTCCTTCGTGCACATGATACTGCCGCGCCGGGCACCGGTACTCTTTACTTCACTCGCCTCGAAGCCGTTGTACATAAGGCCGTCGACGAACACGTGGCATAGAGCGTCGATGTGGGTGGTGGCCATTCCGTGGAAGGCGACGCCGACGAAATCCATCGTTGCCTCCAAGCCAATGCCGGGCATCACGCAGTCGTCGCCACCGCGGATCATCATGTGTAAGGCGGGGTATGGATTGTCGACCGCCGGGCGTACTGCAAGCTCGCGCGCGCAGCTGACGGTTCGACCGACCTGAACGCACTTTGCAGCTTCGCATCGCTTTGCGGGGGTGATCAGGTTCAGCGCGCCGGCTTCGTCATCGTCACCCCAGCGCCCCCAGTTCTTCACCGATTCGAACACCGTGTGCATGTGCTCGGGTGTCCAGTTCGTGGCCATTTCGATGTCCTCCTTCATGTTACAGGTGTTGTTACAGGTTGTATTACGCGTCGCGCGGAAACGGCGTCGGGTCACCTTGCGCCGTTGGGATGTTAAAGGTATTTAGCGTCATTGAGACGAACGTATAAAAGCCAATCGTCTGAACGATGTCCATGAGCCCCTGTTCGCCCCAAATGGCGACCGCCTTGTTGTAGAGTTCGAGGGGTAAATCCTGGGTTTCGTGCAATGCCCGGCATAGTTCGATTGTGAGCTTTTCATCCGCCGGTGCGTTCTCCGGCATGCGTTGGTCAAATACGGCCCGTATTACGTCGTCGGAAATGCCGTGTTCCCGCGCCATGCGCTCGTGTGCCACCCACTCGACGTTGCTGCGCCAATGTCGTCCGGTAACGATGATCGCAAGCTCCACGATTCGACGGCCGACGGATGTACGTTCCCAGATATAGTTGCCCAGGCTCATGGCCCGCGCGGCTACTTCGGGGCTTCGGATCCAGGGGTCGAAGGGGCCGCCAAATTGCCCATCGGCTCGCGGTTGTCGTGTTCGTTTAATGCGCTCGTACTGCTCGCGTTGCTCCGGGGACAGTTCATCAGGGGATTTTGCTTGCAGCCGGCTCGCCATGTGTCATCCGGTACGGCGGTTGAGACCTTGAGCAGAACAACAGAGACTTTGGCAAAGAGCAACAAGTTTTGTTGGCTGGGTCGCGCATCGGAACGAGCCCGTATCTACGCTATCCTTGGTCGCCAGAAGGGGGGGAAAGAATGGGTCACTACCTGTTTTCAGGATTAAAGGTCATCGACTGCGCGACCGTCATAGCCGCGCCCGCTGCGGCCATGATGCTTGCCGATTTCGGCGCGGATGTCGTCAAGATCGAGCAACCCGGCCAGGGCGACATGTTGCGCTTGCTATCGGGCATCGCCACGACGCCTGATTCGGGCGATGACTGGTTCTGGCAGTTGGATGGTCGCAACAAACGCAGCGTCGTGTTGGACCTGAAAAGCCCGGAAGGAATGGAGATACTGCGCAAGCTGGTGAAGCGGTGTGATGTCTTCATCACCAACCAGCCGTATTCGCTACGCGAATCGCTGGGCCTGTGCTACGAAGACTTGCAACCGCTGAACCCGCGAATGATTTATGCGTCCCTCACGGCCTACGGAGAGCGGGGCCCGGAGCGCAAACGCAAAGGTTTTGATCAGCTTGCGTACTGGGCGCGTAGCGGCCTGATGGATTTAATGCGCCAGCCCGGTACGGTGCCGACCCAGGGGCTTCCGGGCATGGGCGATCATCCTACAGGGGTGGCAATCTACGCCGGCATCGTTACGGCGCTGTTGCACCGGGAGCGCAGTGGTGAAGGTGGCATGGTGCACACGTCGCTGCTGGCCAATGGGTTGTGGTCGGCAGCGGGTATCGCTCAGGGTGCAATGGCCGGCGGCGACATGCCATCGTATCGGGAAGTCAACAAGGTCAGCGCTGCGATGTTGCGCGTGTATCAGGCCAAAGACGGACGATGGCTGCAGTTCAACATGGTACGCAATGAAGAACTGTTGTCGTTGGCACTCACAGCCATGGACGCCGTATACCTGCTTGCAGATGAACGCTTTGCTACTGTGGAAGCCAGGTGGGAGAACCGCAAGGCTCTGGGCGACGAGATGCAGGCCATGCTCGAGCGGAAAACGTCGGATGAGTGGCTGGCGATTTTTTCCGGGCTGGAGGTACCGGTTAACAGGGTCGCGATCATCGAAGAAACGGTGACTGATGCGCAGGTGCTTGAAAATGCTATGGCCGTGGTACCCGCAGATGACGACATGGATCTACCTTTGATCATGAACCACCCGATCAACATCACGAGCGTGCCGCAGGTTGGTGCCAAACGAGCTCCGAACCTGGGGGAACATGGCAAGGAGGTGTTAGGTGAGCTTGGTTATGACGAAGGGGAGATTGCAGCACTGCAGGAGCGGGGTGTCATCTAAGCGGGGTTCGATTTCTGAATTATTGGTTTTTGGGACATTTTTTAGGGGGAAGGGAATATGGAAGTCATTACCGGAATCGGCGGCTGGCCGAGTGCGGCGCCTGCGCAAGCGCGCAAAGCCGAAGAAGATGGTTTCGATTGCGTTACCTGCGGCGAGCTCGCGCATGACTCGATGTTGACGATGGCGTTAGCGGCGACGTCTACGCTACGAATCGGGCTGCAGACGTCGGTCACGATTGCGTTTCCCCGAAGCCCGATGGTGCTCGCCATGGAGGCTTGGGACATTCACGAGCTCTCCGGTGGACGCTTTGCGATCGGCTTGGGCAGCCAGGTGAAAGGCCACAACGAGCGTCGATTCGGTGGCACCTGGGTCCCACCGGCGCCGCGCATGCGTGAGTACATCCACATGATGCGAGCGGTCTGGGACTCGTGGGCGGCGGGGAAAAAGCCAGAGTTCCTTGGCAAGCACTATACCTACACGTTGATGACGCCCAACTTCAATCCGGGCGCCCTCGATCATCCCTACCCCAAAATCGGGCTCGCCATGGTGGGCGAGGGCATGGCAAGGGTTGCTGGCGAGGTCGCCGACATCATCATGCCCCACGGCGGCATCATGTCGGACAAGTACATGCGCGAGGTGCTTCTGCCGAACGTTAAAATCGGCCTGGAGCGGGCTGGAAAAACCTGGCAGGACGTGGAGATCGCTGAGAGCGGGTATCTCGTGCTGGGCGACAGCGACAGCGAGATCGAGCAGAAGCTGCTTGCGATGCGCACACCGTTGTCTTTCTACGGGTCCACCCGCACTTACCACCACGTGCTGCGCTTGCACGGCCTTGAGGAGCTCGGCAACAAGCTGCATCAGTTGTCGGTGAACGGCAATTGGGACGAGATGCGCGAGACCGTAACTCTCGACCACCTCATGGAGCTGGCACAAACCTGCAGGTACGATGACCTGCCTCGGTTCTTGAGCGAGAATCGGGAGTATGCGAGCCGGATCGGTTTTGCGATGGCGACCGACACACCTGAGCAGAAGGAACGCCATCGGCATCTGATGGGCGAGATTCAGGCCATTAAGACGCCCGGCGTGCCACGGGGCTTGTAGTTGCAAGCGCAGCTCCTAAAGCTGCATAGAGCCAGGCGTGTCGTTCAGGCAGCGACAGCCGTGTACTCAACAAGCTCGCCGCTCACCACGGCGCCGTTCTTGATGACCGCCCGCAGCCGCTCGGGCTGCGTCAGTATCGAAATATCGGTGGACGTATCTCCATCGACGATCAACAAGTCGGCAAGGTTGCCGGGCGCGATCGTGCCGAGGTTGGCAACGCCCGTCATCTCGCCACCGTAGCGCGTGGACCACTTGATCACGTCGAGCGGCGAGACGTGTGCATGTTCGACGTAGCAGACCAGTTCCTCGGCGTAAGTTCCGTGGGGTATCTGCCATACGCCAAAATCATCGCCGGGCACCAGCTTTACGCCGGCCGCCACGAGATCCGGCAACGCCTGGCACATGTGCTTGAAGGCCTTCAGGTCGGTTTCGAAACCGAACACATTGCCCCCGAGCTCGGCCACCCGTAGTAGAAGGTAGATACTCGGCAGCACGAAGCAGTCGTGTTCGATGAACGCCTCAATGCATTCCGCATCCGCCCCGTCGGCGTGATCGATAATGTCCACGCCGAGCCTCACGCATTCCAATACCTTGTCGCGGCCCGCAACATGGGCGCGCACGCGGGCCCCATGCTCATGAGCGGTGGAAACCATGGTTTCGATCTCATCTGGGGTCATACTGCGTGACAGGCTGGCGCCATGACCGCCGGTGGCGTAAATCTTGAGTATCTTCGCGCCGCGCTCGAGGTCGCGCAGCGCGCCCTCGCGAAAGGAATCGGGCCCCGAGGCCATGCATGCCTCTTCGCCCTCGGTACCTCCAGGAATCGGCTCATCGACCGGCATGAAATTCCGGCTGGAGGAGATGACCCGCGGGCCAATCACATCTCCTGCGTCGATTGCGTCCGCCAACTGGCTATCGATGCTGTGGTGGGTTCCGGCGCTAACAACGCTCGTGTAGCCGCAATGCAGCGCTGTCTGCACATTGCTGAGCGCGATGTATGCCTGTTCCACGGGGGAGTTGGACATGGTCATTGCGCCATCAGCGCCGTATTCGCGATAGACGCTATGGTAGTGCCCCATCACCAGACCGGGCATCAACGTACGCCCCTGCAAGTCGACGATTTGATCCTGGCTGGCCGGCTTGACCGAGCCTGGCGACCCTACCTCGACGATCCGATCGCCGTCGATGACCACGGTGGATCCGCTCTGCGCGGGATGTTCTCCATCAAGCAGATTGGCGTTGGTGAACCGGATTCTACCCATGTTCGTTCTCCTTGCCCTTTGTGTGCAACGTACCACTATTTTGGTAGTCTGGAAAACCGCGTTGCAACCCCCGTTCAGTAGTAGACCGACGAGCCCCCGCCCCCGTCCGCGGCGATCACTTCGCCGGTGATTGCCCAGGCTTTGTCTGAGCAGAGGAACGCCGCGAGGTGCCCAATTTCCTGGGCGTCCACCATGCGTCCAATGGCATTGGCGCGCGGATTCCCCTTGGCGAAGTCGTTTGCCTCTATCTCTTCCGGGGTCGCGCCGTGGCGTTCGGCACGTTCGGCGAGCATGCCGGCAGTGCGTTCCGTCCGCGTGATACCCGGATGAATGCAGTTCACGGTGATCCCGCTGCGACCGAGTTGCGTTGCGAGAGTCTTGGTGAAATGCACGAGCGATGTGTTGCGTGCTCCACCGGATAGATTGCCGGCGATCCGCGCGTTCAAACCGCTGATATTGATGATGCGGCCCCAGCCTGCCTGCTCGAGATGCGGAATGCAGGCCCGGGCGCAGCGCAGCGCGCCCATATACTTCACGTTGAAGTCCTGAAGAAAGTCCGCGTCGACGATCGTGTCGATGTATCCGGTCGCTGTGGCCGAGCCGCCAGGCGCGGAACCGCTGTTGACGAGAATGTTGAGGCTCCCCAGCGCATCGACTGCTTCGGTCACCATCGCATCTACCTGATCGCGACTGGTGACATCGCAGACGATGGGGTGGATGCGCTGCCCGGTTTCGCGCGAGATTTCCGCGGCCGAGTTCTGCAGGCGCTCAGTGTTCCGGGCCACTATCACAAGATCCACCCCCTCGCGCGCAAGCTCGAAAGCGATCGCCTTGCCGATGCCGCGGCTGCCGCCCACGACCATGCCGCATCTGCCCCGAAGCCCCAGATCCATCGATATTCTCCCGTCGTGCCGAACCGTTGAGTATACAAGCCCGACGACTAATCCAGTCCGTGGGTTTTCAGCATCCGGTTTTCGTAATCGCGAGCTGCGCTCGCCACGGGGCTCTGGGTGCCGGTTTCCAGCCAGCGGCGAATGCGACCGGCGTCACCCAGCGGAGATCGTGTACCAAATGAATTCAACAACACCATCGCGACGTTCTTGCCATTCATCTCGACCACCATCACGAGGCATCGTCCAGATTCCGTGAGATAGCCTGTTTTAGTGAGGGAGACGTTCCAACGAGAGCTGCCGGTCAGGGGATTGGTATTGCCATACCCAAGCCGGTAACGGGGTGCGCGAAACTGGATGGAATGTTGGCGTGTGGTAGTGGACTCGCGGATGAAATCGTAATCGTGTGCCGCCGTCAGCATCCGC
>Ga0114950_10001712_pt1 | contig 16662 bp, 14 predicted proteins | sample N075metaG_FD_83503 | JGI IMG/M metagenome (GOLD analysis project Ga0114950, IMG submission 83503) | Deep subsurface microbial communities from Kermadec Trench to uncover new lineages of life (NeLLi) - N075 metaG | ecosystem: Environmental > Aquatic > Marine > Ocean trench > Sediment | place... | reverse complement strand
TGGGCGGCGAGTCGATGACCGAATCGCTGTTTGGTCTGCTCACCAACCTCCACCCGAACATTCTGGCCGTGAAGCTCGACGGGGCCACCAAGGAACTGTTCGTATGGGGATTACGATGCGGGTTTTTGACCTTCGGACCCGGGAGCAAGAGCGGGGCCGTGGATGCCTGTGAGGTTCTCGACGCCAAGGTGCGGGGTCTGATCCGGGCCGGGGTGTCGAACGTTTCCCAGCTTTCTCAAACACTGGTTCAAAATGCGCTCGAGTCGAGTGATATCGACGCCGAGCGCCAGGCCAAGTCGGACGTGCTTTGCGCCCGGGCGAGTCGCGTCCACGAAGTCGCGCGAGCGCCGCGGTTCAGCGAGAGCTGGCGGGTTTATCCCTTCAACAGCGGCTACTTCATGCTGATCGAGGTCAAGGGCGTCGAGGCCGAACGGCTTCGGGTGCACCTGCTCGACGAACACGGTGTGGGGCTGATCGCGACCGGAAAACACGACCTGCGCGTCGCGTTTTCGTGTCTCGAAACCGAAGATGTCGAGCCCTTGTTCGAGATCGTCCACAAGGCAATCCAAGAACTCATCGCATAATTCCCACGGGGATTCACTCGAACCCCGCGATTGCCGAATCGTCGAAGAACAATTTATCGAAATCGGGCGCGGATTTGTGTGCACAGGTGCGTGTTGAAGGCTAATTGTTGCGCCGGAATCGGTCCCCCAAGGAGACCCCGATGCACCCTCCCCCGCACTCGACAGGGTCACGGCGAAAGACTGGAAAGCGCAAGCACTCGCGCGCGAACTCCCTTGCCCTCGTCGTCGGAATTGGTCTCGTCTTGATTTCGAGCTTCGGTGCGGGACTGGCGGCAAATGAAATCAATACCGTTCGCCGCTCGGGCGCCGTCGGACACTTTGCCCCGATCGAGATCGACTCGCTTCCGCAACATCGACCGTTGATCGAAACACCGAGCAGCGATTCTCGAACCGCAAGCGAACCGCCGACACATGTGGCGATGGTGCCCAGAGAATCGGCTGCACGGTCTCGCAGCGCGACACCCAAGACTGCGCCGACAGTGCCGCAGCTAAAAGCGACCACCACGACTAAACTCACAACCAAACCCGCACCCGCGAAGACACCCATAGCCGCTCCCACAGCTACTCCCACAACAACATCCACAAGAACAGAGCCCGACCCATTCTCGATCATCAAAGGCAAGATTTCCCAGGGCCAGTCGCTTTCCACGTTGCTGCGCGCGCAGGGTGTCTCGGCTCAGTTGTTGGGGACGATCGATCGACAGATTCGACCCGAGTTCGATTTCCGAAGATCGCGGCCCGGCGATGACTTCCGTCTGACCCTGAGCGCCGCTGGGGAGCTGGTTCAGTTTCGCTATCGCATCGCTCCAGATGAAAGCATCCTGCTGAGTCGGACCGAGAATGGGTATCGAGTAACGCGCGAAGAATCCCCGCTACAGCCCAAAGTCATTCGCATGCACGGCACGGTGCAGACCTCGCTGTACAAGAGCATTCGCCGTCTGGGGCACGATCCAGCCCTCGCCAGCGCGTTTGCGGATATCTTCGCCTGGGATATCGACTTCACCCGTCAACTCAAAGTAGGGGACGGCTACACGATCTTGTACGAACAGCTCTACCGCGAAGAAGACGGCGATGAGATCTACGTCGGCTCGGGACGCATTCTCGCCGCGCAGTTCAAGGGATCGGTAGGGGAACACACGGCCGTGTACTACGAGGAGCACGACGGCATCGGAAGCTACTTCCGCCCCGACGGCGACACCCTCGAGCAGGAGTATCTCGTGGCCCCGCTGAAGTTCAATCGCATCAGCTCCCACTACAGTGCCGCGCGCAATCACCCCATCCTGAACGTCGTGCGCCCCCATCACGGCATCGACTACGCGGCGCGCAGCGGCACCCCGCTGTGGAGCGTGGCCGACGGAACGGTGATTTTCCGGGGTACCAACGGTGGCTTCGGAAACCTGGTGAAGATTCGCCACGCCGGTGGCTATGTCTCGTTTTATGCCCATCTCTCGGCCTTCAGTTCACAGCTTGCGGTCGGGCAGAAGGTCAAGCAGAAGCAGGTGATCGGATTCGTCGGCCAAACCGGGCTCGCGACCGGACCCCATGTCTGCTTCCGCGTCACGAAGTACGGAAAGTACGTGAACCCCGCGCGGCTGAACCACGGCCAACCCATCCAGCGCTCGGTTGCGGACGCAGAGTGGGCCGACTTCGAAATCGTGCGCGACCAGCTGCTGCTCGGCTTGCGCGACGGTACCTACCTGGATTTTGCGGGCAACGCTCTCTAGTAGACTGCGCGGCAGGCTCCCAGGCCTCTCGATTCCGAGCTTCACAGACCCCTGGCGCGCCCCTGCGCAGATGCGCAAACTAGTCGACGAGGAGTGGCGACCGTGGCACTGGCAGACCAGTTGGAAGAGATCGGCAGGCGCTTGGGAGCGCGCGAAAGCGCCCAGGCGGAACAACTCGAACACGCCCGAAAGCGTGCCGGAGAGTTGCACATGCGGGTGCGCGATGGGCTCGAAGGCTTCTATCGCGGCTGTCGGGACGCCGGGTCCACGCATCTGGAGGTAGACCTGTCACAACCGCGAATCGATGACAAACACCTCCACTCGGTGCAATTCGATCTCGCTCGCGGGCGTCATCGGATGATCGTGACCGTGAAGAGCAAGGGCGAAGTGACCCTGGTGGGTCCTTTCGATGCCGGCAAACAGGAAGGTCCGTGCAAGAGCTTCGCCCTGGAGGACGATCCGGCCATCGACGAAGCGCTCGGCGTCGTGCTCGGCGAATTCCTCGAACTCGCCTTCGTCCCCTGATCGCCGAGCAACCCCGGTTTTGAGCTCAGATCCTCGGTCGAACGCGACAGGGCGATTCGGTCCCGGTTCGATATCCTCTCATCCTCTTTGCTCCGCGCGAAGAGTTGACCAGCGCCCAGGGAGAGTGTGAGTGACAGAGGCCAGTCGGCCCATCGAGGGTGACGCCGATCTCCTTCAGTATTTCATCGACGGTGAAACCGAGCCCGCGGATTGGAAGGTGGGGACCGAGCACGAGAAGATCGGTCTCTACGCGGATACCCTCGCGCGCCTCACCTATGAGGGAGAGCGGGGAATTGCCGTTCTGCTCGAGCGTATCGCGAGCGACGACGATTGGATCCGGGTCTTCGAGGGCGAGCACCTCGTCGCGTTGAAGAAGGACGGTGCGAGCATCACGCTGGAGCCCGGTGGGCAACTCGAACTGTCGGGTGCGCCGCTGCGCACCAACGCAGAGACCTGTGCGGAATTCAATACCCATGTCGAGCTGCTCAAACGAATCTCCGAGGAGATGGGGATCATTTGGCTGGGACTCGGTCACGATCCAATCCACAAGGTCGAAGAGATCCCGCGCATGCCGAAAGCTCGCTACGACATCATGCGCAGCTATCTCCCCACCCGGGGTGACCTCGCCCTGCACATGATGCACGCGACCGGCACCGTGCAGGCCAATCTCGACTACCAGAACGAAGCCGACATGGCAGACAAAATGCGCACCGCCATGGCGACCAGCCCGGTGATCTCCGCATTGTTCGCCAATTCCAGCATTTCAGAGGGCAAGCCCAACGGCTTTGCCTCGCGCCGGATTCAGATCTGGCGGGACACCGACCCCGATCGCTGTGGAATACTGGATTTCGTGTTCCTGCCGGACTTCGGCTATCAGCACTACATCGAATGGGCGCTCGACATCCCGATGTTCTTCGTTATTCGAGATCACCAATATCAACCGGCCAGCCACCTGACGTTCCGCGAGTTCATGAAGAGCGGCCTCGCCGGCGAGCGCGCGACCCGCGGAGATTGGGACACGCATCTCACTACGCTGTTTCCCGAGATTCGCCTCAAGCGCATCATCGAGGTGCGGGGCACCGACGCGGTGTCGCGCGAACTCACCTGCGCCTTGCCCGCTGTCTGGAAGGGGATCCTCTACGATGCGGACGCCCGGGAGGCCGCGTGGTCGTTGACCGGTGCGTTCAGCGCCGCCGAGCGCGACGCCGGTCTGGCGGACGTGGCCAGGCGAGGGTTGGCCGCAGAAATTGCCGGGCGACCCGTCATCGATCTCGCTCGCGAGTTGGTCGCTCTCTCCGCCTCGGGCCTCAAGGCGATGTCGAAGCTGGGCGTAGCCGGCCGGTCGGAAGACAGCTTTCTCGATCCGCTATTCGAAGTGATCGAACGAGGGCGCAGCCCGGGTGAGGAGATGGCCGAGCGTTTTTCAGGGGATTGGGGCGGCTCGATGGACCGGTTGATCGACTATGCCAAATACTGATAGAGTCGCGCGGGGAAAGGCTCGCGCGGGCCTCGGAGGCAAGCCAAGATGAGCGTCGGGTCGTCCAAAGCCAGCTCCAGCCCGGAGCTTCCGCGGTTGTTGGTCGTCGACGACGAGGACGCGATCCTCGAGACGATGTCGTTCACCTTCATGGACGACTACGAAGTCATCACGACCAACGACGCCCGGCGCGGGCTCGAGATCCTGGTAGAAAAGGCGCCGGTGGCCGTCGTACTCACGGATCAGCGCATGCCGCACATGACCGGCGTCGAGTTTTTGCGCGAAGTCTATGCACGACACCCGGACACGGTGCGAATCATGTTGACCGGGTTTGCGGATTCGGCCGCGACGATCCAGGCCATCAACGATGGCCACATCTATGCCTATCTCGACAAGCCCTGGGAACCGGCGGAACTCAAGCAGACGGTCAAGAACGCGGTCGAGCACTATTCGCTGACAGTAGAGAATCGTCGGCTGATCGAGAACCTGGGCCGCGGGAACCAGTTCCTGGAAGCGGTGATGGATCGCTTCGACGTCGGTGCGATGGCCCTCGATACCGAGGGGATCATCCAGGCCATCAACCAGGCGGCGCGCAAATATTTGAAGCTGGACGACGATCCGATGGGGCTCGGGATCAGTGAGATATTGGTGCGCCAGGGACTGGAGAACGTCGCCGAGGCGGTGGCCGGCGTGTCGGAAGAGATGAGCGGTTCTTTCGAAGACCTGGAAGTCGTGGTCGCCGGCGCGTCTCACAAGCTGCGGATCAGCTCGAGGTCCCTCGAGAGCCGGGACGGGGAACGCCTCGGGCGCGTCGTTCTCTTCAAGGAGATTTCCCACGAACCCCTGCGCCGTCGCTTCGAAGAACGCCTGGTAGCGCTCTCACAAATCGGGGACGGGTTGCGGGACGAGTTCATCAGCACCCTCGAGGAACTCTCGAAGCTCGGCGAGCAGGTCGCGGGTTCCGGCATCACCTCTCCCGACATGGCGCTCCTCACCGAGCGCGTAACCCGCACCCAGACCGCGATCACGAGTTGGCTGGAAATCGACGACCAGATGAGCCGAGAGGACTTCCCCGACGCACAGCTTTTGATCGAACGGATGCGGCTCGCGAACAAGCGCTGGCCCCAGTCCGTCGAGACTCCAGAACGCGTCCGCACCCTCGCAAAGCGCGTCGAGTCGTATTACGAATCGGGCGAGAACCCGAAACAGCGGGTGCTCTGACGTGTCGGAAGAGGACGGGGGACTCCGTCGTCTCGAGTTTCGCATGGAGCGTCTCGCGCTCACCTTCCGGTTCACCTTCGCTTTTCACGCCCGAGAAGTTCGCTTCGAATGCGATCGCGGCGAGGGCTATGTGCGTGTTTTTCCCGAAACGTTTTCGTTTCACAGCGGTCGACACGATCCGGCAGAAGTCTTCTTTCAACTCGATGATCTGCTGAATCGCCCCGAGTTGCTCTCGCCCAAGGCCAACCGCCGAGACGCTCAGGACCTGATGCTTCGGCTGCTCAGCCAGGTTCCCCATTACCTCGAAGCCCTGCTCGACGACGTTGGGGAGCGACTGCAAGGTGACCTGAGACTTCGACTTCATCAAGATGTGGCGCTCTTCTGTGAAATTCTGAGCCGCTTTTTAACGTCGAGGGCACTCGACGAACAGCGCCGCTCTCGGCTGGCCATTTTACTGATGCGCAAGTTGGCCTATCGCGGATTGCTCGTACTGGTTGCGGGCCGAGTCACGCCTGCGTATCTCGAGCAGTACATCAAAGGCGAAGTCGACCCAGTGGATCCCGAAGATGACTCCAGCGAGGGAGGGTTCTTCTACACCATGGAGAGCGGCTCCCAGGACGCGGTCGACCGCATGGTGGTCCGCATGGCCGAGCGCTTCTTCTATCTCTGGCTCGAGGGCGTTTGCCTGGACGAAGACAACAATGCCTTCGAAAAAGAGGATTCTCCCTTCGCCGATCGCGAGACCGAGGTACTGCGCGCCATTTGCGTGGGCCCTTCGCTCGACTTCAATCGCAGCAGCGATCTGGTGCCCTACTTGAGGCGCCCGAGCCGGGACTGCCGCCGAATCCTGGATCGACTCGAGCGTTGGTTTCTGCGCCGCTACGACGTGCGGCACTCTTCTGCGCTGATACACCACGAGGCCGCCCTGGAATCCGGGACCGACACCGGGGACAGGAGCCTTTCATGGCACACGCCACGCAACCACGCTCTGGCGCTGCTGGGACTCGCCTCGCCGTTCGTCGCGGCGAGCTTCTTCTACGATCGCTACCCGGCGGCTTTTGATCTCTTGTGCACGGCCGAGGTCGCCCTGGTGAATGCCGCGGCCATCTGGTTCCTCCTCTATCGGTTTTGCTGGAAGCGCGATCTGTCGTTCTTTCACGCCTCGGTGCCCAGGATCGCGGCTGGGATCATCGTCGGTTACCTGCCCGTGTTCCTGATCGACGAAGTCTGGGATCTCGCCAACCAGCCTTTCGCGATCTTAGGGGCCGTGTCCCTGTTTATGGGCCTCGTCACCCTGCTCTACATCTACGTCGAAGTTCAGCGTCGCATCAACGACCGCGACGAAGCCTTTGCGCGCGCCCGGGCGATCTTCCTGTTGGGGGTCCTGCAGGCCTTCGGGATCGGGGTGGTGATGACCAACCTGGTGGGGCGCTTCATGGTCCTGCGCAACTGGGGTGCGGAGAAGGCGGGAGTTGTGGGATCTTTCGCGGATGCGGGTGTCACGAAGTTCGTGGGTGAGCTGCCGCGGATCGTCGGAGTCGAGCCCATGCTGGCCTTTCCTTCGGCGCTCCTGGTGATGACTTTTCTCTCGTTTTTCATCGGTGTCTTCCTTCAGTTGATGTGGGAAGAGCTGCCGATCACCGAACCTCTTTGAGCCCGAACCCCGCTCGCCTCTGGCGGAGCATTCTGGGCGGACTTAGTATCGCGTCGCGCCAGATTGGGGAGCAGTTGGAAATGGGCACGGCGACGCGCGGGTAAGTCATGGCAACCCAGGACGAAAATCACACCAAAGTATTGATCATCGGAAGTGGACCCGCGGGTTACACCGCGGCCATTTACGCCGGTCGCGCGCAGCTCGAGCCGGTGATGATCGGCGGCGTGGCTTTCGGCGGTCAGCTGATGTTGACCACCGATGTCGAGAACTACCCCGGCTTTCCCGACGGCATCACGGGCCCCGAAATGATGGAGCTGTTCCAAAAGCAGGCGGAGCGGTTTGGCACGAGGCTCTTGCTCGAGGACGCCACCAAGGTCGATTTCTCCGAGCGACCGTTTCGCGTTTCGACTGCGGATCGGGATTTTACCGCCGACGCCGTGTTGATCTCGACCGGTGCCTCGGCGAAGTGGATCGGCATCGAATCAGAACAACGCCTGATGAACAACGGCGTGTCGGCCTGTGCGACTTGCGACGGCGCGCTGTTTCGCAACAAGGCGATGGCAGTGGTGGGCGGCGGCGATACGGCGATGGAAGAAGCGCTGTTCCTCACCCGCTTTGCCACCAAGGTGACGGTGATCCACCGGCGCGACGAGCTGCGGGCCTCCAAGATCATGGCCGCACGGGCGAAGAATCACGAGTCGATCGAATTTGCCTGGAACAGCAGAGTGGAGGAAGTTCTCGGGGACCAGTACGTGACCGGTGTGCGGCTGGTCGACACCCAGGACGGCAGCCAGCGCGAGATCGACGTCGAAGCGCTCTTTGTCGCGATCGGCCACGAGCCCAACACGAGTCTGTTCACTGGGCAAGTCGAGATGGACCCTGCGGGCTACATCCAAATCAAACCCGGCACGACCCAGACATCGGTCGAAGGCGTGTGGGCCTGTGGAGACGTATCGGACCCCACCTACCGGCAAGCCGTTACTGCGGCGGGGACGGGTTGCATGGCCGCGATCGAATCCGAGCGCTGGCTGGCGGAGCAGGGCACGACATGACGGAACCCGAAAGCCAGACGATCGGCTGCGACGACGCAATGAGATGACACTTTCGAAGGATCGCCTCCAGTCGTTGACCAACCGCTCGACCGACATCGTGGTCGCGACGACCCGCGACGGCAAGGTCGATTACTACAACGACGGCGCCGAACGCGGCCTGGGCTACACCCCCGAAGAAATCATGGGCGATCACGTCTCCCGCCTCTACAAAGACGTCGACGAAGCCAAACGCGTGATGGCGGCGATGCGCAGCCCCGACCACGGGGGCGTGGGCATTGTCGAGACCTTCGAGACCTGCTTTCTCTCGAAGGACCAGGAGGAGATCCCCGTCGCGATCTCGGGCACGATTCTCTACAACGACGCGGGCGAGGAAGACGGCACCATCGGCTACGCAAAGGATCTGCGGGACATCTTGCATCGCGACCAACTCGCGACATTGGGCGAAGTGGCGATCGGACTGTCACACGAGATCAACAACCCCCTCGCCGTGATCCTGAACCAGGCCGAGTTGTTGGAGCAAGACGTCTACGAACTCGCGGCCGAGCGCGATACGTCGGTCGAAACCGAACGCCTCGATGCGATCCGACGCGAAGTGGGGCGCATCGCCCAGATCCTCGAGCGGCTCGGCGAGATGGTCGAAACCGATACTTACGAAACCGTCAGCTATATCGGACCCGCGCGCATGGTCGATCTCAAACATCACCACGATCCCGAAGCCACAGTCAAACAGTGGCGCGATCGCCTCGCCGGGGTGCGGTTGCTGGTCGTGGATGACGATGCGGGGATATGTCATTCCCTCAAGGAGATCCTCGAAAGCTCAGGCTGTAGCGTCGAGACCGCCGGAGATGGTGTGGAGGCAATCGAACACCTCGCCGCCCAATCGTTCGATCTGCTGCTCACCGATGTCGTGATGCCCAAAATGGATGGCCACAAGCTGTACCTCACCCTGAAAGAAAGCCACCCGGATCTTCCGGTCTTGATGATGACTGCCTTCCACTACGACAAGGATCACATCATCAAGCGCGCGCGCATCAAGGGGCTCGAGGGCGTGATCTTCAAGAAGCCCCTCGATCCTGGGCGATTGCGGCAGGTAATCTGCGAGACGCTCGGGCGCTAGCGGACTACTAGAACGATCCCTCAGGGCGTTCGAGCTGTGCAGAGGCCCTGGATGTTCTTCGCTCCCGCGCGGCGCAAGCAGCTCGCCGCTTCTTCGAGAGTGCTGCGTGTCGTCACGACGTCGTCGACCAACCAGATGTGCGGCGCCGCGGTGGCGGTGCAGGCGAATGCGTCGCGGACATTGCTGCGGCGTTGTCGACGTCCCAGCCGGGTTTGGCTCGGGGTGTTGTGCAAGCGAAGCAGCAGCTGGGTCGACAGCCGGCCTCCGGTCGCCGTGGCGATCGCCCGGGCAAGCGTCGCGGCTGGGTTGAATCCCCGTGCGCGCAGGCGCTTTGGATGCAGGGGCACGGGCACCACGAGGTCCGGGCTGCCGCAATCGAGCATTTTGCCGACATCGCGCGCGAGTGCGACTGCGATCGACTCCGGACCGGGGAGCAGTCCCGAGATGCCGGTGCGGGGATACTTGAAGGCTCGGATCCAGCTTTCGGCGCTGCCTTCGAAGGCCACTCGGGCCGTGCACGCGTCAAGGGAAGAGCCCTCGGCCGCGCAGCGACCACAGAGTCGGCCGACACTCGGCAGCTGACAGAGTTGGCAACCGTCGTTGTTCAAGAACCGCAGCGATGCTGAACAATCGCCGCACAGCACCGAGTCGATGGCAGCTGCGCGCTCGCGAACCGGTTCGCTCGGGGTCAGCTGCGCGCCACACCCGGCGCAGAGGGGAGGCAACAGAAATTCCAGCAGGCCCCGCAACGCCGCACCCGCCAGCTCCCTTGCGGGCGCGATCAAAAGTCCCTCAGGCAATTCCGGGGGCGGCCAGCAGCGAAGGCTCTTTGGACACCAGCCCCGGCAGGTCCAGGGCGATGCGAGGGGCGTCACCCCAAAGCCCTTCGAGATCGAAGAGTTCGCGGGTATCGGGATCGAAGACGTGCACGATGACGTCGTTGGAATCGATCAACATCCAGGTCGCATCCTCGCCGCCCTCGACCCCGAGCGGCATGTCCCCATTGGCCTTGAGGGCCTTGACGACCTGGTCGACGATCGCGCGCACTTGACGGCCCGAGTTGCCGCTCATGATGACCAGGCAATCCGCGTAGGAAGTGAGCTTGTGCACGTCGAGGATCACGGGCTTGTCGGCGTTGCGCTCGAGTGCGGCTTCGACCACGGCGACGAGTTTCTTGCGCAGAGTTTCTCGATCAACTTCCACCTGGCTCCCTGTCTCGTCCTTCACCATCGTGTCCGTCACCTTCATGTCCCTCACCTTCATGTCTTTCACGCTCATATCCTTCACCTTCATGTCTCGGGTGTAGTGGCCGCTGGAAACGATAGCTTCGTGGACCGGTTCGGGTACCAGTTCTGCGATGGATTCTCCTCGGCGGAGCTTGCCCCGGATCTCGGACGCCGAAACATCGAGCGCGTCGATCGCCAAAACCTCGATGCGGGTGTCGCTGTTGTGGCAGGCTGCGGAACTCCCGTCTTCTGTGATCGTCACCAACTCGCGCGCGAACTCCGGAAGCCACTGTCCGATCGGGCCCGGGGTCACCGGCGGCCGGGATACCACGACGATGTCGACCAACGCGAGGATCGCAGCCGGCTCACGCCAGCTTCCCATCTCGACAAAGGCGTCGTGTCCCAGGATGAACACGAGTCGCGACGGTGCGAGTTCGTCGACCAAAGTGCGCAAGGTGTCGATCGAATACGACGCCCCAACGCGTTCGAGTTCGAGATCGTTGAGTTCGAACAAGGGTTCGCTCGCGATCGCAGCGGCTACCCAGCGCAAGCGATCCTGCGCCGGTGCGATCGGGTCCATCTCGACGTGGGTCTTGTGGGGCGGCTGCGCGCTGGGGACGAAGATGATGCGTTCGAGATCGAGGGCGACCGCGACTTCGCGCGCGGCTTTCAAATGACCGCGGTGGATCGGATTGAACGTGCCCCCGTAGATTCCGATGCGCGGCCGGTCCGTCGAAGTCCCAGTTGTGCTCATTCGCCCAGCTGACCTTCTCCGGTCAAGATGAACTTCCGGGTCGTGAGACCTTCGAGCCCCATCGGACCGAAGGCGTGGAGTTTCGAGGTTGAAATGCCAATTTCTGCCCCCAACCCGAGGCGGAAACCGTCCGCGAACGCCGTCGAACAATTGATCCCGACGGTGGAAGAGTTCACCCGTCGCTGCCACGCGACGCCATTCGCATGATCGTTGGTGATGATGATTTCGGTGTGGTCCGAGCCAAACTCTCGGATGTGCGCGATCGCGGAGTCGAAGTCGTCTACCACCTTGACCGCGAGAATCTTGTCGAGGTACTCGGTTGCCCAATCTTCATCGCTGACCGGTCGCGCCTCGGAGAACACATCACAGGTGGCGCGGTCGCCGCGAATTTCGACGCCCTCTTCGTGGAGCGCCTTCAATACCCGAGGTAGCACCCTCTCGCTTGCGTCCCGGTGGACCAGCAGCGTCTCGAGGGCGTTGCATACCGCGAGTTGGCGCAGCTTCGAATCCAAAATGATTTCGGTCGCCATCTTCGCATCTGCGCTCGCATCGATGAAGATGTGGCAAATGCCTTCGTCGTGACAGATCACCGGAATGGTCGAATTCTCCATCACCTTGCGGATCAACCCGGCGCCGCCGCGGGGAATCAGCAGGTCGATCTCCCGGTTGAGCTTGAGCAGGATGTCGATCGCGGCGCGGTCGGTCGTATCCACGACTGCAATCGCGTCTTCGGGAACTCCGGTTTCGCGCGCCGCTTTGCGCAAGACCTTGGCCAGCGCCTGGTTCGTATGAAACGCCTCCGAACCTCCGCGCAAGATCACCGCGTTGCCGGCTTTGATGCAGAGCGCTGCCGCGTCGACCGTGACGTTGGGTCGCGACTCGTAGATCATGGCGATGACGCCGAGCGGAATGCGCATGCGCGCGACCCGCAGGCCATTGGGTCGCAGATGGCTGTCCGTCACTTCGCCCACGGGATCGCGCAGGGCCGCGACATCGTGGAGTCCCGCGATCATGTTGTCCCACTTGCCGTCGGCGATCGAAAGTCGGTTGACCAGGGGGGCAGGGACTTCCTTGTTCCGCGCTTCTTCTTGATCGAGGCGATTGGCTTCGAGGATCTCGGCCTTGGACGCTTCAAGCAATTCAGCGGAGCGCAAGATCCATGCATTCTTCGTGGCGGTGTCGAGGTCCCCCAACGCGAGCGCAGCGCGGGCAGCGCGAGTTGCCAGGCCGGTAATTTGTTCCCGCAGTTTGGGGTCGGGCTTTTGAGATTGTGCCATGACTCATGCTTCCTGTTCGGTGCGAACTTTGCCCTGGGCCCCGGGCGCTCACGACGTAAGGATGACGAGGTTGTCCCGGTGGATGAGTTCGTCGCCGTTCGAATATCCTAGCACCCGCTCGATCTCCCGTGTGGGGAGACCCTTGATTCGCTCGACTTCAGCTGCGTCATAGGTGCACAATCCGCGCGCAATTTCGCGCCCATTGGGATCTAGACACGCCACTGAGTCACCGCGCTTGAAGTCGCCGGAGACTGACGTGATCCCTGCCGGCAACAGACTGCAGCCCCGTTTTTCGATTGCATGAGTCGCCCCCTCGTCGAGCATCAGGGCGCCGCGGGTCCGAGTCGTGAAGGCCAGCCAGTGCTTCCGACTCGCCATTCGGGCGGCGGGGAGAAACATTGTGCCCAACGATTCACCTGCGAGAACCCGCGAGATCACATCTCTTGTCCCGCCGTTGCATACGACGGTTGCGGCTCCCGTGTAGGCAGCGGTTCTGGCGGCCTCGAGCTTCGTGATCATGCCCCCGCGACCGAAGGCGTTCGGCGACCCCTCTGCGGCGCGTTCGATCTCGGGCGTGATCTTTTCGATCACATCGAAGAGTTTCGGTTTGCGCCGGCCGGGGATCGGCGATTCGACATGGAAACCGTCGACGTCGGTCAAGATCACCAGCGCATCGGCGTTCACGAGGCTTACGATGTTGGCGGACAAGTTGTCGTTGTCGCCGAAGCGGATTTCTTCGGTCGCGATCGTATCGTTTTCGTTCACCACCGGAACTACGCGCAGTTTGAGGAGTTCGTGCAGTGCCTGGCGGGCGTTCAAGAACCGCTCGCGGTCCTCGAGGCCCATGCGGGTCAGGAGAACCTGGGCGATCATTCGATCGTACTTTGCGAAGCGCCGCTGGTAGAGGTCGACGAGTCCGATCTGCCCAACTGCTGCGGCGGCCTGCATTTCGGGAATGGTATGCCGGGGCTTGTCCCAATTGAGCCTGGCCGCACCGATCGCGATCGCACCCGAGGAGACGAGTACGACCTCGCGGCCGTCGTCCATCAAGCCCGAAATCTGACGTGCGAGGTCAGAGAACTTCCGCGATCGCAATTTCCCGTCCCGGGCGAGGGTGCTGCTCCCCACTTTGACCACGATGCGACGGGCCTGCGCGAGCAGTTTGCGTCTGTCGTCAGTAACCATCGCGCTACCCATTGCGTGCCCCGTCGCTGGTGCTTTCGCGGTCGACCGTTTCGCTGCCGGCCGCTTTGTCGGCTTCGGCATCTACAGCTACAGCGGCTACATCGGCTACGGCCTCGAACATCAGGTTCACCAGATCGCGACATCCGATTCCGGTGGCGCCGGAAATTCTCGCGGGTTGCAGGCCGCGCGCGCGCAGAGCTTCCTCGATTGCCGCCAGCTCTCGTTCGTCGTGAAACAGGTCGACTTTGTTGAGCGCGACGATCTCGCGGCGCTCGAGCAAGTCCTTGCGGTAGCGGCCGAGTTCTCGCCGTATCGCGTCGTAGTCTTTGATCAGGTCGCGTCCCTCGGCGAGCATTGCACCGCAGTCGAGCAGGTGAACAATGACCTGAGTGCGTTCGATGTGACGCAAGAACCGATCGCCGAGACCGGCGCCCTCGCTCGCCCCTTCGATCAAGCCGGGGATGTCGGCTGCGACGATGCGCTGCTCCCCCCGCTCGACAACACCGAGGGAGGGAACCAGGGTCGTGAACGGGTACGAAGCAACCCGCGGTCGAGCTTTGGAGATCTGTCGCAGCAGCGTGGACTTGCCCGCGTTGGGGAAACCCACAAAGCCGACGTCCGCCAACAGCTTTACGGTCATGCGCAGCTGGCGGGTTTCTCCGGGCTTGCCCGGTTGGGCGAAGCGCGGTGTCTGTCGCGTCGAAGTCTTGAAACGCGTGTTCCCCTTGCCGCCGATTCCGCCGCGACAGATGATGTGGCGCTGATCCGCCAGGGTGAGGTCGACGATCGGCATGCTTTCTTCGTCGGCGTCGTGGTCGTAGATCTCGGTTCCGACCGGAACTCGGATCTCGACTGCCGCGCCCGAGGCGCCGGTTTTGTCTCGGGTTCCGCCGTTGGCGCCCCGATCCGCCGCAATTTCTCGGCGATGTCGAATATCGAGCAGGGTGCGGAGATTTCCGTCGGCCACCAGGACGACGTCCCCCCCGCGGCCGCCGTCGCCGCCGTCGGGTCCCCCCATGGGCTCGAACTTCGCCCGGCGCAGCGACACCTTGCCGTCGCCCCCGTCTCCGGAGGTTACTTTGACGAAGACCTCGTCGACGAAATTTTCTTTCGTGGCCACGTGATTTCCTCGTTCGAACGCGGGCAAAGAGTACAGGAGCCCTGCTCGCCCGTCGGTGCCCGGCTTGGCAGCGCGCAGCGCCGTCACTGGATCGGAGCAACCGATCGCGATCACGGGAAGTTTTGCGGGTGCGTGGCTAGGATCGGAAGCCAAACGAGACTTGCAGATCGGTCTCGAATCGGCTGGCGCTTGGGCTCTACTGCAGCGCGTCTACGTACGCGACCGTGCGGCCTCTAGACTTGCCATAGCGAACCGTGCCGTCGATCAGCGCGAACAACGTGTAATCGCGACCACAGCCCACGCCCTTGCCGGGGTGAATCTTGGTTCCGCACTGTCGCATGAGGATGTTGCCGGCGCGTACCGCCTGGCCGCCGAAAATCTTCATACCCCGCCGCTGACCGTTGCTGTCTCGGCCGTTGCGTGAGCTGCCTTGTCCCTTTTTGTGCGACATAGTGCTTTGATCCTTGTGTTTCGGTTCGCGAGTCGATGGTTCCGATCAACCTTCGATCAACTTTCGACCAAGCTTGCGTCAACCTTCGATGCGGTCGACTAGAACTTCCGTATAAGACTGTCGGTGACCCTGGGTGCGGCGATAGCGCTTTCGGCGCTTCATCTTGAACACTCGGATCTTCGGGTGACGGTCCTGGGCGGTGATTGTGCCCACCACCTTGGCGCCTTCGACCTGGGGCGTGCCGATTCTCACGCCTTCGTCGCCGCCGACCATCAGCACATCACTGAACTCGATTGTATCTCCGACTTCGCCACCGAGCTTTTCAACGCGGACCGCATCTCCGGGGTTCATCCGGACCTGCTTTCCACCAGTTTTGACGACGGCGTACATCATGACTCCTCAGGCTGGCGAGAGGCGGGGAGTATCCGCAATTCCGCTTGATCGTCAAGCACTTCGGGCGAATCCATGGCCGTTGCATCCAACTCTGCCGCCGCCGCTGCCCGGTCATCGTCTCCGGCGCGGGGCGTTGTTTCCTCGCCGACGAGTCGGGTTTGCTCGCCTTCCTCTGCTCGCTCCTTTTCGTCGCTGTCGTGGGAATCGTCGCTCGCTTCAATCTCGTTGCTTTCGTCGCTCGCGACAGGTTCACCAGTTTCTTCACTGGCCCCCTGCGGGGAATCCGGGCTGGGGCCCTCGAGCGGGGTGAGGGTGGCACCCGCGTCTGCTGCCGCGGTCGCGGGTTGTTCAGCTGCCGGCGGCCCAGCGGATACGGAACTCGCCTCCGTCTCGGCGGCGGTAGTGACCTCGACCGCGCTTTGCTCCTCGTGCTTTTCCGCTCCTTCGACCTTCTCCTCGCCGTCCTTTTTCTGCTCCGCTCCCGACTTCCGCTCCGCTCCCGGCCGTCGCCGTCGCTTCCGGTCCTTGTCATTCTTCTCTCTGGGTCCGTCAAGCCAACGCAGCGGGGTCGAGACCGGCGGTCCCGAGTCGAGAGCCGTGACCTCGAACTGCTCCTGGTGGATGCCGGGCCGGGCGCGAATCTCGATCTCGCGCCCGAGATCTTCGCCCAATTTGACCAGGGCTGCATTGCCATCTCGCAACAATTGCTCGGCGACATGCGGGTTTACGCTGATCGCGATGCGGCGGCTGCCAAAGCGCGGCAGATCGTTGCGAACTTCGCGCAGCACCTTGAAGGCGACGCTCGAGCTGGACAAAACGAATCCTCGACCCTCGCAATAGTCGCATGGCTCGCACAAGGTCTGAAGGAGATTCTCACGGGTTCGCTTGCGGGTCATCTCGAC
>Ga0114950_10001711_pt1 | contig 16666 bp, 16 predicted proteins | sample N075metaG_FD_83503 | JGI IMG/M metagenome (GOLD analysis project Ga0114950, IMG submission 83503) | Deep subsurface microbial communities from Kermadec Trench to uncover new lineages of life (NeLLi) - N075 metaG | ecosystem: Environmental > Aquatic > Marine > Ocean trench > Sediment | place... | reverse complement strand
CAGAGCCATAATTGAGGAGGATAGGTCATGAACCAGTTTATCAAATATGTCGGACTGGATACACACAAGGATACGATTGCCGTCGCGATCGCTGATGCGGCGGGCGGAAAGCCTCGGTTTTACGGTGAGATTGCGAACACGCCCACAGCGCTGTCGAAACTGATGAAGGACGTCAGCCCGAACGGGGAAGTCGTTTCTTATTGTTATGAAGCGGGGCCGTGTGGTTACGGCATCTACCGCCAGATCAGTGGCTTGGGTCATGATTGCGCCGTAGTGGCCCCCTCGCTGATACCCACCAAGCCGGGCGATCGGATTAAAACGGATAGGCGTGACAGTGAGAACCTGGCACGCTTACATCGAGCGGACGAGTTAACCCCGGTCTGGGTGCCCGATCAGGAGCAGGAAGCGATGCGCGATCTGACCCGTGCCCGGGAGGACATGAAGCACCTTGAACGCCAGGCCCGGCAGCGCTTATGTGCTTTTTTACTGCGCCATGGTCAGAGGTACGACGACGGGAAAAGTAAATGGACGCAGGCCTACTGGCGTTGGTTGGAGCAAATCAAGTTTGGCCACCGGGTTCAACAAACCGTATTTCAGGAATACATCGACAGCGTGAAACAGCAGCAACAACGTGTGGCTGACCTAGAGCAGGCCATGCATGAGGCGCTGGCTGACTGGACCCTGGCCCCGGTGGTGGAAGGTTTGATGGCGCTGCGGGGCTGTCGCCTGATTACAGCGATGACGGTTGTGGCGGAGCTTGGCGATATCACCCGCTTTGATTCACCGCGCCAGTTGATGAGCTACTTGGGTTTGGTGCCGAGCGAATCATCGAGTGGTCCGAAGACGCGCCGCGGCGGGATTACGAAGACAGGCAACGGGCATGTGCGACGAGTGTTGGTGGAGGCTGCGTGGTGCTATCGGTTTCCAGCCCGCAAAACAGCAGAGCTACAGCGGCGAGCTGAACAAACCCCCGAAGAGGTACAAGCAATCGCGTGGAAGGCACAGAAACGGCTCTGTGGTCGATATCAGGCTCTGAACAAACGTGGTCTGCTGCCGCAAAAGACTTGCACCGCGATCGCACGGGAACTAACAGGATTTATATGGGCAATTGCCTGTGAGGTGATGCCAGTGAATCCAACTAAAGCAAACACCTAATCAAGAAAAATGACGTTGAACAGAGAGAGTAAACGGTGAGCTTTTTGGACAGAGCAGGGGTAGCCCGGTGGGAGAACCCTCGTGTCTGCTAATAGGCGTCCGGGTAACCGGAATGACCCTCGAGTCTAGAGAGAGGTAGCTCCACGACGAAGATTTGTCAGGCGGTTCCGACCCGCGAATATCAGATTGATCAACCGTCGTAAAACGCTGCCCCTGCTCTGTCCCGAGAGCTTACTAAGAGAGGAAAATATGGAAGAATGATGGAGTAGATTGACAGGTCACAACATATCAGCAGACTATCCCTGGCAGGCAGCTTTGTGCTGGAGGAGACGCTCAGTAACGCTAGGCGAAACGGCGGTAAAACTGCCCGCTTCCGCCAATTGTTTGATGTCCCTTGCCCATATGGTCTGACAACGTACAACCAGGAGCTGCTGAACGGAACGGCCAGATTGCAGAACTGGTTTTATGTACTAAGCTCTCATAACCCTCTGCACCTTTAACGACGCTTTGTTGAGCAGGGGCCAACAACAACTGAGGATAAGAACAATGAAAAGTATACTAATGTTCATTCTGTTTTCGCTACCGTTCGCGGCATCCGCCGGTCACATGGACGTCATTGAAATGGGGTTGAATGCAGATTGCAGCATGTCCAAACTTGAGATGATCGTAAAAGACTTTAACAAGTGGGGAAAATCGCATGGGTACGCGGCCGAGTTAGCGGTCCCCATTCAAAGCAACAATCTCACGTCAGTCTTTTGGATTGGCAGGTCCAAGTCTGCTGCTGCATTTGGCGCTGCCTATGACAGTTGGGAAGCGGATTTGTCGGACGCCAAATCTACCGCTGCAAAACTGAACGCGAGATTCGAAGCCTGTACTACCAATATCGCCCGTAGGGGATATAGCATCAATTAGTGATCCAGCAGGCCCGTGATACCATCATAGCTCGGCCATCGTAAGAAGGCCGGGCTAATCATAAAGACCTCTATGCGGTCATTCTTTGCCATGGATTCAATTGGCCGCTCTTTGTTGCGATCTCAACAGGTCGACGCAACACATGCGTTAAATCTATCACAACCGGCCAAATTCCGCTTTGCACTCACTGGACTTGCCACTCATGGCCAGGTTCTTTACCGATCTACTGCGTATGGATGCTGAAAAGTTGGAGTCAGAGCTCACCCCTTGGTGTCCCACAGTAGGCTAGAGGCCGTTAAGTAGATAATTTAAAAATAGATTTGGCGGTGGTGGCAGTCTGAGCAGGGATCGTCTCCAGAAAATTCCCTGAAATCGGGAACTCTACAGGGAAATTCCTCACTTCCTGACCTCTTCAATGCCTATTGCTTGCCCTACCCTACTGTTTTTACGGGCTTTTCTCCCGGAGCCCACGGTCAACGAGCCTGATTAACAGGGAAATATCAGGGAATCGTCATGGAAGTAAGGCAGAGTTCTCGGTGGCGAGTCTCAGCTACCAGTGACCACATGAAGTAGGATTTCGCCAGGGACAGCGTTTAACGTGTGACTTCCGGGGTTGGGGACCTCATTCTGCCGCGGCTATCCTGACCGATTGCGGATCGGATAAACCTAATTGAATCATGGGCACACACATGATCGCAGCCATTATTCCGGCCCATAGACCTTTGGTGACAGCATAGTCATAGCTGGTCATGCTTTCGACCCCCAGGATGACATAATATGAGCAGCTGACAGGGGCCACTACAGCCAGACCAAGGCCAGCAAAACAGAAGGCTCTGGCCAGCAGCCCCTGGGGCAGTCGCTGCCAGAAACGGTGTAGTACCCTGCTGTTGTCCCACTGAAACGCTTCTACCTTGCCATTGCGGACTTTACTGCGATTTAGGGGAATCATAATCAGTGCCACGATAAAGAGTAGCACCATCGAGGTGGCAGCAATATCCAGGGCGATGCTGGCAGGCAGCCCCCACAACGGGAGTGCCTCGGCGCCCTTCGCAAGAGACACGGCCGCGAGGCCGTTAAAAATGGCGTTACTAACGCCGATAGTGATCATTTCCTTTCGTACATGTGTGGATACATCGTGTGCCATGGTCGGTTTCCTTTTTAAAAAAAGTGTCGGTCAGGCTTATACTGAAAACCTGTGGTCTCTTCTAGCGGGCCTGTATGTTCTTTGTCGTGCCGGGCGGCTCGTGTCTTAGTAAGTGATCCGCCAGCGCCTGATAAGCAGGTAATGAGGTAGGATCGATTGCCGCGTTCCCGGCCATCGGGTGCGAGGCGTATCGAGCGATAACCATCTCAGCTGTTGGATCGATATATATCGTCTGGCCATAAACACCGCGGGCAGTAAACGCGCCATGCGCATTATGAGTGAGCCACCACATATTGTGATAACTCCAGCCAACAAGTTGGGAGTAACCGGCCTTGGCGAAGACGTCGCGGTCACCGCCACGCCTGATGTCGCTAACAACAGTAGAGGGTAGGATTTGTTCACCGTTGAGCCTGCCGTCATTGCGCATCATCTCGCCAAAACGGGCCAGGTCGCGCAAACCTGTATTCAGGCCGCCACCCGCGAAGGGGGCACCTGTCGAGTCAATTTGAAAATAGGCATCCTGCTCTGCGCCGATGCGTCGCCATATACGCTCTGACAGCAACTGGGCCACAGAACGACCGGACACCCGGGAAATCACCAGACCCAGTGCATCGGTGTTGGCTGTTTTGTAGGCAAAGGCCGCACCGTGTTCCCCCTGTTTTTCAACGCCTTGCAAAAATTCGAAGTAACTGCGCGGCCCGGAAAACCCCTCGGGCTTCGGAGCCGTATTACCTGCCTGCGCATGGGCCCAGATGTCGGCATCGGGATCGCGATAGTCTTCGCTGAACTTCATCGCCGTGGTCATATCGAGCACTTGCTGTACAGTGGCATCGCCGAAGGCCGACGCGGCGAGTTCGGGCACATATTCGCTGACAGGCGCATCGGCTTTGATGGTTCCCTCGGCAATCAGCATCGCAGCCAGCGTGCCGACAAATGATTTAGTTACCGACATGGCCCCGTGGTTGGCCATCTTTCTTTAAAGCGCCGAAGTAGCGTTCATAGATTATATTTCCCCGGTGCAGCACCACGATACCATCCGTGTAATTTGCGGCGAGAGACTCAGCCCATGACATGGGCTGAGTGCTGCCCAGCGGCGTAAAGCTCACCGCATCGATGTCCACACGCAGGTTTTCCTGTAGCGGGATTGGTGCCCCCAGGCCGCGAGAGACGTTCACAGTTGGCATTAGCTGGCGAAAGTTGGATGCACTCCATCGCATCGCCGGAAACTGGAACGCCTTCATATCATAGGGGCGCAGCGTTCGATCAACAGCCGGAGGGGCGCCGACCATCCAGCCCATTTTAATCGGGTCGCTACTGGCAGCATCGGTTGCAGCGGGTGCTGCAGCAACTGAAGTAGTCGTCAGAATTGCAGCTGAAAATATCATCGCTGCGAACAAGCATGCAACATGCAGTAACATTGTGCCTCCGGGGCTGATATGAGCAAGTGTGCCTGGATATCTCATGGCCAAATTCAAGCTTTGCTGTATAGCTCTCTCAACTGCTTTTTCAGGATTTTTCCAGCGGGATTCCTGGGCAAAGGTTCAGATCGAAACCAGATATACCTCGGCACCTTGAACTTGGCCAGCTGGCCACCTAATAGTTCCCGGAATTCCTGTTCATCTATGTCCTGCCCTTTTCTGACGACGATACAAGCGCCGGCCTCTTCCCCGAGCGCATCATCAGGAATGGCAAATACAGCGGCCTCTCTGACAGAGGGGTGGTGATAGCAAATGGCTTCAATCTCTGCGGGATATATATTCTCGCCGCCGCGGATTATCAAGTCTTTTGCCCGATCAGATAGAAAGACGAAACCTTCCTCGTCCACATAGCCAATATCGCCGGTGTTAAACCAACCATCAGCAAAGTCAGCAGCGTTGGCATCCGGCCGGTTCCAGTAACCGTCTATGAGGGAGATCGTCTTCACCCACAGTATGCCCGGCTCGCCCTGCGGCAGCTCCCTGCCTTCATCGTCGCAGGCCTTAAGTTCCATGATCGGGTGCAGGAAGCCAGCACTGCCAGGTTTGTGCAGGATCGCTTTGCCGGTAAATGAACTCACCGAGCTATTGGTCTCCGTTAACCCCCAGCCGGTTCCGGGAAACGGATTTTCAACCTTTTCCGCAATCATGGCGGTGAGCTTAGGGGGCGTGGCCGCCCCTCCGGCACCTACATTGAACAGGCTGGAGGTATCTGTTCGCTCGAAGCTGGGTGAGCTCAACATCTCCTGCAGCATCGAAGGCACCAGGTTAAGCATGGTAAGGCGCTCCTGTTCGACCAGTGCTACTGCGGCTTCCGCGTCCCATTTATACATCATGACAATCTTCCTGCCGGCCCGCAGGGACAGGAGAAACACCGAGTGCAGCCCGCTCAGGTGAAACAGGGGTACTGCCAGCAGGGCGGCCGGTTCAAAACCCTTGGCTATCATGGCCTGGATCGAATCGGGGTTGGTCATCGCACAAGCCATGCCCACAACATCAAAATTGTACAGCCCCTGTGCCAGGGCTGTCTGGGAGGTCATCGCGCCCTTGGGCTTCCCCGTGGTGCCGGAGGTATATAGCATGATGGCCATGTCCTCGGCGCTGACATCCACCACGGGTACCGGTTTACCGGCGTGGGTGGCCACCAGTTTCTGATAGTCATAAACGCCCGGCCTGGCCAGCAGTTCAGCCTCTGATCTCACGGCTATCGCAGGTATGCCAAGATTTTCCAGGCCTTGATAGATAAGAGACAGCCGCTGTTGGTCCCCCAGCACGAGTCTTGCCCCGGAATCAGTCAGGCCGTACTCAATTTCCGCTCGCTGCCCCCAACTGTTCAGGGGTACGGCGGCGGCACCACTCAAGGCAATGCCCAGGAATCCAATAATCCATTCCGGGTAGTTGCGCATGGCGATTGCCACACGATCGCCCACACCGATGCCGAAGTCATCTTTCAGGGCGTTTGCCAGGGCATCTGCCGACGCAAAAACCTGCGCAAAGGTAAACCGCTCGCCTTCATAAACCAGAAAATCCTTGTCTCCATGCGCCCTGGCTTCGTTAAGCAGGGGCAACACCGTGTCCGGAACTTGCTTGTACGCAGTATATTCCCGGCCGCCATGTAGCCGACGTTCCAGTTCGAAGGGGGCACCGGCCCCACATAATTGAGCGATAGCTGCGTCGTATTCCTGTTTTATCGTCGACATCGGTTCTGTCCTCTTGGCTTAAGGGGGAAAGGTCTACTGATATGGCTAAGCTGACAACAGGTTCTCCAGGGACTCCGGGTCGCTGAGCTTCAGCAACTGCTTGCCCTGGTTCTCGCCCTCGAACAAGCGCATAAAGGTAGCGGGAATGGCTTCGAAGCCCTGCTGGATGTCATTGCGAAACGCCAATTTGTCTTCCAGGGCCCACACGGCGAGTTTTTCCAGGGATTCCCCCATACGATCATAATAGTCCAACGCGATAAAACCCTGCATACGGACGCGACGGATCACCAGATTAACGAGGTTGCCCGGTCCCGTACCTTCCCTGGGGGCCTTTGAATTAGAAATAGATATCGCGCCGCATAGGACGATACGACCATAGTTGGCAATATTGTTAATCGCTGCTTCGAGTATGCTGCCACCAACATTGTCATAGAACACATCAATGCCGTTGGGGCAAAGCTCCTTGAGCCGCTCGTTAACATTCTCGTTCTTGTAATCGACAGCGCCGTCCAGACCGGCGTCTTCAAGCAGCCACCGGCACTTCTCCTCGCCGCCAGCGATACCGATGACCCGGCAACCTTTCAATTTTGCGATCTGCGCAGCGACAGACCCTGTTGCGCCGGCCGCACCGGAAACGACTACGGTTTCCCCCTCCTTGGGCTGGCCAATGTCCAGCAAACCCCAGTAGGCGGTTATACTGCTACCACCCAGAACACCCAGGGCCATCTCGGGTGTAATACCGCCGCCGAGTTTGCGGTAGGGCAGATCGTCAGTGGAGCTGACAACGGCGTACTCCTGCCAGTTGTACATACCCTGGACCAAAGCTCCGACAGGCAATTCCGGGTTTTCCGATTTCACAACCTGAGCGACGTTGAAAGATCGCATCGGAGCGCCCAGTTCTACCGGCGGCATATAGCTGGGTTTTGGGCTCATCCACCCGCGCATGGCGGCGTCATAGGCGATATACAAGTTTTTCACCAACACTTCACCCGCCGCGTAATCTGGCTGGGGCATAGCTGCCTCATGGTACTCAAAGTTATCGGTGGCGAGTGTTCCCTTGGGTCGGCTGGCCAAAAGCCACTGGCGGTTAGTTTGTTGCATGCTCTACCTCATCTATGGTTGTTAACTTGGATGCCTCGCGAGGGAAAGGATATTACCTATATACAGTGTGTCTCAGAAGATCATTTATGGAAACATATTGTTGAATATATGACACTATTGTGAAACCATAGACTCTGAGAGCGAACGCCAGAGGGGAAGATTCGATGCAGGACCTGGGGCGCATGGGTGTGTTTGCGGTAGTGGCCGATGAATTAAGCCTGTCAAGGGCGGCAGAAAAACTAGGCTATACCAAGTCTGCCGTGAGCAAGCAAATCACCGCCCTTGAAGCTGAATTGGGAGTCAAGCTGCTTTACCGCAGTACTCGACGCAGCCGGCTTACCGATGAAGGGCAGGCTCTTTACCAGTTATGCAGTGAAATTCTGCTCCGCTACCACAGGGTGAAAGACATCGCGGAGCAATTACAAGCGGCTCCATCAGGGAATCTGACGCTGGAAATGCCTGATGGCATTGCCACGTATATTGTGCTCCCCCACATCCAGGCGTTCCGGGAACGGTACCCACTCATTAATCTGAATCTGCGGCTGCGGCAGGCGTCATTTCAGGAACTAGCTGAAGACCTGGATGTGAGCATCACAACCGGGCAACTCCCCGAATCATCGGTGATCTGCCGCCGCCTCGGGGACCAGAAGTTGGGCCTCTACGGCAGCACCCAATACCTGGAAAAATTCGGCACACCCTCTTCCCCCGCTGAGCTCGCGGCACATCAGTGCATCGTCACTGAAAACAGCTCCGTGCCCGAAACTCACAAGTGGGTATTTAAACGAAAGAATGATCTGGTTGCACTGGATATTCATGCGGCGCTAACAGTTAACGATATTCTCGCCGTGAAACAGCTGGTGCTGGACGGCGTGGGAATATCCATACTGCAAGAATTTACGGTGCGGGACGATGTGGAAGCCGGTAAGCTCCTTGCCTTATTACCGGGCTATAAGATCGATCCTGTACCAATTTATGTCATTTTCCCTGAACGCAAACACCTCTCACCAAAAATTCGCGCGATGATCGAGTTTCTTGTTGAATGTTTTAGCTAGCAGTACATGTGGGAGAGTAGGACAAATCGGTATGCCAACAACCGGGCAGAGCTTTCGCAGGTTTTGGCAAGTTAACTTTTCCAGACCTGACAAGCGGAGCTTCAGAATTCAGGCAACTGCCCTACTCCAATCAGAGAACGCACCTACCCTGAGGCTTCGATAGTGATTGGCTGATACCAAGTGCCTACCAAGGTTGAATAGATTTTGGACAGCAGCATGGGCAGTAACGAATCGCTGCGCCTGACCCACTGACTTGAATCGCCTCATTCCTCGCTCTCGTACCCTGGTCGCTTCATGGGATTGTTCCGCCCGATTGTTGGCGTACTGCGATGTATCGTGAATAACATCCGGCATTAGCTCTCGATGGGCAACACCATAACTCCGCAGTTTATCTGTCACGATCTTCCGCGGCTCCTCGCCATGTGACCTGAGCAGTCGCTTGAAGAAGCGTTTAGCTGTTGCTCCATCTCTGCGAGACTGTAGATACACATCAATCACTTCGCCATCCTGATCAACGGCTCGCCATAGATAGTGCTGCTTGCCGTTGATCTTCACAAATACTTCATCAATGAAGAAGGTGTCGCCATAACCTCGGTGTTTTCGCTTCAAGCGCCTTGCGTATCTGGCGCCGAACTTATTGCACCACAAGCGAATCGACTCATGACTTACGATTATCCCGCGCTCCGCTAAGAGATCTTCGATATCTCGGTGACTCAGATTGAATCTATAGTAGAGCCAAACAGCGTAACTGATGATATCCGGTGGGAATCGATGTCGCTTGTATGTATTCATTGGCCGATTCTAGCAATTTCGGCCAGTTAACTTGGCGGTACTAGCCCGCATCCTAATCGCAAGAGCCGGGGGCCATCAACGCATGTTATATCAGTGTAGCGTAGGCCCGGATGCATCCAGCCCGAGCAGGCGCTCTTCGAGCCGCGCTCTGAGCGCGGCGTCCGGCGCGAGCGTAATGGCCCATTCGAGTTCGCGCCTCGCCATTTCCATCGCGCCCAGCGCCGCCCACAGCTCGGCGCGATCGACGTGGATCGACAACGGTTCCGGCGAAACAATGAGCTGGTAGGTGGTTAATTCCAGCGCCGCCTCGTGATCGCCGCGCGACCGAGCAAGGGCCCGCAGATTGTTCAACATCCGCAGAACAACGTCGACGGGTGTCGCGGACTCGAAGGCGATTTCCTCGTCGGCGCCGCTCCAGGTCAGCCATGTACGGCGCCTCGCAGCGTCGATCGGCTGCATGTTGAAAGGATCGAACAAGCGGCCGGCCAGGGACACCATGAAATGGCCGGGGAAATTTATTCCGGTCGCCGTCATGCCGAGACATTCACCAGTGCCGACGACCACCATCGCGAGCGTGATGGGAATGCCGCGGCGCGTCCGGAGTACGCACTCGAGTGAACTGTTATCGGCTTCGTAATAGGCGTCCGCGCCCGCGAAACCCTGCGCGCGAAGGTATTCGACGAGTTCCGCCGGCGCGACGCCGTCTCCCGCCTCGCCAGCGAGGCGCCGCAATTCGCCGCGGCACCACTCGACGTCGGTGTCGGCCCGCACGATCCGGGCGATGAGGAGCGCCCCCTCCACCGCGCTCACCGCGCTGCGTGCAAAGGATTTCAGTTCGTCCGTCAAGGGAAGTTTATCCATGTCCACGCTATATTCTTCGGCCCTCTGCGCATGATTCGCGCTGTCTTGCCCCACATGCGATCACAGGGTAGGGGACGCATCCTGACGACGGGCTCAATGGGAGGGCACGTGGGGCTCCCCTACCAGTCGATCTACAATGCTGCCAAATACGCACTCGAGGGTGTCACGAAATCGGCCGGATACCGGGTAGCCTCGTACGCCGATGTATTAAGTAGCAGAGTGATCTGCTCCAGACACCAATCCAGAGCGAGCACCTCCCTATGGTGCCTGACCGTCGCTAGAATTCAACCTCGGTGTAAGTACCGTTACTGATCAGTTGAACAGGTCCGTCCGGTGCCGCCACTCTGTCAGCCAGGGCATTGGCTTCAGAATCCACCCAGCCCTTGTCCGCGGCGACTCCAGCGTCAGCGGCGCTGGCATATTCGACTGTCAGAATCAGCGCGTCGGCCGCTTTACCAGCGGCAGAAGCATAGTGGAGTCGAACCTGCTGCGCGCCTAGGCGCGTCGCAGAGGCTTTGATTTCGGCAAGCAGTGACTTTGCGTCTTCGTAACGGCCATCCCGCAATTTTAATGTATACGCATTTACTGTTCTAGCCATTCCGCGTACTCCTTTTTGTAACAGTTCTCTTTAAATTCTCTCCACACTGGTGTCCGAAGCGCAGTGTTACAATATTGTACTCATGAGATACCCGTGTGGTCAAAAAACTCATGCGGCCTCCCGATAATAATATCGCAGCACTCCGCCTAACCGTTCTCGACTGTGAACTGTCGGGTCACGACACTGATCCGAGCGCGTTATCGGGTTGGGAAATAACAGGATGTTTCCTTTACCCTGGTGATTTCGCTCCGCATTGTAATGAGCCAGATATTCTCGCAAGGTGTGACGCAGCGACGACTCTCCGAAGAATATCAGCTTTGAAAGACACTCCTCTTTCACCGATTTTACCCAGCGCTCAGAAAATGCATTTAAATTCGGGCTGCGTGCAGGGAGCCGCAGCGGTTTCACATCACCGGATTTGATGATTTCCCGAAATGATTGACAATACTTGGTGTCACGATCATGGATGAGATACCGGCAATTACCGAGAAAGCCCCATTCGTCCATCGTTACATTTCTGGCGATCTGCTTCATCCAGGCTTCATTCGGGTGCGGTGTCATTCCTGCGATCTCAACCTTGCGGCTTTCAAGATGGATGAAGAAGAGCACATAATAGGTGACTAATCCTCGAAATGTCAGAACTTCTACAGAGAAAAAGTCGGTTCCGGCCAGCACGGCCATATGTGTACGAATAAAGTCTGCCCATGTCGTTGTATGCTGACGCTTCGGTGCAGGTGGGATACCGTGCCGCTGGAGAATATTGCCAACCGTCTGATCGGATAACGTGTAGCCCAGGTTCGCCATGGCGCCCACAATACGGTCATAACCCCAGCCCGAATTTTCTTTGGCCATACGCACAACTAACAGTTCAATTTCACCGTCTATTCTCGGGCGACCCGGATAGCGGCGCGATTTGGAACCGTCAAATTTGCGCGCCACCAGCTTCCGGTACCAACCCAGGATGGTGTCGGGTTTCATTACATTGGCCACTTCGTCAAGGGCTTTACGACCGAGGCGATGAGCAATTTCAGCCAGTGTAGCCCGCTCAGCGTCGGTGAGCCGTAACGGGGTCTTGAGTTGTGCTTTCAGGATCCGATTCTCAGCAACGAGATACTCGTTACGCAAAAGGAGCTCCTGGTCCACTGTCCCGGTAATGTAGGCCAGCATGCGTGTCCAATCCATATAAAATCTATCTTCAACAGTATATTCTCGACAAATCTTAAGCTAGATCTGAGACAATGCAAAACGATATTGAAATGGGTGCGAGCGTTGCTAAACTATTGATTTGCATATGTGGATGAGTTTTTTGACCACACGGGCTTGGTGCCGATACTGTTGAAAAACTCGATAGTTGAACGAGCTTTACCCTTTCAAGTGTAACCGCTCTCGCAATTTCTATGTAATTAGCCCAGAGCCAAAGGCTGATTACGGTTAGGTGTCGATGGTTTTGAGGTTTTTACGCTCTTTTCTGGATTTCAGGCGCACCTATCCCACGACGGGCGGTGGCTGAGCGCAAAGCCTTGCCATTTTTCTTAGGTTTTGTGCCGTGGCTAACTGTAGAACGCTTATTCATTGTGACGTGTGTATCATCCGACAAAGGCCCGTTCCAGAACGAAGGTGCCAGGGTCATTATTGTGCCCTTCAATCAGGCCGTGCTCTGCCAGCATCGTGGCCATTTCCTTATTGAAGGCCATGGATCCGCAAACCATGACTCGATCCGTCTCATGGTTAAAGCGATTGTCGATAAGGTCAATATCCTCTGCGAAGTTTCCGGAACGAATTCGATTCGTTATCCGACCCTTTGTTCGGAATTCACCTTTAGTCACCGTTGGGTAGTACGTAAAGCGATCCTTTAGCAACTCACCGAAAATCTCGTCATCGTGGATTTCAGTATCCAGAAATTCGTGGTACGCGAGCTCCTCTTCTTCTCGAACCGTATGCGTGATAATGATTTCCTCAAATTTTTCGTGTGTCTCGGGATCGCGCAAGACTGAGAGGAAGGGTGCCAACCCGGTACCGGTGGCCACCATGAACAATCGTTTGCCGGGCTTTAGCGCGTCAATTATCAGCGTTCCTACAGGCTTTTTGCTGAGAAAAATATAATCACCGACCTGCAGGTGTTGAAGTCTTGACGTCAGCGGCCCCTCGCGTACCTTGACAGAGAAGAATTCAAGGTGCTCCTCCCAACTCGGGCTGGCAATCGAATAGGCCCTTAATAAAGGCCGGTCGCCATCTTTCAGGCCAATCATCAAAAACTCGCCGGATCGGAAACGGAGGCTACGTGGCCGCTCAATGCGAAAGCTGAATAAGCCGTGAGTCCAATGGTGAACCCAGGTCACTTTTTGCAGATACAGCTTCTTTGCTTCTGCCATTGCTTCAAGCTCGGGCAAAGTAGCGGGCCCCACTGAGTCAGGAAGTCCAGACTCTTTCGGTTGAAAACTTTCGGTCATTGTCATTCTCCAGTTGGTTTGGGCCAGGCGGTTTGAGCGCCATTAATGGCGAAAGCGATGCCTGTCCCTGCTGGAAATAAGATCGCGGTTTTTCGGGAGCCGCTTACAACAATCGGCTCCGCATAGCCGCTACTGGGCATTGCGTAAGCTTATCTTTGGCAATTCAAAAAAATAACCGTTGCGTTTTCCTGCATTTGCAGTTATTGCGTCTATTACTTCTTCGGTCTGTAACATGCTCGCGTTCCAGATGCTGATGTAATCCAGGGCGTCCGCCGTACTGTGGTCCCGGGAATAGTTAATCATGCGTTTACAAAGTTTTGTAGTGATGCCTCATTCAGGCTTGACTATTTTACAGTGGCAGGTTGCGGAGAATATTGCCGGCTACTGGCAGGCAAATGAGAATAGCCGGGTGACCGCTATGCCGGAAACCCGGACGGTAGCGACTTTATGAGCAGGCTCTACATATCAAAAAAAAGGGAATCAGCAGGCAGCAGCCTTCCATACCCATTATTTGTAAGCAACATTCATGGCAAGTCCGCTTGGACTTTATCTGTCACAGCCCCTTCAGAAGCAGAGCTAACCGTTTTAGCATACTTTGCTAAAACACCGCGGGTATACCTGGGCATGGGTTTTTCCCACTGCGTTAAACGATTTTGAATCTCTTGCTGGGTTAAATGTAAATTCACTTCCCTGCTACTTGCATCGATCGTTATCTCATCGCCATCCTCGACAATCGCTAACGGTCCACCCTCGTAGGCTTCGGGCGTGATATGTCCCACGACAAAACCGTGGCTACCACCAGAAAAACGCCCATCGGTAATCAATGCCACGTCTTGCCCCAGTCCCTTACCCATAATCGCGGACGTCGGGCTTAGCATTTCGCGCATGCCCGGACCACCCTTCGGGCCTTCATAACGAATCACCAGCACATCGCCCTTAACCACGGTACCGTTCAGGATGCCTTCCAGGGTATCCTCTTCGGAGTGGAATACGCGAGCCTTACCGGTGAAGCTCAAGCCTTCCTTGCCAGTAATTTTCGCCACCGCGCCTTCCGAAGCTAGATTGCCCTTCAATATGACCAGGTGGCTATCCTTTTTTATGGGATCGGATAGAGGACGAATAATTTCCTGATTTTCAGGGTAAGGTTTAACATCAGCCAGATTCTCGGCGATGGTTTTTCCGGTCACTGTAAGACAATCGCCATGCAAATGATTTTCCTCTAACAGCATTTTCATCAACGGTTGAATACCACCGATAGCATTTAGCTCAGACATCAAAAAGCGCCCGCTAGGTCTGAGGTCAGCTAACATAGGTGTTTCATTGCCTATGCGAACGAAGTCCTCTAGCCCAAGAGCTACTCCAATACTGTGCGCCATCGCTATTAGATGTAAGACAGCGTTTGTGGAGCCTCCGAGTGTAATAACCACTTTTATAGCGTTCTCGAAGGCTGCTTTTGTCATAATGTCAGATGGCTTGATATCTTTCTCAATCAAGTCCATGACCGCGGCGCCGGCACGCTGGCAATCTACGATCTTATTATCGGAAATAGCATCCTGTGCGGAGCTATTGGGAAGGCTCATACCCAATGCTTCGATGGCTGAGGCCATAGTGTTGGCCGTATACATACCGCCACAAGACCCAGGGCCAGGTATAGCGGTCTCTTCAATTGTCTTTAACTCGAGGTCGGATACGGCGCCTTTGGCATGGCCACCAACTGCCTCAAAGACCGAAATAATATCGGTGTGATTCTTACCGGGCTGAATAGTGCCTCCGTAGACAAAAACAGAAGGACGATTAAGGCGTGCAATGCCTATCAGGCAGCCAGGCATATTTTTGTCACAACCACCCAGCGCAACGATACCATCGTGACCCATACAGCCCGATACGCATTCAATAGAATCGGCAATCACTTCCCGGGAGACTAGGGAGTATTTCATGCCTTCAGTGCCCATGGAAATTCCATCGGAAACGGTAATAGTATTATAGATAACACTTTTGCCGCCGGATTCGTCGACGCCTTTGGCCGCTGCTTCCGCCAACTTGTCAATATGCATATTGCAGGGCGTCACCATACTCCAGGTAGACGCGATGCCTATCTGTGACTTTTTAAAATCGGCATCTTCAAAACCAACAGCCCGGAGCATGGCACGACTCGGGGCATGCTGTATACCATCTACGACTCTTCCAGAATACTCGCGTTTCTTTTCATCACTCATGTGTTTGGGCCTGTTCGGGGAAAACTGATCTCTTTGAACTTTCCTCTTCCAAATTTGACTTTATTGGATTGTAGCAAAATCTATCACGTAGAAAACATATCTATCAATACCGCAGAATACCTTACAGTTCATCTTGCCGTAAAACACGTGTTACTTAAAACGACCTGTTCAGGATACTTTCTCGCGCAAATCTCAACATGGTATCCTGGTGTCGTCGATTCGAATTAATTAGATGGGCAGCGCTGATGAATCACTCCTGGCAAAGTATCTATCACTTTACCGCGGATCCACTTGAAGTTGCACGCTTACATTGGAGCCAGAGGGGTTGGAGACCGAGATTGAGGTACTATTTCCTGATGCGCAGTTAGCTACCTGGTCGCGCCTAGCCTACGACACAGAGACAGAACAAAACGCCACAAGTGCAAGTCTGAGAATAGAGAGAATACACGTAAACTGATGACAACAGCTGAGGAATGGCAACAATACAGACGACAGAGAACCTGATTTGAGGCTCACTCCCGGTACACATACATGATCGGAACCGGTTTACGGTATACTCAAACAATTATTGTGCTAAACAGCTGCGCTTTTTCACTATGATTTTCAGGACCTTGGCGCCATTCGCCATTGAGGTGATCAATGAGACCTGACAGGCACAAAGCGATTCGCATGATTTTCGCTGCCTTCGACCGCGCCTTTGGCAGCGATAAAGGAAGCGATGAGGCGTGGATTGCATTTTGCGATTCGTACGACGTGGCGGAATTTGGGGGAGCTGACTATGAGCTTGATAGTATTCCGAGCGAATATCAGATCGTTATGGCTGCGGGTATATCCAAAGAAGACATTATGGAAGCTACCGGAGTGGACCCGACTAGCGATAGCGCCTGACGGTACTTGATGCAAGCCATTTGCCTGATCGACAGATCCGCTATGATGAAGGTAGTACAAGACACGAATGCCGACTGATCGAATATTGTTAAAAGACCGGCTGGATAGAGTCATCCATGACCTCCGCATATCGGTTACCGCCTATTTGAAATCTCAGGGCTTTACTCGTTGCGCGATGGATGGATTAAGTTTCTCTATTCCAAGTGAAACGCCCTGTGCGGACCCGCATGCAGGGTGTTGTGGGGGCTGAGGGATAGAGACCGTCGGCTCCCCGATTATGTATGACGTCACCGCATTATCGTATTCCATTGTTCAACTATTT
>Ga0114950_10001710_pt1 | contig 16668 bp, 14 predicted proteins | sample N075metaG_FD_83503 | JGI IMG/M metagenome (GOLD analysis project Ga0114950, IMG submission 83503) | Deep subsurface microbial communities from Kermadec Trench to uncover new lineages of life (NeLLi) - N075 metaG | ecosystem: Environmental > Aquatic > Marine > Ocean trench > Sediment | place... | reverse complement strand
GGCCGCACTCGGCGCAGTGCATGACGTAGCTGGCGTGGTGCGCACCACAATGCTCGCAGCGGTAGCCGGGCTCCAGCAGCTTGGACGCCTTGATGACGCGCCGGAACCGCTCTGCCGCAGCCTCGGCGTCACCCTGACGGGCGCTGAGCTTGGCGAGGTGATAAACAACCGTCGGCGAGAATTCTACCTCGTCCTCGAGGCCCTCCAGCTCGGCCTTGGCCTCCTCGATCATCTCGAGACGGGAATACAGCAACGCCAGCCCGAGGCGCGCCGCCCTCCCATCGGCGCCCTCGATCGACTCCGCCGACTGGCGGAACGAACGAATCGCTTGCTCCGGGTCGCCGGCGTCGAAGTGGTACGCAACAAGCTCGTTGAGCAGCTCGAGCGCCTCGGTCGCAGCGACACCCTCGGTCCACGCGTCGACGGCGCCGTCGATGTCACCGTCGGCGAGTCGGGCGCGCCCCTGCAACAAGTAGGCGGGAACGAACTGCGGGTCTGCCTTGACCAGCGCCGCGAAGATCGAGAGTGCCTCCCGGCGTCCCTCGGCGGTGCCCTGCTCCATGAGCGCGCGACCCTTTTCCAAGCGCAGCCCGCGCACGACGGCCTCTTCGTCGGCCCCCGTCACCGGGTCGCCTAGCGACTTGATGCGCTTCTCCTGCGCCTCGAGCGCCTCGTCCCATCGCGACTGTTCGCTCAGCAAGTCCCGCATGCGGGCGAAGATCTCCGGGTCGCCCTTGGGCGCTGCGGCAAGCCGTTGCTCCAGATGGTCGACGGCGCGGGCGTGTTCGCCGAGCGCCGCGAAGTCGCGCGCCAGCTCATCGTGCACGTCGCCGGCGTCAGGCGAGAGGCCGCGGGCGCGCGTGTGCATCTCGACCGCCTTCTCCAAGTTGCCCAGCGCCCGAGCCGCGTTGCCCCCATGGATCCACGCACCGAGGCGTTCCGGGTCCTTCTCGAGCACCGTCTCGAAGTGTTGCAGCGCGACACGATGGTCACCCCGAACCGCGGCCACCAGGCCCGCCTCTATCAACCCGGTGTCTTCTGCCGTCTTCGAGTCGACACGCTGGCGCCGCCAACGCAGGAACGCCGCCTTCGACGACAAAACGACCGTGTATAGAAGAGTCCCGAGCACGCCGATCAAGATGGCGAGGAACCCCACCACCCAGAGGGACGTCTGAATCTCGTACGGGGGAAATCCCGGCAGGTGAAAGGTGACCGTCTCAGTGTTGAGGGTCGCCGTCCAGAGACCGAGCAATACCCCGGCAAAAACCGCCAGCACCGTCAACAAGTTGCGCAAAGACATCTCGGACCCTCTCCGGCCTGCTAGCTACCGCCTTCTTCCTGTCGCTCCTGACACTCAATGCACAGCGCTGCCCAGGGAATCGCCTTGAGGCGAGTCAGCGGGATCTTGTTGCCGCACGAGGTGCATTCCTCGTACGTGCCCTCGTCCATGCGGCGCATTGCTTCTTCGACCTGCAGCAGGGTCGCGCGCTCACCGTCGCTGAGGCCGTACAGGAACTCCTTCCGGTAGCCTTCTGAGGCCTGGTCGGCGAGATCCTGGAGCGGCTCTCCGGTTGCTTCGCGATTCACCACCTGAGACCGGCGATAGGCTTCATTCGCGTCACGGCGCTTGAGCACGAGCTGCTCGCGGATCTTTTTTTCTTCTGTAGCTCTCATCGAAACTCGAAACCCTCTGTAGGCCCAACCACGGAGCACACGCTGCGGAGATCCCGATCAGCGGCTATAGGGGAGACGATGAATGATCGTGAAGCCGCGGTAGATCTGCTCGGTCAAAAACAAACGGGCCATATCGTGCGGAAGCGTCATGCTGGAGAGGCCGAGAAGTAAGTCGGCCCGGCCGCGAACCCCAGCGTCCACGCCGCTGGGACCGCCCACCACGAACGCCAAAGTTCGCGCATCATCGTAGCATTGTCGCTGCAGCAATTCCGCGAATTTCGGCGAATCCAAAGGCTTTCCCGTCGGATCCAAGACGACGAGGAATAATGGGGCAAAAGCTGCCAGGCGCGCCAAAATAGCCTTTCCCTGGCGCTCGAGACGATGCTCCTCGCTGTACTGCTTTCCGGACGGTTCCTCGGAGACAACAACGCATTCGCAGGAGCGGAATCGGCGGATTCGGGACAGGTATTCGTCGATCCCGACGCGGGCGTACTCTGCGGCGGTCTTGCCCGGCCAACATAGGACGATTTCGGGGGAATCAGCCATCTGCCGCTTCGGCGGCCGCGCCCTCCGGGTCAGTTGCCGGCTCGGTGGCGACGAAGGGCTCGTCCGGCGTCGCCTGCGCACGCTCTCCCAGCAGCGCCGGAGCGTCTCTCCAGACCCTCTCGAGCTGGTAGAAGTCCCGCGCTTCGCGGGTGAACACGTTGACGAGGAAATCGACGAAGTCGACCAGCACCCAGGCGGCCTGATCGTACCCCTCGGTGTGCAACGGCGTGATCTCGGCAGCGCGCAGCTTGTTCTTGATACCGTCGACGAGCGCCTGAACGTGACGATCGCTGTTCCCGGTGCAGATCACCAGGTAGTCGGTGAAGCTTGCAATGTCGCGAACGTCGAGCACGAGCAGACCGATTCCCTTGAGGTCGTCGACCGCGCCAGCGATCAGGTCGATGCTGGTGGGAAGCTCGCCGCCGGGGCGCTCGACGCCGGGCTCGGCACCGATTTCCTCGGCCCTGCTCACGAAGCGACCTTCCGCGGCACGTCTCCCGACCGGAACAGGCCGTGGGCGCGAATGTAGCGCTCGACTTCGGCGGGAACCTTGTAGCGGACGCTCGACCCGGCGGCGATCCGTTCCCTGACGTCGGTCGACGAAAGGTCGATATGCATCGCGTCGGAGAGGAAAACGCGCCGGCCCTCGTCGGGGAATTGCCCCGCCGGCGGAGCATCATCGTCGCGCAGGTCGACAACCCGCTCGCCGATCCACTTCGGCAGCTTGGCGATCTCGTCGAAGCCGTGCCCCGGGCGGCTCACAACGACGACATGGCAAAGGTCGAGAAGCTCTCTGTATTCATTCCAGGTTTCGATCTCGAGAAAGGCGTCGAGCCCGGTGACAAACACGATCTGCACGTCGTCGCCCATGGTCTCCTGCAGCTCCCGCACGGTATCGATACTGAAGCTCTTTCCCGCACGGTTGACCTCTATCGGCGATGCCACGAAGGCGGGGTTGTGCAGCGTCGCGGCGACAACCATCGCGAAACGGTGCTTCGCAGCGGTGAGATCGTCGCGGTCCTTGTGCGGTGGTTCGTTGCAGGGCATGAAGTACATCTCGGCAAGGCCGAACGCCTCACGGATCTCTTCGGCCAGAATCAAGTGCCCGAGGTGCGGAGGATCGAAGGTCCCTCCGAAAACGCCCACCCTTCTCAGGGACATGCGGTCTTACCTCCGTGAACAGGATTACGGCTCTTCGTCCCTGTCAGCCGGCGTCTGTTCGCCGACCCAATCGATAAACTCGTCCAGCCCGTCGCCGCTGAGCGAAGAAACGGCGCAAAACGCTGCCCCGTCGGCCTCGGCGGCGGCGCGCAATGCCTCGATGACGGCCGCCGGTGGCGATAAGTCTGTCTTGGTAGCCACGACCATGCGCGGTCGTTCCAGCAACGCCTCGTTGTAGTGATGCAATTCGCTGCAAAGCGTTTCGTAGTGCTGCACGGTGTCACCCTCGGGCGGCATCGTGTCGACCAGCACGGCCAGCGCCCCGGTTCGCTCGATGTGGCGCAGAAAATTGAGCCCCAAACCTTCACCCCGATGCGCCCCCTCGATAAGTCCCGGGACATCGGCCAGCACCGAACGCCGATAGCCGGGTAGTTTGAGGATTCCGAGGTTGGGCTCCAGCGTGGTGAACGGGTATGCCGCCACTTTCCCCGTCGACCCCGTGAGACAACGGAGCAACGTCGTCTTGCCGGCATTGGGGCGTCCCACCAAGCCGACATCGGCGATGAGCTTGAGCTCGAGCTCGAGCTCGAGCCGCTCGCCCGGGCGTCCCGGATCGGCGCGGCGAGGAGCACGGTTGGTCGAACTCTTGAAACGGACGTTGCCGCGGCCACCCAAACCGCCTTCGGCGACCACAAGGCGCTCATCGTGCCGTGAGAGGTCGCCGAGCTCTTCGCCGGTTTCGAGATCGCGAACCACCGTTCCCGGGGGGACGAATACCTCACAGCCACTGCCCCGCTTGCCGTGCTTGTTGCTACCCAACCCCTGGCTACCGTTCTTTGCCTTGAACAGTTGCCTTTCGCGGAGGTGGCCGAGCTGGGCGTAGCTGCGGCCGCAGACGATGAACACCGCGCCGCCATCGCCGCCGTCACCACCGCTGGGTCCACCGAGGGGGACATATTTCTCGCGCCGGAAAGCGATACATCCGCGGCCACCGTCACCTGCCTGGACCCGAATTCGTACCAGGTCGCGGAACATGGCTGATTTCCCGGGCGGCTCGTCGGCGCACTACGAGCGCCGCGCGAGTAGATAGAGAGGAGGCCGGCAGGAGGATAGCGCTATTGGGGCAGAACCGAAACGAACTTGCCGCGCCGGCCCTTGTCCTCGAAAGTGACGACCCCGTCGGCGGTCGCGAACAAAGTGTCGTCGCGACCGAGACCAACGTTTTGACCTGGCTTGAAGCGCACTCCACGCTGCCGAATGATGATCGATCCACCGGTCACGCGCTCGCCGCCGAACCGCTTGACGCCGAGTCGCTTGGGGTTGCTGTCACGGCCGTTGCGGCTGCTGCCTTGGCCCTTTTTGTGTGCCATTGCTCTGTCCTCAGGAAACCACGATCTTGTCGATGCGCAGGGCGGTATAACTCTGCCGATGACCGATCTTGCGCCGGTATCCCTTTCGACGCTTCTTCTTGAAGGAGATCAACTTGCGGCCACGGCCCTCGTCGACCACGGTGCCCTTGACACTCGCGCCGGGGACGGTCGGGTGGCCCAGATGGACGCTCTTGCCGTCGGCGACGAGGTGGACCTCCGAGATAGACACTTCGTCACCAACTGAGCTTGGCAGACGCTCGACGCGTACCACGTCGCCCTCGCTCACCCGGTACTGTTTTCCGCCTGTTTCGATAACTGCATACATCTTCGTCAGACCTTGCAAAGGGGGGTCGGGTAACCGAGTTATTGTACGGCCTCCGAACCCCCCGCGGCAAGCTCGCTAGAACCGCTTCAAGCGGGGTGCAGACCTGGTTCGACCTCGCGCAGCCGTGACCCGGTGAAGATATCCGGGCTAGCCATCCGGATCCGTCGCCGGGACGGTGAGCGACTCGAGGGCGCGCTCTCGCTGCTTCAGCGTGTCGAGCTCGCGGATGAGCTCGTTGATACGGTCCTGCATGTGGGTTTGCTGCAGCTGCATCGCGGTGATCTCGCGCACCAGGTTGTGGTAGAGGTGGAGGTCGCGGTCGCGCCAGCGATCGAGCTGGCCGGTCATGTCGCTGAACTGCTTGCCCGCCCAACCTCCCTGCTGGTTGATATTTTCGTTGATCTGACCGGTGAGCTCCTGGATGTCCCCCGATAGTTTGAAGAACGCCCAATCCAGGTTCAAGGTCGAGCGATAGAATGGCCGAGCGAGGCGACGCACAAGTCTCAGAAGAACGCCCCGGATCCCCGAGTGGCCGCTAGTGTACAGCTCCGGGTCGCTCTTGAACGCCAGGGCGGCGGCGGGGGGCGGCTTAATTCTCGGCAGCTTGCTGCGCGCTTCGGGCATGCCGTCGAGCCACCCGCGCGGCAGGTCCTGGCGTCGCAGGCGGGGCTCGAGCTCGGCGTTGCGCAGCTCTTCGAGCTCCTCGTCGGTAAAGCGAACACCGCGCTTCGCCTCGATCGCCGCCCGTACACGCTCCTCGAGCGCCTCGACGTCTATCGAAGGATCATCGATCTCGAAAATACCCATAATCCACCCCGGCCGCGAGGTCGCACGGGTAGCGGTGGGGCCCGAGAGGGCCCCTGTCCGCGCCCTTCCGCGCTCGCTACAAGTGTCAAGCTATGTCGGAGACAACACACTAGAACCTGGGCCCGATGTAGAAATCGAAGCGCGGGCCGAACGAAACACCGAGCGGCTCGAGGCGCGCCCGCAGCTCGGATCCTGGTAAGCGCTGAGACACGTAGAGGTTCAACGGCAGCGGTCCGAGATCGAGCATCACGCCGCCGCCGAACGAAGCCACGGCGTCTTTCAATCGGCCGTCTTCAGCAAAGTCGAAATCGAAGCCGTCGAACCAGGCACCGCCCACGTCGAGGAAGAACAAGCCGCGGATGTCAGTGATCGCCATGGCGCCGGCACGGACCTCGTCGATGAACGGCCAGCGGTACTCGAGGTTCATGAACCAGACACGATTACCCGAGAACTGTAGCCAATCGTAGCCACGCAGCTGGTTCAGCCCGCCCATGAAAAAGACGTTGGGGTCTTCGCCTTGGCTCCAGGCCAACCAAGTGCGCCAGGCGATGATGTTGCGGGCCGTTATCGGAAAATACATGCGATGGTCGACGATCCACTCGCGGAAGGTCAGGTCGCCGACGCTCGGCGGTGCGTAGCGGAAATCGAGCCGGGTCCGCCAACCCGCGAACGCACCGAACTCGCGGAAGCGCACCTTGTCGGCGATCAGCGAGACCCCCAAGGGCATGTACCTGCCGCTCGGGTAGGCGGAACCGACAATGCGGTCACCGCCGGTGGTTTCGAACTGATTGGCGAAGGTGTACAGCTGGTCGTAGTAACCGGCCGAGACCTCGAGGCGATAATCGCGGGTGATCGGGTACGCGGCGGAAATCTCGGCGCCATCGAGCTCGAAATAGCTCTCGCGGTCGATCTCGCTCAGATTGTTGAGGTCTTGCGTGAAGAAAAACAAGCGCTGGCTGGTCCCCGAGATGCCCCAGTTGAGCCGCCTTCTCTGGTTGAAATACATCCCTTGCAGGTTGCGTTGCCTCGAAGCCGAGCCGAACACACCGACGATGCGATGGTTGCCCATCAGGTCGGAGATCTCGATCGATAGCGCCGCCAGCACGGTCCCCGAACCGGCGTAACGACCGTAGCCCCCGGCGACGTTGACGTTCGAGATGTGCCAGCCCCCGCTTGCCGACTGGCTGACGTTGCTAGAGTCGAGTTGCACCGTCGCCGCGTCGGCCATCTCCTGCTCGATCGCCGCGATCTCCTCGTCGGCAAGCGCTTCGTCGTCGGCGAGGTAAGTTTCGAGCGGCTCGGCGTCGAGGTCCATCAAATAGAGCTCGTAGCGCCCGTCGCCGTAGTTGCTGAACAGCAGATCGCCCTTGGCGCTGGCGTTTTGCGGCAACGGCTGCGGGAAGAAGGCACCGCCGAGCAGGTCGGTGTGCCTGTCGACCTGGCCGGTGGCCAAGGCCATCGAGTAGAGGTTGTATTTGCCGGTGCGATCGGAGGAGAAGAACAGGCGGGTGCCGTCGCGCGAAAACGCCGGCTGGGTGTCGTTGCTCAACCCGAAGGTCAGCTGCACACGCTGCTGCGGCCGCGACAAATCGACCATGAAGAGCTTCTTGAAGCCCATCACGTGGGTGGTAAACACCAGGATACGACCGTCCGGTGACCACACCGGAGCGTAGTCATACACTTCGTCCTGGGTGACGTTGAGCAACTGGTCGCTGCTCGGGTCGTAGATCCAGATGTCGCGCACGCCGTTGAGATGGGCGCCGAAGGCAACGCGTCCGTCCGGGCCGATGTCGGGCGACATCGCCTGGTCGAGGTCGTCGAGCTTCTTCTTCCATTCGAGGTTGCCGTCGTCGGAATCGATGACGAACAGCGTGCGGGTCGGCGGCGTGCGGCCGAAAAAGGCCACCTGGGTGCCGTCCGGGGACCACGACATGTCGGCGCCCGACCGGTAGCCCACCGTGAGGCCCTGGGCGATGAGGTATTCGTACCCGCCGACGCCGTCGGTGAGGTTCTCGAGGATCTCGCCCGTATCCATGTCGAAGCGCATGATGTCGAGCGTGAGGGCCTTGCGGTCGAGCGACACGGCGACGAACTCGTCGCCTTCCGGCGAAACCGCGGGGGAGAAAGCCGACGGGCGGTCCTCGTTTTGCATGTGGCTGAAGATGCCGATGCCGAAATCGTCGGCCTCGTCGTCTTCGAGGACGTTCGCCAGGTACTTGTCGCGCAGATGGTCGCGGAATTGCTCGTTGAACTCCGCCGCGTTGACGTTGAAAGCGCGCTCGATGTCGCGGTCGATATCCTGGCCGAGATCGCGCCGAATCTCGCTCATGAAGATTCGCACGCCATCCTCGCCGTATTCCTCGGCGATGTAGTCAAAAACAACTTGGCCGAGGACGTAGTCGACGAAGTAGTTGCTGTTGTACGTCATCTGGTTGATCGTCGGGATCTGATCCATCAGCACGACGTCGCGCAGCATCATCTCGTCGAGCGACGTGAGGTTGTCGGCGGCGTGCTCGGCGAGCCCTTCCATGACCCAAGTCGGCGGCGACATGCGCAGATTGCGACTTACGTTGCCACCGTAGAAAAAGTCGTATTCGAAGATATGGGTGATCTCGTGGACGAGCAGCTTAAGCAGCTCGTCGGGCGGATCGTCGACCGGCAACACCAATCGGTTGACGGTCGGCTCCGCGAACGCCGCCACACCCTCGGGGAGGAAGTACGGAAAGATGTGGGTCTGCTCGAACTCGGCATGCGTCTGGTAGTAGATGATCGGGGTGCGCTTGGACAGGTCGTGGTTCAGCAGTCGGCGGAGCCGCTGGTACGCCTCCTCGGAATAGGCAACGACCTCATCGAGGTGAGACTCCTCCTCCAGGTAGTACATGATGTCGAAGTGTGGCGCCTTGTAGACCCAGAAGTTGAAGTCGTCGTAGGTGATCTTGTTCTTGCCGTAGCTGGTGCCATAGCCGGTCTGTTGGATCTGCAGCTGGATGGCGCGCCCGGTGCCTTTCTTCAGGATCGAGCCGTCCTTCTGCGCGGACTCTGTTTCGTCCACTTTCTGTGCGTGAGCTGGCGCGGTGGCGCCGAGTGCCAGAACAAGAAGCGCGATCGTGCCGATCGCCATCAATCCCTTTCGCATGTCACGTTCCCCCGTTGGCCGTGTGCGAGTCTTCATTCGGTGCCTCCCCTAGAAAATCAATACGCGCGTTTGCTCGACGCGCCTGGGTGTGATCGCGTCGAGCAACTGCGGCAAGAGCTCTTCGAGCGTCTCGACGTACATGTCATCCGCCGGGATGTCGTCGTCGGCCGCAAATTCTCGACTGCCTTCAAGGTCCCCTTCCTGAATCAGCGACCCATCGTCACCACGCAGCAGGGCGAAGTGCATCGTGACGTCGTACTTCACGATGTTGCGGAAGCGCGTCACCTCGGTGACCTCACCGTTGGGCGCTCGGATGCGTTCCGAAACCAATCGCGACGCGGCGTTGGTCTCGAGACCGATACGACCGGTGAAGATCAAATCGGCACCGCTTTCAGCACCGATCCGCGCCCACATCTCCGCGTCTCTGAGGGGATCCGCGGCCGTGGAATTGATACCGCCCGGCAGGTTAACCGCCTGGAAGAAGCTGCGCTGCACGATCCGACGGCGGAAATAGGCGACGGCACGCGGCCCGATCGGTACCGGCGCGTCCGGAGTCGTGACGATGAACGGACCAACGAGGATGCGCTCGAAGTTCGCCAGTTCGCGGCCTTCGGCCTCGGGAACCGAGATCGTCACCGGCATCGTCCGGCTGCGGCGCTCCTCCTGAGCGCGGAAAACACCGAACTCCGACTCGGGCGCACCCTCGACGACCTCGGAAATGCGCGCGTCTTGGAACCTGGCGAAGTTGTCGAGCACGTCCGTACGCGCCGCCCCGGTGGCCTCTTGCAACGCCCGCCGGTAGTTCTCGTCGGCGTCCTCGTAGTCACCATCACGCTCGAGCAGCACGGCGAGGTTGTTGTAACCGCAGGCGATAGACGGATCGATCGCGATCGACTTCATCCATCGAAACTCGGCCTCTTGCCACCGTCCGGCGTCCGCAGCCCGAACGCCTCTCTCGCATTCGTCGTACGCCTTGTCGGTGTCCTGAGCCAGAGCCGTCGCGGGAACCAGCAGCGACATCGTGACCACGAATACCGCGATGTCGGATCTTAACGGCATGAACAGTAATCCCTCGTTGGAAGCGAGTTAGCGGGGACCCGAACGGAAGGGATAAGGGGGACAAGTAGATTGTACTTACCTACCCGTTTGAGTCGCAAGCGCCGCCGCGTCCGAGTGTGGGAACCACCACACCGTTGTTCAGCCCACCCGAAGGGGAAGGGGCTCCGACGATGGCCGTCTCTTGAAGCGATGACACCTCCAGGAAACACCTCGAAAAACGCCTCGTCGTACACGGTGAAGCGATTCTCCGACCATTATCCGGAGCCGTTGGGCCGGATGAGCGACCCTCCCGAGATGCTCTACGTCCGTGGCAAAATTTCGGACGCGCCGCGGATCGCCGTCGTCGGTTCGCGCGATTGCTCAGCGTACGGCCGCCAGGTTGCTTACCGTCTGGCGGCCGACATCGTCCGCGCCGGGTTCGTCGTCGTCTCCGGCCTGGCACGTGGGATCGACGCTGCCGCCCACGTCGGCGCTCTCGATGCCGGAGGCGAGACCATCGCCGTGCTGCCGTGCGGCATCGACTCCGTCTATCCACAGCGCCACGTCGACCTTGCAGCCCGCATCGTCACCCACGGTGCGGTGATCACGGAGTTCGAACCCGGGACCCTCGTCAGGCGCTGGAGCTTTCTCGAGCGCAACCGGATCATCGCCGGCCTGGCGGCAGCAACCGTCGTGGTCGAGGCGGCCCACAAGAGCGGTGCGAAGATCACCGCCAACTACGCCCTACAGTACGATCGCGAGGTCATGGCGGTTCCGGGCCCGGTGGGTTCACGAACCAGCGCCGGCGCCAACTCCCTGCTCGCCGAGGGCGCCGGCGTTTGCACCGGCATCGAGAGCCTCCTGGCGCAGCTACCGGTGACCTATCTCGAGGCAGCGAAGCGCCGCCTCGAGGGCTCACACGAAGGCACGACGAGCGTCGCGCCAGGGCTCGACGACGGCGCGCGATCTGCGCTCGAGGCGTTCCCCGAGACCGGGTGCTGCAGCGTCGAACAGCTCGCCACGGCAACCTCGCTCCCGATCGGCGAGCTGCTCGCGGTGCTGACCGACATGGAGGTCCGCGGCTTGATACGCTCGATAGGAAGCCAGCGTTATGAGCGAGTGTGAGGGGTGCGACGGGACGCGGGTGCCTAGCAGGCCGACCCCCCCCCGCCAGACCCATCATACTTGCACCACGGCCTGCTAGGGCAGCTATGCTACTGTGCTTGACTCTTTGGCGTGAAGGGGCGATGTAATTGTGAACTCAGGAACGAGAGAGACGAATGGGTAAGTCGCTCGTCATTGTCGAATCACCGGCGAAGGCACGAACAATCAACCGCTATCTCGGCAAGGACTTCGACGTGAAAGCGTCGATGGGACACGTGCGCGATCTGCCGAAGAAGAGCCTTTCGGTCGATATCGAGAACGGTTTCGAGCCCACTTACGCCCCCATCGAGGACAAGAAGAAGATCATCAGCGAGCTCAAGCGAGCCGCCAAACGGGCCGATACCATCTACATCGCGACTGACCCGGATCGCGAGGGTGAGGCCATCGGCTGGCATCTCGTCGAGCTGCTCGACACCACCGACAAGCCGGTTGTCCGGGTCCTGCTCGAGGAGATCACCAAGGCCGGCGTCAAGCGCGCCTTCGAGCATCCTGGTGAGCTCGATATCGACAAGGTCGAAGCACAGCAGGCGCGACGTATCCTCGACCGGCTGGTCGGCTACAAGCTCTCGCCGCTGCTGTGGGACAAGGTTCGCCGCGGTATCTCCGCCGGCCGCGTGCAATCCGTCGCGCTGCGGCTGGTCGTCGATCGGGAGCGCGAGATCGAAGCCTTCGTTGCCGAAGAGTACTGGTCGATCAAAGCCCACCTCGAGGGCGAGGAACCACCGACCTTCGAGGCCGAGCTTCGGCGCAAGGACGGCGATAAGATCACCGTCGCCGATGAAAAGGAAGCACTCGCTGTCCTTGCGGATCTCGGCGTCGCCGATCCGGCGATCGAACGTGACGAGGAAGATAAGATCGCGGCGCTCGCCTCGACCGGGGTTGAGTGGCCGATTACCAAGGTCACGGCCAAAGAGCGCAAGCGCCGGCCGCAACCTCCGTTCACGACCTCACAATTGCAGCAGACCGCCGCACAGCGCATGCGCTTCCCGGTCCGCAAGACGATGCGCGTGGCGCAGCAGTTGTACGAGGGCATCAGGATCGGCGACGAGGGTTCGGTCGGGCTGATTACTTACATGCGGACCGACTCGGTGCGGGTTTCGGCGCAGTCGCAGCAGGAAGCCAAGGAAGTCATCGGCACCCGCTACGGCGTTGATTTCGCGCTCGCCAAGCCGCGGACGTTCAAGGCCGGCAAGCGGGCACAGGAGGCCCACGAAGCGATCCGTCCGGCCTCCGTTTCGCGCACTCCCGAGGAGCTGAAGAAGTACCTCGACAAGGACCAGTTCCGGCTCTACGAGCTGATCTGGACTCGCTTCCTGGCGTCGCAAATGCAGGACGCGATGTACGACGCCACGTCCGTCGACATCGAGGTCAAGGGTGCGACATCGAACACGACCTACCTGTTTCGGGCCACCGGCTCGGTGCTCAAGTTTCCGGGCTTTCTGGCCGTCTACGGCGACACCGAGGGCGACAAGGACGAATCCCGCCTGCTGCCGCCAATGGAGAAAGGCCAGGTTCTGAGCTGCCTCGAGCTGCGGCCCCGCCAGCACTTCACCCAGCCGCCGCCACGCTTCAGCGAGGCGTCGTTGGTACGCGAGCTGGAGCGCAACGGCATCGGCCGGCCGTCGACCTACGCCGACATCCTCTCGAAGCTGCGCAATCGCGAATACGTCACCGTCGAGGAGCGACGCTTCAAGCCCACCGAGCTCGGCACCGTCGTTGTCGATCTGCTGGTGGAGAGCTTCGAGCACATCATGGACATCGAATACACCGCCAAGGTCGAGGATCGTCTCGATCGGATCGAGTCCGGCAAAGAAAACTGGGCGAAGGCGCTCGATCGCTTCTGGAAGCGCTTCACGGCCGACCTCTCCAAGGCCGAGAAGGAGATGCGCGACGTCAAGCGCGAGGAAATCGAGACCGACGAGGTTTGCGAGAAGTGCGATAAGCCGATGGTCATCAAGTGGGGCCGGTTCGGCCGTTTCCTGGCCTGTACCGGATACCCCGAGTGCAAGAACACGAAGCAGCTGAAAAAGGACGGCGAAGTCGCGGAGACCATCGAGCCCGAGCCCACCGGTGAGGACTGCCCGAAATGCGGCAAGCCCTTGTTGCGGCGGACCGGACGATTCGGACCTTTCATCGGTTGCAGTGCTTTTCCGGATTGCCGCTACATCCAGCCCAAGACCACCGGCGTCAAGTGCCCGGAGTGCAGCAAGGGCGAGCTGGTCGAGAAGCGCACCCGCAAGGGGCGGACGTTCTACAGCTGCGATCAGTATCCGGATTGCGATTTCGCCACCTGGAAGCCGCCGTTGCCGATTACCTGTCCGGAGTGCAAGCATCCGTTCCTCGAGCTGCGCCGGCGCAAGGGTCAGCCCGACAAGATGGGTTGCCCCAACAAAGAGTGCGATTTCGTCACCGAGGCGGCCGAAAAGGTCGAGGCCGGCTAGCCGCGGTAAGACACCGCCAGTGTGCTGTCCCCGATATGAGAATCCGGATCATCGGCGTGCCTTCCGCCTGGGGGACCCGTGAGCTCGGCGCCCGGCGCACCCCGGATCTGCTACGCGAGCACGGACTTGTGGACTGGTTCGCTCAGGCCGGTCACCAGGTCGAGGACGCCGGTGACGTCGATGTCCCGCCGCAGGACGAGGCCGACATCTGGCGCCCATCGGAAACCGCCGGCGAGCTCGTCCATCTTGCCGAAGTCACCGCCATGGCCCGCGCCGTGCACGCCGCGGTCGACGCCGCGCTCGGCGACGACTGCCTACCTTTGGTGGTCGGCGGCGAATGCTCGGTGTGCATCGGCGTCGTCCCCGCGCTCGCCGCGCGACGTGGCCCCGTGACGGTGGCTTGGTTGGACGCGCACGGCGACATGAACACGCCGCAGACCAGCACTTCCGGACTGATCACGGGGATGCCTTTTGCCGCCATGTTGGGGCATGGCGACCCCGGCCTGACGAGGGTCGGCGACAGCGCTCCGCGTCCGGAACCCGAAAGAACGTTCCTTCTCGGGGGCCGCGACCTCGATCCTGGCGAGGTGGACAACATCGCCGACTTCGGTATCCAACATCTCGACACCGAGTCGAGCCGCGCCATCGGCCCCGAGCAGGTCACGATGCGCGTGCTCGGGGTGCCGGAGCTTGCCGTCATGCCGCCCGAAGCGCGCGCCCAGATCGTAGCGCTGGACCCGACGGCGGCCCAGGCTCTCGCGGCGGCGCCGCTGCCAAACGTCTACCTGCATTTCGACGTCGACTCGCTCGACCCGGAGTACGCCCCTGGCGTCCACTATCGCGTCGACGGCGGCTTCGACCCCGCCGAAGTCGCCACGCTGGCCGGCTATCTGTGCGCCAGCGGCTGCGTCGGGACGATGACCGTCGCTTCGGCGAACCTTGACCACGACATCGACAATCGCACACTCGACTCGATGCGCTCGGTTTTTTCCTCGGTCGCCGATGCGCTCGCCGCGGTAGGGTCGCAGCATCAGACCCATCACACTTTCACCACCACCTGCTAGGCCCGCTAACCATGTCCACCCCACCGCTGGTAACCGTGATCGGCGGCGGCATGGCCGGCTGCGAAGCAGCCTGGCAGCTCGCCAAACGGCGCCTCCAGGTACGTTTGTACGAGATGCGCCCGGTCAAGCCGACCCCGGTGCACAAGACTGACGCGCTCGCCGAGATGGTGTGCAGCAACTCGCTGCGCTCCGACGGCTTGGACAACGCGGTCGGCGTGCTGCACGAGGAAATGCGTCGCCTCGACTCGCTGTTCTTGTCGTCGGCCGACCACAATCGAGTCCCGGCCGGCAAGGCGCTCGCCGTCGACCGACAGCGCTTCGCCCGTGAGATCACCGAGCGCCTCGAAGCCCTCGACGAGGTCGACATCGTGCGCCAGGAGCTCACCGAGATTCCGGAGGGGCCTTGCATCATCGCTACCGGCCCCCTCACCTCGGCAACGTTGAGCCGGCAGATCCGTGAGCTCACCGGCTCGGAGCACCTCTATTTTTACGACGCCATCAGCCCCATCGTTCTCGCCGACACGATCGACACCGAGAAGACATTCGTCGCCAGCCGCTACGACAAGGGCGGGGCCGACTACATCAACTGCCCGCTCACGGAGGTCCAATACGATCGTTTCTACACGGCCCTCATGGCCGCCGACACGGTCGAGCTCCCGGACTTCGAGCGCAAGCTGTTCTTCGAAGGGTGCCTGCCGATCGAAGAGATCGGCAGGCGCGGCCGGGAGACCCTGTTGTACGGTCCGATGAAGCCTGTCGGCCTGACCGATCCGCGCAGCGGTGAGCGCCCACACGCGGTGGTGCAGCTGCGGCAGGACGATATCGCAGCCGAGCACTACTCGCTGGTCGGCTTTCAGACGCGGCTCAAGCGGGGGCCCCAGGAGGAGGTGCTGCGGTTGGTTCCGGGCCTCGAGGACGCCGAATTCGTGCGCTTCGGCACGGTGCACCGCAACACCTACATCAACGCACCGCGGATCCTGACCGAAACGCTGCAGACCCGTATGCGTGGCGATCTGTACTTCGCCGGCCAGATCGCCGGCACCGAGGGCTACGTCGAATCGGCCGCCGGCGGGCTACTCGCCGGCATCTATTGCGGCATGGCGCTACTGGACGGTGGTATCCGCCCTGTGCCGCGCACGACAGCGATCGGATCGCTGGCCTTCTACATCAGCCACGCGCGCGCGATAGACTATCAACCGGCGAACATCACGTTCGGAATCATTCCTGAACTCACAAAGCCGGTTCGAAAGAAGCGAGAACGTCGGGAGGCGCTTGCAGACCGCGCGTTGCGCGATCTCGACTCCTGGATCGAGAAAAACGGCGACAAGCTGGGGCTGCACACCGGTTCCCGGCGCGCCATGGGATAACGAATCCACAGCGGCCTCGGGGCGCTGCTTGAAAAGCGAGATGCGATATGCGATACGTCCGGTACGCGTTGCTTGTCGTAGCCGTCGTCGGCCTGGTCGGTTCCCTCGGCTACATCGTTTATACGCCGTCTGCGCCCCCCACGCCGGAGGTATTCGTCACCCTGGTAGCGGAGCGTTTCGACGGCAGCGAGATGTCGTTCGCGGAGCTCGCCGGCGACATCCTGATCATCGATTTCTGGGCCACTTGGTGCGCCCCCTGCATCACCGAGATCCCCCATTACAACGAGCTCGACAACGACTATCGCGACGCGGGCGTCAACCTCATCGGTTTGACCGTCGAGTCGGGAACCGCCGAGGACATCTTCGAATGGATGGCCGCGGACGAGGCCCACAACATCACCTACCCGCTGGTGATGTCGAACGACGAGCTGATGAACGTCTTCGGTCCGGTGTTCGGCTTCCCGACGACGCTGCTGATCGATGCCGAGGGCAACGTCGTCAAACGCTGGATCGGCGCTTCGGTCGGCAAGTCGGATCAGATCCGTGAGCTCCTCGACAAGCTGCTAGCCGGCGAG
>Ga0114950_10001709_pt1 | contig 16671 bp, 13 predicted proteins | sample N075metaG_FD_83503 | JGI IMG/M metagenome (GOLD analysis project Ga0114950, IMG submission 83503) | Deep subsurface microbial communities from Kermadec Trench to uncover new lineages of life (NeLLi) - N075 metaG | ecosystem: Environmental > Aquatic > Marine > Ocean trench > Sediment | place... | reverse complement strand
GCGCCGCGCGGCGCGCGAGGTTGTGGCCCGCGGTCTGTCCGTCCGGGAGACCGAGGGGCTGGTCAAACAGCTCGGCCGGCCGACAGCACCACGTCCGGCAGGGTCGCCTCCGCAACTCGACGTCCACACCAACGCGGCGCAGGACCGGTTGCGTGCTGTCCTCGGCACGCGGGTCCGGATCGTACGGAGAGGCCGGAAGGGTCGCATCGAGATCGACTTCGCGTCCGAGAGCGAGCTGCAACGGCTGTTCGAGCATCTCACCGGCTCCTAGCAGCCTGTGATGACAGTTCCACTGCATCCGCCTGGCGCCGCCTCCGACTAAGGGACCCCGCGGTGCGTCGCGCTCGGCGGGGTCGAATCCTGCCGGTATGCTCCCTCGTCGCGTCTTGCCAGATCGGCACAAAACGAGGAAAAACATCGGCATCGCCAGTGCTTGCTCGTGTCTCACGCCTGATGGTATAGTTCAACGTTTGGCCGTTCAGGCCGGGCGCAGAACGCACGCCCCCCAAGCGCCCGGTGGTCACTGGTGTCCCGAGTCAGACGTTCGCGGACAAAATTCCGGGCGCGGCGTCTGGCTGAGAAGGCGCGACGAGGGAGCATGCCGACAGGATTCGACCGCAGAGCAACGCAGGTAGACGGGAGGTCCCACTCGGAACATCTTCGCGAATTTCTGACTCGGGGCACTCGATCGATGACCCGGACCCTATGACGAACCGCCAGGCCGCTGCGCGGTATGCCCGCGCGCTCCTCGACGTCAGCGCGAAGGACCGCGACCTCCGGCAGGTCGAGGCGGACCTCGCCAGGTTCGCCGATCTCATCGACGGGCACGAGACCCTGAGCCGTGTGTTACTCAGCCCGATCCTCCCGACCGAGCGCAAGAAGGCCGTGGTCGACGCGCTGCTCGGCCGTCTGGACGATGTGACCCCGCCCGTCGCCAAGCTCCTCATGCTGCTGGCCGAGCGCAGCCGCCTCGGTCTCCTCCCGGAGGTCCTGCGCGCCTATCGCGTCCGGCTGCTCGACCATCTGGGTATCGTCGAGGCGCATGTCACGACCGCGCGGCCGTTGACCCCGGAGCGGGCCGCCGCAATCGAACGCAGGCTGGTCCAGGTCAGCGGACGCACGGTCACCATGGTCACCACCGTCGACCCGGAGATACTCGGCGGCATCGTGGCACGCCTTGGCGACACCGTCTATGACGGCAGCGTCGCGGGTCATCTCGAACGGATGCGGCACGACCTGTTGGAGCGATAGAGAGTTTTCTGCCATGACCATCAAAGCGGACGAGATTACCAAGATCATTCGCGACCGGATCGGCGACTACACCATCGACGTTGATGTGGCTGAGGTCGGCACGGTCATCTCCGTCGGTGACGGTATCGCCCAGGTGCATGGCATCGAACGCGTCATGGCAACCGAGATGCTCGAGTTCCCGCATGGCGTGTTCGGCCTGGCGCTGAACCTCGAAGAGGAGCGTGTCGGTGTCGTGCTGCTCGGGGAGAGCAGAGAGATTAAGGAGGGCGATACCGTCAAGCGCACCGGCCAGCTCATGTCCGTGCCGGTCGGCGAAGCGATGATCGGCCGGGTGGTCAATGCGCTCGGGCAGCCGGTGGATGGCAAGGGGCCGATCGCGACAACCGAGAACGCCCCGCTCGAGAGAATTGCACCAGGCGTGGTCGACCGCCAGCCGGTGAAAGAGCCGCTGCAGACCGGTCTCAAGGCGATCGACACGATGGTGCCGATCGGACGCGGTCAGCGAGAGCTCATCATCGGCGATCGGCAGACCGGAAAAACCGCGATCGCGATTGACTGCATCCTCAACCAGCAGGGGAAAGATGTCATCTGCATCTATAACGCGATCGGGCAGAAACAGTCCACCATCGCACAGGTCGTCAAAATCCTCGAGGAGGCGGGCGCGATGGAGTACACTATCGTCGTGGCCGCCGCGGCGGCCGACCCCGCCTCACAGTTGTACATCAGCCCGTATGCGGCCTGCGCGATCGGCGAGTTCTTCCGCGACAAGGGGCAGCACGCGCTGTGTGTCTACGACGATCTCTCGAAGCATGCCCAGGCGTATCGCGAGATTTCGCTGCTGTTGCGGCGTCCGCCCGGTCGCGAGGCGTATCCGGGCGACGTTTTCTATCTGCACTCACGCTTGCTCGAACGGGCCGCCAAGCTGAGCGACGAGCGCGGAGGTGGGTCGTTGACCGCGCTGCCGGTCATCGAGACGCAAGCCGGCGACCTCTCCGCCTACATCCCGACCAACGTCATCTCGATCACCGATGGGCAGATCTTTCTCGAGGCGGACCTGTTCAACCAAGGCATACGGCCTGCGATCAACGTCGGTAATTCGGTGTCCCGTGTTGGCGGGGCGGCGCAGGTGAAGGCGATGCGTCAGGTGGCCGGCACCCTCCGGCTCGACCTCGCGCAGTATCGAGAGCTTGCCGCCTTCGCCCAGTTCGCCAGCGACCTCGACCAGTCCACGCAGGACCAGCTCAACCGCGGCAAGCGGCTGGTCGAGGCGTTGAAACAAGCCCAGTACGAGCCGTTAGCAGTCGAGAACCAGATCCTTATCATCTATGCCGGCACGAACGGCTTCCTCGACAAGGTCGAGGTGGAGCAGGTGGGCGAGTACGAGACCGAGCTCTCTCAGTTCGTCGAGGGCCGCGAGGCCTCGCTGTTCACCGACCTCGCCGCGCGGGGCCAGATCGACGACGATCTCAAGACCCGGATCGAGGCGGTGCTCACGGAGTTCACCGAACAGTTCATCGCCGCACGCAAGAGCGCGGCCGCATAGCCCCAGGCCCGAAGTCTGGAGCCTCAAGCCATCGAGCCTCGAGAGCCAATCCCTAGTGCCTTCTCTTCTCGACCTACGCAGGCGGATTCGTGCCGTCAAGTCGACCCAGCAGATCACCAAGGCCATGAAAGCGGTGGCCGCGTCACGGCTCCGCAAGGCGCAGGACCGGATTCTGGGCGCGAGACCGTTCGCCAACCAGATGCACCGCGTGCTCAGCGGTCTGGCCTCCCAGGTGGACACCTCGGCGCATCCGCTGCTGACAACGCGCACCGCCGAGGCACCGGAGCGCCCGACGCTGCTGGTGGTCGTGACCGCCGACAAGGGTTTGTGCGGCAGCTTCAACACCAACATCATCAAGAAGGCAGGTGGGGTCATCGCCGGGAGCGGCGGGCGGGACGTGTCGCTGGGGCTGGTCGGGCGCAAGGGCCGGGACTATTTCACGAAGCGCGGGTTCGACGTCCGATTCGAGCTGGTCAACATCTTCGGCCGGCTCGCGTACGGTCACGCCCAGGCGATCGCCCGCGCCGCGATTGAGGCGTTCACCGGCGATGAGGTCGATTCGGTGCAGCTCGTCTACAACCAGTTCAAGAACGTGCTGCAGCAGCGGGTCGTGGTCGACCAGGTGCTGCCGATCACACGTCTCGAGACGCCAGCGGCCGGCATGGAGTTGCGGGCCGACTATCTGTATGAACCGGACCCGGCGGCCATCTTCGACACGTTGATTCCGCGACACGTGGAGATCCAGTGCTACCGCGCGTTACTCGAGTCGGCCGCGGCGGAACATGCCGCGCGGTTGATGTCGATGGATTCCGCCACCAACAACGCGACGGAGATGATCGCGGACCTGACGCTGTATATGAACAAGGTGCGGCAGGCAACGATCACACGGGAAATCATCGAGGTGGTCTCCGGCTCCGAAACGCGCTAGCAGTGCGTGGTGAAACCCAGCGTCGCACCGAGACGGGCGATGCGCCCGACTGATAAGGTGCGACGAGGGAGCATACCGGCAGTATTCGACCGAGGAGCAACGCCGTCAGACGGGATACAGCGCCCGTTGAATGCAGCGGGGCTTTCACCACGGGCTGCTAGACATCTCCAAAGGGTGAGGTCGTAACGTGTGCAGCAAGTGTTGATGACACGCGCGAAGTCAGAAAAGCGTGAAGGACGTTCAGAACATGGCGAACGATACAGAAGTGGAACGGAACGTCGGCAAAGTGGTGCAGGTGATCGGACCGGTCCTCGATGTGGAGTTCGAGGATCATCTGCCCGCCATCTACAACGCGCTGCATATCAAGTCCAGTGAGAGCGGCATCGACATCGACGTCATCGTCGAGGTCGAGCAGCATCTGGGCGAAAGCCGGGTGCGCGCCGTCGCGATGCAGCCGACCGACGGCATGCAGCGCGGTATGGCCGCGATCGATCTGGGCGAGCCGATTATGGTGCCGGTCGGCCCGGAAGTGCTGGGTCGTGTGCTCAACGTCCTCGGCGAGCCGGTCGACTTTCCGGACCGGCCGGTCCAGACCAAGGAACGGTGGCCAATCCATCGACCGCCGCCCACCCTGGAGGACCAGTCGACCGACCTGCAGATGTTCGAGACCGGGATCAAGGTCATCGACCTGCTCGAGCCATATCTGCGGGGCGGCAAGATCGGGCTCTTCGGCGGCGCCGGTGTCGGCAAGACCGTCATCATCATGGAGCTCATCAACAACATCGCCCTCAAGCACGGCGGTGTGTCGGTCTTCGGTGGAGTGGGTGAACGGACACGCGAAGGCAATGACCTCTGGCTCGAGATGCAGGAGAGCGGGGTCATCAACATCGAGGAGCGCGAGAAATCCCGAGCCGCATTGATTTACGGACAGATGACAGAGCCCCCGGGCGCGCGTCTGCGGGTCGGGCTCACCGCGCTGACGATAGCTGAGTATTTCCGCGATGCAGAGGGGAAGGACGTGCTCCTCTTCATCGACAACATTTTCCGGTTCACCCAGGCGGGGTCCGAGGTCTCCGCGCTGCTCGGCCGGATGCCGTCGGCCGTCGGCTACCAGCCAACCCTGGCCAGCGAGATGGGGGCGCTCCAGGAACGGATCACGTCGACCCGGAAGGGGTCGGTCACCTCGGTGCAGGCGATCTACGTGCCGGCCGATGACTACACCGACCCGGCGCCGGCCACGACGTTCGCGCATCTCGACGCGACGACCCAGCTGTCGCGACAGATCGTCGAGCAGGGCATCTATCCTGCGGTCGACCCGCTGGCCTCCTCGTCGCGCATTCTCGACCCGCACGTCATCGGGCAGGAGCACTACACCGTGGCCCGCGACGTCAAGCAGGTGCTCCAGCGCTACAAGGATCTCCAGGACATCATCGCGATTCTGGGCATCGACGAGCTCTCGGAAGAGGACAAGCTCAGCGTAGCGCGTGCGCGGCGGATCCAGAAGTTCCTGTCTCAGCCATTCTTCGTCGCCTCACAGTTTACCGGGCTCGAGGGCAAGTATGTGTCGATCGCCGACAGCGTTCGCGGGTTCAAGGAGATCGTCGAAGGCAAGCACGACGACTTGCCCGAGCAGGCGTTCTACCTGGTCGGCGGCATCGAGGAAGCGGTCGAAAAGGCAGAGAAGATGAAGGCTGCTGCTGCCTGAGAGACCTGAAGGAGTCAGTCCGCCCTCGCCAAGGCGACGGCGAGACCTCGCGGTAGTCCGCGAACGGAAGACGCCCGCGGACGAAGACGGGAAGACAGAAGTCAGGAAACACCGCTGGGCTTCGCCGGCCGTGTGAAGTCAGCCGATGCCGGAAGGCCGAAACGTGTAGCCGTCGAGCAGAGAGCCACCCATGTCCCTCCCCGATCATCTGACCCTGGAGATCCTGACCCCCGAGAGCTCGATCGTGAGCGAGCAGGTCGACGCAGTGCAGATCCCTGGCGCCGAAGGCTCGTTCGGGGTGCTGCCGGGTCATACACCGTTGCTGGCGACCTTGCAGGTTGGCGAGCTCTGGTATCGACAGGGCCAGGACACCTCCTACGTGGTTGTGTCGTTCGGGTTTGCCGAGGTGCTCCCCGACCGCGTCACGATCCTGGCGCAGATTGCCGAGTCGGCCGACGACATCGACGTGACGCGCGCGCAGACTGCCCAGAAGCGCGCGAAGGATCGGCTGGCCCGGCCGATTGCGGACATGGATGTCGAGCGTGCGCGTCTGGCGATGCTGAAGTCTCTCGTCCGGCTGCGGGTCGCGTCGAGGACCAAACCCCGCGAGTAACCGGGGAGCAGCGCCGGTCGAATGCAGCGGGACTTTCTCTGCCAACTGGGTGGACCGACCGGGTCTCCCTCTTGCGGTCCTTCGTGCTTGGGTTAGCACCCGCGAGTGCGACACAATTCAGGAACAGGCGGGCGGCAGGCGGTGATGGAACATCCCGCGTCGCACGGAGACCCGTCATGAGAGAAGTTGCTTCCGGCCAGTACACAGCGCGACGCGGAATGGACGGCAGTCTTCGACCGAGACAGAATGCCATCGTGTGGGATGCAGTGCCGGTTGAATGCACCGGACGTTCACCGGTGAGTGCTCGGCCTCGTCCCGTGACCGCGCGACAGTGACACGAGCCCATGCGCATCTCCTCTGCTTCGGCCACCGATCAGGGCCTGCGGCGTTCGACCAACGAAGACAACTTCGCGGTCCGCGAGGATCTGAAGTTGTTCGTCGTGGCCGACGGGATGGGTGGGCACGCGGCCGGCGAGGTCGCCTCGCAAGCGGTGGTGGAGGGTATCGTGGCGTTCGTCGAGGCGACCCGGGCCATGTCGCCGGACCAGACCTGGCCCACCCAGTTCGACCCCGAGCTGAGCGTGAACGCGAACCGTCTGCGCGCCGGGTTCCAGATGGGGAACCGGCGGCTCGCCGCGCAGATCGCGTCGTCGAGCGACCTCCGAGGAATGGCAACGACAGCGGTGGCGATGCTGATCGACGGTGGGACCGCCACGCTGGCCCATGTCGGGGACAGCCGCGTCTATCGGCTGCGGGACGGGCAGCTCGAACGGCTGACCCGGGATCATTCATGGGTTGAGGAGCAGATCCGCCTCGGCGCGCTGAGCGAGACGGCGGCGCGTCAGCATCCCTGGCGCAACATCGTGACCCGAGCGTTGTCGGGGTCGGATGATCTCGAGGTGGACATCCAGGAGGTCGCGCTGCAGTCGGGCGACCGCCTGCTGCTCTGCTCGGACGGTCTCTTCACGGTGCTCAGCGACGGCCAGATCAGCGAGGTGCTCCGGCGCGAGACCGATCTCGACCACCTGTGTCATGCCCTGATCCAGGGGGCGAACGACGGAGGCGGACCCGACAACGTCACCGCGGTCGTGCTCGAACTCTATGCTGTCTAACCTGCGGCAGCTGTTCCGCTGTCGGGGCCTCATCCAGATCCTCGTCGCTCGCGAGCTCAAGGCCCGGTATCGCGGGTCGGTGCTCGGCTTCTTCTGGTCCTTCGTCAACCCGCTGCTGCTGTTGCTGGTTTATTCGTTCGTCTTCACGGTCATCATCCAACGCGGCGAGATTGTGGATCTCGAGCCCTACGCGGTCTTCCTGTTCTGTGGATTGCTCCCGTGGACCTGGTTCTCGGCGTCGCTCTCGGAAGGCGCCAACGCGCTCCTCGTCGGCGGCAACCTGATCAAGAAGGTCATGTTCCCAGCCGAGATCCTGCCGGTGGTGGCGGTCGTGTCGAACATGATCCACTTCATCTTTGGTCTGCCGATCTTGTTCGGGTTCCTGTGGTTCTACGCGATTCCGTTGCGGCTGACCGAGCTGGTCTGGTTCCCGGTGGTGATGGCGGTGCAGTTCATCCTGACGCTGGGGTTGGTGATGGTGCTCGCCGCCCTGACGGTGCACTTCCGCGACATCAAAGACCTGCTGGCCAACCTGCTCACGCTGTGGTTCTTCGCCACGCCGTTCATCTACCCGATGTCGGTGGTGCCGCCGCGTGGGAAGGCCTTCATGGACCTCAACCCGTTCTCGCACCTGGCGATCTCCTATCAGGAGATTCTGTTCTACGACGGCCCGTTCGGGCACTGGAAGTGGCTGCTGGTCCTGGCGGTCGCCGGCGCCGTGCTGTTCCTGCTGGGCTATTGGCTGTTCGACCGGCTGCGAGACTCGTTCGCCGATGAGGTGTGAGACACCAATGCCCGCGATCGAGCTCGACCACGTGACGAAGGTGTATCGACGACATGGGCGTCGGCGGCAGTTCGCCACCTTGAAGAGCGCGTTGCTGACCGGCAGTCTCGTCAAGCACCTGCGTCCGGACGAGTCGTTCAGCGCCCTGCGCGACGTATCGTTGACGGTGCCGAAGGGGGCGTGCTACGGCGTGATCGGACGGAACGGATCGGGAAAGAGCACGCTGCTGAAGCTGGTGGCCGGCATCACCAAACCGACCAGCGGCGTCGTTGGTGTCACGGGCCGTGTCTCGGCGCTCATCGAGCTCGGGGCCGGGTTCCACCCGGAGATCTCCGGTCGCGAGAACGTGTTCATCAACGGCATCATGCTGGGACTATCCCGTCGCGAGATCAGTGATCGGTTCGATGAGATCGTGGAGTTTGCCGAGCTGGAGGACGTCATCGACGCGCCGGTCAAGACCTACTCCTCCGGGATGTACCTGCGGCTTGGCTTCGCCGTCGCGATCAACGTCAACCCCGACATCCTCCTGGTGGATGAGGTGCTTGCGGTGGGTGACGAGGGCTTCAGCCTGAAGTGTCTCGACAAGTTCGCCGAGTTCAAACGGCGCGGCAAGACCCTCCTGCTCGTGACCCACGGGCTGTCGCTGGTCGAGCGCTTCTGTGATGAGGCGGTGTGGCTCGAAGCCGGACAGAACCGGACCAGCGGCGACCCGACGCGGGTCGTGCAGATGTATCTGGCCGACGTCGAGCAAGCCGAAGACCAGCATCTCGCCGCTGAGGACGCCAAGGCGCAGCGGACGCCGGTCACCCAGGCACCGCCCGGGCCGATGAGCGAGCCGGCGGCGGAAGGTGCGGCGTCGGCGGAACCGGAAGAGACTGCGGATGTGTCGGAACCCGAGGCGGCCGATGACGACGAACCGCCCGTCGACATGTTCGTCGCGAAGGAAGGGCGCTGGGGTTCAGGCGCCGTTCGGATCGAGCAGGTCACGCTGGAAGGAAGCCGCGGGCCGGCGCACGTGTTTCACACCGGTGAGGCGATGACGATCCGCATGCGGATCAACGCCGTGCACCGAGTCGACGACTTTGCCTTCGGGGTCAGTATCTTCAGTTCCGATGGTGTCTGTTGCTATGGGACCAACACCAACATCGAGGAGATGGAGTCCGAGTCGCTCGAGGGTGAGGGCGAGGTGGTGTTCGCGATCGAGCGGCTCGACCTCGTCGAGGGAACCTACAAGCTCGACGTCGCCGTCCACAAGCGCGACGGGTTCTCCTACGACTACCACCGCCTGCTCTACACGTTCCGGGTGAAGTCTAGGATCAAGGACGCGGGCATCTACCGGCCCAGACATGTCTGGCGCTTTACCGACAACGTGCGGTTCAAGAAGCCCGACGACCGGTCCGACGACTGACGGCCTCCTGAGTCCCGGATCCTATCCTCGTGACTGGCACCTCGCTCACTCTGCGCGCCCTCCTCAAGTCCGCGGCTCGCCAGGCAGGTCTTGGCGGTCCAGGCCCGATCGCCGGTCTGTCCCCCGCGGCCAAGGGGTTTGCGATCGCGGCCGCGGCCACGAATGCGCCCATCGTCGTGATCGTGCCGACCGACGGCGATGTCGAGCAGATGGTCGCCGATGTCCGTTTCTTTCTCGGGGCGCTGGCCGGGCTGTCGGATCACGAGCTGCGCCACGGAGTGATGCCGTTCCCGTCACACGAGGTCGATCCGTATCGTGGGCTCGCGCCTCACTTCGACGTGGCGGCCGCTCGGGGGCGGGCCCTCTACGGTCTCGCCACCGGCTCCGCGCGCGTTGTGGTGGCCGCGGCCGTCGCGCTGCTGCCGCGGTTGAGCCCCCCCGATCGGCTTCTGGCTGCCGGTACCTGCCTCTCGGTCGGAGCGCTGCTCGAACCCCCTGATCTGGGGGAGCTGCTGGCCGATGCCGGGTTCACGCCAGAAGACCCGGTGGAGGCACACGGCGAGTTCTGTGTTCGGGGCGGTGTCGTCGACTTCTTCCCGGCGGGGGACGACCAGCCGATCCGAGCCGAGTTCGCCGCCGACAGCCTCGAGTCGCTCCGGCGGTACGACCCGGCGACACAGCGGTCGACCCGGTCGCTCGACCGCGCCGAGATCCTGCCGCTGCGCGAGCTGTTCGCGCCGGACCTCGACTCCGGTACACCCGGTCTCGATGCCGACCGCTCCGCCTGGCTGCTCGACTACGTAGTGCGCTCGCCGGGGCACCGGATGTATCTGTCGGAGGCGGACGAGTCGAGGACGGCGATCGAGAAACGGCTGGAGCTCGCGGCCGCCGGATTTGCTGCGGCCGAGGAGCGTGGCGACTCGGTGCTGCCACCGGACCAGTTGCTCGTCGAATGGCCAACGCTCGACGCGTGTCTGGGGTCAGCCGCACGTCTGGAGCAGTTGTGGGAGGACCAGGATGGTGCGCACACGGTGCGGCACGTGCCCTGCCAGCCGGTAGTGGAGTTCCATGGCCGGCTGGCGGATTGGATGGCCGAGATCACCCGGACCCGCGAGCGCGGCGAGACCGCGCTGCTGGTCGTCGGTACCCCGGGCCGCGCCGAGCGGGTCATCGAGCTGTTGGGGGAGTACGACCTCACGGCGCAGTCGATCGACAGGGTCGACGAGACCCATGGCGCGGCGCTGCTCGTTGCGACCGGGCAGCTGACCCGGGGGTTCCGGCTGCCGGACGCCGGGTTGCAGATCTTCGCCGAGCCGGACGTCTTCGACGAGAAACGGCGGGTGCGGGAACGGCGCACCGGACCGGCCAGGTCGTTCCTGTCCGACTTTCGCGACCTGAAGGTCGGCGACCACGTCGTGCACGTGGACCACGGTGTCGGGGTGTTCGTCGGGCTGACGCAGATCCCAGTCGGGCTCGAGCAGCACGAATTCATGGAGCTGCGCTACGCCGGCCAGGACAAGCTGTTCGTCCCGGTCCAGCAGCTCGACCTGCTGCAGAAATACACCGGGGCCACCAAAGCCACGCTGGACAGGCTCGGTGGGATCTCCTGGGCCAAGACCAAGACCAAGGTCCGTCGTGCCATGCGGGACATGGCCGAGGAGCTGCTCAAGCTGTACGCGGCGCGCAAGGCGATGCCGGGGCATGCCTTCAGCCCAGACACGCACTGGCATCGTGAGTTCGACGACGCGTTCGAGTATGAGCTCACCCCCGACCAGGAGATCGCCATCGCCGACATCCGGCGCGACATGGAGTCTCCGTTGCCGATGGACCGCCTGCTCTGCGGGGACGTGGGTTATGGCAAGACGGAGGTGGCGATGCGCGCCGCGTTCAAGGCGGTCATGGACGGCAAGCAGGTCGGGTTCCTCGCGCCGACCACCGTGCTCGCATTTCAGCACCAGAAGACGCTGACCGACCGGTTCGCCGCGTTCCCGGTCCGGATCGATCTGGTCAGCCGGTTCCGCACCCGCGCCGAACAAAAACAGACGCTCGAGGATCTGGCCGCCGGCAAGGTGGATATCATCATCGGCACGCACCGTCTGCTGTCGAAGGACGTCCGATTTCGCGATTTCGGGCTGCTGATCGTCGACGAGGAGCAACGGTTCGGCGTGGCGCACAAGGAGCGGATCAAACAGATGCGTCGTCGCGTCGACGTCCTGACGCTGACCGCCACCCCGATCCCACGCACGCTCAACATGGCGCTCGTCGGCATCCGCGATATGTCGGTCATCGAGACCCCGCCGAAGGACCGTCAGTCAATCCAGACCAACGTGGTCCGATTCGACCACCAGGTGATCGCGCGGGCCATCCGCACCGAGCTCGAGCGGGGCGGGCAGGTCTACTTCCTGCACAGCCGTGTGACTTCGATCTACGCCATGGGCGACTTCATCACCCGGTTGTTGCCGGAGGTCCGGTTGGTGGTGGCGCACGGTCAGATGGCGGAGGGAGCGCTGGAACGGTGCATGGTCGACTTCGTGCAGCACAAGTACGACGTGCTGCTCGCCACCACGATCATCGAGAACGGGCTCGATATCCCCAACGTGAACACCATCATTGTGAACCACGCCGAGCGGTTCGGGCTCGCTCAGCTCTATCAGCTGCGGGGTCGCGTAGGACGATCCGCCCGACGCGCCTACGCCTATCTGCTGGTGCCGCCGGAGGAGACGCTCTCGCCGACGGCCCGTCAGCGGCTCACCGCGATTCGGGAGTTCAGCGACCTGGGCAGCGGGTTCCGGATCGCGGCGCTCGACCTCGAGATCCGCGGCGCCGGCAACCTGCTCGGCGGCGAACAGAGCGGACACATCGAGTCGATCGGGTTCGACCTCTATGTCAAGCTGCTCGAACAGACCGTGCGGGAGCTGAAGGGGGAGGAGATCGCGGATGAGGTGCGCGCGACGGTCAACCTGAACCTCGATCTGAAGATCGACGAGCGCTACATTCCGGATATGAACCAGCGGTTGATGGTGTATCGCCGGGTCGCCGCCGCGCGTACCGAAACGGACCTGACGGAGATACTCGCTGAGCTGTGCGACCGCTACGGCCCGATTCCGCCGTCGGTGGCCACCCTGGCGGAGTACGGACGGATCCGGCTGCTGGCCGACCAGCTGGGGGTCGAGAGGATCGACCACGACGGGCATCTGCTCGTCATACAGTTCAGGACCACCACCACGGTGGACCCGGCACGGCTGATCCGGTTTGTCGAACGACGTTCGGATGTCGTGCTGAAACCGCCCGCAATGCTCACACTTGATCTGCGGGAGCCGGACGAGCTCAGACGCGCGTCCCACAACCTGTCCTGGTGGACGGCCCGGGCCCGCAGCGAAGAGGTTCGGGCCGGCTTCTCGCGGGTCGAGTTCCAGCGCGCCGAGCGCAACCGTGAGGGCACGGCGCAGCTGTTCGCCCGGGTCGGCGGGCTGCTGGTGGAGTTGCGCGGGTTGGAAACGATAGAATCGTAAGTAACGACGCTGCGCCTCGAACCGACGGGTTCTGTGGCGAGGGATGCTTCGTTACTAGAGGACGCGACCGACAAAGTGATCGCGCCTAAGCTGGGCTTGCGCGGAGAATCGGCTGATGGGTCTATATTTCAGCCGCGCAAGCACGGCTGCTAGGGAACACCATGCAGAGGCACGTCCAGCGAATCATCACGGGTCTGGCCGCGGTTGGCGCCGGTCTGGCGCTGGCACAGCCGGCGCAGGCACAGGCCCTCGTCTCGAACACGCCCGGCGCGGTCGTGCTCGAGCGGATTCTGGTGAAGGTGAACGGCGGCCTGATCACCCAGACCGATCTCGAGGCGGCGCAGATCTTGGCCCTGCGGAGCCGCGGGGCCCCACCGCAGACCGACCCCGAGCTGCAACGGGTGATCCAGGAGATCACCCCGGAGCTCATCGTGAACGCGGTGGAGGAGCTGTTGTTCGTGCAGCGGGGCCGCGACCTCGGGTACTCCTTGAGCGACGAGCAGTTCCAGGACATCCTGGACGGCATCAAGGAAGAGAACGACATGGACGACGAGCAGCTCGTGGCGGCGCTCCAGAGTGATGAGGGGATGACCCTGCCCGATCTGCGCGAGGTCATGGAACGGCAGATGCTGGTCAGCCAGGTGCGGCAGGTCGAGATTCTGAGGCGGGTCTCGATTACCGACATCGAGGCCCGCGAGTACTACGACGCGCACCTCGACGAATTCACCGAGCCGGCGACCGTCACGTTGCAAGAGATCCTGATCGCGGTCCCCGCGGAGGGCGGCGCCCTCAACGTGGCGCGCGAAAACCAGGCCAAGATGGTGGCGGAGGCGGCGCGGGCGCGGGTCCTAGCCGGCAACGACTTCGGGCAGGTCGCGTCGGAGGTGTCCGATGCCGCGTCCAAGGCGAACGGGGGTCTCATCGGGCCGATCGAGCTGTCCGATCTGGCCGAGTCGGTGCGGGAACGGATCGCGGCGCTCGACGTCGGAGCGGTCGGCGAGGTCGAGCGGACAACCGCCGGGTATCAGATCCTCAAGCTCGGGTCGGCGACAGAGGCGACACCAACACCCTTCGACGATGTCCGCGAGAGCATCCTGGACAACGTGTTCAACGAGCGGCGACTCCAGGCTCTCGACGAGTATCTGAACACGCTCCGCGACGACGCGATCATCGAGTGGAAGGACGAGGGCTTGAAGGGCCTCTACGACGAATTCCTGGCCAATCGGAATCTGACCCCCGGCGGGGTCTAACAGCCCTGGCAGCCGGTGGGGAAAGGCCCGCCGCTACGTTCCGGCTGACAGCGTTGCTCCTTGGTCACAGACTGCCGGGTTGTTCCCTCGTCGCGTCTAGCGCTGGCCGGACGCGGCTGCTCTCTGGATGGGTCTTGGTGCGTCGCGGGACTTTCACTACCGACTGCTAGGTGCGTTAGCTCGATGGCTGCTGTCCCGGATAAGCAAAACACCCCGCACCCAGACGGTCTCGGTGTTCCCCCCGAGTCGCCGCCCGGTGACTGGTTCGCCATCTGGACCCGATCGCGCCATGAGCAGGTGGTGCGGGAGCAGCTCGAGCACAAGCAGATCGAGGCCTTTCTGCCGACCATCACGCGGTGGAGTCGGTGGAAGGACCGCCGGAAGAAGATCGCGTGGCCACTATTTCCCGGCTACTGCTTCGCGCGGTTCGATCCTGAATTCCGTCTGGCCATCCTCCGGTGCACCGGTGTCGTCAACATCGTGTCGGTCGCCGGCGAACCGGCCCCGATCGAAGCGCACCAGATCGAGAGCATCCGGCGTCTCGTCGAGATCGATTTCCGCTACGACCCGTGTCCGCTCATCCACGAAGGCATGATGGTCGAGGTGGTGCATGGCCCGCTGCGTGGCGTGGTCGGGCGGCTCGTCCGGAAGGGTTCCCACGCCCGGCTCGTGCTGGCGGTCGATCTGATCGGCCAGGCGGTGTCCGTCGAGGTCGACGCGGCAGACGTCAAAGCTTACTGACGCCCAAGACGTCAGGAGTCAGAAGGCAGGAGACAGGAGGACGCCGGAGGACTTCGCCGTCTTTCATTCAGCCATGAGGATTGGGTCGGTCACACTCGAGTCGCCGTTCGCGCTGGCCCCGATGGCGGGGATGACCGACACCGCCTTCCGCCGTCTGGTCAAGCGGCGGGGTGGGTGCGGGCTGGTCGTCACCGAAATGGTCAGCTCCGAGGGGCTGGTCCGTGGGATCGACCGGACGCTCGAATACGCCGAGTACACGGAGGAGGAGCGGCCGGTGTCGATCCAGATCTTCGGTGGTGACCCCGGGAGGATGGCGGAGGCGGCGCAGGTCGTCGAGGGAATGGGCGCCGACATGATCGACGTCAACATGGGCTGTCCAGTGCCTAAGATTGCCAAACACCGGGCCGGGTGCAGCCTGATGCGGACACCGGAGCATGCCGCGACGGTGGTCGAGGCGATGACCCGCGCCGTGTCGATTCCGGTCACCGTGAAGATGCGCGCGGGGTGGGACGATACCCACATCAACGCCCCGGATGTCGCCGGTCTGATGGAGGACGCCGGCGCTGCGGCGGTTGCGGTGCACGGTCGCACGGCGGCGCAGTCCTACTCCGGCAGATCTGACTGGAATCTCATCGACGAAGTGGCGCGTGGCGTCTCGATCCCCGTGTTTGGCAGCGGCGACTGTGTCGCGCCGGAGGATCTGGTCGGACGGCTGCGGGAGACCGCCGTCGCCGGGGTGCTCGTCGGGCGCGGCGCGCTACGGAACCCCTGGATCTTCGCCCAGGCGCAGGCGCTGGGTCGTGGCGGTGCCCTGCGCCCTGTCGCCGAACAGGAACGCGGCCAGTTTCTGCTCGCCTACATCGCCCTGCTGCTGTCTGAGGGGACCGCTGAGGCCGACGGGTTTCGTCACACCGCGACCGCCGACCCGAAGACCGGGCCGACGCGTCGCAGCGCGCGGACCCGCGAGCGGTGGGTGATCAACAAGCTTCGGGCCCTCGGCTCCTGGTATACCAAGGGGTTCGATAACGGGTCACGGCTGCGGGTGGCGATCAACCACGCCGGGTCGCTTGACGAGCTTCGGGCAATCATCCGGGACTTCTTCCTGGTGACCGATGGGGCCGAAGTGGACACGGCGCCCGCCCCGCCTTCGCTGGCTGCAGAGAACAGAGCGGCGAGCTTCGGCGGGTCCGTCGCAGCCTTGGCGAAGGCGGACTGACTTCTGTTTCCTGTCTCCGTCGAGGATTCGCCCATGCCCAGATTCATCGAGAGCCCGACCGTCATCCAGGCGGCGGGCAACCTCCCCAAGCGGATCGAGGAATACGCCGGGCGCGTGAACAGCGGTCATGACGGCGTCAGCGTCGCCCGGATGGTCTCGCCGGAGGGCTGGGTCGAGCCGGGCCAGCGGCCCGAGTTCGAAGAGATCACCGTCGTGCTCCGCGGTCTGGTGCGGGTTGAGCACGCGACGGGCTCGGTCGACGTCCGGGCCGGGCAGGCGGTTGTCACGACGCCTGGCGAATGGGTTCGCTACAGCAGTCCGGAGCCGGGCGGCGCCGAGTATGTGGCCGTCTGTCTTCCGGCGTTCTCCCCCGACAAAGTCCACCGCGACTAGTTGTCCTGGCGAGGCGTCCGCCTGGACGGCGTTGCTTCCTCGGTCACAGCCCGCCTGGCTGCTCCCTCGTTGCGCCTTGCCAGGCGAACGCCTCGCCAGGACAACCTGGTCACCCCGGCCGCCCGGCTCGACGGCGTTGCTTCCTCGGTCACAGCCCGCCTGGCTGCTCCCTCGTTGCGCCTTGCCAGGCGAACGCCTCGCCAGGACAACCTGGT
>Ga0114950_10001705_pt1 | contig 16677 bp, 18 predicted proteins | sample N075metaG_FD_83503 | JGI IMG/M metagenome (GOLD analysis project Ga0114950, IMG submission 83503) | Deep subsurface microbial communities from Kermadec Trench to uncover new lineages of life (NeLLi) - N075 metaG | ecosystem: Environmental > Aquatic > Marine > Ocean trench > Sediment | place... | reverse complement strand
TTATAATTCCCCGCGCCTTTGGACGTAATCACATAGCCGCTCCACAGTTCCCCAAGGCTGATCCATTCGGCAGGCCAGTGGACCGCTGCAGTCGCAACCACCGTGATGACCAGCAGAGAAATTGCTGCAAAACGTGTGAACAAGCCGAGCAGGAGCATCACCGCGAACACCAATTCACCCCAGGTTGCGAGCAGCCAGTTCAGGTTGACGCCAAGCTGGTCGAAAGGGAATGGAAAACCTTTTTGCCAATCTGCCCACGGTACTTCGGCAAACCAGTTATCACCGCGTAATTTCGTAATGCCTGACTCCCAGAACTCCCAGAACATGATCAGCCTGAGTGCCAGTGGCCAAACATAATCACCTGCGGAAAGAAGCCGGGAAGTTATCCTGTCGTAAAATCTGATCACTGCCATATTGTTTTACCAGATTGTTCTACCAGCGTAAGTGTTTTTCAGGGCAGGGTTCCGAGGATGACCTGTTTCTGTTTCAGTTCTTCCAGTAACTCTGTACCACCGCGTATGACCACTTCCGGTTTTGGGTGGTGGGTCAGATCCGCAACCATCATCAACAATTCAAGACCCGACTTTGCCGGATGTTCTTTCATCTGTTGTAGCAAAAGCAATGAAAACTCATTTAACTGCATGAACTTTACTTGATAATCCACCTGTCTCCAGACCAGCAAATGCGTTGCTTCTTTGGGTGCAGTGGAAGGCTGAAAGTCCGCGCGGATACGGTGGACCGGGTATTGGTAACTTAATGGCCATGCCAGTGGGGATAATACGGGCACGCCTGCCAGCAGGTCGCCGTCAGCATTGACTTCGATGCTTTCGAGTTCGGTTTCGTCCAGTGACAAGGCGAGTTCTATCCATTCATAATGGGCCAGTTCGAGCATAAATGGCGGGTCGTCCTGGTGAATGCCCTCGCGGTCAGCGCGATGGTCCTGGAGATATTTCAGGAATTCCCGGGGCAGCTCAGGAAATAGCGGTGTATGACATCGATAATCGCGGTAAAAATCGCGGCACAATGTTGACCATGCGGCATCCGTGTGCAGGGTTTTCAGAACCGGAAAATTCGATGAAAGAAAATTTCTGATGTTATTGAAGAACAGGTCACGGTAAATAGCCATGCGCCGGTCTTCAATACCTTCCGGTGCGGGTGTGTTGTGCGGGTCGCGTATATGCGCTGCAAAGCTGGTTTGCAGGCTGGCCAGCGATTCAGGCACTGTGTCGCTGCTCTTTTGCTTGCTCATTGGGGCTCCACCTGGCTTGAATTTCTTTGATTTTTTCCACTTCGATGAGAAGTTCCTCAACTGGCGGGATATTGAAGTCCCGTTCAAGAAGTGTGGGGAACACGCCAAAGGATTCGTAGGCTTTGTCCAGTAAATCCCAGACGTCGCCAATCACATCCGCACCATGTGTGTCTACAATCAGATCATCCGCTTCATTGTAGTGGCCGGCTATATGGCCGTATGCAATCCGCTCTGCCGGCAATGCCTGTAAAAATTCCACCGCGTCATAGCCATGGTTGATGCTGTTCACGTAAATATTATTGACATCCAGCAGCAGGTCGCAATCTGCCTCACTGATAACGGCGTTGATAAAGTCGATCTCACTTAGTTCGGCTCCCGGGGCCGCATAATAAGATACGTTTTCGATCGCCATGCGTTGGCCGATCATGTCCTGAACCTGGCGGATACGTCCGGCAACGTACTCGACCGCTTCTGCGGTGAACGGGATTGGCATCAGGTCATACAGGTGTCCATCGTCAGTGCAGTAGCTCAGATGCTCGCTGTACGCCCGGATCTGGTGCCTTTCCATAAATTGCCGCAGTTTGCGGATGAAAGTCTGGTCCAACGGCGACGGCCCGCCGATAGACAGAGAAAGCCCGTGGCAGACAAAAGGAAAACGGTCGGTGAAATAACGGAATAATTTCTGTCTCTGACCACCGACGTTGATCCAGTTTTCAGGTGCCACTTCCATAAAACTGATGCTTTCGAGGTCATGAGACTGAAGCGGACCCAAAAGGGCCCGCCTCAAACCAAGTCCCGCACCCGTTACCGGATGTTTTCGGTGACTCATGGTGTCAGGGTCTCAGGCGTTACCGCCACAAGAACCTTCTTCACCTTTTTCACCACAAGAACCTTCTTCACCTTTTTCACCACAAGAACCTTCTTCACCTTTTTCACCGCAAGAGCCTTCAGCGCCTTTACCTTCCTTGTCGCCGCCGCACTTACCTTCGCCACATTTGCCTTCTTTGCCCTTGTCGTGCTTTTCGCCACAAGAGCCATCAGCGCCTTTCTCGCCGCAAGAGCCTTCTTTGCCCTTTTCACCACAAGAGCCTTCTTTGCCCTTATCGCCAGCCAGCATGTAACCGCTGTCAAGGTCAGCAGACGAAAACGGGTTTTCGTCAGCGACAACCGCTGAAGAAACCGCCAGGGATGAAATAAAAGCGACGCCAACAGCGGCCGCAACAGGTGTAACAAACTTTGAATCATTCGACATCAGGAAGAACCTCCACAATTAATAAAACCCGGCCGTATCAGCGCGGGAACTTCACACGAAGCAACATTGTGCCTCTTATACAACCCATAAATGAGTTATGTATGCCCCCCATTTGCAATTGCTCAGGGAGACGTTTTTCGTTGGGTTGACGTCGAAGATTAGCATGAAACTGCTGGTTCACAACGAAATACCCGAACTCAGAGCCATAGACCGGCACTTGAAGGTGATTATTACATTTGAAGCATGGATTTCTATCGGAACGGGTTAAAACGGTCAGTATTCGTGTTCAAATGAAGCGGAATGAAGCAAAAGTGCAGATAATTAATGCTGCAATCTGATTTTTTTTCCAGTTCTGCACAAATCGCGCACAATGCACTCTTCGCAGTTAGGATTTCGGGCCTTGCAAACATAACGGCCGTGAAGAATCAGCCAGTGGTGTGCGTTCAGCAGATATTGCGGGGGTACGCTTTTCAGCAGTTTGCGCTCGATGATCAATGGGGTCTTGCCAATTGCCAGGCCCGTGCGGTTCGCAACCCGAAATATGTGTGTATCGACTGCAAGTGTTGGTTCGCCAAAAGCCGTGTTCAGAATCACATTGGCGGTCTTGCGCCCGACACCCGGCAATGATTCGAGTGCCTCCCGCTCGGCTGGCACTTCTCCGCAATACCGGGCTTGCAGAATTTTGCAGGTGTTGATGATATTTGCAGCTTTTGAATTGAACAGCCCAATGGTCTTGATATAGCTTTTTAACCCTTCCTCCCCAAGTTCGCTGATGGATTCGGGCGTATTGGCGATTTTATACAGACGCCGTGTTGCAAGGTTGACGCTGACATCGGTGGCCTGCGCTGAAAGAATGACTGCAATCAATAATTCGAATACAGACTTGTATTCCAGTTCGGTACTGGGGTGCGGGTCGATCGACTGAAGTCGCCGAAAAAATTCCTCGCGGTCCGCAAGCTTCATTGCAAAGCCTCGTTGGAATCCATATTGATGCCGGCTACCGGGACAGTCCGGTTCCTATTTACCCGCGCGGCCCAGGCATTTCTGCCGGCGATCAGTAAAGCCAGTCCGATGAAAGCGCCAGGTGGCAGCATCGCCAGCAGAAAACCCGGGTGGTCTGGAACAATGACCAGCGTCAAATGACGGCCCCATTCACCCAGCATCATGTCAGCGCCCGAAAACAGGGTTCCGTGCCCGACAATTTCACGCACCGCACCCAGCGCAACCAGTGTGATGCAAAAACCGAGACCAGTGGCGAAACCGTCCAACAGCGACGCAAGTGGTCGATTTCGTGAGGCGAACGACTCGGCACGGCCAATGATCGCGCAATTTGTCACGATCAGCGGGATAAAGATACCGAGCACCTGGTAAAGGTCAAAAAAGAAAGCGTGCATCAGCAATTCGATCACCGTCACCACTGAGGCAATGATCAGCACAAACGCGGGAATTCTGATTTCCGGCTTTAACAGATCCCTCATCACGGACACCGACAGGTTTGAGATCATCAGAGTCAGCATCGTGGCAAGACCCAATGCCAGGCCGTTAACGACGGTACTGGTAACCGCCAGTAGCGGGCACAGGCCCAGCAAAATCACCAGCCCCGTGTTCTGTGTCCAGACACCGTTTGTCAGGATTTGTTTGTAGTCACTTTCAGTCATTTTCCAGCGCTCTGTCCGTGGCCTCTGCAAACAGGGTTTGCTGATGGCTTTCAAAGTATTGCAGCGTTTGGTGTACGGCCTTTACGACGGCCCTTGGTGAAATCGTTGCGCCGGTGAACTGATCAAAGTCGCCACCGTTCTTTTTCACCGCCCAGCCGTCAGTTCCCGGTCTGTCCAGTCGCTTACCGGTAAAATCCAGAACCCAGTCACTTTTTCTGAGCTCTATCGGGTCGCCGAGCCCTGGTGTTTCCCGGTGTGATGTGACACGAACACCCAATAATGTGCCATCTGTGTCAATTCCAACCAGCAAATGAATGTTACCGTTGTAACCATCTGCCGCGATGACTCTCATGATCAACGCGACATCGTGACCATCCATGCGGGCCCGGTAAACTGTTACAGGCTGTCTCGAAAATGCCGCATCGTTGATTTCGAGTACATCTTTGTGAAGATCATTGTTATATGCGGACGCAACAACAATTTCGTTGAGTTGACGCAGTACCCGCCGCTCCTCCTGTTCAATGATTCGATCATGCGTCAGCTTATTGACGGTGGCCAACAAAAGTGTTCCGAGCAATGCAATAAGCCCCAGTAACAGCCCGCTTTTTAGTATTGCCCGCAACGAGGTGTTCATTCGCCGTACATCCTTGGCCGGGTGTAACGGTCAATTAACGGTGCTGCCATGTTCATCAGCAGCACTGCAAACGCGACACCATCGGGATAACCACCCCAGCGACGGATCACCAGTGTGATGATGCCGACGCCAGCACCAAATATCAGCCTGCCCTTGTTGCTGACGCAACCACTGACAGGATCCGTAGCGATAAAAAAGGCGGCCAGTATCAACGCACCTGAGAATACATGCTGTATTGGAAATGGACTGGCGTCCGGGTCTGCCAGCCAAAAAGGCAGGCTCAGCAACACCACGCTGCCGATAACGGCGAGCGGAACCTGCCAGCTGATCACGCGACGAAACAGCAGAAACAAGCCGCCGAGCGCGAACCAGTTCGCAATCCACTCCCAGCCCAGACCACCGAAATCCCCGAAAAGCGGAGATACCCGAATTTCGGAGACCATGCGCCCGGATTCGATGCCAGTTTTCAAAGTATCCAGGGGTGTGCTTTGGGTAATTGCATCCCAGCCACCTGCAACGGGTACGTGTTGTGTGAATATGACCATCAGGCTGTCGGTCAGACCCAGTGGGTATTCAGCCAGGGTTTGTGGCGGCAACCAGGCGGTCATGGCCTGTGGGAAACTGATCAGAACAACCACGTAACCGACCATCGCCGGGTTGAATACATTTTGACCAAGGCCGCCATACAGGTGTTTGGCAACAACAATGGCAAACAACATTGCAATGCAACTGATCCACCACGGCGCCAGCGGAGGGATGCACAAGGCAAACAAAACGGCGGTCACAACTGCGCTGTAATCGTTGATGAAAGGCTTTTGCGGTTGGCCGCGCAAACGCAGCATCAGCGACTCAAAAAACATTGCGAATGCGATTGCCAACATTATTTGTATAAAGACACCGGGGCCGAAAAACCAGCCATAGGCCAACACACCCGGGATCAATGCATATAAGACCTGCAGCATTACATTGGCCACAGTTGTCTGGGGCGGCATATGCGGCGCAGCGCTTATTTCGAAGTTACGTGCCATTGGAATCACGCGTAATGGAACGTGCCTTTGCGCGTTCGATAGAGGCTTGAATGGGGTCGGAGTTTTTGGCCCTGTCTTTCAGCAATTGTTTCCTGCTGGCCATTTTCTCGGCCCGTTCTTGCTTGTCACGCAGCAGGCGGGCATCGCGGGCTTCAAATCGGTCCCGTGCCTGCGAAGTTGCCTCGTTATCCAATGCCCTCTGTCGGAGTTCGCTCTTTCCAAAACGGAACCAGTCGACCAGCGGTATATGGCTGGGACAGACAATGTCGCAGCAGCCACATTCTATACAGGCAGAAAGCCCGTACTGCGCTGCATCGTCCCACATGCCGTTTTTGATTTGCACATGCAATTGCTGCGGTAGCAGTGTTGCCGGGCAACCCTGGCACACTCGCCGCACCGGATGCACGGCATCTCCCGCTGTGGCGACGCGATGTCTTCCCGCGTCATCGCCAGTATGCAGTTGCAGGCTTTGACCACCGGTGTGGCGTCTGTGGCAACCGGATAACCCATCATCGGGCCACCCACAACCAGGCGCGCAACATCGCTGCTGTAACCGCCACAGGCTTCAACCAGGTGAGAAAACGGCGTACCAATAAGGGCCAGCAAATTGCGTGGTTTTTCTATACCGTTTCCGGTCACCGTGACGTACCGTTCGATCAATGGTTTCCCCAGCACCACCGCATCAGCGACCGCCGCTGCAGTCGCGACATTTTGGCATACCAGGCCCAGGTCAGACGGCCGGCCACCTGCTGGTACTTCAAGCCCCGTGAGCATCTGGATCAGTTGTCGTTCACCGCCTTCGGGGTAGATGGTGGTTATCCTGACCACCGAAACATTTTTACTATCGGAACAGCTTTCGGCACGGGTGAGCGCCTGCTGAACAGCGCCCATCTGGTCTTCAATCGCGATGACAGCCCGTTCGGCACCCAGTGCCCTGCGCAAGATACGTGCACCGAGGATGATCTGTTCCGGTTGCTCGCGCATCAACATTTCATCGCAACTGATGTACGGTTCACATTCTGCGCCGTTCAGAATGAGAGTGTGAATTTTCCGTGAGCGACCGTCGTGGGTTTTGGTGTGTGTCGGGAATACCGCGCCGCCCAGTCCGGCAAGACCGCAATCCTGCATCTGGTCTGCCAGTTGTTGCGGGCTGGCTGATTGCCAGTCGGTGACGGGTTTGAGTTCTGTCCAGCGCTCTGCGCCATCCGGTCGGATAATCACACAGAGGCCAGGCAGGCCTGACGGGTGTGTCATTGGTCTGTCTTCAATGGCTTCAACGGTGCCCGATACAGGTGCATGGATCGCGGCGCAAGGCTGGCAATGGCCGATCTTTTCACCTTTGAGAACCTGGTCACCGACTTTAACCCGAAGTTCGGCGGCATCGCCTGCGTGCTGCAATAACGGCACAATCAGCAGTTCGGGTAAAGCGGGTCGTTCGACGGGGTCCTGACAGGAAATTTTCTTGTTATGCCTTAAGCGCAAGCCGCCATGAAAATGGTGGGTCTGCTCTCCAGCCGGGCGGACAGAGATATGATGACCGGCACCCTTCACAGCGCGTTTACCCTGTTTGAGTCGGGCAGTGGGCGCCGCATGCGCCAGAGATCGTTGTCTTGCTCCATCTCAACTATGTCGATGCAGTCCACCGGGCACGGCGGCAGACACAGATCGCAGCCTGTACATTCGGATTCGATCACCGTGTGCATCAATTTGGCCGCACCGACGATTGCGTCCACCGGACACGCTTGTATGCACAAAGTGCAGCCGATACAGCGATCCTCATCAATCACAACGACTGTTTTTGGTTTTTCCTCCCCATTTTCCGGGTTCAGGGGTATCGGTTCGCGCCCCAGCAAATCTGCCAATGCACGTATGCTATCCTCGCCGCCGGGCGGGCATTGGTTTATGTCGGCCTCCCCATTTGCAATTGCTTCCGCATACGGGCGGCAACCCGGGTAGTTGCATTGCCCGCATTGCGTTTGCGGTAAAAGTGCATCGATACGGTCCACCACCTCGTCCGATTTGACCTTCATTCTTATGGCCGCCCAGCCAAGACTGAGGCCAAAAACCAGTCCCAAAACGGATAATGCTATGACAGACAGCAACATGTCAGAGGTTTGCCAGGCCGTTGAAGCCCATAAATGCCAATGACATCAAGCCGGCGGTAATCAAGCCAATCGGAGCGCCCTTGAATGGCAGTGGAACATCGGCAATCGCAATTCGTTCACGCATCGCAGCGAACAGGACCAGAACCAGTCCGAATCCTGCGGCAGCACCGAAGCCATACAAGGCCGACTGCAACAGGTTGTGTTGCTCTTGTACGTTCAGCAATGCCACACCCAAAACCGCACAATTGCTGGTGATCAGCGGCAGAAAAATTCCCAGCACGCGGTACAGGATCGGGCTGCTTTTTTTCATCACCATTTCGGTTAACTGGACGGTAACAGCGATGACCAGAATAAAGCTCAGTGTCGAGAGGTATTCGAGCGACAGTGGTATTAGCAGGTACTGATGCAGCAGGTAACTTGAAACTGAAGACAGGGTCAGGACGAAGGCGGTCGCAACCGCCATGCCTATCGCACCTTCGAGCTTGTTGGAAACACCCATGAACGGGCACAGCCCAAGAAAACGCACCAGCACAAAATTATTTGCCAGCACCGTGCTGACCAGAATCAGCAAATACTCACCCATGCGCATTCACCATCATTCTATGCTTTACCTGTGCGTATTACCTGGCGTGCTGCGATCAGGTGACCCGCATACCCGGCGTTGCTCCCTCATCCGGGCTCAGCACAAACAGGTCACTTCCCCCGGGGCCCGCGGCCAGTACCATCCCTTCAGATACGCCAAACCGCATTTTGCGTGGTTTGAGATTGGCCACCATCACCGTGTGCCGGCCGATCAGGTCTGCTGGTTCGTACGCAGATTTTATACCGGCAAACACATTTCGTGTTTCGCCGCCGATTTCCAGTGTCAGTCGCAGCAATTTATCTGCCTCGGGCACCAATTCGGCGTTGATGATTTTTGCGATGCGCAAGTCAACTTTAAGAAAATCATCAATGGTGATTTCGTCTGCCAGGTCCAGCGACGCGGCGGGTTTTTCTGTGCTCACCAGGTTCTCCTTTGAGGCTTCGATCATCGCTTCGATTTTGATCGGGTCAACGCGTGTCATCAACGGCTTGAACGCATTGATGGTCCTGCCAAGCAGGGGCTGGTCGAGATCAGACCACTGATTGACGTCCACGCCGAGAAATTCTGCGGCTTTCGCGGCAGTAAACGGCACCACCGGCGCAAGAAAGGTGATCAAAACCCGGAACAGGTTGATGCCCTGGGTGCAAACTGCCTGAACCATGGCTTGTTGGTCTTCCTGTTTGTTCATTTGCCATGGCTTGTGCCCGTCGATATAACGGTTGCCCTGATCAGCCAGTGCCATGATGCGGCGGATCGCTGACTGGTAATTGCGTTGTTCGAAATCACCAGCAATGGCATCACGTTGATCAATAAACTGCTGGTAAAGCTCCGGGTCTTCCAGTTCGGCCGCGAGTTCACCGATGAATCCTTTGCTGATAAATCCGGCGCAGCGGCTTGCGATGTTGACGACTTTTCCGACCATATCGGAATTAACCCGCGATACAAAATCTTCCAGGTTCAGGTCTATGTCGGCCAGGCCTGGCCCGAGTCGTGCGCAAAAATAATAGCGCAGGTAATCGGGGTTCAGGTGATCGAGATAGGTGCGTGCCATGATGAAGGTGCCACGCGACTTTGACATTTTTGCACCATCAACCGTTAAAAAACCGTGCACGCAGGTCGCAGTCGGTGTCCTGTAACCGGCCCCCATCAGCATCGCGGGCCAGAAAAGCGTATGGAAATACACGATATCCTTACCGATAAAGTTATACATCTCGGTATCGGTGTCCGGTTTCCACCAGTCGTCAAAATCGAGGCCTTTACGCTCGCACAATTCTTTGAAAGAGGACATATAACCGATCGGTGCATCGACCCAGACATAAAAATATTTGTCGTCGGTACCCGGGATTTTGAAACCGAAGTAAGGTTCGTCGCGGGAAATGTCCCAGTCACGCAGGCCATCTTCGAACCACTCCTTCATTTTGTTGACCACTTCCGGCTGCTGTTTGCCGGAGGTCATCCAGCTTTGCAGACGGTCTTCGAAGTCGGATAAACGTACAAAATAATGTTCGGAGTCCCGCGTCACGGGCGGTGTGCCACTGACCGCTGAGCGCGGATCGATCAGGTCGGTTGGGCTATAGGTGCTGCCACAGGACTCGCAGCTATCACCATACTGGTCCACGGTCTTGCACTTGGGGCAGGTTCCCTTGATGAAGCGATCCGGCAGAAACATTTGCTTTTCTTCATCAAAGAATTGAGAAATGGTGCGTCGCACGATGTGCCCGCCCTCGTTGAGGCGGTTGTATATGGTCTCCACGCACTCGCGATTGGTTTCATCATGGGTATTGGAGTAGTTGTCATAACTGAGGCCGAAATCTTCAAAATCCCGCTGGTGTTCGGCGTTCATGATGGCGATCAATTCTTCCGGTGTAATGCCATCAGCCTGTGCGCGCAGCATAATGGGCGTGCCATGTGCATCGTCGGCCCACGCGAAATAGCATTCGTGGCCCTGTGAACGCTGAAAGCGCGCCCAGATATCCGTCTGGATGTATTCCAGCATGTGCCCCAGGTGGATCGGGCCGTTGGCGTAGGGCAACCCACTGGTTACCAGGATTCTTCTTTTATGACTGCTCATGGTTTCGCTTACAAAGGCCTGTTTCAGTATCAATCGCTCAATCGCCAATTATGGCATGACGCCCAGCTTAGCAGTAGCAATACGGTTAGCGAATCGGGGCAGGCTGTTACAAATCTTTTTGTCAAACAACCAAGCTTATACGGCTGAACTTGGCTACAATATTGCGCCTGCCCGTATTGGGTTCCAAATATGGTGTGTAGCATCCAATGAACGAAGATTCTGTAAAGGCCATACTGGCAAATGTTCATGATGAAAACACCGGTTGCGACCTGGTGGCGAGTGGCGAGGTCCGTGGTGTGGGTATTCATGACGACCGCGTCAGTGTTGATCTGCGACTGGGTTATCCACTGGCGGATCAGGGCCAGGCACTTGCGGCGTTGATCAAGTCAAAGCTGGAGGGTGATCCGGGAATTTCCAGTGCCAGTGTCAATATTGGCTGCAAAGTTATGCCCCATAAAGTGCAGGAGCAATTGAAGCCGCTTGAAACGATCAAAAATATTATCGCCGTCGGCTCCGGAAAAGGGGGTGTCGGCAAATCAACGACAGCGGTAAACCTGGCCCTGGCCTTGCAACGCGAAGGCGCCAGAGTCGGAATATTGGACGCGGATATCTATGGACCCAGCATCCCCAAGATGCTCGGTGTATCCGGGCAACCTGATACCGATGGCAAGAAGATTATTCCAAAGACCGCCTACGGTTTGCAGGTGATGTCGATCGGCTTTCTGGTTGACGAGGAAACGCCGATGATCTGGCGTGGCCCGATGGTGACATCAGCCCTGCAGCAATTGCTGGGCGAAACGCTTTGGGGTCCACTGGATTACCTGATCATTGATCTGCCACCGGGTACCGGCGATATCCAGTTGACGCTGGCGCAAAAGATTCCGGTTGCCGGCGCCGTGATTGTCACCACACCGCAGGACATTGCGCTGCTGGATGCACGCAAGGCTTTGCATATGTTTCGCAAGGTGGATGTGCCGGTGCTGGGTGTGGTTGAGAATATGAGTACGCATGTATGTACCGAGTGCGGTCACGAAGAGGCGATATTCGGCGATGGCGGCGGGCAGCAAATGGCGGAAGATTTTGATATCCCGTTGCTGGGCCAGTTGCCGTTGGCGATGGAAATACGCGCCGCGCTGGATGACGGCAAACCGACCATGGTGCAGGCACCGGAGTCAGCACTCGGGCAGCGTTATCAAAGCCTCGCATTAAGAACCGCAGGTGCGTTGTCATTGAAGCCGCGCAGCATGACAATGCAGATGCCAGAAATCGTAATTCAGAATAAATCGTAATTCAGAATCAGGAGTAGCGCTGGATGAGTATCAAGTCAGACCGCTGGATACGCCATATGGCTCAGAACCATGGAATGATTGAGCCGTTTGAGCCCGGCCAGGTGCGCACAACAGCGAATGGGGAGCGGGGCATTTCGTACGGGACATCCAGCTATGGTTACGATGTTCGCTGCGCCAGTCATTTCAAGATCTTTACCAATATCAATTCAGCCGTGGTGGACCCCAAGAACTTTGATGAAAGCAGTTTTGTCGATGTTGAAGGTGACGTCTGCATCATCCCTCCCAATTCATTTGCGCTTGCCGTCACGGTGGAATACCTGCGCATCCCGAGAAATGTACTGACCATATGCCTGGGTAAATCCACCTATGCCCGCTGTGGCATCATCGTCAATGTCACGCCGCTGGAACCCGAATGGGAAGGTCATGTGACGCTGGAGTTTTCCAATACCACACCACTGCCTGCACGTATCTATGCCAACGAAGGCGTGGCCCAGTTTTTGTTTTTCGAATCAGACGAAGAATGCGAGATGTCTTACGCCGACCGGCAGGGAAAATACCAGGGCCAGCGCGGGGTAACCTTACCGAAAGCATAGGCCTTGTCGTGTCAGTGCTATCGCTGCCAGCCAACCATTTGTTCTTCATGGTGTAATATCATTAAAGAATAAATGGGGAATCCATGCGATACCGTCCGAAGACAAAACTCTTGTGTTCATTTTTACTGTTATTGCTGCCGCTTGCGGCGGTCGCAGAGGCCTATGCCGACCTGGTGTTCAGAAATGGCGCGGTCTATACCGTGGATGCCGAGCGTAGCTGGGCGCAAGCCGTTGCGGTCACAGACGGGCGTATGACCTTTATGCCTTTACCCCGCTTGGCTGGTGTTATCAACGCTTGGCATTTGCTATTGGGTGCGAATACGCCATAAAAGCGGGTCAGTGACAGGCGTTTTGTAGATAGCGGCGGCCTTGTGACGTAACGGCAAAGTCGTTCCAGTTTGGAATGCTCGTGGTATTTGGTAGCAACGCCAGCATGCAATGAAAACCCAGCGACTTCACCCACCATGCTTGCAAATGGGTTATCTGATTCACAGTCAGGCAGCGTTTGTAATGTTAATACTTTGCGTCCTTGCTGTGACACTACACTAGGCACTCAATCCCTTTATACTCAAAAAGAATATTGAGAAGAAACTACGAGTGATTTTCAAGAAGGTCAAAGTTACCTCTAATGTGAGGCAACGTATCTGATTCTTAACGAGCTAGGGTTACCTTTTCCCATGAGTCAACGTGCCCTGTACCAGAATGACATCGATTATCTTTTACCTGCAAGTATTTAAACACACGGAGAGACTCAGGTTACATGCGAAGCAGAAATAAACGCGTCGATATCCACAGACAAGGTAAAAACCATGATCAAGCGAATCCATCACATTAACTTTATTGTTAAAGATCTCGACAGGGCACTGGAGAAATACAAATTGCTGTTTGGAGAACCGGTCGGGGAACCGGAACTACTTCCTCAACGGGGTGTTAAATTGGCCCGCTTTAAGGTTGGGCAAACCTGGTTGATTCTCGTGCAGCCAGTAGACGACGTTGGTATCCCTGCCCAATATCTCAAATCACATGGTGAAGGATTTTTTCTGATTTCCTGCCAGGTCGACGATGTCATTCAGGCCTCCAATGAAGTTTCTCAAGGCGGTATTAATGTGCTGGACCAGCGTCCACGCCAGGGCCTGGATGATTGGCAGGTCATGGACCTGGATGCAGAAAGCCTGTTCGGCGCCAATTTTCAACTTGTAGAATCCGCTGATTAAAGCAAGTTACATCGCGCCTGGTCTGTGGTCAGCGCAGTTTTTCAGTTTCAAACCGTGCAATTTCTTCTCTGTGGTTCAGTAGATAATCAAACGGGCTGGTGTCATTCATCAAACAAGTTGCTGTAAATCTGCCCAATGGGAAGCTTTTCCGGCCCATCCCCGGTATTTCAATTTCCTGCGAGCCGATGTCAACGCGAAGCTGTAGCCGTTCGTGTTGAAGCAAATAATCGTGGGTTTCCTTGTCAACCAGGATCAACAACAAGCCGTTATTCAGCGCGTTGTTATAAAAGATATCGCCGAACCGGGTACTGATAATCGCTTTAAAGCCAGCATCCAGCAAGCTCCACACTGCGTGCTCGCGAGAAGAGCCGCAACCGAAATTGTCCCCGGCAAGTAATATTTTCTGCAGTTTCGTGTCCAGGTTTTTAAAAAACAGAAATTGGGCACATTCAGGATTTTCACGCCAATCCTGAAAACAGTATTTACCGAGCCCATTGCGGGTGGTCGTGGTGAGGTGGCGTGCCGGGTAAATCTGATCGGTGTCAATATTGTCGAACGGCAGCTTGAATGTAACGCTTTCAAATTGATGCTGAGTGCCAGAGGACATGGTCATTGTGTCCTGTGATTTTTCAGGTATTCGCTCGGGTCGGTCACCACGCCGGTGACTGCGCATACTGCTGCAGTTAGTGGGCTTGCCAGTAATGTTCTGGCACCCGGACCCTGGCGGCCTTCAAAATTCCGGTTACTGGTACTGACCACTAACTCACCGGGCCTGGCGAGGTCACCATTCATTGCAACACACATTGAACATCCCGGGTTTCGCCATTGCGCACCTGCTCTTTTAAATATGTCGTCGATTCCTTCTTGCTCAGCCTGCCGTTTCACAGCCTCAGAGCCCGGCACAATGACTACCCTTGTATTTGCTGCAACTTTCCTGTTTTTCATTACTCCGGCAGCCATTCTCAGGTCAGTTATTCTTGCATTGGTACAGCTTCCAATAAAAACCACATCGATCGATTTTCCGAGCAGCGGGTTGCCTGCGGTTAACCCCATATACTTCAAGGCGTTTTGGCTGCAGTCAGTGGCATTGTCCAGCGGGATATTGTCACCAACAGGAATCACCATCCCGGGATTTGTCCCCCATGAAATAGTTGGGGTGATCAGGCTGGCATCGAAACTGAAACTGGCATCAAATTTGGCATTCCGGTCGGAGTACAGTTGTTTCCAGACGCCAAGCTGCTGATCCCATGAATCACCGTGTGGCGCACCAGGTCGCCCTTTCAGATAACTGTAAGTTGTTTCATCAGGTGCAATCATGCCGGCTTTTGCACCGGATTCGATAGACATATTGCACAGGGTCATTCGTGCTTCCATATCCATCGCCCGAATGGCAGAACCACAATATTCAATAACACAACCGGTGGCACCGTGCACACCAATTTCTCCAATAATGTATAAACTGATATCTTTGGCAGTGGTATAGAGGTTGAGTGTGCCATTTACCTCAATGCGTATGCATTTAGGTTTGCGCTGTAACAGGCACTGAGTAGCCAGTACGTGACCAACTTCGGTGGTACCAATACCAAATGCCAGTGCACCAAATGCCCCGTGCGTGCTGGTATGGCTATCACCACAAACCACTGTCATGCCAGGTTGTGTGTAGCCCAATTCAGGTCCGATTACATGTACGATGCCCCGTTCCGGACTGTCCCAGTCATACAGGGTTATCCCGTATTTTTTACAATTGTCCCTCAGGGTATCTACCTGCTGCTCGGCTTCATTGGTCACATAGGGTAGATGCCCCCTGGAATCGGGTGGCAACGTGGGCACCGCATGATCCAGTGTTGCCAGGCATCGGTCCGGTCTGTACACCTCCAGGTCATTTTGCTCGAGGAAACTGAAAGCCTGGGGCGAACTGACCTCATGAATCAGGTGCAGGTCAACATATATAATGGCGGGCGCCTGGTCTGATTCCGCCACCACCGTATTTCTATCCCAGATTTTATCGAACAGGGTTTGGGGCATGGCTTGCATATTTTCCCGGGGATGCCTGTTCGGTTGCGATTTATCCTTATGCATCATCTTCCAGTTCAAGGTCAATCCGGTATTCAAACCGCCGCGGGTGATACAACACGCGCAGATAATCAACCGGAAATCCCTGTGAGTGATGGTCTCTGAAAGCCAACCGTGTCAAGCTGAGCAGTGCTGTTCCGCGCTCAACACCCAAAGCACGTGCTGCTTCTGCACTGGCTGCACAGGCCGTTAGTGACTGCTTGATAAAGGATACTTTCAAGCCCTTGCTTCTGAAGTAGGGCATACGCGGTGTGTGCTCGAACACGCCTGGGTCTTCAGGCAGATCGACGACCCGTGTCCAGCTGTTGTAATAGCCAAAGCGGATGTTGTCGTGTTGTCGTACACGCCGTAAATGCAAAATTTGTTGATCATCTGCGACCCCCAATAGTTGGCGAATTCGTCGAGGGGGGGTCATCATTTTGCATTGCAAGATAAGTGCCGTGGAGTTTTGTCCGATTGATTCAACTTCCTGCAGCAAGCCCACCATGGGTGAGTGCATGGGTGATGAATTCGATTTGTGGATGACATGCGTACCACGTCCGCGATTCCTTTCTACCAGTCCTTCCCTTGCAAGCTCATCCATCGCACGTTTACTGGTAATTCTCGACACGTTGAATTCTTCGGATAGCTGGCCTTCAGTCGGTAGCAGAGAGCCATGTTCAAACCTGCCATCAAGAATGCCATTCTTGAGAATTTTATACAGTTGGAAATACAAGGGGGTTGGCCGGTCTTTTGACAAAGACTGGGATTGCCTCTGGCTGAAAATTGAGCGTGATTCAATCATTGCCGATAAAGAACCTTTCAAGAATTGGATTAAACATTGCATTTAAATGTTACATTAATATAACATTAAATCCTATACATCAGTTGTGATGGTCCCGGACAATGGTCAAAATTAGAATAATGGACTAATTGCGAAATGAATAAG
>Ga0114950_10001704_pt1 | contig 16681 bp, 18 predicted proteins | sample N075metaG_FD_83503 | JGI IMG/M metagenome (GOLD analysis project Ga0114950, IMG submission 83503) | Deep subsurface microbial communities from Kermadec Trench to uncover new lineages of life (NeLLi) - N075 metaG | ecosystem: Environmental > Aquatic > Marine > Ocean trench > Sediment | place... | reverse complement strand
CAGGTGTAGACCGCTTCGCTCATGGCCGCCGGCGCTGCGCACAGCAAGACCAGCATTGTGAGTGCCGACGCGAACCGCGATCTGCGATGAGACATTGCAACTCCGGGATCAGACATGGGCGACTCATTATCAGCGCCAGCCGGGGCCGGAGGCAAGGGCGCAGTCGACGGGCCATAATGGAAGAACTAATGGGCCAATATTGGATATTTCCGGCGTCTTGGGAGTTGGAACGTGCATCACTATCTATCTGGGGACATCGACACAGGCCTGATCGGGTCACGCCGCGTGGCGGTATTGGGTTATGGCGCTCAGGGCAGGGCGCAGGCTTTGAACCTGAACGACGAGGGGGTCGATACGGTGATCGGGCTCCGAAAGGGTTCGGATTCCGTGGCGCGTGTCGCGGCTGACGGTCTGCAAGCGGCGGAGATCCCGGACGCGGTTTCCAGCGCAGACCTCGTGATGTTCATGTTGCCCGATGACGTACAGCCGGGCGTGTGGGTGGAACTGGTGGAACCATATCTGAGAGAAGGCGCCGCCGTGGGATTCGCTCACGGTTTCAACATTCATTACAAGCGTATCGAACCCAGGGAGGATCTGGACGTGATCCTCGTGGCGCCGAAAGGCGCTGCCCGGGAGGTGCGTGGTGCGTATCAATCCGGTTCGGGGGTCGTTTTCCTGATCGCCGTCGCGCAGGACGCCACGGGCCAGGCACAACAATTGGCATTGTCATACGCCGGCGCGCAAGGGGCGGGCCATGTCGGGATCTTGCCCACGACTTTCAAGGAAGAAACGGAAACCGATCTTTTCGGGGAACAGGCCGTGTTGTGCGGGGGCCTCGGCGAACTGGTGCTGGCTGGTTTTGAGACCCTGACCGACGCAGGTTATCCACCGGAGCTGGCCTATTTCGAATGTCTGCATGAACTCAGATTCATCATCGATCTGCTCCAGGAGGGCGGCTTCTCCCGCATGCATGAGGTCATATCCACCACCGCGGCTTTTGGCGCGGTTACTCGCGGTCCGAGGCTTATCGACAAAAGCGCACGTGTCCGAATGGTGCGAATCCTCGAGGATATCCGCAGCGGGCGATTCGCCGAGGAGTTCCTCGCCGACAGCGAGGACGGCTCCCCCACCCTGGATGCGGCGCGGAAACGGCTCGCGGATCATCCGGTCGAGAAGACCGGCGCGGCGCTGCGCCGGATGATGAGAGGAGATCGCGCGCCGGACGGACCGGACGAATCCGGCTAGACGCCCGGGCAGGCGCGTATTAGGGTAGCCGCGACGAAAGCCACCACGGAGCCGCCATTTGGCCAAGGGTAAAAAACGCGGACGGGGCATTTATCTGCTGCCCAATCTGCTCACGACAGCGGCGCTGTTTGCCGGTTTTTATGCCATTGTTGCGGCCATCGTGGGCCGCTACGTTCCGGCGGCCATGGCGATATTCGTGGCCGGGATCCTCGACGGCCTGGATGGGCGCATTGCGCGTCTGACCAATACCCAAAGCGAGTTCGGAGTGCAGTACGACAGCATGTCCGACATGGTGTCATTCGGGGTCGCGCCAGCGGTGATCGTTTACGCCTGGTCCCTGTCCAGTATGGGAGAACTGGGCAATGTTTGGGGCAAGGTCGGGTGGCTTGCGGCGTTTTTGTACGCGGCTTGCGCCGCGCTGCGGCTCGCGCGTTTCAACGCCCAGTCCGGCGTAGCCGACAAGGAGTATTTCCAGGGGCTCGCGAGTCCGGCTGCGGCCGGGTTGTTGGCCAGCATGGTCTGGGTTGCGGAGGATTTCGGCTTGTCCGGGGAGGCGTTGCGAACGCCGACACTATTGGTCACGCTGCTCGCAGCAGGTCTCATGGTAAGCAAAGTGCGTTATTTCAGTTTCAAGAGCATCGCGGTCAAGGACAAGGTGCCTTTTGTGGCAATGCTGTTGCTGGTGCTCATATTCGTGTTGTTGGCCATCGACACACCCAAAGTCTTGTTCGGAGTGGCCGTGGTTTATCTGTTCTCCGGACCCGTGATGACGTTGTTCGGGATCTATCGTCAACGCGGCAGGCGCCGATCTGCTCGAGAAAAATCGTGAACGTCAGCGAACAGGGTGAATGTATTTTGCATCTCGAATTCGAGGCGCGCGTCGATAACCTCAAGGCGATTCGCCCGCAGGTGGATGAAACCGCGGTGGCTGAAGGTTTCGATGAAAAGACAGCGGATCAGCTGGTGCTGGCCATTGACGAAGCCTGTGCCAACGTTATTCGTCACGCCTACGAATACAAACCGGGGTCGGTCATTCTCAATATTTACAGGGAAGACGGTGACCTGGTTTTCGTGCTGGAGGATTTCGCCGAAAGTATTGATTGTTCGAGCATCAAACCGCGAAAGCTGGATGAAGTACGCCCGGGTGGTCTCGGCCTCAACCTGATCGATCAGATCATGGACAGCTGGGAATTCGTCAACTCCGCCGATGGGAAAGGCAATGTGCTGATCATGAAAAAACAACTACCAAAGAAAGCGAAAACTGCTCATGTCCAAATGTGAAGTACAGGATCAGGCCGGCTTTGCGCTGGTTGTGGTCGAAGGGGAGGTCGATATGTCGTGGTCGAACGATCTGCGTCAGGCCATCCTGGGGCCGCTGAACGCCGGGCGTCCGTGCATGGTCGATCTGTCGGCCGTCGCATACATCGACAGCTCGGGGATCGCCGCTCTGGTCGAGGGATACCAGAAAGCAAAGGGGGCCGGGACCTTTTTCGGGCTGGTAGCGGTGAGCGACGCCGTGCGCAGCGTCCTTGAGTTGGCGAGACTGGACCAGGTTTTTCCCATGTACGAGAACCTGGAACAGGCCGAAGCCTCGTTGAGCTAGTACGTGGCGGCGCAGACGCTCTCCCGAATGGTCTCCCGCGTCAGCCGCGACATGCTGCGCGGCGTGTCCGATTTTGGCTATCTGATCGCGCTGTTGGGCGAATCCTTCTACTGGCCTGTGTTCGGGCCGCGGCGCAAACAACCGGTGCGTATCGAGGCCGTATTCACCCAGATGATGCAAATAGGCGTCGAGGCAATACCGATCCTCGCCGTCCTCACGATGGCGGTGGGCATCATGCTCGCCATCCAGCTCGTCAACACCCTCGAGTTGTTCGGGGTCGAGAGCCAGGTCGTACTGGCCGTGGCCAAGGCGATGACCCGGGAGTTCGGGGCATTGATGACGGCGATCCTGCTGGCGGGCCGTTCCGGCTCGGCGCTCGCCGCCCGCATCGGGTCCATGGTGGTGTCCCAGGAGATCGAAGCCCTGCGGGTCATGGGCATCGACCCGGTTCGTTATCTCGTGGTCCCGGCGGTGATCGCCTTCGCGATCATGACGCCGGCCCTGGTCGTGCTGGCGGACGCCATGGGCATCATCGGCGGCGGCCTGTTCAGTACCGGGCCGCTGAACATGACCATGGAAACCTATATCCGGACCAGCATCGAGGTGCTCACCGTGGGTGATGTCATGCAGGGTCTGAGCAAGGGCCTGGTATTCGGTATCCTGATCGCGCTGGTGGGCTGCAGTGCCGGTTTCAGCGTGCGCGGCGGCGCCGAGGGTGTGGGCCGGGCGACGACCCGGGCCGTCGTGCTCTCGCTCACATATGTGATCATCGTTGACATGATGTTTACCTGGTTCATGAACGTGTGATGCCGAAAAAAACGGCACAACCGGCAGAGCACGTCCTCGAAGTCGAGGATCTGGTGGTGGAGTACGGACGGCGTCGCATCCTGGACGGCATCAGCATGAACGTGCGTGCCGGCGAGATCATGGTGATCATGGGTGGCAGCGGCTCCGGCAAGAGCACTCTCCTGCGGCATCTGCTGGGCCTGGAGGTGCCGGCCGGTGGAACGGTCCGGATGCTGGGTCGTGATGTCAGCGAGATGACCAACACCGAGATGGATGATTTGCGGCAGCATGTTGGTGTGTCCTTTCAGAGCGGCGCCCTGTTTACCTCCATGAGTGTTGGCGAAAATGTTGCCTTGCCTCTGCGCGAACGCCAGAACCTGGACGACAATACGATCCGGATCATGACGAGGCTCAAGCTCGAACTGGTCAGCCTGGCGGGGTTCGAAAACCTCATGCCCTCGCAACTTTCCGGTGGCATGATCAAGCGTGCCGCCTTCGCCCGGGCCATCGTCATGGACCCAAAGCTCGTTTTTTTCGATGAGCCCTCCGCTGGATTGGACCCGGTGGTGTCGGCGGAACTCGACGAACTCATTATCAAACTGCGCGATGCTCTGGGAACGACCATCATAGTCGTCACCCATGAACTGGAGAGTGCATTCCGAATCGCGGATCGCATTACGGTCCTGGATCATGGGCGGGTGCTCGTTACCGACACCGTGGACGCCGTGCGCAACTGCCAGGACCAGCGGGTGCAGGATCTTCTCAATCGCACGCCACGCGAGATGGAGATCGATGCGGATGATTATCTGCGCCGCCTGACCGAGGAAGAACCCGAATATGTGGACTAGGGGAGCCAGATGAAACGCCAGCACATCAACTATCTCGTCGTCGGTGTCGTCACGATTGCATTGTTCGGGTTGCTCGGAGTCGTCCTGCTCAAGATCATAGGCCGGAGCGGTCCGATGGACAGCTATTACGTGCACTATCGCGCCGTGGCGGGGCTGCAAAATGGCACCGCCGTTTTTTACGAAGGATTTCCCGTCGGGCAGGTGGACCTGGTCACGCCGGAGCGGACGGAGGATTTCACGCGCTTCCGGGTGGATGTCAGCATCACCAGGGGATGGCAGATCCCCGACAACTCCCAAGCCACGATTTCCACGGGGCTGCTGGCGGGTGTGGCCATCGATATCAAGGAAGGCGACAGCCAACGAATGCTGACTCCGGGCAGCGAAATCCCCGCCGTGGACGGTGTCGGGTTCATGGCGGCCCTGAACGACATCGCCAACGACATGCGCAATCTGTCCGCCTCGCACATCGTGCCCATGGTCGAGAAACTGAGCGGCCGGCTTGACGCGATTTCGGAGGACCTGGACCGGGATGTGCCCGACATCGTGGGTGATCTCCGTCAACTCGTGGCGCGTCTGAATCACGGCGCCGCCATCCTGGAAAGCGTGCTGGACGAGGAGACCGCCGTCGGCGTCGAAACAACCCTTGCCAACCTGCGCGTGGTGTCCGAGCAGGCGTTGGAAATGAGCCGGCATCTGAACTTCGCCAGCGCCGATGTCCGCTCCATGGTGCAGGAGAACCGGCCCGGCGTGGACCAGTCGGTGGACAATCTTCGGTTGACGCTGGAAACCCTGGCCGATCGTCTCGACGGGGTCGGTTACCAGTTGGAATCGGCGAGCCGTAACCTGAACGAATTCACCAACGCCATCCGCAAGAATCCGGGTCTGCTGCTTTCCAGCCAGCCCGAGGACGAACCCGAGGAGTAGCCATGAACGCCCGGATATTTTCCATTGCCGCCGTTTTTCTAATTGCGTTGATCGCCGGGTGTGGCGGCGCCGGCCCCACGCCGGAGAACAATTATTACCGGCTTGATGGCCCGTCGGGTGTAACCGCGCTGGAAGAACCCGCAACGCAAAGACCGGTCGTCGTTAACACGCCGAGGGCAACTGGCGTGCGCAATGAACGCAACATGCTTTACAGCGAAGATCCGAATGCGATCAATCTCAAGCAATACCACCAGCATTACTGGGAAGAGGCTCCCGCGAACCTGGTCCAGGCCTGGATGATTGACTATTTGCGTGCGCGTAATGTCTCGCCGACCGTCGTGCGGCGGTCGAGCAGTCGCGAGCGAATCACAATCAGCAGCTGGATACGTCGTTTCGAACGTCTTTTGTCCGAAGGCGGGCGTAGCGTCGTCATCACAATGGAATTTCGGGTGGACGTGAGTGGCCGCAGCGAACCGTTGTTTCTCGCCGATTACGAAACGCGACACTCAGTGGGGCGTGGCGACATGCAGGGAACGGCTCTGGCATTCTCGGAGGTGATCGAGGAAACCATGCAACGTTTTAGTGCTGATCTGGAGGGAGCCCTGGAGGGTCTGGATTGAGCGAAGGCGGTTTAAGCCGATCCCAGAAGGCGTGTCTGAACGCCATGGACATCCCGGTGTGGGTCAGGCGCGATCTGCCCGTGCAATACCCGCCCGAACAGCCTGGTGTTGCCGGGCCTGACCCGGAAAGCTCGGCGGCGGGAGAGTCGCCGGTTGGCGACTGGGGCACTCTGGAACAGCAGGTTTCCGGTTGCACCCTGTGCGCGCTGCACGCGGGTCGCACCCGAACGGTGTTCGGTGTCGGCAACCGTGCCGCGGACTGGATGGTTATCGGCGAGGGCCCGGGCAGGGAAGAAGACCGCCAGGGAGAGCCGTTCGTTGGACGGGCGGGAAAGTTGCTGGATGCCATGCTGCTCGCCGCGGGCCAACCCCGGGAACAGGTTTATATCGCGAACATCGTGAAGTGCCGGCCACCGGACAACCGCGATCCAAAACCCGAAGAAGCGCAAGCCTGCAGCGGCTATCTGGCGCAACAGATCGAATGGGTGAACCCGAAGATTATTCTGGCCGTGGGGCGCGTGGCAGCCCAGAACCTGCTGCACACCGATGCGCCCGTGGGCCGCATGCGCGGGCGGGTGCACAGCATGCCCGGGACGGGAATCCCCGTCGTCGTTACCTATCATCCGGCCTACCTTTTGCGTTCACCTCAACAGAAACCCAAAGCCTGGCAGGATCTGGTCATGGCGCGGCGAGTGGCCCACGGTGCAGATGGAGGAACCGCGTGAGTGCCGTTCTGAAATCGCGACATCCGTCGGTTGTCATGCGGCCGTTGCGCAGCAACGACGTCCCGGCGGCCCTGGCTATCGAACAGGTTGCTTACGATTTTCCCTGGACCGAAGGAATTTTTCGTGACTGTGTCCGCGTCGGATATTCCTGCTGGCTGCTGGAAGAAGACGGTCTTGCTGTGGGTTACGGAATTCTCGCGCCCGGGGTCAACGAGGCGCACCTTCTCAATGTCTGTATCGACCCAAAGGCGCAGGGTCGGGGTCTGGGAACACGGCTGTTGACGCGCATGCTGGATCTTGCGCGCTGGCATCATGCCCGGTCCGTGTTTCTCGAGGTGCGCCCCTCCAATCGCGGCGCCATCACTTTGTACAAGCGTTTTGGTTTCCGCGTCATTGGGATTCGTCCTGACTACTATCGCTGCCTGGAAGGCCGCGAGGACGCAGTCGTCATGTCGCTAACGTTCGCCGAAAAGGTGAGGGCCGTCCCCCCGGCCCGGACCCCTGATTCTCGGCTGCCCTGAGGCGTATTGCCAAGGCGCGGTGATCAGAGAGCGCGGATGCGCTGCAGTTGCGTTTCCAGTTCCTTTTTCTTGCGCGTCCACCCGGCGGCTTTGGCGCGTTCTTTTTCCACGATGGCTTCCGGCGCGTTGCTCAGGAACTTCTGGTTAGCCAGTTTGCCCTCGCTGCGCTGCAGGTCCTTGTTGAGCCGGCCAATTGCCTTTTCGAGGCGGGCAGCCTCCGCTTCCCTGTCGATCAGGCCTGCCATGGGAATCATCAGGCGCAGGGTGCCCGCCAGGGCCACGGCCGACTCGGGTGCTTCTTCTTCGATCCACTTGAGGCTGTCCAGTCCGGCCAGCGCGGACAAGCAGCCGTCGAAGCGCTCGACCCGGTCGTGATCCGACGCATCGCCGGCCTGCAATAACAGGGGCAACTTGCGGCGGGGTTCGATATTCATTTCCGCGCGAATGCGGCGAACGCTCAGGATGACTTCCTGCAGCCAGAGCAGGTCGGCGTGAGCGTCCGCATCCAATTGTTCCAAGTCTGGGGTGGGGTAGGGCTGGAGCATGATCGTATCCCCGGTCACGCCCGCCACGGGAGCCACCCGTTGCCAGATCTCTTCGGTAATAAAGGGCATGATCGGGTGCAGCAGACGCAGCAACTGTTCCAGTACCTCGATCAGCGTCCGGCGCGTGCCACGCTGGATTGCCTCGGTTCCTTCGCGCAGGGAAATCTTTGACAGTTCCAGGTACCAGTCGCAGTACTGGTTCCAGGTGAATTCGTACAGCGCCTGGGCTGCCAGATCGAAGCGGTACGTTGTGAAGTTTTCCCGGACGGTCTTGATCGTCTGTTGCAGGTTGTTGCGGATCCAGCGAGCGGCTTCGTCCAGTTCCGCATCACCTTCCCGGGTATCCACGGCCTGCTCTTCGGTATTCATCAGCACGTAGCGCGCCGCGTTCCACAGCTTGTTGCAGAAATTCCGATAGCCTTCGATGCGGCCGGGGTCTAGCCGGATATCGCGCCCGGTGGTGGCCAGGGCGGCGAAGGTGAAGCGCAGAGCATCGGCGCCATGGGCCTTGATCCCCTCCGGAAACTCCTCGCGTGTGGCTTTTTCGATGGCAGGGGCCATCCGGGGTTGCATGAGACCCGCGGTGCGTTTTGCCACCAGGGACTCCAGATCGATGCCATCGATAAGGTCCAGTGGATCGAGGATGTTGCCCTTGGATTTGGACATTTTCTGCCCGTGGGCGTCGCGCACCAGTCCGTGAATATAGACCTCGTGGAAAGGCACCTCGCCCATGAACTTCAGCCCCGTCATGATCATGCGCGCGACCCAGAAAAAAATAATGTCGAAACCGGTGACCAGGACGTTGCCCGGGTACCAGGTTTTCAGTCGATCCGTCTTTTCCGGCCAGCCCAGGGTGGAAAAAGGCCAGAGCGCGGATGAAAACCAGGTGTCCAGTACGTCCGGGTCCTGTTCCAGTGTGACCGTGTCCGATACGCCGTGATGTTTGCGCGCGTCGGCTTCGTCGTAGCCGACGTATATCCCACCGTCGGCGTCATACCAGGCGGGAATACGATGACCCCACCAGAGTTGCCGGGAAATGCACCAGTCCTGAATGTTGCGCATCCACTCGAAGTAGGTATTGGCCCAGTTCTGCGGGACGAAACGGACGCGTCCGTCCTCTACGGCCTTGATCGCGGGGTCGGCCAGGGGCTGGATTTTCACGTACCACTGGTCGGTGAGAAAGGGCTCCAGAACCGCGCCGGAACGATCGCCGCGGGGCACGGTATGAGTATGATCGTCGATTTTCTCAAGGAGACCGAGTTTTTCGAGGTCGGTCACGACGCGCTTGCGCGCCTCGAAGCGGTCCAGGCCGTGGTAGGCGTCCGGCGCCGCGTCGCTGATCTTCGCGTCCGCCGTGAGAATGTTGATCATGGCCAGGCCATGGCGCTGGCCCATCTCGTAGTCGTTGAAGTCGTGGGCGGGTGTGATCTTCACGCAACCGGTGCCGAACTCCATATCCACGTAGTCGTCTGCGATGACGGGAATGCGCCTTCGTGTGAGCGGCAGTTCGACCTCCGCTCCCACCAGGTCCGTATAGCGTTCGTCATCCGGGTGCACGGCAACGGCGGTGTCACCGAGCATGGTTTCGGGGCGGGTGGTGGCGACGGTCACGTGACCCTTGCCATCCACCCGGGGATAGCGGATGTGCCACAGGTGTCCGGATTCTTCTTTCTGTTCTACCTCGAGATCCGAGAGGGCCGTGTGCAACACCGGGTCCCAGTTCACCAGACGTTTGCCGCGATAAATCAGTTGCTCTCGGTACAACTCGACGAATTCACGCACCACGGCGCGCGACATGCCTTCGTCCATGGTGAAGCGCGCGGTTTCCCAGTCCAGCGAACAGCCGAGACGCCGCAGTTGCTGGCCTATGACGTCGCCGGATTGCTCTTTCCATTCCCAGACCGCGCGCACGAATTTTTCCCGTCCCAGGTCGTGACGCGACTTGCCCTCGTTGGCCAGTTGGCGTTCCACGACCATCTGCGTGGCGATGCCGGCGTGGTCCGTCCCCCCCTGCCACAGGGTGTTGTCACCGCACATGCGGTGATAACGGATCAACGCGTCCATGATGGTGTCCTGGAAGGCGTGCCCCATGTGCAATCGGCCGGTCACGTTGGGAGGCGGCAGCATGATGCAATAGGCTTCGCCCACGCCGGACGGCCGGAAGTACCCGTTGGTTTCCCAGGTTTCGTACCAGCGTTGTTCGATGCCGGTGGGGTCGAAACTCTTGTCCATCTGAGCTGTCGCGTCCTTGTGCTCGTGCACGGGGGGCGTGCCGATTCTACCCGGCCAACCGGGTCGGGAGCGGCGGTGCCAAGGTCAGATTACTCGCTGTCGTCCAGTTCGCGAACCAGCTGATAGAGGCGGGCGCGGAGCATTTCATTGATATCGGACTGGTGGGTGTCGATGGCCTGGTGCACCGCTTGGTGGACCAGATCCATCAGGCGGTCCTGGAATTCCTGGGGCCAGAGTGCCTCGGGATCTTCGATTCTGGCCAGCAGACGTTCGAGCAGCGGGTTGCTCAGCCGTCCGGTCCTGGCCCACAGGAGTTGGCGCTCGCGGGCTTGTGTGCCTTGCATGAGTACGTCGTTCAGTTCGGGCAGGTCTTCGCGACGCTTTTCGTTCACGAGTTGATCTCGTGGCTCTTGAGTTCGAAGCCACGTTCCCGATACTGTCGGAAGCGCGTGCGCCCGGAAGTTCTGGATTCGTCATCCTGGGCGACGATTTCGGCCACGCGCGCATAGTGCTCGGCTTCGGCCGGCATGTCCTGGCCCAGATTGACCAGGACATCCGCCCGCGCCTCCGACGGACCTTGGCCAACAACCACCGGAGCCTCGTCTACTTCCGGTGTGCCTTGCATGGCGTGAGGTACGAAACTGCCTTGAGAGAAGGTCCAGAGCAGTTGATCGAAGCTCCGCACGTCCGGAAGAGTATCCAGGCGAACAAACACTCGATGTCCCTGCTTGTAGATTTTCTCGATCAGGCGGCAGGCGAAACGGCGGGTCGCAGTTTCGCCGGTGCTCTTGAGGATGTAGAAATCGATCTGTTCGTTGGAGCCGGGCATGTTCACGCCGCTGCTGCTGCGCGGTTGACCAGGAACTGCACCAATAACGGGACCGGCCGGCCGGTGGCGCCCTTGTCCTCGTTGCTGCGCCAGGCGGTGCCGGCGATATCCAGGTGGGCCCACTTGTAGTCTTTGCTAAACCGCGAGAGGAAACAACCCGCGGTAATCGAACCGGCTGCCTTGCCGCCCACGTTGGCCATGTCCGCGAACGGAGTTTTCAACTGTTCCTGATAGGCGTCGAACAGCGGGAGTTGCCAGGCCCGGTCAAACGCAAAAATACCCGCGTCGAGCAGTTCGTCAACAAGCAGTTGATCGTTGCCCATCACGCCGGAAGTGTGTTTGCCCAACGCGATGACACAGGCGCCGGTCAGCGTCGCGATATCCACCACCGCGCTCGGCTTGAATCTGCCGACATAGGTCAGCGCGTCGCAAAGGATCAGGCGTCCCTCGGCATCCGTGTTGAGTACCTCGATCGTGAGACCCGACATGGATTTGACGATATCCCCCGGGTGCGTAGCGGAGCCATCGGGCATGTTGTCGGTGGCTGGAATCACGCCGACCACGTTGATGGGCAACTCGAGTCGGGCGCAGGCTTCGAGCGTGCCGAACACACTCGCGGCTCCGCACATATCGAACTTCATCTCGTCCATGGCCGCGCCGGGCTTGAGCGAGATGCCGCCGGTATCAAAGGTCACGCCCTTGCCCACCAGCGCCACTGGCGCGGAGTCTCCGGCGTTGCTGTACTGAATGATGATCAGCTTCGGCTCGGTGGTGCTTCCTGCGGCCACTGACAGCAGTGAACCCATGCCGGCTTTTTTCATCTCTGCACGCCCCAACACACACGTCGTGATTTTCTTGTGGCGTTTGGCCATCTCTTCAGCCTGTTCGGCGAGATAGCTGGGGTCGCAGATGTTCGGTGGCAGATTACCCAGTTCGCGGGTCAGATCCGCCCCGGCACCGGTGGCGGCGCCTGTTTGCAACGACTGCTCGTCGTCGCCGTACACCGCCAGTTCGTCGATGTCGTGTTTCTTGTTGTTGGGCTCGGTGAGCGTGGCCGAATAGCGATAGGTGGCTTCCGCCGCCAGCATGGCCGTTTGATACACGCACCATGACCGGTCCCTTCCATCAACATCGAGTTCCGTGAGATAACTGGTTACGGTACTGGCCGGGCTTGCCGCGGCCAGTCTGAGTGCTGACAATGTGATTTTGCGAAACCGTTCATCGTTGAACTTGTCGGCCTTGCCGCAACCCATGACCAGCACGCGACCCGCAGACACACCGTCCAGCCCGTGCAGCCACAGGTAGTCGCCAGGCCCCGTCGCCAGGTCGCCGGCTTCAGCCAGCGAGGACAGGCGCCCGCCACTGGCTTTGTCCACGGCGGCCGCGGGACCGTGCAGGCCACTGCCTTGGCCATCGCCGTGGGAACCGTCCTCGAACACGCCAAGGATGACGCACTCGCTGTCGCGTGCCGCGGCGTCGTCGCTGGTGAGCGCAAACTGCATTCCGGATCTCCTTATTCTGGTCGGAACGGCCAAAAGCCGGCGGCACACGTCCGCTTGCTAGAATGCACCCCCGTTCCGCAAGTCATTCCGCGCGATTGCGCCGGAATGAGCGGGCTAAGTCTACTGGAATTCCGCGCGACCGGCACAGCACCACGCCATGTTCAACACCATTGACCGCTATTTGGTGCGCCAGATTCTGCTGGCCTGGGCCGCCATCACCGTGGTGCTGTTCCTGATCCTGTTGAGCGTGATGCTGGGGCGCATTCTCCAGCAAGTTGCCCAGGGTCTGCTTGCCCCGGGTTTGCTGGGGACGGTGGTGGCTCTCAAATCCATCGGCGCCCTCAACCTGATGATGCCCTTCTCCCTGTTCATGGCCTGCATGCTCGTTCTGGGCCGCATGTACCGGGACAGCGAGATCGTGGTGCTTTGGGCCTGTGGTGTGGGAGACGTCCAGTTCTACCGCGCTTTTTTGATCGTGGCCGTGCCGGCCTTCGCTTTGCTGTTGGTGATGTCCATGTGGACTGCCCCCTGGGCCGCGGTGAAATCTTTCGAAATACGCGAAGCCGCCGCCCGGGCGCCGCAACTCTCCATGATTCAGCCCGGTCGTTTCCGGCAGGGGTCCGGCAGCAGCCGTGTTTTTTACATCGGCAGCATCGCCGCTGATGGGCGCACCGCGCAGGACCTCTTTATCCACGACGAAACCGAGTTGGGCACTGAAGTCATTACGGCGCGCCGCGGCTGGCAACAGCTGAACCCGGAGACCGGGGAGCGCTTCATGATCCTGGAAGACGGTTTCCGCTATGAGGGCAGGGCGGGACTGGGCAACTTCCGCGTGCTCCAGTTCGAGCGCAGCCGTTTCAAGATCGCCGAACGTGGCGAGAGCGGGGTGCGGCGCAAACAGGAGTCCATACCCACTCGTGAGTTGCTGGCCTCGGATCTGCCCCAGGATCGGGCGGAGTTGCACTGGCGTTTGTCTTCGCCGATCACGATCCTGATTCTGATGTTCGTGGCTTTGCCGCTCGCGCGTACCCGCCCCCGTGAAGGCATGTATGGCCGGCTGCTGGTGGCGGTGCTGTTTTTCGTCATGTATTCGAATCTGCTGGCGGTGGGTTATGCGTGGATCGAGGACGGCAAGGCGCCGGCGGCAGCCGGTTTGTGGTGGGTTCACGGTGTGGCCTTGCTGATCGGGTGGTTGGCTGCCCGTTCCTGGCGCCGGAGACCACGCAGGGCCCGCGGGGAAGCGGAGGCGGCAAGGTGAGACTCCTCGACCGTTACATCGCCCGTTCCTGCGTCGGCGGCATTGTCGTCGCCATGGCCGCGCTGGCGGCCCTGGACGTGTTTTTTGCCTTCGTGCAAGAGATCCCGGATATCGGGCGTGGCTCCTATGGGGTGCCACAGGCCCTGGGATTCGTTCTGTTCACCATTCCGCGGCGGATCTATGAGTTGTTCCCCACCACGGCCCTGGTGGGGACGTTGCTGAGTCTCGGGGCGCTGGCGGCGGGGAGTGAACTCGCGACCATGCGCTCGGCCGGTGTGCCGGTGAGCCGCATCGCAATGGGCGCGGTGGTCGGGGCCGCACTGGTGCTGGTGCCGGTAGTTCTGCTCGGCGAGTTCGTCGCGCCGGCCGCCGAAAACCATGCGCTCCAGTTGCGCGTCACGGCCCAGTCGCAACATCTCACGGTGCGCCTGAGATCCGGTCTGTGGGTACGGGAAGGGGACACGGTGATCCACGCACGGCGTCTCCTGTCGGGTGGCCGGTTGCTCGGGCTCACGCTGTATGAATTCAAACCGGATCAACTCGAATTGAACAGCGTCTCCCGCGCGCGCTCCGCGGAATTCAAGGGCGATCATTGGCTGCTGTCGGGTTTTCACCGCAGCGAGATTCGCCCGGAGGGCATCGTCACGGGGCGCGAGCGGGAACAACGCTGGGATTCCCTCATTGGTCCGGAACTCCTGGACATGCTGGTGGCGGAACCGGAACGGTTGTCGGTCTGGGATCTGGAGCGCTATCTGCGGTATCTGGAAGAGAACCGGCTGGACGCGAGCCGTTATCAGGTGGCCCTCTGGGGCAAGCTGATCTTCCCGGTTTCGGCGCTGGCCATGGTATTTCTGGGCGTGCCCTTTGCCTTTGGGCCCCTGCGCTCCGGGGGCATCGCCCAGCGGATGTTCGCGGGCATCGTTATCGGCGTGACTTTTCTGATGCTGGCGCAGATCGCCCGTCACGCGGCGGAGGTCTGGGCGGTGCCGCCGTTTGCCGCGGCCGCCTTGCCGACGCTCCTGATGGTCTTGTTGGGGAGTTGGGGAATCCGGCGGGTTGGCCGGACCTGAATGGGGACAGTTAATTCGGGGACAGTTACCTCATTTCCGTACGAGATGACTCCCAAACCCCTTCAAACTGTCTGAAATGAGGTAACTGTCCCCGAATTAACTGTCGCCGAATTCCGAATTCCGAATTCCAAATTTGAAAGGAATCGCGGCTGGAAAGCCGCTCCTGCGAAGCCGTTCCTGGAAAGCCGCTGCTGCGGGTGCCCGGCGCCGGCGATTCTGTGCAACGAAAGTTTTCGTTGTACAATCAGATTTGAGAGCCGGCCTCCTGATCCGTCACCGGGGCGTGCGTACCACGAGGGTACCGGCGGCCAGGTCGTACAAGGTGCGGCGGCGGGGTTCCCACAGGGCCCACCACAGACCCAGTCCCGCCAGGAGCACCGTGGGAACGGCCACCGTGAAACGTATCAACGCGGTGGGCCAGGATACGGCCCTGGATTCAAGGCTGACGAGGCGGATGCGCCAGGCGCGCATCCCCAGCGTCTGCCCCCCGTGGGTCCACGACCCACCGAGGTAGAGAAAGCTTGCTGCGGTGAGCCACGCCAGATAGGGCAGGGAGCCCGGTGGGATGGCCTCACCGCCGCTAAAGGGCAGGAGTAGCGCGGTGGCGAGAAACCACAGGGCAATCAGCACCATGGCGTCATATCCCATGGCCGCGAGCCGTCTGAGCAGGCCCGCCGGTGGGTTTTCGTTGCAGGCTTCGGGGTCCGGCATTACGATTAGGATGCCAGAAAGGCGGACCGGAAACCCGGTCGCCTTTTGTTTTTTGGGGGATGTGCCGGTATGCTTACCCGCTATTTTTGGCCGCCGGTCAACGCGGTTTCTTCTCGAGATTTATCAGTTTTTTGATCGCCAACCAATCTGGACGTATTTATGAGCAGGTACAACAATTTGAGCGGGGGAATGTTTGCATGGTTGTTGATTGCAGGAGTCGGCCTCACGGTCGCTCCGGTTCTTGCGCAAGAACAGCCAGCGCCTGCACCCCTGCCTGATCCCGCAGAGTTACTCGAAGACTCGGTGCAAGCCGAGACTCGGGTAAATACGAATCATTCTGAGTCTCAGAATAGAATTGACAGTCTGGCTGGCCAGACCGACGAGATGTTGCAGGAGTGGCGGCTCGAAGTGCGCCGTACCGACAGCCTGCGCGAGTACAACGACAACCTCGATCGCGTTATCGCGAGCCAGCTGGAAGAAATGGACTCCATCCGCGAGCAGCTCGAAGAATTGGAAAGCACCAACCGCGGAATCGTTCCGTTGATGCTGCGGATGATCGATGTCCTGGAACAGTCGATCCGTCTCGACATGCCGTTCCGGCTCCAGAGCCGGCTCGATCGCGTCGCCAACCTGCGCGACATGATGGACCGCGCGGACGTGACGACGTCGGAGAAATACCGTCGGACGATGGACGCCTACCAGACCGAAATGGCTTATGGGCGGACCATGAACAGCTACCGTGACCAGTTGCCGGGTGATGCGGAGGAACGCGACGTGGATTTCCTGCAGGTCGGGCGGATCGCGCTGGTGTACCTGACCCTGGATGGCGACGAGTCGGGCTGGTTCAACCCGGGCACGCGTCAGTGGGAAGTGCTCGACAGCGGTTATAACAATTCCGTTCGGCAGGCGCTGCGTGTTGCGCGACGGCAGGCTGCCCCCGAACTTCTGAAACTTCCCATTGCCGCGCCGGAGCGTCTCCAATGAACAAAATAAAGTACGCACTTTTGTTTGTACTGCTGTGGCTTGTTGTTGTGTGCGGGGGCATCGCCGTGGCGCAGGATTCGGATGCGCCGGCGCGACCTCCCATCCCGGTCAACATCCAGACGCTTGACCAGCTTCTTAAGGAGGTTCAGCGGTCCATTACGATCGAAGGCAAGATCGATCAGGACCGGGAACGCGTGTTCACAAGGAATCGGAATGATCAGCAACGCTTGCTCACGGACCAGCGCAACGCGCGCATCCGCCAGGAGCAGCGCAGCGAT
>Ga0114950_10001703_pt1 | contig 16682 bp, 14 predicted proteins | sample N075metaG_FD_83503 | JGI IMG/M metagenome (GOLD analysis project Ga0114950, IMG submission 83503) | Deep subsurface microbial communities from Kermadec Trench to uncover new lineages of life (NeLLi) - N075 metaG | ecosystem: Environmental > Aquatic > Marine > Ocean trench > Sediment | place... | reverse complement strand
ATTTAATGCGTCGATCTCCGCAACGTCGGCCAGCCCGATCGCCCAGGCGATCGCTTCACACTCGATGACCTCGGCCAGGCTATGTCGGCGCTGCGCCGTTAACTGTTTGGAATCTCGCACGCCGTCGATCCGCTGCCCTGACTCAAGCACGACCACCGCCGCAACCACCGGCCCGGCCAGCGGCCCCCGCCCGGCCTCATCGACGCCGCCCACCGTGACACCAGAACAGTCACAATACCGCTGCCGACGTTTGTCAGCTTCCGGCACGCCGTGCCTCGAGACGCTGCAAATTCACTGTGCGAACCCAATGTTTGAAAACCGGGAGACCCCCCCGGAAAAACCGCTCACCGATACCGGTCACGCGAGACCGGCGATGTCGAGCACCTCGGCGGCCGACCGCTCGCCGGCGGACCCCCGCATCTGATCATGCAACGCGCCGAATGATTTGACCAGATCGGCGCGCAGTTCGGGCGAATCGAGTAGTTCGAGGACCGCGGCGCCCAGCTTCTCGGGCGAGGCCTCCCCTTGCACCATCTCCGGCACCAGCGGTGCGTCCGCCAGTAAATTCGGCAGCGACATGTACTTTACCTTGAGCAACCGGAACGCACGCGCCACGCCATAGCTCAGTGGCGCCAGCTTGTACGCGACCACCATCGGGCGCCTGAGCAACATCGCCTCAAGCGTCACGGTGCCCGAAGCGAGCAACGCCACATCGCAGGCGCCGAGCGCGGCCTGCGCCTGCCCGTCGATAATACGCACGTCGCAGCCAGGCGCGAACTTTGCCCAGTCAGCCTCGATCAGCACGCGCAGCCCGGTCGTCGCCGCCGGTACGATGAAGGCCAGCCCGGGACGCCGCGCGGCCAGCCAAGCGGCTGTGCGCGCGAACACCGGGCCGAGCCGGGTCACCTCGCTAGCACGACTGCCGGGCAGAACCGCGACCACCAGCTCGGCCGTCACCGCCAGTTGCCGACGAAGCGGAGCCGGATCGACCGCATCGACGAGCGCATCGGCGAGCGGATGCCCGACGAAGCGGCCATCGATTGCATGGCGCCTGAGAAATTCGGGTTCGAACGGCAACAGGCACAACACGCGGTCGCAGGACTTGCGGATGGTCCTGACCCGCGACTCGCGCCACGCCCAGACGGACGGACACACGTAATGCACGGTCGCAATGCCCGCGCGACGCGCGACCTTCTCGACCCGCAGGTTGAAATCGGGGGAATCGATACCCAGCAGCACATCGGGCGGCGCGGCCAGCAACCGCTTTTCGATCCGACGCTTGATCGACAGCAAGCGGGGCAAGTGTCCGAGCACTTCGAACAATCCCATGACGGCGAGTTCATGGGCATCGAACCACGGCTCACATCCAGCCGCGCGCATCGCCGGCCCGGCGACACCCTCAAAACGAATATCGCGGCGCAAGCGTTTTGCCGCCTCGATGAAACTGGCACCCAGGCGATCACCGGATGCCTCTCCCGCAATAATGACAATTCTCGGCATCGAGCGCGCAGCTCGTTAGCGAATCAGTCCGCGCCCGGACTTGTCGATGAACTCGACGAGGATTCCCAGTTCAGGCTGCTCGGGCAGCAGTTCGGCGAGTTCGGCGCGCGCGTCCGCGACCAGCAGATCGGACCGGTACAGAATCCGGTAGGCCGCCTTCAGATTCCTGATCTGCTGCGGCGTGAAGTCGCGCCGCTGCAGCCCTTCGGCATTGATACCCCGCGGCTTCGGCGGCGTGCCGAACAACATCAGGTAAGGCGGCACATCCTTGCTGACGCCGGCGTAGGCACCCACGAAACTATGCGCACCGATCCGGCAAAACTGGTGAATCGCGCAGAACGCACTGAGCATGACAAAATCGTCCACCTGTACGTGACCGCTGAGCGAGGCGCCGTTGACCATGATGATATTGTCTGCAACGCGACAATCATGCGCGATGTGGCAGTACGCCATGATCCAGTTATTGTCGCCGACAATCGTAATGCCCTCGTCCTGCGTCGTGCCCCGATTGATCGTCGTGTATTCGCGAATCATGTTGCCGGCGCCGATCCTAAGCCGGGTATCTTCGCCGGCATATTTCTTGTCCTGTGGATCGTCGCCGATCGACGCGAAAGAATAGATGCGATTGTCCGGACCGAGTGTCGTCGGCCCCTTCAGCTGGACGTGCGCCCCGATTTCGCAGCCGGCGCCAATCTCGACCCGCGAACCGACCACCGTGTAGGCACCGATCTTCGCGTCCTCGGCGACGCGCGCGTCGGGCGACACCAGCGCGGTCGGGTGGATCAGTTCGTTGTCAGTCATTCGTCACCAGCCAGTCTGGCCAGCTGCTTCTCGAGTTTACGCAGCCGGCGTGCCATTTCATCCAGTTGCCCGTAACGGACGACGTTCTTCCGCCAGCGACCGATCTCGTCGACATTCGCCGGCCAGCCACCATATACGCCGGACTTCCTGATTGAATTCGCAACGCCGGTCCCGGCCGCCAACATGACATTGTCGCAGATAGCGATGTGGCCCGCGATGATACTGGCGCCGCCGATCATGCACCCCGCCCCGATCGTCGTGCTGCCGGATACCCCGGTTAACGCGGCCATCGCCGTGTGCGCGCCGATCCGGACGTTATGCGCGATCTGCACCTGGTTGTCGAGCTTGACACCATCGCAGATGACCGTGTCATCGATCGCGCCGCGATCAATCGTCGTATTCGCCCCGACCTCGACATCATCGCCGAGTTCCACGCCGCCGACCTGGGGAACCTTGATCCAGCCCGCCGGCTCCTGCGCGATGCCAAAGCCATCCGCACCGATCACCGAGCCACTGTGCAACAGACCGCGGGCACCGACCCGGACTCCGTGACAGACCGACACGTTGCCCATCAGCCGCGTGTCATCGCCGATCCGACTGTCACGACCGACAATGGAGTTGGGTCCGATACAGACCCGCTCGCCAAGCATCGCGCCGCTCTCGATGACGGCACCGGGCCCGACCTCGCACGAATCCGGCACCGTCGCGCTGTCGGCAACCGTGGCAGCCGCGTGAATGCCGGGCCGCAGAGTCCGGGCCGGATGCAATTGTGCCGCGACCCGCGCGTAAACGGCGTACGGATTTGGCGTAATCAGGGTGGCGGACGGGCAGGCACCTGCATCGTCGGCGGTCAGGATGACCACCGCAGCACGGGTGGCCTCCAGCTGGGTACGATAGGCGGCATTGGCAAGGAACGCGATCGAATCGCCGGTTGCGTCCCCAAGTGTCGCGACATGGCTGACGCCGGCGTCAGGATCGCCGTCAAGTTCGCAGCCGAAGCGACTCGCGATGTCTCCCAGCGTCAGCCGCATATCAGCTAACGGGCGCTTGCAGTTCGCATCGTGCGCTCAAAGCCGGGACCTAACCGCCCGAATCCGTGGCGAAGTTGGCCTTTAGCCCCGCCAGCACTTGTTCGGTGATATCGATCGCCGGGCTGGAGTACAGCACGCCGTCGCTGACCACGAGGTCGAAGCCTTCGGCAGCCGCGAAAGTCTGCACTTCGCGCAACAGTTCACCCTGCAGCTTGCGCAACGACTCGTTGCGCCGCAGGTTGATGTCCTCGGTGAACTCCTGCTGCTGACGTGCCAGCTCGCGCTCGTTCTTGCGCAAGTCGCGCTCCGCGTTACGGCGTTCTTCAGGCCCCATGACATCGAGGTCACGCTGGATCTGTTCCTGCTTCTCCTGCAATTCAGCCTGTAGAGCGACGACCTCGCGCTGGCGCGGCGCAAACTCTTCCTGCAGCGCCTCCATGGCGATCGTGGCCTGTGGCGACTCGCTGATCAGGCGTCCGACGTTGACGAAGCCGATTTTGACCTGCTGGGCACTGACCACCCCGGAAAACATCAGGAGGGCCACTGAAATCACGATTTTGGTTTTGATTGATCTGGTCATGGTACCTACCTGTTTATTACCCCTAAAAAGCGCCGCCAATTGAAAACTGGAACCGCTCGGTCCGGTCGCCGAACCGCCCGTTCTCGGAACCCACTGCATTGATCGGGAATGCATAGCTGAACCGGAACAAACCGAGCGGCGCCAGCCACTGGACGGCAGCACCGTACGACATTTTAATATCTTCGTCACCGAATTTATAAGTGATCTCGCTGTCTTCGTTACACGTCGCCGCGCTGTTGGTCACGCAGGACCGGTCATAGAACACGACCCCGTCCGTCGAATAGATATTGCCCGCATCGAAAAACGCCGTAAGCCTCGCTCGCGACCGCCATTTTTGCGGGATGGGCAGGATCAACTCTGCCTGACCGGCCACCAGCACATTGCCGCCATACGGGTTGCCAAACGTATCCCGCGGCCCCAGTGAGTTCTCGCGGAAACCGCGGACCGTATTGGGACCGCCACCGAAGTAGTTCTTGTACGGCGGAATGGCCGTGGTATCGCCGAACGCCTTGCCGTAGCGCAAATCGGCATTGAATGCCCAGGTAAAGTAGCGGGTCATGGGCAAATATTTTGTATAGCTGAAGGTCAAATTGTAGAACTCGAGGTCGCTGCCCGGCACCGTGACGTTCAGCAGCAGCCGCGCACGGCTGCCACGATCGGCGAACAATGAACGGTTCCGGCTGTCGTATACCCAACCGGCGATCAGTTCGAACGTATCGAACTCGGTCCCGCCGATCCCGGCCTGGAGGGTCGGATTACCGTTGTTCGAGACCCACTCCTGTGCCTGCAACGTACTGCCGGTGCTGGCGAGCAGTTCCGAGCTGTCCCAGCCGACGCCGAGAATCAGGCTTTGAAACTCACTGAGCGGATAACCGAACTCGATCCGGGCCGACACCGTCTGCGTCTCCAGTTCGGATGCATCAGCAGTGAACTGCGTGATATCGCGGAATGCGAAACTGACCGTACGGCTGACCCCGTTGATGGTGCTGTATGGATCGGTGTGCGACACGCTGTATACCGTTCGGAACCGACCCGTGTTGACATCCGCGGCCACGCGGTTGCCGGTGCCGAAGAAATTCGTGTGCACGAAGTTGGCGTTCAGGATCAATCCCTGCGATTCCGAGAAGCCGACGCCGCCGCCGAATTGCCCCGGCAAACCCTCGGTAATCTGGTATTCGACATCGACGAGATCCGACGTACCGGGCACCGGATTGGTCTCGACTTGGACCGACTCGACGTACGGCAGTCGCTGCAGGCGAACGCGCGAACGTTCGATCTTGTTGTTGGACAGGTAGCCGCCCTCGAACTGGCGCATTTCGCGCCGGAACACTTCGTCATTGACTGCATCGGCGCCGTTGAAAATCACGCGACGCACGTAGACGCGGTTCTTCGGATCGACGTACAGCGTGACAGCAACCGTTTTGGCCTCGCGATCCAGCTCCGGCACCGGCTCGATGGTCGCAAACGCGTAGCCCTGCTGGCCCAGGACCAGCCGGATCAGGTCCGCGCTTGACGAGATCAGCCGCTGCGAGTAAATCTGTCCGGGCTTGATCTGGATATACGGATTCAGCTGCGCCTCGGTCAAGATCAGCTCGCCGGCGAGGCGCACATCCGACACCGTATAGCGATCACCCTCGATGATATTGATGGTGATGAATATGTCTTCTTTATCCGGCGCGATCGCAACCTGGGTCGATTCGATCGCGAAATCGGCGAAACCCCGATCCATGTAGAACGAACGCAGCATCTCGAGGTCACCCGACAGCGCCTCGCGTGAATAGCGGTCATCCTGGCGGATAAACGACAGCCAGGTCGGCGTGCGCAACTCGAACGCGTCGAGCAGCTCTTCGTCATCGTAGGTCACGTTACCGACGATGTTGATCTGCCGGATGCGTGCGCGATCACCTTCCTTGATCTTGATCGCAATCTTTACCTTGTTGCCTTCGACCGGCTCGACTTCCGCTTTCACCGTGGCCGCATATTTCCCCTGACTGAAGTATTGATCTGTCAGTGATTGCTCGACCTCGTCGAGCACGGACTGATCGAAGGTTCGTCCGGCCTTCAGACCGATACTGGCCAGTGGCTCCTCGAGATCCTCGGTCTTGATGTCCTTATTGCCTTCGATCGTGAACGATTCGATCGAAGGTCGCTCTGACACCGCAATGATCAGGGTGCCGTCATCCCAGCGCAGCTCGACATCATCGAAGAAGCCCGTGCCATAGACCGCCCGCATGGCTTCCTGAATACGCTGCAAGTTGAGTGAATCGCCGATATTGACCGGCAGGTAATTGAATACCGTACCGTCAGAAATACGTTGCAATCCTTCCACCCGAATATTGCGCACGATCAGCTCGGGCGAAGTCACCTGAGCAAGCGCGCCGCCGGCCAGCAGGCCCAGACCCACGACAGCCGCGCAGGCCGTCACGCAGGCGCGCACGCCATACACTCTGCCAGCAAGGCCCTTTACCACGCGCATCGCGCAGTCAACCGAAGATTCGCGACAGGTCATTGTAAAATGCGAAGCTCATCAGGATCAGCAGAAACATGATTCCCATCTGCTGTCCGACGAGTTGGGCCCGTTCCGACATCGGACTGCCCTTCGCAGCTTCGACCAATGTATAGAATATCTGTCCTCCGTCCAGCATCGGAATCGGCAAGAGATTCAGAATGCCGAGGCTGATGCTGACGATGGCCAGAAAACTCAGAAACTGCGCGAGTCCGATGCTCGCACTGAGGCCGGCATATTGCGCTATATTGATCGGCCCGCTGATGTTCTTGACGGAAACATCACCTGTCACCATGCTGATGACCATCTGCACGGTCAGCAACATCATATCCCTGGTTTTCGACACGGCTTTCGCGAAAGCCTCCATGACCCCATAACGTTGTTCGGCCCGCAAGGTCTGCAGAAGTTCCTTCGGAACATGGACCGATGCGCCGATGCGCCCGATCGTCTCGCCGCCGGACTCGGCCTCACCGATCTTCAGGCGCAGCACACGCTCCGTGCCGCCGCGCAATACCGTGACGCTGATGCCCTGGTTCGGGTGCGCCCGGATATAGTCGACCCAGTCCGGCCACGAGGCCACCGGTTCGCCGTCGGCGCTGACGATCAGGTCGCCGGGCTCGATGCCCGCAGCAGCCGCAGCGCCCTCGGGCGTCACGGTATCAATAACCGGTGGCAGTTGCGGTGACCACGGCCGCATGCCAATGCCGGTAAAAAACTGCCCGGGCGCGGTCAGCTCCGTCTCCATGCCCGCTGTTCGCAACACGACCGAACGTTCGTCACCGTCTTCGCCGATCACGTCCAGCGGAATATCGCCATCGGCAAGCAACTCACTGAGCATGGCCAGGATCGTGCCCTCCCAGGTACCGACGGGCCGGTTGCCTACGCGCAGAACCTGGTCGCCCATGACGATGCCCGCGGATGCGGCGATCGACTGCGGTTCGATCTCGCCGATGATCGGCCGGGCACCGGGCACGCCCAGAACGAACATGCACCAGTACGCCAGTACGGCAAAGATGAAATTCATAATCGGGCCGGCCGACAAGATCGCAATCTTCGTCGGGCCGGTCTGCCGGTTGAATGCGCGATGCTGCTCGGCGAGTGGTACGGCACAATCGCGTTCGTCCAACAGCTTGACATACCCGCCGATCGGAATGGCCGACAGGCAGAACTCGGTGCCGTCCGTGCCGTAACGCCGGGACCATAAGACCCGGCCGAACCCGACGGAAAATCGCAACACCTTGACGCCCAGCAGCCTGGCGACAATGTAATGGCCCCATTCATGTACCGCAACGAGTAGCGCGATGGCAAAGATGAATGCAGCCGCGGAGGTAAAAAAACCTGTCATCAATAATCCGTTATAACTTTAGCTATTACGGGCCCAACCAGCCCAGCCAGATGAATTCGAGGGCGAACAGTGGCACAGCCGCTGTCACGCTGTCGACCCGATCCAGAACACCGCCGTGTCCGGGGAAAAGATTACCACTATCCTTAAGCCCGGCGTTGCGCTTGAACATGCTGACCGTCAGGTCGCCAACCACCGAAATTGCCCCGACCGTGAGTCCGACCGCCAATAGCTGCAGTGCCGGCAACCCGAACCACCAGGCGCCCGCGACGGCCGCGCCGGCGCTGGCCGCGAGCCCACCGACGAACCCCTCCCAGGTCTTGCCTGGGCTGACCTGGGGCGCCAGCTTGCGGCGACCGAAGCGTCGGCCGACGAAGTAGGCGCCGATATCGGCGGCCCAGACCAGGACCAGCACGAACAACACATACTCGGCGCCACGCTCGGGCAGGCTGAGCAGCGCAACAATCGCGGCCCAGGCCGGAATTATCACCAGGAAACCACACAGCGCACCGATCTCCGGCCGAATACGGGTTGGGTAATACAGCAACCAGACGAAAGCACAACCCCACCACGCGAGGCTCAGCCACAGCATCGGCAACAGCGGTACCTGCGCCGGTATGAGCCAGACCGACGCTGCCATCCCCAGCATCAACGCCAGCACATACGTTGCACGACCGGCGAACGCTCGAGTCCCCAGAAAGCCGCTCCATTCCCAGGCGGCGATGCTAATAAAGGCTCCAATCAGGCCAACCGCCGCGGGTGGCGGTAACCTGAAGAACACCAGCAACAGTACCGCTAACAGCACGACGGCGGTGACAACGCGCTGCAGGAGCTTATTCATCCGGATGCCCGGAAGTGGTGGCAGTCATGGTCCGATTACCCATCGGGTCAATCGACGTTGGCCTCGATCTGGTCTTTTTCGATGCCGCCGAAACGACGCTGGCGAGCGCTGAAGAATGCGAAGCCATCGGCCAGATCGTGTTCGTCGAAATCCGGCCATAGCGTGTCCGTAAACCAGATCTCGGTGTATGCAAAGTCCCACAGCAGGAAGTTGCTGACCCGTCGCTCGCCACCCGTGCGGATCAGCAGATCCGGCGCAACCAGCCCGGTCAGCGAAAGATGGCGGGCGACTGTGGCCTCATCGATATCGGCGACCTTCAGATCGCCCGATTTAACCTTGGCGGCAATTCGCCGCACGGCCTGCACGATGTCCCAGCGACCACCGAATGCGACTGCCAATACCAGCGTCATGCGCGTATTGCCCGCCGTCCTGGCCTCGGCGCCCTCGATCCGCTTTTGCAGAATTGTCGGCAGGTTCTGGCGAGCGCCGATAAACTTCAGCCGAATGCCGTTCTTGTGCAGCGCATCGATCTCGCGCTGCAGGACCTCGATGAACAGCCGCATCAACGCATTGACCTCCTCCGCCGGCCGGTTCCAGTTTTCACTGCTGAACGCAAACAGGGTCAGGACCTCGATCTTGGCCTGCGCACAGGCCTCGACGATGGCGCGGGCCGTCTTCACGCCCGCTCTGTGCCCGGCAAACCGCGGACCACCCTGCTGCTTGGCCCAACGACCGTTGCCATCCATGATGATCGCGACGTGGCGCGGTCGCCGCTGATGCTCGCTGTCTATTTCCGAAGCCAAAACAATATCTCGAATATCTTAGAAGTATTCTTTAGAACTCCATGATTTCTTTTTCTTTTTCTTCGAATTTCTGATCTATTTGCGCGACGTGTCGGTCGGTCAGCGCCTGGATCTCAGTTTGCGCCCGGTGCTCGTCATCCTCACCGATCTCCTTCTCTTTTAACAACTCCTTCAGGTGGTGCAGACAATCCCGGCGAATATTCCGGATCGCAATACGACCGTTCTCGGCATCGTGCTTGACCACCTTGACCAGGTCGCGACGGCGCTCCTCGGTCAGTGGCGGCAACGGCACCCGGATGACCGGGCCGGCGGTCGTCGGCATCAGACCGAGTTGTGAATTCATGATGGCCTTCTCGATGAGCGGAATCATCTGCTGCTCATAAGGGGTCAGTGCCAAGGTCCTGGCATCCTCGACCGAGATGTTCGCGACCTGATTCAGCGGCGTTTCAGCGCCATAGTAGTCGACATGCAGGTGATCCAGAAGGCCGACATGCGCACGCCCGGTCCGCAGTTTCCGGAACGCATGATCCAGCGCCACCACGCTTTTGTCCATGCGCGTATCCGCATCTTTCTTGATATCTTCAATCACCGCTTCACCCTCTTGAACCGCATCAACCGCCTGCTGCTACCCGTCGTGAACCAGGGTACCGATGTCCTCACCCGCGACCAGCCTGAGCAGCGCGCCGGACACCGTCAGATCAAACACCCGGATCGGTAATTCATTGTCACGGCACATGACTATCGCGGTTGCATCCATAACATTCAATTTATCCGTCAGGACCTTGTCGTATGACAGTTCCGCATAATGCTTGGCATCGGGGTGGGTTATCGGGTCAGCAGAATATACGCCATCGACCCGAGTCGCTTTGACGAGCAGGTCGGCTTCGATTTCGATCGCACGCAGGGCGGCGGCGGTATCAGTCGTGAAGAACGGATTGCCGGTACCCGCCGCGAAGATCGCGATCCGCCCCTTCTCGAGATGCCGAACGGCCCGGCGGCGAATGTAATCCTCGGAAATCTGGTGAATCTGCAGCGCCGACATGACCCGCGCCTCCGCCCCGAGCCGTTCGAGGCCGTCCTGCATCGCCAGCGAATTGATCACTGTGGCGAGCATGCCCATGTGATCGCCGGTGACCCGATCCATGCCCGCGCGTGCCAGACCGGCACCGCGGAATATATTCCCGGCACCGATAACGACAGCGATTTCGATGCCTCTCGCGTGGATTTCCTGAATTTCTTTGGCAATGCGATTCAGCATCTTCGGATCGATGCCGTAGTCTTCGTTACCCAGCAACGCCTCGCCACTCAGCTTCAGCAGGATTCGGCGATATGGTAATTCGGTGTTGTTCACAGAAGCCTGACCCCGTTTTCTGCACTAACCCTGGGCGTTGATCTGCGCCTTGACCTCTGCGGCGAAGTTCTCGACCTTTTTTTCAATCCCTTCGCCGACTTCAAGACGGTAGAAACTTATAACGCTGGCGCCCGCCGTGCTCAGCAGCTTGCCCACCGTCACGTCCGGATCCTTGACGAACGGCTGACCGGCCAGCGTAATCTCACCCAGATATTTACGCATTCGACCTGCCACCATCTTCTCGACAATTTCCGGCGGCTTGCCTTCCTGTGCGGCCTGCTCCGCAAGAATCCTGCGCTCCTTGTCCAGCACGTCGGCCGGAACCTCGTCCGCCGAAATGAAGTCCGGGCTACTGGCGGCGATATGCATCGCGATATCACGGCCGAGTCCGGTATCGCCACCTTCCAGGTCCACGATCACGCCGATCCTGGAGCCATGCAGATAACTGCCGATAGCGCCCTGCGGCTTGATGACGTTGAAACGACGAACCGAGACGTTCTCGCCGATCTTGGCGACCAGCGCACTGCGTATCTCCTCGAACGTAGCACCGTCGAGGGTCAGTGCCATCAGCGCTGCCACGTCGGCCGGCGCGTTGGTCAGCACGAGATCGGCCGCGTGGTTCGCAAACGCGGTGAAATTCTCGTCGATTGCGACGAAATCCGTCTCGCAGTTCACCTCGATGATAACGGCCCCCTCATCATTGGCCGCCAGCACGATGCGCCCTTCGGCAGCAATTCGGCCGGACTTTCTGGCTGCGGACGCCTGACCGCGTTTACGCAGGTTCTCCTGCGCAGCTTCGAGATTGCCGTCCGCTTCGACGAGCGCCTTCTTGCACTCCATCATGCCCGCGCCGGTCAGTTCGCGCAGTTCCTTTACCAAACTTGCCGTGATCGCCATCTAACTGATCCTGATCGAAGACGCATCGCGGTGCGATGCGCGGCACGCCATCCATGCCTGATTTATGACTTTTCCTCTGCTTCGCCCGGCGCATCATCGACTTTGGGCGTTTCCGCCGCAGCTTCAGCCGGCGCTTCCGCCTCTGCGGCCGGAGCCTCTGCTTCAGCCGACGCTTCCGCCTCTGCGGCCGAAGCCTTTGCTTCAGCCGGAACTTCCGCCTCTGCGGCCGGATCTTGCTCAGCCTTTGCCGCCGCGTCAGCCGTGGCAGAAGCGCGTTTTGCGCTCGGATCGGCCCTGGACTCTTTGCCACTGGCGGTCCGCGGCTTTCTCGGGCTGCGCCTGGTCTTTTGATCAGTCGGGCGACCTTGTGCATCGAGTTCGACAAAGTCGTCCTCACCCGCCGGCACAACCGCTACGGAATCCTTGCCCTCGAGCACGGCATCGGCAATCCCGCCGGCATACAATTGCGCCGCGCGCATCGCATCATCGTTGCCGGGGATGACATAGTCGATGCCATCTGGCGCGCAATTGGTATCGACGATGCCAATGACCGGAATGCCGAGGATTTTCGCCTCATGCACCGCGATCTTCTCGTAACCGACATCAATCACAAAAATCGCGTCCGGCAGCGAGTTCATATCCTTGATGCCGCCGAGCGTTCGCTCGAGCTTGACCTGCTCGCGGGTCAGGCCAAGGACTTCTTTCTTGATCAGGCGCTCGAACGTACCGTCGCCACTCATTTCCTCGATTTCCTCGAGACGCCGTATCGACTGTTTGATCGTCTTGAAATTCGTCAGCATGCCGCCGAGCCAGCGATGATTGACGTACGGCATGCCGCATCGTACCGCGTGCTCACGCACGGCCACGCCCGCGGCACGCTTGGTGCCGACAAACAGCACCTTGCCCCGATTCACGGCCAGCGACTTGACGAAAACACAAGCCTCGCGGTACATAGGTACCGTTTGCTCGAGATTGATAATGTGGATTTTATTGCGGGCGCCAAAAATAAAGGGCGCCATCTTCGGATTCCAATACCGGGTCTGGTGGCCAAAATGCACACCAGCCTCCAGCATTTGTCGCATGCTGACTTCTGACATTCCAGATAAACTCCGTCGGGTTGGGCTTCCATGCGCCCCATGTGACAACCTGGCTTACAGCCAGGCACCCAGTCACACGTGTCGACGCATGTGTATATTTCGTTGCCTCAAGGGCGCGCGCTTTATACCATACCCACGGGCCGGCAACAACGCGCCAGGACTTGACCGGCCCGCGAACCCCTCCGGCCGGTTCTCAACTGTCGAAATCTATTACAAGTTGGCGCCCGGCCTGTCGCAGCGGCAGGCGCCGTGTGGCGCGAAAACTCACCGACAAGCGCCGCCAGAGGACTCGCTTGCCGGAAGATTCGGACCATAATCAGGAGACCAGACTCGGGAAAAATGCGCCCCATGACGATTACCATCAAGAATGCGGACGAACAGGAACTCATGCGCACCGCCGGCCGGCTGGCCGCCGACGTGCTCGACATGATCGGAGCCCACGTCGTACCCGGCGCGTCCACCGATGATCTGGACCGGATTTGCCACGACTACATCGTCAATGTGCAAGATGCGATTCCGGCGCCGCTGAATTACCGCGGTTTCCCGAAGTCCATCTGCACATCGGTGAACCATGTGGTTTGTCACGGCATTCCGAGTGCGAAGCGCCTCAGGAACAGCGATGCCATCAACATCGACATCACCGTAATCAAGGACGGTATGCACGGTGACACCAGTCGGATGTTCCATGTCGGCAAGCCGAATGTCCAGGGCCAGCGCGTATCACAGGTCGCCTTCGATGCCATGTGGAAAGGCATCGAGCAGGTTCGCCCCGGTGCGCGCCTTGGCGACATCGGCCACGCGGTACAATTGCATATCGAATCGCAACGCTACTCAGTGGTACGGGAGTACTGCGGTCACGGGATCGGACGTGGCTTTCACGAAGACCCGCAGATTCTGCATTACGGCGAGCTGGATACCGGCATCCAGCTGGAAGAAGGTATGTGCTTCACGATCGAACCGATGGTCAATGTGGGCAAGCGCCACGTGCGCCTGCTGCCGGACGGCTGGACCGTGGTGACGAAGGATCACTCACTGTCGGCACAATGGGAACATACCATCCTGTGCACCGCCGTGGGTCACGAAGTTCTGACACTCGGCGCCAGGGACCGGGGTTGATGCCGCCCGACATCGAATCACCCGGTACCGAACCGGAGACCGTCGCAGACACGGGGTCGCAATCGGCCGAATCCTTGCGACTGGCGATCGGGGTCATGACCGGCGACCACGAGAACATCGACTGGGAGGGCATCGAAGCGCAGCTCGCCGAACCCGGACAAGACCTGGGCGGAATGCGTCACCTGCTGACCTGTGGCACCGCCGCCCTGACCCATCTGTTCATGAACGGGACGCCGGCCGGCCGACTCGTCCATGATCGCGCCCGCCTGGTCGACCTGATCGTTCTGACGGCATGGCGCAGGCATGTCGCCGACGTGCTGCCGGGCGCTGCACTGATCGCGGTCGGCGGCTATGGTCGGGGCGAACTCCACCCCGGTTCCGATGTCGACCTCCTGATCCTGCTGGCCGACACACACACGGCGATCGCCGGGGAACCGGTCTCCGCATTCCTGACGCTGCTGTGGGACCTTGGCCTGGAAATCGGTCACAGCACCCGCACCGTCGACGAGTGCCAGAATGAGAGTCGCGCCGATATCACCGTCGTCACAGCGTTAATCGAGTCCCGTCTGCTGGCGGGACCGGAACAATTGTTCACCGAGATGCAGGCGGCCATCGCGCCCGATGTCATCTGGTCGACGCGCAGCTTCTTCGAAGCGAAGCTCAGGGAACAACACAACCGGCATGCGCGTTACGACGACACGGCCTACAACCTGGAGCCGAACGTCAAAGGCAGCCCGGGCGGCCTGCGCGATATCCAGATGATCCTGTGGGTCACGAAACGCCACTTCGGTACCAGCCGGCTGAGCGAACTCGTCGACCATGGCTTCCTGACGCCGGGCCAGCTGCGCCTTCTGCAGCAGGGGCGCGAGCTGTTGTGGCGCATTCGCTTCGCGTTGCACACGCTGACCGGGCGGCGCGAAGACCGCCTGCTGTTCGACTATCAGGGCAAGATCGCGAAAATCTTCGGCTACCAGGACGCATCGTACATGCTTGCCGTGGAGCAGCTCATGCAACGTTACTACCGCACGGTCATGGACCTGTCGCGGCTGAACGAGATGCTGCTGCAGTTGTTTCAGGAAGCCATCCTGATGAACCCGGACGTCACGCCCGAACCACTGAACCGGCGCTTCCAGGTCAAGAACGGGTTCCTGCATATCGTTCGCGATACGCTTTTCGAAGAACATCCGTCGGCACTGCTCGAGCTTTTCCTGCTCCTGCAGCAGCATTCCGAACTGAAAGGCGTCAGCGCGACGACGATCACGTCGATCAAGCGCAACCTGCACCTGATCGACGACGAGTTCCGTCAGAATCCGCGCAATCACGAGCTGTTTCTGAAGATCCTCCGGGCACCGGCAGGCGTCACCCATGAACTGCGTCGCATGAACCTGTACGGCGTGCTCGGCCGCTATGTCCCGTCGTTCGGCCGGATCGTCGGGCGCATGCAGTACGACCTGTTTCACGTATATACGGTCGATGCGCATACGCTATTCGTGGTCAGTAACCTGCGTCGTTTTGCGCTAAAACGCTTCGATCACGAGTTCTCGCGGTGCTCCGGGATCATGCAGGCACTGGAGGCACCTGAACTTGCCTATCTCGCAGGTCTGTTCCATGACATTGCCAAGGGTCGCGGTGGCGACCACTCGGAGCTCGGTGCCGTCGATGCCGAGGCGTTCTGCCTCGAACACGGCATGACGCGTTACGATGCTCGCCTGGTCGCATGGCTGGTCCGCAACCACCTGAAGCTGTCGATGACGGCACAGAAAAAAGACATCGGCGATCCGACGGTCATTCGTGCGTTCGCCGAACTCGTCGGTGATCAGTTGCACCTTGACTACCTGTACCTGCTGACGGTCGCCGACGTCCGGGCCACCAATCCGGCGCTCTGGAACAGCTGGCACGAGCAGCTGTTTGAAGGGCTTTATCACCTGACGAAGCAGGCGCTGCGACGCGGGCTCGAGAACCCGATCGACAAGGAAGAACTCCTCGGCCAACGGCGGGCCGAAGCCCGTACCCTGCTGCTGCCCACGCTCGACGAGGCAACGATCGATTCGGTGTGGTCCAACTTTACGGATGAATACTTCCTGCGCTGCCGGCCCGAGGAGATCCGCTCCCACACGCGACTGTTCGCCGCGGCCCGCGGGGATGGGGATGACCCGGAGATCATGGTCGACGTACTCGACCAGGCCTTCCAGGGAGGCACCGCGGTATTCCTGTTCGCGCCGCAGGAATACCATGCGTTCGCCGCAGCGACCGCGGTGCTCGATGAGCTCGGCCTGAATATCGCCGACGCGCGCATTGTTGCCCTGCATAATGCCTGGAGCCTGACGACTTTCGTTGTACTCGAGCAAAATGGTGGCCTGATCAACGATGCGCCCCGACTGGAACAAATCAAGCGCCGCCTGATTCGCGAACTGTCAGGCGGAAAGCGCTCGCCGCTGACCGTCACACGCCGCGCGCCACGCCAGGTACGCATGTTTCCGACCGCGACACTCGTAGACTTTTCGACCGATGAGGCGAACAATCGCACCGTCATGGAACTCGTTACCGGCGATCGTCCGGGGCTGTTATGCGAAGTCGGACAGGTGCTACGCGACCATCACGTGGCGATCCAAACGGCCAAGATCCTGACCATCGGCGAGCGCGCCGAAGACGCCTTCTACATTACGAACGACGCCGGCAATCTGCTCGACGCGGAAGAATGCGAGCGGCTGAAGCAGGACCTGATCGATACACTGAACCAAACCGGCCCCTGAGCCGGCCAGCGGGAGAAGCTGTTGTGGGAGCGGCTATTGTAGGAGCGGCTTTAGCCGCGATTCT
>Ga0114950_10001702_pt1 | contig 16683 bp, 14 predicted proteins | sample N075metaG_FD_83503 | JGI IMG/M metagenome (GOLD analysis project Ga0114950, IMG submission 83503) | Deep subsurface microbial communities from Kermadec Trench to uncover new lineages of life (NeLLi) - N075 metaG | ecosystem: Environmental > Aquatic > Marine > Ocean trench > Sediment | place... | reverse complement strand
TTGAGGCCGACGATGCCGCAACAGGCGGCGGGGATGCGGATCGACCCGCCGGTGTCCGTGCCGGTGGCGACACAGACCATCCCAGCCGCGAGTGCCGCTGCCGAGCCCGAGCTCGAGCCGCCGGTCATGTGCTCCAGGTTCCAGGGGTTTCTCACGGCGCCGAAGTGCGACACGGTGCCGGTCGTGCCGGTGGCGAACTCGTGGGTGTTGGCTTTGCCCACGAGCAGGGTTCCGGCGTTGCTCAGGCGGCTGACCACGGTTGCGTCGGTGTCGGGAACGTAGTCGCGCAGCAACGCCGAGCCCGCGGTGGTGCGGATGCCTTGGGTTGCGATGATGTCCTTGTGTACCAACGGGAGTCCCGATAGCGGCCGTGGACGCTCGCCGGCGGCGACCACCTCGTCGACCGTCCGCGCTTCCTCGGCGGCGCGGTCGGGGCTCAGCGTGACGATGGCGTTGAGCGCCGGGTTACAGGCTTCGACCCGCGCCTGGGCCGCCGCCAGGGCCTCGCGGGCTGTCGTGCTGCCGGCAGCAATCGCGGCGACGATCTCGGCCGCCGGCGGGCAGGCGGGCGGCAGCGATGCCGGCACGGTGGGATGTTCATCAGCGCCCGCAGCGGCCGGCATCTGCTCCGGGGCCGTCGCGGCGAGGGCCGCGAGGTCGAACCCGGGCACCGCCGAGCTTGCCCACGATATAGGTCGGAAGGTCACCGCCGGTTCTGCGGCTCCGAGTTTCAGGTCGTCAAGCCTCGCGAGAGCCTCTAGCAGCGTCCGCTGGCCGGGTGACAGGGTGTCGTCGCTCATGGAGGAGGGTGTCTTCCAGGGTGCTGAAAATTCGCGTGCTGATCCTAGCCCGGATATCTCAACGCCGTCCTGCTGCGGGCGCGGAGAAGCGCGTTGAGATCTGCGGGCTGAGCTTCGCGGCGGGGTGGCGCCGCCGGGCTCCACCGATCCCGAGGCCGATGGTCGACGTGCGTTGCGCCGCCGCCGGATCGCTCGAGCCGATCGCCGCTCCACGCGCCCTGGTGCTCGCCGAGATACGACGGCGCGACAAAGACGGGTAAGCTGTGGGCGCGGTCAGCTTCGAAACCCGGGAACATTCCGTTTGAATGAAACGCGATTCATTACCGACGCCGGCGGCGTGCGCCGGCTGGCGCAGGATCTCGCCGCTGAGCCGGTCATCTCCCTCGACACCGAGTTTCTCACCGAGCGTTCGTACTACCCGCGCCTGTGCCTGATACAGATCGGCACACCGCGACTGCTGGCTACCGTTGATCCGCTCGCCTGTGACGATCTCTCGCCGCTCGCCGACCTATTCGCTGGTCCGATCATCTTGCTGGTCCACGCCGGGGCCCAGGACCTCGCCATCCTACGGCGGCAGTTCGGACACCTGCCCGAGAACGTGTTTGATACGCAGATCGCCGCCGCGTTCCTCGGTTTCGGGTACTCGATCAGCTACATGCGCCTCGTCGAATCAGTTTGCGGCGTGAAACTCACGCGATCCCGGGCCTACACCGATTGGGCGCGGCGCCCGCTGCGCGACGACCAGTTGCAGTACGCGCTCGACGATGTTCGCTACCTGGAGCCGATCTACGAGCGGTTGTCGAAGGAAATGCGCGACCGTGGCCGGCTGGCGTGGGTCGAAGCCGAGTTCCGCTTGGCGCGTGACCTGGCGTTGCACGATCCCGACCCGCGCCAACAGTGGCGCCGGCTGTCGGGCATGCGGGCGACGCGCCGACGCGAGCTATCGGTGCTGCTCGAGTTGGCGGCTTGGCGCGAGGAAGAAGCGAGACGCCGCGATCGGCCGCGCCAGCATATCGTTCCCGACCGCGTTTTGCTCGAAATCGGTCGCAGCACACCAGGGCGCGTCACCGAGCTCGAGGGCGTGCGTGGCCTCCACCCACGTGAGCTCAAGCGATCCGGTGCGGCGATCATCGCCGCGGTCGAGGCCGGCCTGGAGGCCCCGGAGGATTCGTTGCCGGCGCCGCACCGGCGTTCGCGTCTGGATACCGATCCCAACGTCGGCGTCGCGGCGTCGCTCGCCGACACGTACATGAAGACGCGGGCGCGCGAGCTGGATCTGGCACCGCAACTGCTCGCCAACCGCAAGGACCTCGAGTCGATCATCCGGCTGATGGCCGAGAACGGCGGCGCACCTCCCGAAGCGGGCAGCGACGCTCCGGGCGAGCCGCCGATCCGGCTTCTCGACGGCTGGCGCCGCGAAGTGGCCGGCAACGACGTCATGCGCCTGCTGGCCGGCGGCATCGCCCTGCGCGTGAAGGTGCGTCAGGGCGGCGTCGACCTGGTTATCGAAGATCAGGAGGGTCCCTCGCTGGACCGCGACGGCCCTCCCTCCTGATCTTCGTTGTAACCGGTTTGCGGCTCCCGGGGTGCCTGGCGACGTACCCGAGGCGCTGTTACCCGCCCTTCGGTTTCGCTTTCCTGGCCTTGACGCTGCCCGAGCGTGCCTTGCCACCGGAGGCGCCGCCGCTCGAGGAACTGCCGCCCGATGAGCGGGACCTGCGAAAGCCGCTGCGGCTAACCGAGCTGCTACTGGATGAGCCCGAGCTCGAGGGGCTGCTAGCCCCCACGGCACTGCGGGGACGCCCGTCGCGGCCGAAGGCCCGCCGCACCGCGCCGGTGACACCGTTGTTGCTGCTCGGCAGGTTTTCCGGCCGCGCGGTCACGGTCACGTAGCCGCGACCTCGGATGACCTTGCCGCCATAGAGGCTGCCGCTCGGGGGGAACGAGGGGGCGATGGGGCCGCCGCCGCCGCCGCCGTAGTTGTAGTACGGCGGGTAGTAGCCGTACGAAGGCGAGCGAAAGTCACACCCTGGCCCATAGGGCCCGTACATGGGGCCGTAATAGGGACCCCAGCACGAACCCGCATAGTACCCATAATAGGGCCTGATGTAGCCACCGTATCCGGCGTAGCCTCCGCCGCCGCCCGAAGCCCGGCCGCTGTCGACGACGAACTGATCCGGATAGGAGACCGCTACCATCAGGTCGATGACCCGGTCTTCGACCCCCGCGTCGGCGAGCCGGATGAGCGCCCTGCTGTCGAGGGCGAACAGCGAGTTGCTCTCGAGGATGGCGGCTTCGACGATCTCGACCGGTGTTCGATCGGAGGCCTCGAGGATGTCGTCTACGTCGAGCGGGCCGGAGGCCGCGGCGCGCGCCGTAGCGGCGCGGGCGGCGAGGCCCAGATCGAGCGGCGTGAACCCGAGCTCGAGGGTTTCCGTGTCGGCAACCCGTTCATATTGCCGGACGAGGAGCTCGCGATGGTTGCCGTCGTCGATGGAGACCGACTGCAGCTCGATCCAGCGATTGCCTTCGACCAGCATACTGAGACCCACGAGGGAACGCTCGATCTCGTTGGCGCACGCCGCCGTTACCGAGCTGTACAGCCGGTACCCGTCCGCCGACCAGCTCGCCGTCTGGGTGCCGTGGCAGTTGGTTTCGGGGAGCATGCGCTCCTGGCCATCGGCGACGACCGTGTTCTGGGCGATCACCTGGCTGTCCAGATGAGTCGTCAGATTGACCCCCAGGCCATCGAGGCGCGGGGCCACGCAGACCACGCGGCGCGCGGTGTCCTCGATCTGCCGGTTGTCGATTACGTCGACGGTCAGCTCCCAGCAGCCGAGCCACGGTAACCAGCGGGGTTCGAGCAGCTCGGCTTGGGTCTCGGTGCGCCCGACCATTGCCGACTGCGCGGCGGCCGGCGCGGGCAACGAAACGACCGGTGCGACCAAGAGCGTCAAAGCGACGGCTAAGATTCTTCCTGAGGAACGCATCGCACTATCTCCTGTCGTTGTCGAACATCAGAAACGGAACGAGGCACCGACCATGCCGCGGAACCCGGACAGGTCGATGGGCTCGAAGCCGACGAACGCCGGCGCCAACTGTCCTTCCGCCCAGCTATAGCGCGCCTCGAACTCGAGCACGAAGCTGGGCGAGACGGCCCAGTCGACGCCGCCGAACGCGTGCACGATCGGTTCCCATCCCTGGGTCCGGAAGTGGTCGGTGAAGATGGTGAAATCGACGAAGTCGACGAAATCGCCGAACTGTTCGTAGCGCCACCAGTTGATGCCGCCGCCGGCACCGACATAGGGCACGACGCTCTTCGGCACCCAGGCGTAGCTGCCGACGCTGCGGCCACGCTCCACCAGATTGAACCGCACGCTCACGGTGAGGGGCATCTGGCGCAGCCGTGTCTGCTGGGTGATCGGGGAGCCGAGCTCGTCGACAAAGTCGCGCATCTCGGACACCGGCGAGCTGCTGCTGTACTCGAATCCGAAGACAACGTCGACGCGGTCGTTGACGCTGTAGCCGATATCGATGCCGAACAGGGGTGCATTGTAGCTGTTCAGGTCGAGGGTGAGCTGCTCGGCGTTGAAGACGAAGATGTCGCTCTCGGCGCGGGGCGCGTAGAGGCCGAACTTGACGGCGAAAAAGCCGCGCGGCGCGCCGAAGGCGAAGCCGCCCGTTGTGCCCTGACTCTGGCCGGCGGGCTTCGGATCATCATCGGGGTCGGCCGGGGCGGCAGAGGCCGGGTACGGTGTCAACGTGGCGAGCATGAGCGCCAGGCCGGCAACGGCAAACGACATCCGGTCGCCGTGCAAGGAGACCGACTCTCCCAGGTGAGACAAGTAGTGGCTTCGACGCATCGTGCACCTCCAGGCCGCTGGGCGCGCCGCATGTGCGGCCGCCGCAGTTGGGAGCGACATCACGCGGATATAGAGAGCAAGTTACGTGCCAGCCGCGACTCGCTGTGGTTTTTTTTTGCCCCAGCGCGCGTGCTGCTTGGGTTTGCGCAGGAGTTGCCGATACTGCGCCGGTCAGACTGATCGCCGGCCGACGTTCTTGGGTGACGGTATTCGGTCAATCGCGCGCGCAATGACCCCAGTCGGTCACAAGGGATGGGGACAGCGGGCTCAGGACAGCCGGGCAGCGGGCCTGTCAACCGATTAGCGGCGAAGATGCTAGAATGGCTGTCCAGCAGCCATTATGCAGCCGCAAAACGCCAACCTTGGGGGGGCATTGCGCTTCAAGCCAGGCGACAAAGTCGTGTACCCGAATCACGGGGTCGGCGAGATCGAAGAGGTCCGAACTCGCGAGCTCGCGGGCTCGAAACAAGACTTCTATCACCTCAAGATCTACGCCAATAACACCACGGTGATGGTGCCCGTGGGCAACTCGAAGATGGTGGGCCTCCGCAAGCTGTTTGCCAAGCGCCAGGTCGCGGAGCTGTTCCTTCATCTCGCGAGCGGGGATATCGACAGCTACTCGAACTGGAAAGGCCGCTACAAGGAGAACGCCGAGAAGATGCGCTCCGGCCACCTTTTCGACATGGCCGACGTGCTCAAGAACCTCGAGCACCTGTCGAAGCGCAAGGCGCTCTCGTATCGCGAAAAGCAGATGTACGAGAAGGCGAAGTTCCTGATCGTCTCCGAGATCGCGATCGTCGAGAGGCAGACCAGCGAGAGGGTCGAGGAGCGCATCGCCGAGGCCGTCACCAAGGCCATTGCGCTGAACGACAGGCGAAAGAAACCGGCGTGAGCGAGCCCGTCGACGACAACGACGGCGCCGTCGGCCGCTGCTCAGCGCGCTGAAGCGCACTACGGGTGAACGCTTTCGGTACCTTGCCCTCTGCCTCCTCACCGCATAAGGTCGAGCGCCATGGAACATGATCCGAATCTTCCGTGGTACCGCCAGCTCCACTGGCAGGTACTGATGGCGATGGTCGTGGGCGCGATCACCGGCCTCGTCGTCGGGGAGCCGGCTGCCGAGTCGCTTGGCTGGATCGGTGACCTGTTCATGAAGCTCCTGCGGATGATCATCGTACCGCTGGTGCTCACCTCGATCATCTCGGGGGTCGCGTCGGTCGGGGGGGGCAGGGCGCTCGGCCGCCTTTTCAGCAAGACGCTCGGTTACTACCTACTGTCCAGCCTGCTTGCTGTGATGGTCGGCCTTTTCATGGTCAACCTCGTCCGTCCGGGAGTGGGCGCCAACATGACGGGAACGACGCAGCAGGAGCTCCCGGAGCTGGCGACCGCCACGTCTCCGGTCGAGTTGCTGCTCGACATCGTGCCCGAAAACGTCATCCAGGCGGCGGCAGCCTCCGACATGCTAGCGGTCATCTTCTTCTGCATCGTCTTCGGGGCGGCTATCACGACGCTCCCCGACAAGACCCGCAACATCGTGACCGAGCTCTTCGATGCTCTCTTTCAAGCGATGATGCGACTCACCTCGGGGATCATAAAGTTCCTGCCGATCGGCGTGTTCGCCCTGATCACGAGGATGGTGGCCACGACGGGCTTCGACGCGTTCAGGCCGCTCGCACTGTACGCGGTCACGATCGGCTCGAGCATTACGATCCACTTGTTCGTTACCCTCCCGATCCTCTTGTTCGTCCTGGGGCGGATCGCTCCCCGCATCCACTTCGCGAACATGCGGGAGCCGCTGTTGATCGCGTTCTCGACAAGCTCCTCGGGTGCCACCCTTCCCGTCACGCTCAACACCGTCCAGAAAAAGGTCGGCGTCTCCAACAAGGTGGCTTCCTTTGTGCTCCCGATGGGTGCGACGGTCAACATGGACGGGACGGCGATCTTCGAGTGTGTGGGCGCGCTCTTCATCGCCCAGGTTCTCGGCTTCGAACTGACGATCATGCAGCAAGCTATCGTGGTCATCACGGCGTTGCTGGCCTCCATCGGGGCTGCCGCGGTTCCCTCGGCAGGACTCGTGGTGATCTTCATCGTCCTCGAGGCGATCGGTCTGCGTGGCCCGGACGTCAACGTCATCGTCGGTTCAATGCTCGCCATCGACCGCCCGCTCGACATGTACCGGACCTCGGTCAACGTCTTCAGCGACTCCTGCGGGGCGGCGATCATCGCGCGCTCGGAAGGAGAAACCGGGGTCGACACGGTCATCCGGTAACGCCTCCGGAGGTCTCGCACCTACCATGGAAGAGGCGCCGGGCGGACATGTGCGCGCGGCGATGCGGCCGGCTAATAGAGCGTCGCATCATACGGTATAATTCCGCTTCTTCGAGTCGGTTTCCGACCCTTCCTGAGGGTCGTCCTCACCCGGCGGTGTAGCTCAGCTTGGTAGAGCAGGCGGCTCATATCCGCCGAGTCGGGGGTTCAAGTCCCTCCACCGCCATTAGTAGCCCGCACCGGATGAACGAAGTGCAGACTTTGATCGACGAAATTGCCGCCGGCGCCCGCCGCGAGGGCCTCTTCGAAGGCGTCTCGCGTTTGGTGGTGGGGTGCAGCGGCGGTGGCGATTCGACGGCGCTTCTCGACATCCTGGCCCGTCTGGCGCCGCGCTTCGAGATCGATCTGGCCGTTGCCCATCTGCACCACGGTTGGCGCGGTGCCGAAGCCGATGCTGACCTGGACTGCGCCCGCCGGCAGGCCGCGGCGCACGAGGTGCCGTTTTTTTTCGCCCGCGTCGATCTGAGCGCGGTGCGGGGCTCACGCGAGGAAGTCGCCCGCAGCGCCCGCTTGCGCTTCTTCGAATCGGTCGCTGCCGACTGGAACGCCGATGCGGTCGCGCTGGGGCATACCGCCGACGATCAGCTCGAGACCGTCGTGCTCAACCTGGCGCGCGGCACCGGCCGGCGCGGTCTAGGGGGGATCCGGCCACGTGCCGAGGTCGGTGATTTGATCCTCTTGCGGCCGCTGCTCGACCGCCGTCGCCACGAGTTGCGGGCGTACGGGCGCGCTCGATCGCTGCAATGGAACGATGATTCATCGAACGAAGACATCTCCCTGTCGCGCAATCGACTCCGGCTCCGCCTGCTCGGCGAGCTGCAGAAAATCCACCCCGCCGCCGTGCAGAACGTGGCGCGGGCGGCGGCGTTGTTGCGCGAAGAAGAAGAATGGCTCGACGCGATCACGGCGGACGCCTTCGACGCGGTTGTCGATGTCGAGGAGTACCCGGGCGGCGTCTCGTTGGGCGCCGCGGAGCTCGGCGCTATGCCACGGCCGCTGCAACGACGCGTCGTACGCCGTGCGATCGAGGCGATTCGCGGCGACTGTCGCGACATCAGCCGCGAGCACGTCGAATGGGTAATCGACGCCGGCCGCCACGACACACCGTCAGCGCGCGATCTGCCCGGGGTTCGGGTCAAACGAGAGGCAGGCCGCATTCGCATGCTGCCGCTCGACGGCAGGCGGTTGGCGAGGCCGTCAAGCGGGTCATGAAACGACGACAACCGGCATCAAAACCGGGTTCGCGGTGACGGTGCTGGCTGGCCTTGTGAACGATGCGTAGTGTAATCTTTGAGCTATGAGCGCAACGATAAAAACTCTGAGCCTGTGGCTGGTGGTGATCGTCGTCGCCATCGTCGTATGGAACGTTCTGAACGCGGTGCCGGCCGAAGACGTTGACGTACCGTTTTCGCAGCATCTCAAGGATATCGAAGACGGCAACGTTCGCAGCGTCATGATCACTCGGCCCGCCAACACCGTCGAGGGCGAGTTCGACAACGGCGAGGTGTTCAAGACCGTCGCCCCCGAGTACGAGGCGTACTACGACACGCTGCGCGAGAACAACGTCGTCGTCACGATTGTCGTTTCCGACCAGAGTCCCTACCTCGCGGCGCTCATTTCCTGGGCGCCGATGCTCATCCTCATCGCCGTGTGGATCTTCTTCATGCGGCAGATGCAGAGCGGCGGCAACCGTGCCCTGGCGTTCGGTAAGAGCCGCGCCCGGCTGAGCTCGAATCAGGACAAGAAGGTGACGTTCAAGGATGTCGCCGGAATCGACGAGGCCAAGGAAGAAGTCCAGGAGATCATCGAGTTTCTCAAGGAGCCGCAGCGCTTTCAAAGGCTCGGTGGCCGCATCCCGAAGGGCGTGCTGCTGATCGGCGCGCCGGGAACCGGCAAGACTTTGCTTGCCCGCGCCATCGCCGGCGAAGCCAGCGTGCCGTTCTTCTCGATCTCCGGCTCGGACTTCGTCGAGATGTTCGTCGGCGTCGGCGCTTCGCGCGTCCGCGACCTGTTCGAGCAGGGCAAGAAAAACGCCCCCTGCATCGTCTTCATCGACGAGATCGACGCCGTCGGCCGGCATCGCGGGGCCGGTCTGGGTGGCGGCCACGATGAGCGCGAGCAAACCCTCAACCAGCTCCTCGTCGAGATGGACGGGTTCGCCAGCAACGAGGGCGTCATCTTGATGGCGGCCACCAACCGGCCCGACGTGCTCGATCCGGCGCTGTTGCGTCCGGGCCGTTTCGATCGCCGTATCATGGTCGATCGGCCGGACGTTCGCGGGCGGCTCGGTATTCTCAGGGTGCACACGCGCAGCACACCGCTCGACGACGATGTCGAGCTGCAGAAGGTTGCGCGCGGCACCCCGGGGTTCTGCGGCGCCGACCTCGAGAACCTCGTCAACGAGGCCGCCTTGCTGGCCGCGCGTCGCGATCACACCACGGTCACGATGGACTGTTTCGAAGAGGCCAAGGACAAGGTCCTGATGGGCGCCGAGCGCAAGAGCATGATCATCGCCGACGATGAAAAACGAGTGACCGCCTATCACGAGGCCGGCCACGCGCTGGTGGCGCACTTCATGCCGGCAGCCGATCCGCTCCACAAGGTCACGATCATCCCGCGTGGCCGCGCCTTGGGCGTGACCCAACAGCTGCCGCTCGACGACCGCCGCAACTACACCCGCACCTATCTCCAAACCCAGATTACGGTGCTGCTCGGGGGTCGTATCGCCGAAGAGCTGGTGATGAACGAGATGACCACCGGCGCCGGCAACGACTTCGAACGGGTCACCGAGATCGCCCGACGCATGGTCACCGAGTGGGGCATGAGCGAGCAACTCGGCCCGTTGACCTTCGGCGGCCAGGCCGAAGAAGTTTTCCTCGGCCGTGATTTCATCCAGCACAAAGACTACTCCGACGACACCGCGTTGCTGATCGACAGCTCCATCAGGGCGATCGTCGACGACGCCTACGTCGCGGCCAAAGAGGTCCTCACCGAGCATACCGATGCCCTCCACGCAGTCGCCAAGGCTCTGCTCACCCGTGAAACGTTGAACGGCGAAGAGGTCGGCCTGCTGGCGGCGGGAAAGAGCCTGCCCGAGGTGAAGCTCTCCGCCGACGATTTCCCGCCCGATACCGGGGCCGCGGTCGAAGCCGAGGCCGATAAGCCGTCCCCTGATGTCGCGCAGATCCCGAGTCTCGACGAGGGCCAGCCGGCGGAAGGGTAGACGGCGGGTGTCGAGGGCCGGCGCGGATGCGGCGCGGCCACCTTCGCCCCGTGTTTCGGATCTGTCCACTCCTGCGGATCGTCGTGCACCTTCGAGTCTGATCGAACGGCTGTATCCTCATAACGCCCACGTTCTGGGTGGCTACGACCCGTTGCCGTTACGGTTTCCGGACGACAGCCCGGGCCTGCACGAGCTGGCGGCGAGCCACGGGACGTACACGGTGCGGCTGCAGGCGGTGGCGCCACGGCTGGCGACGCCGTTCCTGCTGGCGCTCGGCAGGGTAGGGGGGGCGGCGCATACCCAGCCGCGGGCTGGCAGTGACGCCGTAGATCTCGTTGTTTTTGCCGCTCTGCCGCAGGTAGAAGCGCTGCGGGCTCAGCTCCTGGCCGCCGAGACTGATCTGTCGCGCCTCGCCGAGGAGGTCGTTTCTACCCTTGCCGCGTACCATCGGAATGGCTTCAAGGTCCGCTGCGGCAACCGCATTATCGAATGCGGCCTCGAGCCCCGCATCATGGGAATCGTCAACTGCACCGACGATTCGTTCTATCACGGCAGCCGTGCTCTCGGGGACGATGCGGTCGAGCGCGGCCGCGCCATGGTCGAGGCGGGAGCGGCAATCATCGACGTCGGCGGCGAATCGACGCGGCCGGGCGGCGACCCGGTGCCCGCCGACGTCGAGATCGAGCGCGTCGTTCCGGTCATCGAGCGCCTCAGCGCCAGCATCGACGTGCCGATCTCGATCGATACCTCCAAGGCGGCGGTTGCTGCCGCCGCGATCGCGGCCGGCGCCTCGATGGTCAACGACATCCACGGCCTCGGCGCCGACCCGGATCTCGCCGGCGTGGTCGCCGACGCCGGCGTCCCCATCGTGCTGATGCACATGCGCGGCACGCCGGGCACAATGCACGAAGCGGCTCGCTACGACGACCTCATAGCGGATATCGTGAAGGAGTTGCGGGGTGCGTTGGGGCGCGCCCACAGGGCCGGCATCGATCCGGAGCTCACCCTGATCGATCCGGGCATCGGGTTCGCCAAGCGGCCGCAGCAGAACTACACGCTCATGCGGCACCTGTCGGCGTTGCGTTCGTTGGGCCGGCCGATCGTTGTCGGCCCGTCGCGCAAGTCGTTCGTGGGGGTGGTATTGGACCTGCCCGCCGAGGAGCGTCTGGAGGGGACCGCGGCGGCAGTGGCGGCGGCGGTGCTCGCGGGAGCACATGTGATCAGGGTGCACGACGTCGAGGCGATGAAGCGTGCCGCCACCGTGGCGGCAGCGATACGTAGCGAGGGGGTCGGATGGATCTCCTGATCGACAGGCTCAGTCATTTCGATTGGAAGGATCTGATCGAGGTCGCGATCATCGCCTACCTCTTCTACCGTCTCCTCCTGCTGTTGCGCCGCACCCAGGCGATGCGCATGGTGTGGGGGCTGGTCGTGCTCGGCTTGTTCGGCTTGTTCGCCAACCTGGCGGGGTTCCAGACACTCGATTGGCTGCTGTCGAACGTCTACGCGTACATCGTCATCGCGATCATCGTCCTGTTTCAAAACGAGATCCGCCGCGTGCTGACCCAACTCGGTCGCACGGCGTATTTTCGCAGCATGCGGCGTGGCGGCGAGATCGATCCCATCGACGAGATCGTCACCGCGGCCACCGGCATGGGGGCCAATCGCCACGGCGCCATCATCGTCTTGGAGCGTGAGATGTCGCTGCGCCAGTACGCCGATGCGGGCATCACGCTCGACGCGGCGGTGTCGTACGACCTGCTCGTATCGATCTTCAATCCCGCGGCGCCGCTTCACGACGGCTCGGTGATCATCCGGCAGGGCAGGGTGGCGGCGGCGGCTTGCTTCCTGCCGCTGACGCTCAACCCACGGCTATCCAGCGAGCTCGGGTCGCGCCATCGGGCCGCGATCGGTATCAGCGAAGAGACCGACTGTGTCGCCGTCGTCGTATCGGAAGAGACCGGCAAGATCTCGATCATTGTCGACGGCCGGTTACAGCGCGGCGTGGACGGCCAGGTCCTCGCCGACCGGTTACGTGAGCTGCTCGGTCTCGCCGATCTCGAATCCGAGGAGGAAGAGATCCAGGTTGCCGAGGACGTTCCCGGCGCCCAGCCGGCGGGAGGGATGGGCAAATGAGCACACTCGGCAAGGCCCTCAAGGTCATCGAGCCCCACCCGCGCAAGCACTTCAAGGACAAGGCGATCGCCGTGGGCCTGGCTCTCATGGTCTGGGTGGCGGTCAACGCCGAGGAAACGGGCCTGGAGATCTTCGGCCCGGTTCCCGTCGTCCTCGAGAACCTGTCGCCCGACCTGGCGATTGCCGCCGACTACCGCCAGACGATCAGCATCACGGCGCGCGGCTCGCAGCGCGACCTCGCCAATTTGACCGCCGGGAGGCTGAGCCCGCGCATCGATCTGTCAGGTGCGGTGGCGGGCGGCAACGTTTTCCGGATCGTGTCGGAGCGCCTCAATGTCCCTTCGGGCGTTCAGATCGAACGTATCGACCCGGCGGAAATCGTCATCGTTCTGGAGGACTGGCTCGAGAAGTACGTCTCGATCAGCCCGGTGACCTCGGGAGAGCCGGCCGCGGGCTACGAAGTCGCCGGCAAGTCGACCGACCCCGAAATGACCTGGATCAGCGGCCCTCGATCGGCGGTCGACGCACTCGAACGTGTCGAGACAGCCACCGTCGATGTGCGCGGCCGCGACCAATCGTTCTCCCAGATGGTCGCGCTCGTACCCGGCAACGCGCTCATCGAGCTCGGCGCCGAGCGTGAGGTGGAGATACGGGTCGATATCCTCGAGCAGCCGGAGACCAGGGAGTTCGAAGCCGTGCCGGTGGAAGTGATCAACGCCCGGTACCAGGTGGCGATCAACCCGGATAAGCTCGCCGTCTTCCTGTTGGGGCCGCCGTCGCTCCTCGAGCAAATCGATGTCGACACGTTGAGGTTGGTCATCGACGCCGCCGAGCTTGCACCACAGGCCGAGGACTACCATCTGGCTCCCGCCATCGATTTCGGCCAGGAAGGGCTCGGTGACTTGATCGAGCTGGTCAACACCTTCCCGCAACGCGAGATCAACGTGCGCGTGTTCAACCAGCCGGTGCGACGTTGATTTCGCGGCAACGCCGATGACGAGCCCCGACACGAGGGCGAAGCTCTTCGGCACCGACGGGGTTCGCGGCATCGCCAACATCGAACCGATGACCGTCGAGACCTGCGTCCGCCTCGGTCGCTCGGCGGCGCACGTGTTCAAGGATGGAACCCACCGCCATCGGATCCTGATCGGCAAGGACACCCGGCTGTCGGGCTACATGCTGGAAAATGCGCTGGTCGCCGGCATCTGCTCGATGGGTGTCGATGTCCTCCTCGTCGGTCCGCTGCCGACGCCGGGGATCGCCTACGTCACCCGCAGCCTGCGCGCCGACGCCGGCATCGTCATCTCGGCCTCGCACAACCCCTACCAGGATAACGGCATCAAGTTCTTCTCCCGCGATGGTTTCAAACTCGGCGACGACTTAGAGCACGAGATCGAGGAGCTGACGTTCACGGGGCGAATCGACGACATTCGCCCGACCGCCGCCGAGGTCGGAAAGGCGGCCCGCATCGACGATGCCGAAGGCCGCTACATCGAGCACGTCAAGCGTTCGTTTCCGCGCGGCATGACGCTCGAGGGCATGAAGATCGTCGTTGATTGCGCCCACGGTGCGGCGTACAAGGTCGGCCCGAGCGTCTTCACGGAGCTCGGTGCGAAGACGATCGACATCGGCGTCGAGCCCAACGGTCGCAACATCAACGACGGTGTCGGCGCGCTGTACACGGAGGTGGCGGCGCAGGCGGTGAAGGATCACGGCGCCGACCTGGGGATCTGTCTCGACGGCGACGGTGATCGCTGCCTGTTCGTCGACGAGAACGGCGAGCTTGTCGACGGCGACCACGTGCTGGCGATCTGTGGCCGGGCGTGGAAAGAGAAGGGGCTCCTGGCCAACGGCACGGTGGTGGCTACCGTCATGAGCAGCTTCGGTCTCGAGCGTTCGCTTGCCGAGGTCGGTGTCGTCGTCGAGCGTACCGAGGTCGGCGACCGTTACGTCGTCGAGAAGATGCGGGCCGGTGGGCACAATATCGGCGGCGAGCAGTCGGGACACACCGTCTTCCTCGACTTCGCGACCACCGGCGATGGTCTCGTGACCGCGCTACAGGTTCTGTGCACCATGGTCGAGAGCGGCAAGCGGCTCTCCGAGCTCGCCGCCTGTCTGACGCCGATGCCGCAGGTGCTCGAGAACGTCGAGATCCGCGCCCGGACACCGATCGAGCAGCTCCCCGCCGTGCAGGAAGCGATCGGCCGCGCCGAAGCCGAGCTCGGCGACGACGGCAGGATCCTGGTGCGTTACTCCGGCACCCAACCGCTGGCGCGCGTCATGGTGGAAGGCGAGAACGAAGACCAGATCCGCGCCCTGGCGGCGTCGGTTGTCGCGGCGCTGCAGGATGCCATCGGCGACGTGTAATCTCCCCGCGGGACGGCTCGATCGAGCGCCCGGCACCCCCGAGAGCTCTTCGGCTCACTGCTAGGATCAACGAATGTCCGACACGGTTTTTCTGGGAGTTAACATCGATCACATCGCCACCGTTCGCCAGGCACGCCGTGCCCCCGAGCCGGACCCCGTGCAGGCGGCCGCGTTCGCCGAGCTCGGCGGCGCCGACGGCATCACGGTGCACATCCGCTCCGACCGCCGCCACATCAACGAGCGCGACGTCAGGTTGCTTGCCGCCACCGTCAAGACTCATCTCAACGTCGAGATGGCGGCCACCGAGGAGATGCTCGGCATCGCCCGCGACTGCAAGCCCGACAACGTCACGCTGGTGCCCGAGCGCCCCGAAGAGGTGACCACCGAGGGCGGCCTCGATGTCGCCGGCGACCCGCAGCGTCTCGCCGATGCCGTCGTCGCACTGCGCGAGACGGGCATGACGGTGGCGATTTTCCTCGATCCCGACCCGGCCCAGATCGACGCCGCCGCTCAGATCGGCGCCGACCAGATCGAGATCAACACCGCTGTGTACGCCGATACCTCCGAGACCCGTAAGCCGGGGCCCACCGAGACCGAGCGCCTCAAGGTGGCCGACGTCGCCCAACGGGCCCACGCCGCCGGCCTGCGCGTCGCCGCCGGCCACGGCCTCACCTACCGCAATGTCCGCGGCATGGTCGATATCCCCGAGATCATCGAGCTCAACATCGGCCACAACATCGTGGCGCGAGCGATGTTCGTCGGGCTGGAGGCCGCGGTTCGGGAGATGAAGGCGCTGCTGATCCGCTAGCCGGCGGCCCTCTCGTAACGTCTTGACGTTTTAACGTTTGAACGTTATTCTCTCGAGATGAGCAAAGAGACAAAGAGGGCCACCATCTACCTCGACAGCGAGCTGCATCGCGCCCTGAGGCTGAAGGCGGCTGATACCGAGTACTCGATTTCGGAGCTGGTGAATGAGGCGGTGCGCGAGAGTCTTTCCGAAGATGCCGACGACCTCGCAGTGTTCGACGACCGAGCGCTCGAGCCCTCCCTCACGTTCGAGGCCGTCGTCAAGGATCTGAGACGACGTGGCCGGCTATGAGCTTCTAGTCAAGGCGTCAGCGGCGAAGGAGATCGACGCGGTATCGGCCAAGGACCGGCGTCGGATTGTCGATCGCATCGCCGCCCTCGAGCACGACCCGAGGCCGCCCGGGTGCCAGAAGCTGTCCGCGAGCGACAAGTATCGGCTGAGGCAAGGCCACTTTCGTATCGTCTACCTCATCGACGACGCAGCGCGGCAGGTCACCGTGTTCAAGGTTGGGCACAGGAAGGACGTTTATCGCTAGCATGCCCTTGGGCTCGGGGTGGCCCTGGCTTGTGTGTGCCGAGCTCGCCCGCTCAGGTGTTTGGCAGCAACGTGGCAAGCGGGGTAGAATTGCGCAGTCGTAGCGGGCGGTTAGCTCAGCTGGGAGAGCGCCTGCCTTACAAGCAGGAGGTCACTGGTTCGAGCCCAGTACCGCCCATCCCGTTTCGACCTTTCGCCGTCGCGAGTTCTGAGAGCTCAGGCGGGGCCGTGGTGTAGCCTGGTTTACCACGCCGGCCTGTCAAGCCGGAGATCGCGGGTTCAAATCCCGTCGGCCCCGCCATTGATTTCCCCCGAATCCCGCTATAGACGCGGCATTCGGGGGTTTTTCTTTTCGCGCATGCTACGATCGTCTACGGCATGAAACGGCACCGCCTGGATACATAGCGGATACACGGGCGACGATCTCTGACGCTCCGATTTCCGTCCTCCATCCGGGCGCGCGCAATGGGAGGGCTAGGAAATGCCGAGAGCGAAGCTCACCAAGACGTTCGTAGACGGTGCGCGGCACGTCGGCGCTAGCAACTACACGCTGTACCAAGACACGGAGCTACCGGGCTTCGGGCTGCGCGTCACCGCCAACGGGGCGAAGTCCTACTACGTGCA
>Ga0114950_10001701_pt1 | contig 16684 bp, 13 predicted proteins | sample N075metaG_FD_83503 | JGI IMG/M metagenome (GOLD analysis project Ga0114950, IMG submission 83503) | Deep subsurface microbial communities from Kermadec Trench to uncover new lineages of life (NeLLi) - N075 metaG | ecosystem: Environmental > Aquatic > Marine > Ocean trench > Sediment | place... | reverse complement strand
TCGACATGGCAACATACTCATCAATCGCCAGGACAAACATCAGCAAAAATTCACCAGCCGAGCGCTACCCGATTTGCAAGCTAATGTGCGATTGAAAGATCCGGCTCGGGGTCTGCGCGCTTTCCTCGACACACAGTTACCGCGAAAAACGCTGTTTGTCGCCGAGACCGCGGGAAGGAGGGAAATTTTTCTCGAGTTTCTCGGCCGTGCCGGTATTCATCCCCAAGAAATTGACGGCTTCACGAATTTCACTGCTTCATCTATCGAGCCCGGGAGGCAAGAGCCTTCGAGTCAGTTTTTCGGCATCACCCTCTCACCCATCGAAGACGGCGCGTGGTTCGAGGGGCTCGCCGTCATCACCGAAAGCCAGGTGTTCGGCCACCGGGTTCAGAAACGACAGTTGCAATCCGCCCGCGCCGTCGATCCCGAACAGATCATCAAAAATCTCACTGAACTGCACATCGGCGAGCCCGTCGTCCACTTCGAGCATGGTATCGGTCGCTACCTCGGATTACAGACTCTGGATATCGATGGTCATGCAAACGAATTTCTGACCCTGCTGTATGCCGACGAGGCAAAGCTCTACGTGCCTGTTACCTCGCTGCAGGTCATCAGCCGCTATTCGGGTGCAGCGGAGGCGGTCGCGCCGCTGCATCGTCTCGGCTCGGATCAGTGGGAGAAAGCCAAACGGAAGGCTGCCGAGAAGGTATTCGATGTTGCCGCCGAGTTGCTCGACATCTACGCCCGTCGTGAGACCAGTCGGAGTATCAGTTTTGCGGCGCCCGATGAGGATTACCTTCGGTTCACCGATCAATTCCCTTTCGAAGTGACCCATGATCAGCAACAGGCAATCGACGATGTGATCGAGGATATGTGTTCCGAACGAGCCACCGATCGACTGATCTGCGGGGACGTGGGTTTCGGAAAAACCGAAGTAGCCATGCGAGCGGCTTTTCTTGCCATCCAGAGCGACCGCCAGGTTGCGGTGTTGGTGCCCACCACCCTTCTTGCTCAGCAACACTATGAAACCTTCCGGGATCGTTTCGCCGACTGGCCCGTACATATCGAGGTCATCTCCCGAATGCGAACGGATGCCGAAAACCGCAAGGTCGCTGATAGCTTGGCTACCGGTAAAACCGACATCGTCATAGGCACTCACAAACTCTTGAACCCGGCCATCAATTTCAAGGAACTGGGTCTGGTGGTCATAGACGAAGAACATCGTTTCGGTGTTCGCCAGAAAGAACGGCTACGCTCGCTACGCGCGGAAGTCGACATACTGACCCTTACGGCAACCCCCATACCGCGCACGTTGAACATGGCCATGGGCGGTATCCGAGATCTCTCCATTATTGCGACACCTCCCGCCAGACGACTGTCCATCAAAACTTTCGTGCAGGAGAAACGCAATCATGTGATATACGAGGCGATTACCCGGGAGTTGATGCGTGGTGGCCAGGTATTTTATCTGCACAACGAGGTGCGCAACATCGACCAGGTTGCCGACCAGATCGCGGATAGAATTCCAGAAGCTCGCGTCGGGGTAGGTCATGGCCAAATGCCGAAGCGAAAACTCGAATCGATAATGAGTGATTTTTACCATCGCCAACTCAACGTGCTCGTCTGCACGACTCTTATCAAAAGCGGCATAGACATTCCCAACGCCAACACCATCCCCATAGAACGCGCCGACAAATTCGGGCTCGCACAACTGCACCAACTTCGAGGTCGCGTTGGCCGCTCCCATCGCCAGGCATATGCGTACCTGTTGACACCACACCCGAAAGCCATGACGGCCGACGCGGTCAAACGACTCGAGGCAATTGAAGCGGCCGGAGAGTTGGGTGTGGGTTTTACTCTCGCCACACATGATCTGGAGATTCGTGGCGCGGGAGAACTTTTGGGAGAAGACCAGTCCGGGCAAATCGAATCGGTCGGTTTCTCGTTTTACATGAGCTTGCTCGATCGAGCGGTCAAGGCTATCCGGGACGGCCAAGCGCCCAACATGAACATACCGCTGGAGCCGGTAAGCCAGGAGGTCAACCTTCACACGACCACCCTCATTCCGGCCGACTACCTCCCCGACGTTCACGGTCGCCTCATCATGTACAAGCGTATTGCAAACGCTCGCGACAACGAGAGCCTCGAGGAACTGCAAATCGAGATGATCGATCGGTTCGGTTTGTTACCCGAACCACTCAAGCATCTATTCCGGGTAACCGCATTGAAGCTGCTAACCGAACCGCTCGGCATCGTCCGCCTCGATCTCGGGGAACGCGGCGGACGTATCGAATTCGGCGCCACAACGGAAGTGGACCCGGCAGCGATTGTGAAGCTGGTACAGAATCAACCCGCAACTTACCAACTCAAGGACGTCACCTTAAGGATCAGTCGCCGGCTCGAAAACTTCGAACGCCGTATGGATTTTGCAAACGAACTGCTCCAGGCGCTCGACAGCAAACGCGATGCCAATTCGTCCGGACGAGCGGCGGCTACCGCGTGATTCGGAAGCTGATAGCCATAATCACCATACCGCTGGCGACATCGTCGTTCGCAGCCACGAAAGACGATGTGCAAGATTGGCTCTCGAAAAACTGGTACGCGACCGAAGTCATCGTGTTTCAACGTGGCTCGGTGATGGAAAACAGTTCCGTCGAACAGCTCGTGCAACGCAACGTCCGTCGCTTTCCGTTCGAGGTTCGTGCAATGATTCCTCCTCCGGACGCAATCGGATCGTTTTATTCGCTAGACCCGTTGACCGAGGCGACGCTTGATTTTGCTACTGTCGATATCAACCTGGAAACGTTCAGCTTTCTGGCTTTCACCGAACCCCCGCAAGAGGGTGAAGGCTCGAGTGATGGGCGGGAAAACCCCGTACCGAAACCGCTAACACCAACCCCTGCCGTTGACAGACCGCCCCCGGTCATCGAACCGGCGCTTGGCGGCCCGCCGCCCGTTATCGAGCCGATCCTCGAACCCAATCCGCTATTGGATTTTCTGGCAATGCTCAGCAGTTTTGAACGGTCTCTGGATGCCCGCAGTTACCGCTGGTTACCTGCTTCGGAACTGTTGCTGCAAACCCAGGCCGGCAAAATCGAGCGGCACGATGATCTGCACCTATTGATGCACGGGCGTTGGATTCAACCTGTGCCGAAACGAGCCGCACCCGAACCCTTGCTGGTGCAGCAAGGTGCACGTGTTGGCAACGTCAGACAACTGGAAGGAACGATGGCTGTTACTTTAGGCCGCTACCTCCACTTTCAGACGACACTCTGGTATAGCGAACCCGCGCTTGGTCGGTTACCCGTGGATATACCTTTAGGTGAAGCGTTTCTTCGTGGCTCGTCTTCCCCACGTTTCGATCAAGCGACAACCCTGCCCGATCCCGCAACAGGATACATGTTGATGTCTCAGAGTCGTCGTTTACGCAGTACCGAGGTGCACTACCTCGATCACCCCAAGATCGGCGTTATCGTGCGAATCGATCCGGTCACCATTCCCCGGGAGTTGATTTCAGCGTTCGAGGCCCTCGAAGAAACAGACGAGTAACCGCCCGATACGCTCCATACCCGACCGAGTGACGATTGCGAGCGTATCCAGATCAATAGTGTCACCGTCTCGACCGGCGGCCGGGTTGACAATCAGGCATACGGAAGCATACGGGATGTCGAGTTCTCGAGCGAGGCTTGCCTCAGGCATACCCGTCATTCCAACGATCGTGCACCCGTCGCCGCCCATGCGGTTGACCTCCGCGGGCGTCTCGAATCGCGGACCCTGGGTGCAGCCATAAACGCCACCAACAACCACTTCAAGCTGGGCAAGCTGTGCTGCCGCAACTAGTTCGTCGCGCAACTCCTCATCATACGGCTCCGAAAAATCTACGTGATACAACTTGTTGGAATCAGAAAACGATTGCTCTCGTCCCCAACTGTAATCGATGATCTGATCGGGGAAAAGCACAACACCCGTCTTCGCTTCCGGTGCAATTCCTCCCACGGTGTTCACGGCAATAATTCGCTCCGTGCCCAGATCCTGTAACAACAGCAGATTCGCACGGTAGTTGATGGCGTGCGGTGCAATTCGATGGGGTATGCCGTGCCGGGCCAAAAGCAGGACCTTGTTGGATCCCGCTGCTGCGGCAAGGGGGGTGGCGGATGCTTGCCCGTAGCGGGTTTCCAGCGACACATCGAGGGGTTCAAAGTCGAAAGGCAAAGTCATCGCGCCAGACCCGATTATTATCGCGTGTGCAGACATAAGCTAATCCATGTCTTCGGACAGGGCGTAGATCGAGGTAAGGTTCCGCCAGTAGCCACGATAGTCCATTCCACATCCAAACAGATAACGATCAGGTAAGCGCAACGCAACGTAGTCGACTTCGATTCGATTTTTCATCATCACCTCTTTGGCTACCAACACCGTTGTCCGTACCTGATTAGCCCCCTCCCCAGCGACCCAGACCGCCAACGCCGCCAGCGTTTCGCCCTTATCCAGAACGTCATCGACTATCAACACCGTACGTTCGGCAAAATCGATAACGGGGCGCGCGTACCAATTGAGCGCTCCGCCCCGAGTGGTGTTGTCGTAGCGACCCACGTGCACGTAACCGAGTTCGAGTGGAAAACTAAATCGTTTCAGCAGTTCTGCGGTGTATGGCAGACCGCCATTCATCACACACAACACGATCGGATTTGCCTCACTGAGATCAACCGCGATGCGTAACGCCGTTTGATCGATCGCAAACTGCACGCCGGACGCACCGACGAGTTCTTCGGCTCGAGAGCGAGCCGCCAGCGCGGTATCCACGACTCGGCTCAAGACTTTTGCTGCGAATCCGCTGAGGGCTCTTTACCTGAAGCCGCTGAGGGCTCTTTACCCGAACCCGCTGAGGGCTCTCTATTTAAAGCCGCTGAGGGCTCTCTATTTAAAGTCGCTGAGGGCTCTTTATTTAAAGTCGCTGAGGGCTCTGGCGAAACCAGCAACGTCTGAGTCGGAAACGCGATCTCGGCTCCGTGACCGGCAATGATTGCCGCTATCTTGAATAGAACGTCCTGTTTGATCTGGTGGAACTCCGTCCACACCGTGGTCTTGGTGAAGGTGTATACGAAGAAATCGAGGGACGACGCGCCGAACTCGACAAAATTCACCATGAGCGTACGAGAGGTATCGATGGCTGGATGGGTCTTCAACATGGCTTCGACATCGCCGATAATTTCCGGCAACGAGTCGATATCGTCGTAACGCACACCGATAGTTTCGTAGATTCGCCGGTTAAGCATGCGTGAGGGATTTTCTACCGCCAGACTCGTGAATACCGAATTTGGTACGTACAGCGGGCGTTGATCGAAGGTACGGATGCGCGTGAGGCGCCAGCCGATCTCCTCGACGGTACCTTCGATCTCGCGATCCGGAGAACGAATCCAATCCCCTACTTTGAACGGCTTGTCGAGGAAGATCATCAGCGCACCGAAGAAGTTGGCCAGCAGATCTTGCGCTGCGAGGCCGATAGCAAAACCGCCAATGCCTCCAAATGCCAGCAGACTGGTAATGCTGAAACCCAACATCTGCATCACCGTCAGTATGCCGGTGACGATTACCGCAATGCGTACCAGCTTGCCAACGGCAGACGCGGTGGTCTCGTCGACCGGGTTCTCGCGGTACCCTGCATCAGAAACATTTTTCTCGATGAACCGAACGAACCGCAAGGAGAACCAGACCAGCAGCCAGATGACGCCAACCTCGCGTGCGGGCTCGACATACTGGAATATGTCCGCCTGAGCGTTACCACCGACAATTTCTGCGGCCCAGCTGATTCCGACTATCCAAATGCCTAAGCCTAAGGGCTTGCGCGCAGCATCCAGCAAACCATCATCGTACAGATTACGAGTCGACTCCAACTTGATGGCAAGGCGGTCGAAAAACTTTTTCGCAACGAAGCGGACACTCGCCGTAGCGAGAACGATGAGAAACACCTCACCGACCCAGGTGCGGTCCACCAGATAATCCAGAATGGTCTCAATCATAACAAGTGTCCTGTCCCATCCCTTACACGACGACGCGAAGCTCGATCAAAAATATCTGGTCAATTCCAGTTGAATGAAATCGTCACGCTGCAGGGAAGCGGTTTTGTTGTCAATATCGATCAAAGACTGCATCACCGCGCCGGACTCGGGCTCATCCGCACCGCCAAAAACCCGCCCCTCCAACAACAGGGTCCAGGTGTCACCCAGGCGACGACTCGCTTCCATGGTGAAAATGGTTTCTTCGGTTTTCACATCCCAAATTACGCCCAACAAAGCCTGGGTATCGGCAACGTCATTCATGCTCCAGCGCGCGCCGAACGCCAGATCGTGTTCGAAGACAGTGTTGAAAGCCTGCTCGTCACGGTCATCAAACATGTACTCCACCACCAGCCCCAGATCCGCCCGGCTGTCCATGATGCCAACCAGTGTCTTTTCGAATCCTAAGTTGAACGCAACATACCGGGGCCCGTATCCGGACCGGGTGATCGCCTCGATTTTTACGGCCCAATCTCCGAGCACGGCAAGCGCTTCTAATCCGGTCTGATCGATCACCGGGTAACGCGGTCGCAACATCATCTCACCCGAGGGCAATACCCAGGGAACCAGCTGAGGTTCCCTGCTGGTGCCGGTAAAGTGATAGACGCCAAACTCGAACGGGCCGATATTGTGCGACCAGCGTATGGCCCCATCCACGCGTTTGTTCTTCGCACCGGATTCGTAGATGGGATGATCACCATCGACCCAGGGTATTGTGCGCAGCCGGCCATCCTGACCGGGAAAGGTCCGCTCGCGAAACCCCGTTAGTGCAAAGATATCCAGGATACCCCAATCACGAACCAGCGAAAGATGCACCATCGGTTGACCGAGTTTGTCTTCTCCATCGATATTCTCGACCAGATCTGTCTGATTGAGCACGTCCACCAGATGATGAAATTCGGTAACCCCCCAGAACACCTGTTTGACACCGACGTGAAGGTCCCAATCAGTCCCCACTTTGCTCCAGAACAATTCACGAACATCGAAGTGGGTGCGCTGGGAGTCCTCGACGTCGTAACGGAAGTAGGGGGCGAAGGTCAACGCCTGACGCTCATCATCCCAGCTTCGATAGTAGTCGAGTCGTCCACTCAACGACGGTTGGAAACGAGACTGGCCGTTGAAACCATCAAGCCGGTAGGTTCGTGTCTGCAAACCCAGATCGAAATCCAGCTGGGAGTTATCCGTCGTATTCGCCTGCCTGGTGGCGCTCATCGCGTCACCGGGCAACGCAAGCTCCCCCGGGCGCGACGGCGACGGGTGTCGAACGTCCTGCTCAGCCTGCCGCCCGGCGAGCGCGTCTCGCCCCGCGAGCAGGTACTCGCTCGAAGGTGGTTCAACAAGCTCGGTTTTCTCAGCCAAGGTTGTATCGGCAACATTCACCGAACCAGGCAGCTCCATCCAGCGCCAATACGCCAGCTTGTGAGCGTCGGCTGCTCGCTTCACCGCGCTCAGTGTCATCGTGGAATCGACGGAGCTTACCACCCGATACCAGACACGCTGCGCATTATGCAACTGCTCGACTTCGATAGAAGTGTCGAGCAGGTAGCTCACCCGCTCCGCCCATTTCTGCGCATTGTGTGGATTTTGAAAACTACCAAAAACGAGGTTTCCTACACCTTCCGCACCGGGACCGGGCGCCTGCGCGTAGTTGGCGGAAGCTCCCAACAACAAAACGACGGCCAACCCGTACTTCATCTCACCCGACGCAGACTGTTGGTGGAAAAATCTCGTTCCTCACTCAATCCCGTCGCGAAGCGATAATCGCGCCACACAAGCTCCGTGCTTTTTCCGGTCTGGTGGTTCACCATCAACATCCGGTCCGCCTTCCAATATCGACCGTCGTATTGGGTGTAGCCTTCGACCTTCAACGTCTTCATCAATTCTTCTCTGCGGTTGAAATATTCAATCTGTTGAATTCTGAAGGCTTCGGTATCCATCCAGACAACTTGCTTTGAGTATCCGGAATACTTTCCTACCGCTTTGCGCTGCACAACAAAACATTCACGGTCGTCGAGTAGTTCCCGGCGAAGAAATCGATAGGTAAATTTTTCGACTTCCTGAAGCGTCAGATCTTCGAAGGCAAACTCGCTCGATAGAAATGGTCCCGACTTGTTCCTGGAGGCGATGCGTTTAACCCGCTTTACCGCAGGGAGAAACAACCATTGATCATCGGGTTCGACTTTGTGGCTGAAACTCAATAAAGCCGACCCCTTCAAGGACTTCGGCGTGTCGAACACGATCAGCAGTTTGTCTCCGTCGGCAGGAATTTCGAGTTGCTTGATGCGCAGCAGGCGACGACTTTCCCTGCCCCGGCTGTTGCGCAGAATCATCTCGAGATTCACCTGCAGGTCGACATACCCTGCGCCGCGGAGATCCGCTTCGCGGAAAACCGCAAGACCATACTCTTCGGCGGTAAGATCGGCTTCGTCCGGCAACGCGGCCGTGACCGGACCTGAGCAGAACAAAAACAGATAGCTGCAAAAACACAACCCGACCCCGACAGTCCGGCGCAGACCCTGATCGAGCGATACCCCAAACCCGATATTAACCATACTTCGCAAGTTATGCCCGTAACACCTTGACAGTTAGGCATATTATGAGAATTTTATGGGGGTATGCAATCTTCATATAGCGGTTGTGCAACTAGTCGAATACTGTATATAATCCCAGATCACTGTATATACAACCAGGTCGGATGAAAAAACCATCTCCCCGTTGTCGAACGATCTGCCCAAGGTCTTCGCTGGGGATTGATGAATACCCAGACCGATACTCAGTTAAGACACCTATCATAGAAAGGTCACAGATAATTCATGGATAACCTCACCCCGCGCCAGGCCGAGATTCTCGATCTCATCAAACAACACATTCGAGACACCGGTTACCCGCCGACTCGCGCCGACATTGCCAACCAGCTGGGCTTCAGGTCGCCCAACGCCGCCGAGGAACACCTGAAAGCCTTGGCTCGCAAAGGGGCAATCGAAATGATCCCGGGAACTTCGAGGGGCATTCGAATACCCGCCGATGCCGGTCTACCCATTGTTGGCCGCGTGGCTGCGGGTAGCCCAATCCTTGCGGAAGAACACATCGAGGATCGTGTCGATATGCCGGTAGGCTTTTTCCATCCGCGTGCGGATTTCCTGCTCCGTGTATACGGCGACAGTATGTCTGACGTTGGCATCCTGGACGGTGATCTGCTGGCCGTACACAAAACGTCCGAGGCGAGCAACGGTCAGATTATCGTCGCGCGCATCGAAGACGAGGTTACCGTCAAACGATTTCAACGCACCCGGAACCGCAGCAAGATCATCCTGCTACCCGAAAACAAGAACTACAGTCCCATCGAAGTCGATCTGCGCAAACAGGACTTCCATATCGAGGGGCTGAGCGTCGGCGTCATTCGCCAGAGTCTTTGACCGTTAGATCAGTGGATGGTGGGAGCGGGACTCGGACGCCCTTGTTCAGGGATGGGTTCTTCGCCGAGAAATGCCGTGGCCGCACCAATCATGGCTTCGGCCACACCTACGAGGTCGTCACCCAGCATGTCGCGTACCTCATCGGAGAAACGGATGCACACCAGCGGCTCGCCCTCATCTTCTGCTTCTCGCAGCACGATGTCGCCATTATTCAGCTGAGTGATCTCCAAAACGGTGCTCATTTATATCCCGCTCTCCAGGGTAAAAAAATTGCTTAACTGATTATTCCGATGATGTTTCAGCGTCTATCTTCGCCGGCTGGCGGGGGCCGCGCCTGGCTTTAGATTTAGCTTTCGCCTTGGCCTTTCTCTTGGTTTTCGTCCTGGCTTTTGTTTCTTTCAGTTCTTCCACCCAACGACCATCAACATAGTACGCTCTCCAACCGGAGGCCTTGCCGTCGATTTCCGATTGTACATACTGTTCTTTTGTTTTACGGCTATATCGAATGATTGCCGGAAGACCTGCCGGGTCTTTGTCTGGCGCTGTCAGTAAATACTTGAACTTTGGATCCAGTTCATTCGCGTGCGGTATGAGTTCCATAACTTTAGGCGCACGAGTTTCACGGTTCCTGGGGAATTGACTCGCCGCAAGAAATATCCCCGAAGCCCCATCACGCAACAGATAATAATCATCGACCTTCTGACATCGCAGTTCCGGCATCGGCACTGGGTCTGCCTTGGGTGGTGCCGCTTCGCCATTGCGTAGTAACTTGCGGGTGTTCTTGCAGTCTTCGCTGGTACAACCGAAATATTTGCCGAAACGGCCCGATTTGAGCTGCATCTGGGCACCACATTTGTCGCACTCGAGCAGCGGGCCGTCATATCCTTTAATCCTGAAGCTTCCCAGCTCGACTTCAAATCCTTTGCAGTCTGGATTGTTCCCGCAGACGTGCAGCTTGCGACTCTCATCGATCAGGTAGCTGGTCATCGGAGTGCCACACTGCGGGCACTTGTGCATTGTCCGCAGTCGTTTGGATTCACCCTCGTCGTCGTGTTCGACATCCACCGCTTCTTCACCAGCGATGAGATTCAGCGTGTTTGTGCACCTTTCTTTCGGAGCCAACGCATACCCGGAACAGCCGAGAAACACCCCTGTACTGCCCGTACGAATCTGCATATGGCGGTCACACTTGCCGCAAATGATATCGGTATCCGTTGGCAGGTTGCCGCGCATCCCCCCCTTCTCGGATTGGGCTTTTTTGAGTTTGCTGCTGAAATCCCCGTAGAACTTGTCGAGCACACCACGCCAGTCCGCCTCCCCTTCAGCAATTTGATCGAGTTCCTGCTCCAACTGGGCAGTGAATCCGTAGTCCAGGAGATTTTCGAACTGCTCGACCAACCGGTCCGTAACAAGCTCACCGATCTTCTCCGCATGAAAACGGCGATTCGTCAGCGTCACATAACCCCGGTCCTGGATCGTAGAAATGATGGCCGCATAAGTGGAAGGTCGGCCGATACCCCTTTTCTCCAGTTCTCGTACCAGGCTCGCCTCACCAAAGCGGGGTGGCGGTTTGGTAAAGTGCTGGATGCCTTCGGCGCTTTTCAATTCAAGGCTCTCGCCCACCTGCAGATCCGGCAGCGGCGTGTCGTCGTCTTTGCGCGATGCGGTGGTTAACGCTTTCGTATAGCCGTCAAACTTGAGAATCCGGCCACGTATCTTCAACTCGAATTCACCAGCCTCGACCACGATCGTGGTGCTCAAATATTGCGCATTGGTCATCTGGCAGGCAACAAACTGGCGCCAGATGAGATCGTATAGCCGGACCGCATCGTCATCGACGCCGGTCAGAAATTCAGCCAGCGTACCAATGTTTGAAGGTCGAATGGCTTCGTGCGCTTCCTGGGCCGCCTTTTTACTGGCGTAGGTGTTCGCTTTCCCTGGCAGGTAGTCATTGCCGAACTTGTCTTTGATGTAAGTACGGCATGACGCGAGTGCCTCAGCGCCCAAGTTCGTAGAATCTGTGCGCATATAAGTGATGTAACCCGCTTCATAGAGTCGCTGGGCAAGCGTCATCGTCTTCTTGACACCGAAGCCAAGTCGCGTACTGGCTCCCTGTTGCAGCGTCGAGGTGATGAAAGGTGCGTTTGGTTTAGTTCTGGTAGGCCGATCCTCACGGCTCTTTACGGAAAAAGAACGTTGTTTAAGACGCTCGAGCGCTCTGCTCGCATCCGTCTCGTTATCAGGGCGGTAGTTTTCTCCACCATCCCTGGCTACTTGGAAGCGAACCGATTGGCCATCACCTTGACGTTGCAGGTCGGCAAAACACTCCCAATACTCTTCAGGAATAAATCCACGAATCTCTCGTTCGCGCTCGACGACCAACCGCACAGCGACGGACTGCACGCGACCTGCGGATAAACCTCGTGCAACCTTCGCCCACAACAACGGAGAGAGTTCAAAACCCACCACACGATCCAGGAACCTTCTCGTCTGCTGGGCATTGACCTGGTTCATATCCAGATCGGTCGGCGCCTCAAAAGCCTCTTTTATTGCTTTGCGGGTGATCTCATTGAACACCACCCGTCGGTAGCGCTTCGCGTCCCCGCCGATAGCCTCTCGTAAGTGCCAGGCGATGGCTTCCCCTTCTCTGTCGAGGTCAGTGGCGAGATAAACGGCGTCCGCGTTCTTCGCGAGCTTCACCAACTCCTCAACGATCTTTCCTTTTCCGGGTAATATCTCGTAGGCCGCTTCCCAATTCGTATCTGGGTTCACGCCCATGCGCCGGATCAATTGCTGCCTGGCACGTTTGCGCTTATACGCCTCGCGTTTCTCTGGCGCGAGCTTACGGGTCTTGGCGGCTTCCCTGGCCCGCGCTTTGGGATCCGATCCTTTGCCACCCACGGGAAGATCCCGAATATGCCCGACGCTGGACCTGACGATATAGTCGTTGCCGAGATATCGGTTGATCGTGCGCGCCTTGGCTGGCGATTCAACTATGACGAGGGAGCGAGCCATGAACCTCTCGATTGATTTGGGCGCACTTATACGGCCTCGCAGAAAGGGCTGTCAAGAATCTGGGTCCAAATATTCTTCCTCGACCCTGTTCAGATCGTGCCCCAGGCGCTGCAACCGGGCCGCCATCGAAGTCACCAGATCCACGCCGGAGCCAGGACTTTCCTGCCAGTAACACACCAGTTGCCGCTCGCTGACTTCAAACCCGATGACATCCCCAGGCAATGTTTCGATGATATTGCCGAGCGCTTTGAGCAAAACATCCAGGTGTTCCCCTTGCCGTTTACGCTCCGGGTCAAAAACCCATCCCGGCAGCGCGGTGGTTCCCTGAGTCCCCCGTAGCAGGCGTAATTCTGGAAGAACCCGCAGCTTCCTGGTCATACTCCACGAGTACGCGGCGCAATCGATAACTGGTTCTCTGATCTTTCCACCTGCGCTGACTCGGTCCTCGGGTTCGGGGTTCAGTTTTGGCAGGTGTCTGAGTTCAACGGTGAGACCAGCCAACCGCGCGGCCTGGCGCAAGGCACTCAGACGCCTGTCCCGTTTGCTCGGTAATAGCCAGAACACAGGACCAAACGCCACGAGCAAAATCAATCCGATGATGATCCAGGTCAAAACTGTCTTCTCCAGGCTTGAGGGGTGTTTGGATTCTGTGTATCGTCGCCGGAAATCACCTTGGGAGGCAACATGTCGGACTATCGTCGCATCATGTTGGCTTTGGACCTTACCCAGGAATCCAACCAGGTAGCACAGCGAGCCCTGTCTCTTGCTCAGCAGTTCGGCGCGGAACTTCACATCGTTCATGTCATCGAACCATTGAGCCTGGCCTATGGAGGCGATATTCCTATGGATCTCTCGTCCGTTCAGGAGCAGATTCACGAGCAGGCGAAATCCCACCTGGCGGAATTTGCAAACCGGTTAGGCATCCCGGAAGACCGCCGATACCTGATTTTCGGTCGCCCGGATAGTGAAATCCACCGCATCGCGGAATCCAAGGAAGCAGATGTAATCGTGGTGGGTAGCCATGGTCGGCACGGTTTAGCGCTGCTGTTGGGTTCGACGGCCAACGGTGTACTCCACGGTGCCAAGTGTGATGTGTTAGCGGTACGCGTCGGAACCGAAGAGATCGCCGAGACCGAGGGGTAATTTTACTTCGTCCACACAATGGAACACTGGGTGTCTAAACTCACCGGCTTCAGGCTTCTCCTGAATGCCTTACTTTTCGTTTTTCTTGCGACTTCATCCACCTGGGCCAACCCAGGTCTTTATGAGCAGCGGGCCACTTATCGCCGGGCGTTGGACGATCTCACCGCAGGGCGCAGCCGCTCTTTCGCAAGGGCGAAGGTAAAACTCGAGGGATATGCGCTACAGCCTTATCTCGATTATCACGCATTACAAGGCCGATTGTCCGTCGCCAGTGAACGTGAAGTGCGAACCTTTCTCAAACTACACGAAAGCCTGCCCGTTACCGGCATCCTCCATCGGCGCTGGTTGAAAATACTCGGGCGTAAACGCCAATGGCGTACGTTCCTTGACAACTATGAGCCATCCACCGACGCTGAACTGAAGTGTTATCGACTGCGTGCTCTATATGGAACCGGCAAACGTCAAGCTGCATTTTCTGAAGTAGAGCCTTTGTGGAAGGTCGCAAAGTCGCAACCTAAAGCGTGCGATCCATTGTTTGACGTTTGGATCAGTGCCGGTCACCTCGAGGAGGACATTGCCTGGCAGCGACTCGAGCTGGCACTGCAAGCCAACCAACGTACGTTGGCTCGTTATCTGCTGAAGTATTTCAGCGGCACCTACAAGGCCTGGGCACAATCACTGTACAGCGTGCACGTGAGACCAAGCGGAATCACTCGCGTAGACCGCTATAAAACCGACAGTAAGCTCTCACGAATAGTGATTAGCCACGGTCTCATACGACTGGCAGCACAGGACGTTGCCGACGCGGCAACTGCCTGGGAAAAGCTCAAGTCAAGCCACTCATTCAACGACACCCAAACCCGGGAGATTCGCGATGCCATCCTCATCGGACGTGCCAAAGATGGGCAGTTTCCTGCCGCATTACCAAGCGACCCATCGGATGAGTTGATTTACGGCATGGCGTCGGCTGCCCTGGCCAGCCAATCCTGGCGACAGGCAGTTGCCTGGATCGAGCGCTTACCGCCCGAGGAGTTACAAACAAATCGTTGGCAATACTGGCAAGCCAGGGCACTAACAGAATCTCACCTGGACGTTGATGGCGCTGTTGAGAAATTTCGAGCAATTGCAGCAACACGCCAATACTACGGATTTCTCGCAGCCGAGAGAATCGGCAGCGAAATTCAACTCAATGAGATGGTCTTAAAAGCGCACCGCATCCTGATAACTCAATTGAAGAAAATCCCCGAAGTTGCGCGTTCCATAGAACTCTTTGCCGTGGGGGATCTGATTAACGCGCGCCGCGAGTGGAATCAACTGATGCCAAACCTCGATTCGACCAGGACGCTACAGGTGGCGCGTTTAGTTCAACAGATTGGCTGGACATCTCAGAGCATCGCGATAGCAAACGATGCAAACCTGCGCGACGATCTGGCAATTCGTTTTCCGATGGCATACCAGAACGTCGTTGAACACGTCAGTCATATGACGACAGTACCGCAGTCGTTGCTCTTCGCAGTTATCCGCCAGGAAAGCGCGTTCGACCCTCGAGCACGGTCCGGCGCAAACGCCCGCGGACTCATGCAACTGATTCCCAGTACCGCCAAAGAGGTGGCGCGACGTGCGCGACTCAAAAGACCAACGATGAGCGATCTTTACGTTCCAGAAATCAACATTGAACTCGGCGGGCATCACTTGGCGGAGTTGTTGTCTCGCTACGACGGTCAGCGGCCTTTGGTAGCCGCCGCTTATAACGCGGGCCGCAGCCGGGTCGATCGGTGGATCAAGAACCGCTCCGGCATGCCCATGGATGTCTGGATTGAAACCATTCCGCTACGCGAAACCCGCAACTACGTAAAAAATGTGCTGGCTTTCGCCCAAGTCTACGGACAGCGTATGGGTAACCCGATACCAATGCTAATGGCGAACGAAGCCACCCTGCCGTGATCGATATCGGAGCTAACCTCCTGCACTCGCAGTTCGACTCCGACCGCGACGCGGTAATCGAGCGAGCCCATGCAGCCGGTGTCGCGCGCATGCTGCTCACAGCAACCGATTTGTCAACGAGTGCCGCGGCCATCGAATTCTGCACCACGCGAAACGACATACGTTGCACCGCTGGCGTCCACCCCCATGTAGCTAAAGAGGTCGAATCCGGTTGGATATCCCGCTTGAGCGAACTGGCCACCTCGCCCTTGGTAAAGGCCGTTGGTGAAATGGGGTTGGATTACAACCGCAACTTCACAACACCCGAGCAGCAGCAAACCGTGTTCCATAGCCAACTCGACATCGCCGAACAGATCCGTAAACCGGTTTTTGTGCACGACCGGGAAGCTGCTGCAGATGTATTGGCCGCGCTTACGAGTCACGGCAGGTTGACCGGCGTTGTAGTGCACTGCTTTACCGGCGACGAAAAGGAACTCGACGACTATCTTTCAGCAGGTTTCCATATCGGCATAACCGGTTGGGTTTGCGATCAACGACGAGGTCAACCACTTCGCGACATCGTAACTCGCGTGCCACTGTCGAAGTTGCTGATCGAAACAGATGCACCCTATCTGCTACCGCACAACGTGCCGTCCAGCGAGCTTGCCACGGGAAATAAACGACGTAACGAGCCGGCAATGCTGAAGTATATCGTCCGGCAATTGGCACAACTGTACGACACTGAGGAAGCGGAAATCATAACGGCTACTTCGCGCAATGCGCGTGAATTTTTCAATTGGAAATAGCGCACCTTACTCGTCGTTTTCCCAGCCCGGATATCGCACGAGGACGCAGAGTTCCGGGTGAGAGATCGTTGTCGTCATGACTCTGGTGACCAAAAACGTCGCCGTAGCTACGGAATTGAGGCGTTCGCATAGCGAACGCGCTGAACATCTGGCGTCTTGGCGGCCGCGAGATCCAGCCAGAAACTGCACAGGCGCATCAACGACACTTCGAACATATTCGAAATACAGAATTTTCTTATAATTTCAAAACGCTAACCACTCGCGCAGGCTTCTAGGTAAGGATTATTCATGAAGAAGCGTAGCGAGGTCGGGTCGCGCAGTTCTG
>Ga0114950_10001700_pt1 | contig 16684 bp, 10 predicted proteins | sample N075metaG_FD_83503 | JGI IMG/M metagenome (GOLD analysis project Ga0114950, IMG submission 83503) | Deep subsurface microbial communities from Kermadec Trench to uncover new lineages of life (NeLLi) - N075 metaG | ecosystem: Environmental > Aquatic > Marine > Ocean trench > Sediment | place... | reverse complement strand
GGGCTTTGATCATCCGGAAGGCTGGTTCTTTCCAGAGACCTACCAGTTCACTCGTGGTGACTCCGATGCGCATATCCTTGAACGCGCTCACGGGGCAATGAATACAGAGCTGGCACAGGCCTGGGCATCAAGGCTAACGGGTTTGCCACTGAAATCACCCTATGAACTGCTGATCCTGGCATCGATTATTGAAAAAGAGACCGGGTTGGATGAAGAGCGCGGGCAGATTGCCGGCGTCTTTATCCGCCGCCTTCAAAAAGGAATGAGATTGCAGACGGACCCGACTGTAATTTACGGAATGGGTGATGCTTTTGACGGCAATATCCGCCGTCGCGACCTCAAGACCGATACGCCTTACAACACCTACACCCGTTTCGGTCTGCCACCAACCCCTATCGCCATGCCTGGCCGGGCTTCGCTCCTTGCCGCAGCCAACCCCGTGACCGGCGACGCTTTGTATTTTGTTGCAGATGGATCCGGTGGGCATACTTTTTCTGTCACCTTGCAACAGCACATTGAAGCAGTAAACAGAGTGAACAAAAAAAACTGATGAAAGAAAAATTGCTGATATTCGTGGCAATGAATTTGCTTGTTTTCCAGGTTCTGATTTCATTGCCGATAACGATCTGGTTACACAACCAGTTCAATTTCCAGGTTGCATTGATTGATGCAGCAGGAATACTCGGCTTATTGTTGCTTGCGAGTTCAGCGGTAGTGCTGTTAATCGCTTTCATCATTCCTGAAAGAGTTCGTAGCTTTGTGTTGCCGGTACTCGTTCTGGGAACCGTCCTGGTTTATCTCCAGCAGAATATTCTGGTTTGGGATTATGGAGTTCTGGACGGCAGCCAGATCGATTTTTCAGCAAATTCCATGCTGGGTTTGCTTGACTTGATCCTCTGGGCTTCAGGTATCGCTTTGTATGTGTTTTTCCGGAAGCGATTGCTAATGCATGCCGGAACCGTATTGATTTTCATCGCCGTTTTGACGTTGATGACAATGATTGTCCCGTTGCTGTCACACGATTACAGCAACGACAAGTCATCAGCGTCTCTGAGCGAGGCAAGCAAATTTACGTATTCCGCCAAACAAAACATCTTTCTGTTTGTTCTGGATGCTTTTCAGTCTGATTTATTTCAGGACATTATCGATCATGATGTTGAATTAACACAGGAGTTTGAGGGGTTTACCTTCTACCCAAATACCACCGCGGTTTTTGCAAAAACCTACCCAACGATCCCCTTGTTGCTAACCGGCAGGAGGTATCAGAAAAAGCAGCCTTTCAAGCAATTTATCAGTGCAGCGTATGAAGAATCCATGCTCACTGACCTGGTCGATCAGGGCTGGGATGTGGGACTTTACCCGCATGTCAGATCCACCATCGCCCTGAATGATTCGATCATGAGTAATTACGCAGACAGGACTCAGCTAGCGGAGCGGATTGACAGCTATCTGCAGGCCCTGGATATTTCCTTATTTCGCACGACGCCTCATTTTCTCAAGAGCCAGGTTTACAACAACGGCGATTTCAGACTTAAGCCGTATTTTGATGGTTCTGTCGGGAATATGGAGGGTCCATTGAAAACGAGAGAGGCAGTTGAACTCCCGAGGCCTCATACACATCGGGAACTGAACTTCCTTGCTAACCTGAAATCAATGGCGACGGGCGATGGAGAAAAACCGGTATTCAGGTTTTATCACTTCTATATGCCCCACCGTCCTTTTTTACTGAACCGGGATTTGGAATATGGCCGTATGAGCGATACATTCATATCGTATCGGGAATATGCCTATGCCGCGTTAAAAGTCATGGCTCAGTTTATGGCAAAGCTAAAAGATCTGAAGATCTTTGACGACTCTGTCATCATTATTTTGGCCGATCATGGTGGCGGTGAATACGGTAATCGCAAATATGTCTCAAGTGAAGGCAGGTACCTGACAGTGTCAGAGCAGGGCATGGAAATGGCATCCGGAAAGCCGTTGCTTTTGATCAAGGAATTCCATGATGATGGTCCACTCAGATCATCTTCAAAACCGGTATCTTTACTGGATGTGGCACCGACCATTGCAAAATTTGCCGGATTGGAATCAAAAAGTTTTGAAGGCAAGCCTGTCGGTGAGTTGTTAGAAGGCGGTACGCGCGAACGCAACTATTTCCATTATCACTTCAGTGGGACGGATTCAAAATACCTGGCTGATTTTGAGGTTTTCAGAATCGATGGAGATGTCAATGATGACGCTGCCTGGACCAAAACAGGTGATTTAAAAGTTGAATTTGAAGTTGCGGAAGAAAAGGATTATGTATTGGAATCCATCGTTCGCTATGGTACGGACATCAAGCGGGATGCGGACTACATGAACGCGTTTCTGGTGGGCGATGAATACAAATATCTATCTTCCTATCTTGTGTCGGGCAGTGGCAGGATTGACCTGTCTCTTACTTTGAGTTCGCCCCTGGAGTCTGGTGAAATTTACATGCTCGCCCTGGAACTCGCTGGCAATGCCCGGGCAATAGATGTGATGCTTGAAGTCGATGACAATATACGGTCTTCTTTTGTATTGAGGAATAAAAAAAGCAAAAAATTTGTATTATTCATGCCCTCTCAGATCGTTTCAAAGGACAGGCTTGAGATACATCTATCCACCCCGGACAGCAGTGATTACGGCGACGGACTGTTGCTTTCTAAACTAAGTTTAAAAAAAGTGACGCTTAGCGAATTCGGCAGAGATTCTGTGATTGATTTTTCAAAAAACCATGATCGTTATTATTTGCAGGGAGTATGGCCGGCAGAATGGTGGGGCAGATGGACTTCAGAGAAAAAGACTACATTCAGTTTCGTGGCGGGTGACGGTTTTTGCCAAAATGCTGATTTGCTTTTGGATATCAAAAAATTTTACAGCAGTATCAACCCGGACAGCTTTCAGCTTTCTTTAAATGGCAGCCTGTTAAAAACAGTAGAAATTGAAAAAACCGCAGGGCAGGGCATTAAGTACCGGTTTGATTGTTCAGCATTTGCAGGTAACTCGGGTCGAGTATTTAAGGTTATTTTCCTCATCGATAAAGTTGCAAGTCCGCTATCGCTTGGGAAAAGCGGTGATCCCAGAACCCTTGGGTTTGGGCTTGTCAGTATGAAATTTATTAAACATGCAGGGGATGGAAAAATGGTTGTAAATATAGATGAAAGGTGAATTCATTACCATTGAAGGCGGGGAGGGAGCAGGAAAATCCACCATGATGGATTATCTCGCTGCTTGGCTGAATTCACACGGTCACGAAGTGGTCAGGACGCGTGAGCCCGGCGGCACAGTCCTGGCAGAAAAAATTCGATCCATCCTGCTCGATGACCGGAACGGGGAATTATCCGACCAGTCTGAGTTGTTACTTGTCTTCGCATCCCGTGCGCAACACCTCACAGAATTAATTCGCCCGGCTCTGAACAATGGTTACACCGTACTGTGTGACCGTTTCACAGATGCAAGCTGGGCTTACCAGGGTGGTGGTAGAGAAATGCCTGATGAGTGGGTCGCCGCTCTGGAACAAATGGTCCATGGGGACCTGCAACCAGATCTCACGCTACTGCTTGACCTTCCTGTTGAGCAGGGCTTACAACGGGTCTCGCAAAGAGGCGATGCCGATCGCTTTGAACAGGAATCCATGATGTTTTTCGAGCGGGTCCGGCAGGCCTACCTTGAACGTGCAAAATCCAATCACAAGCGCTTTGAAATCATCGATGCATCGGGTGATGTGGATCAGGTATGGGCACAAATTGAGTCCGTACTGGAAAGGAGGTTGTCTGAGTGACCATGAATTGGCTGAACCCGGTGCGCGAGGAGTTTTCCAGGCGTTTTCAAGCAGACCGGCTGGCACATGCGTTTCTTCTGTCCGGCCAGTCGGGTACCGGGAAGTTGCAGTTTGCTACCGAAATGACGGCGGCATTACTTTGCCTGGATAACAGTTGGCCTGCCTGTGGTAAATGCCGGTCCTGCCAATTACATGCATCCGGCGCTCATCCCGATTTCCGCGTTCTGTCTTTTGAGCAGAACAAGAGTGGAAAATTACGCACTGAATTGCTTATCGACCAGGTTCGTGAACTCATTTCATTCTTTCAGCTGACCACTACGATCAGCAAAAAAAAGGCGGCCCTGATTTATCCGGCCGAAGCCATGAACGGCCATGCTGCCAATGCCTTACTGAAAACCCTGGAAGAGCCACCCGGAGATTCCGTGATCATTTTGCTGTCTCATGATCCCGCCCGGCTACCGGTGACCATCATCAGCCGTTGCCAGAAGTTACAAGTGAGGCCACCCGGTGCGGAAACAGCTCTGGCGTGGCTGCTGGAGTCGGGAGATTTTTCTGAACTGGAGGCTAAAACTGCCTTGCAGGCTGCTGCGGGAAGCCCTTTTCAGGCGCGTGAAATGCTGGCTGAAGGCGGGCCGGGTCACTTCCAGCTGGTCAATGACACGCTTCAATCCACCCTGGATGGCCGTTGTACGACTGCCGGCGCAATGACGGTGCTTGGGGAAGTGGAACCAGACCGCTTGTGGACCTGGTTGTCCTTGAGTGCTGCCAGGCGATTTCAGAAAAACATGGGCGAGCGAGCAACGGCCATCTGTTTGTCCCAATTGCAAAATACGGCGGATAGAAATCGCGCGCTGTTGGCTACTCCTGTGCGCAAAGACTTACTTCTTCAGGATTGGCTGATACAATGGGCGAGGTTGGGCGCTTGAGCTGAGTATCACACAGGCGTCGTTGATAAATCAGGGTCTGGCAGATGGCTCGGCAATTGGCCCAAAGGGAGTAATCATGGCACAACAGGGAATTTTATCGCTCTCCATCAAGGATAAAAACGCACTTTACAAATCGTACATGCCATTTGTTTCCGGTGGTGGTTTGTTCGTGCCGAGCACCAAACGTTTTTTCCTTGGAGACGAGGTTTTCCTATTGTTAACGGTTATGGAATTTGAAGAACGCCTGCCGATTCCTGGAAAGGTCATTTGGGTTACACCGCAGGGAGCCGCCGGCAACAGAAAGGCAGGGATCGGTGTTCAGTTTGCAGATACCCAGGACGGGGCACACGCTCGTACCGTAATCGAATCCCATCTTGCAACCATGCTCAAAAGTAATAAATCAACGCACACGATGTGACGGGTTTGCCTTTACGCGCTGAGTGATTATCGGGCGAGCCCGTAGATGACGCTGAAAATTAGCAGCTGGTTGCTCCAGTGCCGATGGTGGAATGGGTAAACGGTGGGCAATAAAGTTGCCCACCATTGCGAATCAATGAATGTTTTTAAGGATGTGAATGAAATCGCTCAGGTCGGATTCATCCTGGTAAAAGTGGGGCGAGAGACGGATCGACTTGCCTCGTACAGCACAGGAGACCCCCGCTTTTGCCAGCTGGCTATTGAGTGAGTTCGGTGAAATATCCTGGTGGTTGAAACTGACGATACCGGAACGCCGCTCCGGTTCTGTGCGTGAGCTTATCCGGATTCCCGGTATATGTGCCAGTGCACCGATTAAATATTCCGTATTTTTCAAAATGCGTTCGGAGACCTGATCCATTCCGGTTTCAAGTAACATTTTTAGCGAGGCATGCAAGGCCACCTGGCCCATAGTGTTGGGACTTCCGGCTTCAAACCTCCTGGCGCTTGAGCTGGGTTCCCATTTTTTGCGATGAAGATTCCAGGGCTTGTCGTACATGTGCCAGCCCTGTTGAATCAGGTTCAACCGCGGCCTGGCGCTGGCGCGGCTATAAAAGACTGCGATCCCTTCCGGACCCAGCAGCCACTTGTGCGCGTCGGCTGCGAGAAAATCAATATGACAGGCTTCTACATCCAGGGGTAGTGCGCCCAATTGCTGGATTGCATCGACGAAAAAAAGCGCACTTGTTGAGCGGCAATGCCTGCCCAGTTTTTCCAGGTCTATGCGAAAACCGTCACTCCATTGCACGGCACTGGTGGATAACAGGCGTGTGCGGTCATCCATGGCCTCTATCAGCGCATTTTCTGCATTGTCAGCAGCTCGAATATCAATTTCACGGACTTCGACGCCGTGAGCGACCTGTGCCAGCCAGGGCAGCCGGTTTGACGGGAATTCATCCCGTGGCAAAACGATATTGTCTCCGTCTTGCCAGTCGAGGCCCCAGGCGACCAGGGAAATGCCTTCGGTGGTATTCTTCAATAGGGCAATATCGTCTTCCGAGTTTGCTCCCGTGAGCCGGGTAAGTAATCGGCGTAATTCATTTTCCCGCAGGATCCAGTCACGGTAGGCAAGCGGCCCCTTATCGGTATTTTCCAGCGCGAAGGCCTGCACATCTTCAGCGGTTTTTCGCGGCCAGGGAGCGATGGCGGCATGGTTCAGGTACAAGCCCTGGTCCAGAATTGGAAACTGATCGCGTATATCCTGCCGGTTGAATCCTGAATTTACGGTTGTGCTCATACGGATATAATGAAGCCGAACACGCGAGCGGGCAAATGCACGATACAGAAATACAAATCAGACCCGGGATGGTAACAACATGACGGACGCTGAACGCGCCATCGTCCATGTGGACATGGATGCGTTTTATGCCTCGGTGGAGAGCCTGGACCGGCCCGAATTGAAAGGCAGACCGCTTATTGTGGGTGGCCTGGGCCCAAGGGGTGTGGTTGCTACGGCAAACTACGAAGCCCGGGTTTTTGGTGTTCACTCTGCAATGCCGATGAGCCAGGCACGCAGGCTGTGTCCCCGTGCCGAATATATACGGCCAAGGATGAGTCGTTACCGGGAGATTTCAGAAAATATATTCTTTATATTCAGAGAGTTTACGCCATTAGTTGAAGGACTTTCACTGGATGAGGCATTTTTGGATGTGAGTTCCAGCCTGAGGCTGTTCGGAGGCCTGGAAGAAATTGGAAAGCAGGTGAAAAGGGAAATCTTGCTTCAGACCGGTCTGACTGCTTCAGTCGGTATTGCCCATAATAAATTTCTGGCCAAGCTGGCTTCCGATGCACAAAAACCGGACGGCCTGGTTTATGTTCACCAGAATGAAGTGAGTGCGTTCCTCGATCCAATGCCGGTACGCCGCCTTTGGGGGATCGGTAAACGAACGGCGCCAAAACTGACCGCTCTGGGTATCCTGACCATCGGCCAGCTTCGCCGCTGCGATATCTCCTTACTCCGGCCCGTGCTGGGAAACCAGGCAGAACATTTTCATCAATTGGCCTGCGGAGAGGACGACCGGGAGGTTCAGCCCCGACGTGCTGACAAGTCGATCAGCCACGAGGTAACTTTTGATACAGACCTTTCGGATCGCAGGGAATTGTTGGCCGAATTATTGCGTCAGTCAGAAAAAGTATCCCGGCGCCTGCGCGCACGGAAATTGATGGCAAGCACGGTGGTGGTAAAAATCAGGGATGCCCGATTTCATACCGTAAGCCGTAGTCGCAGTATGATGGCGTGCTCAAACAACACACGAACGCTCTACCGCATGGCCAGGGCCTTGTTTGAAGGCTGGCGGGACAAACACAGGACAACCCCGGTACGCCTGATCGGTATGGGTGTCACCGGCCTGGAGCCGGAAACCAGTGGTGGCAAGGCCAGCGGAGATCACCTGGACAGCAGTACCGAGAAGAGCCTGGACAAAGTCCTGGATCGTATCAACCAAAGATACGGTGACACGAAAATCGTTCACGGACTTTCGCTGCACCGCCGCAAAGAGGGTGCTGATTAACCCGGAAGTTTAGGCGGATTATTTTTTCAGTTCTTCGTCCCTGAGTTCACGGCGCAGGATCTTGCCGACATTGGTCTTGGGCAGATCATCGCGGAATTCGATATGCCTCGGGCGCTTGTAACCTGTGAGTTGCTCGGCACAGTAGGCTCGCATTTCAGCCTCGTCCAGGGACGGGTCGGATTTGACTATGAATACCTTCACGGCTTCGTTGGATTTTTCATCCGGCACTCCGATGGCGGCAACTTCCAGAACCTTGGGGTGATGAGCGATCACGTCCTCGATTTCATTCGGGTATACATTGAAGCCTGAAACCAGGATCATGTCCTTTTTGCGGTCCACAATCTTGAAGTATCCGTCTTGCGACATGGTCGCAATGTCACCGGTGAGCAACCATCCGTCCTCGGTCATGACTTTGGCGGTTTCTTCATCCCTCTGCCAGTAACCTTTCATGACCTGCGGGCCGCGCACGACCAGTTCACCCCTTTCGCCCTGGGGTAACAGTTCACCGTCGTCATTCATGATGCCGCATTCGGTGGAGGAAATGGGTAAGCCAATGCAACCGTTGAACTCTTCCATGTCCATGGGGTTAATGCAGACGGCCGGCGAAGTCTCGGTCAGGCCGTAGGCCTCAACCAGGGCAATTCCGGTCACTTCTTTCCAACGATTTGCGACCGCTCGCTGAACCGCCATTCCACCTCCGAGCGCACCTTTTAACGTGCTGAAGTCCAAGTCGGCGAATCCTGGTGTATTAAGCATCCCGTTAAACAAGGTGTTAACGCCGGGAATGACGGTAAAGGGTACTTTAGCGAGTTCCTTGATGAACGCCGGCATGTCCCGCGGGTTGGTGATGAGCAGATTGGTTCCGCCCAGTGCCATAAATACCAGGCAGTTCGCGGAGAGGGCGAAGATGTGAGAAAGCGGAAGCGCAGTGATAACCAGTTCATTATCCGTTCCGATATCTGCGGCATTCATCCACTCCCTGGCCTGCAACATATTAGCGACCATATTTCGGTGCGTCAGCATGGCGCCTTTGGCTACACCGGTCGTGCCTCCCGTATACTGCAGAAAGGCAAGATCATCATGGCACAGGTCTGCTTTTTCAAACGGTAAGTTTTTACCCTCATCCAAGGCCTGGGTGAAAGTCACCGAACCCGGCAGATCCCACTCCGGGATAGCTTTCTTAACATACTTCAGAGCGAAGTTGAGCAGCGGTCCTTTCGGGAATTTCAGCATGTCCCCGATTCTTGTCGTGATGAGGAACTCGAGCGGAACATCGTTTCTTATTTCGCTAAGCACATCGGCAACGTTTTCCACGATGACAATGGCCCGGGCACCCGAATCCACCAGTTGATGCTTCATCTCTCGCGCCGTATACATCGGATTGGTATTGACGACAACGAGACCGGCCCGGAGGGCACCGAACAGCGCCACCGGGTACTGCAGGATATTGGGCATGACCAGGGCAATGCGGTCACCTTTGACAAGTCCTTTGTTCTGTAACCAGGCTGCAAAGTTACGGGTTTGCAAGTCCAGCTCAGCATAACTGAGTGTGGTATCGAAGTTGAGGAAAGCCGCCTTCTCATTGTTCGTGGCGCAGCTTTGCTCCAGGATTTCAATGATGGAAGCGTACTCGCTCAGATCAATTTCTGCAGAAACACCTGCAGGATAACTATTCAGCCATGGTTTGCTCACACTCGTACCTCATTTTTCTCAATGCTCCTCAGTTGCTGCCCGGAAACATTTAATTCATATTGATGAAAGTAATTTCATTGACTTTTATTTGAAGCGGGCGACAGCTTGAATTGGTTACTATTGCATCACACAGAAGTGACTGCGGCAAGGACAATGAAGAATACAGATTGCCAGAACCGGCCGGCACTGTTTATTATTCCAGTCTGAAACGCGAAAAACATCCTGAGGAGTGTTCGGATGGGTGAACAGAACGTCAAATTGAATACGGAAGGAGCCGCCCACCAGGCGTTCATGAGTGCCCTGTTGATTGAGGTACGGGCACTGGAGGAATTACTGGACAAAGGGCTGATTGAATCCGGTATCAGCCGCATTGGAGCAGAGCAGGAAATGTTCCTGATCGACCGGGCGCACAAGCCGGCGCTCATAGCACTGGAAATGCTCGATTCCATTGATGATGATCGCTTCACCCATGAACTCGGTCTTTTCAATCTGGAAGCAAATCTGTCTCCCCAGGAGTTTGGTGGGGATTGCCTTCGCCTGATGGAGTCTGAGTTACAGGAAGTCTACAAACTCGCCTGTGATACGGCAGAACAGCTGGACTGCAAAATCGCTCTGGTCGGGATACTGCCGACCTTGTCGATGGATGACCTGGGTCTGGATTCCATGGTGCCAACCCCCCGTTATCATGCCCTCAACGATGCCATACGTGCACTTCGTGGTGATGAGTTTCAGTTCACCATCAATGGTATCGATCAACTTTCAGTCCGGCACGATAACGTCATGCTGGAAGCCTGCAATACGAGCTTCCAGATCCATTTTCAGGTGAGTCCGGAAAATTTTGCCAGGCAATACAACATCGCCCAGGCGGTGACCGGTCCTTTGCTTGCCGCTGCGGTGAATTCTCCCATCCTGCTGGGAAAACGCCTGTGGCATGAGACACGCATTGCAGTATTCGAGCATTCAATCGACACACGTTCTGAAGCACAACAGGCGCGCGGACTGAGGCCGAGAGTGCATTTTGGTGATCACTGGCTGGAAGAGTCGGTAACGGAAATATTCAAGGAAGACATTGCCCGGTTCCGGATTGTGTTAACGACCGAAACCGAGGATGACCCGCTGGGAATGATTGAACGAGGAATCATGCCGTCCCTGAACGCATTAAGGCTTCATAATGGTACGGTTTATCGCTGGAACCGGCCTTGTTATGGCGTACTCAACAATGTTCCGCACCTGAGAATTGAAAACAGGGTAATTCCCTCCGGACCCACTGTGATAGATGAAATGGCCAACGCGGCATTTTTCTTCGGCATGATGGCGGGAATGTCAGCGCAGGTGAAAGACATCAGGGAACATCTCAGTTTTGCGGACGTGAAGGCCAATTTTCTGGGTGCTGCCCGCGATGGCATCCGGGCCCAGATGTGCTGGTTCGATGATTCACACATGCCTGCCAAAGAGTTGGTGTTGGAGCAATTACTGCCCCTGGCTCGTGAAGGACTGCAGGAGGCGGGTATCAACCAGGACGATATTGACCGTTACCTGGGTGTATTGCACGATCGTGTGACACAGCGAAGAACGGGCGCCCGCTGGGCACTGGAATCTCTGGAAAAAATGGGGGACAACGGTACTTTAAACCAACGCATGCGATGCCTGGTTGCCAGCATGGTCAAGCAGCAAGTCAGCGGCGAACCCATCAGTGAGTGGACCCTGGCAAAATACTGTATCGAACAGGATTGGCGTGAGAGTTACCGCACGGTTGGGCAATTCATGTCCACGGATTTGTTTACTGTGCGTCCGGACGATATTGTCGATTTCGCCGCGACCCTGATGGATTGGCGTCACGTTCGCCATGTGCCGGTTGAAGACGATCGCGGAATTATGGTGGGACTGGTTTCACACCGGGCACTGTTGCGACTTGTTGCCACCGGACAGGTCGGTGGTGACAACAAGGTTACCGTGAAGGAAATCATGAGAACAGATCCGGTTACGGTTCCCCCTGATACCAGCACGGTGGATGCAATCCGCATGATGCGAGAACAAAAGCTGGCCTGCCTTCCGGTAACCGTTGATGGCAAGTTGATTGGGATTGTTACCGAACATGACCTGATTGTCGTTGCATCACGTTTGCTCGAGACTTACCTGGGAAGCGAGGAGTGAGGCCGGCGCCCAAAGTTGTTCCCATGCGAGTAGTTATTTTCGTTTTTCTGGTCGTTTTTGTTACCGCCTGTAACCCCCCACTGACGGTCAGTCAGCAGGTGATTGCCGTCATTCGTGAAATGGAAACCCGGCTGGAAAATGGTGAACGGCGGCCGTTTATCAAACACGTTGCTGAAGATTTTAGTGGTCAAAATGGACAATTGAACCGCCAGGAGCTTCAGCGCCTGGTCCTTTTTCAATTAAATCGACATCAGCGCTTGAACGTGCAACTGTTTCCTATCACAGTCACCGAAACCGGTGAGAACAAAGCCTCGGCCCGGTTTAAAGCCCTCATTACCGGCGGTCCTGGCTGGATTCCGGACCAGGGCCAGCTTTATGATTTTAAGACGCGCTGGCATTACGAAGGCGGCGACTGGATACTCATCAGTGCTGACTGGGAGCCCCTATTGTAAGAGCACAGCCGAAATAGTCTGCACCACCCCACACCAGGAACCTGATTCTGTATTCCCGGCTTTTGAGAATGCCTGCGGTAAGATAGCGGTATGAGTTTGTCTCGATTTCATCCTGCCGTCCGGGCTTGGTTCAACTCCACTTTTGATTCTGAAACCCCGGTCCAGGAAGCCGCCTGGGAAGAGATTCGTTCCGGTAAGCATGTTTTGATTGCGGCGCCAACCGGTTCAGGCAAAACTTTTGCAGCATTCCTGTGCGCCATTAACGACCTCGTGCAGCAAAGCGAGCACCAACCACTGGCCGATTCCGTGCAGATACTCTATGTATCACCACTCAAGGCACTGTCCAATGACATTGACCGCAACCTGCAGCAACCCCTGGAGGGGATTGACCGCTGGTTGCGGGAGAATCGAGGCGGCGTTTCGGGCATCCGCACCGCAGTACGCACCGGTGATACCACGCCGGGCGAGCGCCAGAGCATGATCAGGAAACCCCCGCAAATTCTCGTTACAACACCGGAGAGTCTTTATTTGCTACTGACTTCCGCTTCTGGCCGCGGCATGCTGGCTACCGTCAATACCGTAATTGTGGATGAAATACATGCGGTTGCCGGGAGTAAGCGGGGCAGCCACCTTAGCCTGTCGCTCGCCCGACTGGATGCCTTGCTGAGCACGCCACCGCGCAGGATCGGCCTTTCTGCTACCCAGAAACCAATCAAACTGATTGCCAATTTTCTCACCGGTGGGAAAACCTGTGAAATCGTCGACACCGGGCATCAGCGTGAGCGTGATTTGCAATTGCAGCTTCCGGAATCTCCGGTGATGCCGGTGATGGCAAACGAAGTGTGGGAGGAAATTTACGACCGGCTGGAAAGTCTGGTTAATGAACACAGGACGACCCTCATATTTGTCAATACAAGACGTCTTGCAGAGCGCCTCGCGCGCCACCTGGCTGAGCGAATCGGCGAAGGTGCCGTTACTGCTCACCATGGAAGCCTTTCCAGAGAGCACCGTTTGCAAGCTGAGCAGAGTTTGAAGGCCGGGCATCTGCGAGCCCTGGTTGCTACCGCATCGCTGGAGTTGGGCATAGATATCGGCCACATTGACCTGGTGTGTCAAATAGGTTCTCCCGGTAGTATCTCCGCGTTTATCCAGCGGGTAGGGCGTGCGGGGCATGCGGTGGGTGAAGTTCCAAAGGGCCGCCTGTTTCCGCTTAGCCGGGATGACCTGGTGGAAAGTATTGCGCTGTTGCTCAGTGTTCGAGGCGGCGAGTTGGACCGGGTGAATATTCCCATAGCGCCACTTGATGTGCTGGCGCAGCAGTTGATCGCAGAAGTTAGTGCCAGGGAATGGGACACCAAATCTCTTTACAAGCTGGTGCGCTCAGCATGGCCTTACCGCAATCTTGTGCGAGAAGAGTTCGATCAGGTTATTGAAATGGTGGCGGGGGGCTATGCCACACGCCGGGGAAGACGCGCAGCTTTTCTTTACCACGATGCGATTAACGGCAAATTGCGCCCGCGGCCCAACGCAAGGCTGACCGCCTTACAGAATGGTGGCGCCATCCCGGATCACTTCGATTATGAAGTGATCATGTTGCCCCAGGGATTTCGTATCGGTACATTGAATGAGGATTTTGCCTTCGAGAGCATACCCGGCGATATTTTTCAGCTGGGCAACACGAGCTACCGGATTCTCAAGATCGAACAGGGCAGGGTGCTGGTTGAGGATGCGAAGGGTCAGCCACCCAACATACCGTTCTGGGTCGGCGAAGTGCCCGGGCGCAGTAACGAACTATCACTTTCTGTATCCAGTCTCCGCCATCAAATCGACCAACTACTGGAGCAATCAGGAGTCGATGAAGCAGTGTCCTGGCTTACCAAGCAGGAAATCGAAACCGCAGCGGCTGAACAGGCCATCGCGTACCTGGCTGGAGTAAGGGATGCACTGGGATGCATTCCGACACAGGACCGGGTTGTTTTTGAGCGCTTTTTCGATGACGGCGGTGATATGCACCTGGTGATTCATGCACCGCTGGGTTCGGGAATCATGCGCGCCTGGGGATTGGCGCTGCGCAAGCGGTTTTGCCGTCATTTCAATTTTGAATTGCAGGCCTCGGCATTAAATGACAGCCTGATATTGTCCCTCGGTGAAACGCATAGTTTCGAGATCCAGGACGTGCCGTCTTTCCTGAAATCCGACAGCGTGAAAAACGTCTTGATTCAGGCGCTGCTCGATGCACCGTTATTCGAGGTTCGATGGCGCTGGACCGCAACCATCGCGCTGGCGGTGCAGCGCATGCGTAACGGTCAGAAACTGCCGCCACAATGGCAAAGAAACCAGGCAGAGGATTTGCTGGCGGTTGTATTTCCTGACCAAATTGCCTGCCTGGAGAACATTCGTGGCGAACGCGAGATTCCCGATCACCCATTGGTGAAACAGACCCTGGACGATTGCCTGAACGAATCCATGGACATCAGTGGGCTGGAAGAGTTCTTGCAGCGAATTGAATCCGGTTTGGTCGATATTCGCTGCCTGGATCTGACCGCGCCATCGCCCCTGTCAGCGGAGATCATCAATGCCCGGCCTTATGCCTTCCTGGATGACGGTGATGCAGAAAACCGGCGCACGCGAGCGATCAGGCACAACGACAATGACCTGGGTGACGCAGCGACGCTTAGCATCATCAGTATCAGTGCGATAAAACAGCTAAGGGCCGAAGCGTGGATCCAGCCACGCAACCCCGATGAATTACACGATGGCTTGCTGCAACTGGGTTTCTTGACCCAGGATGAATACAGAAGTGGTTGCTCCAGTACCGGCACAGCTGGCGATGCCGCACTTTGGCATAAATGGTTTAAAGCGCTTGCCGCGGAGATGCGGGCCTGCTGTCTGATCGTGAAGGGCCCGGACGGAGTTGCCAAGGCCTGGTGGGTGGCAACAGAACGCCTGGAAGAGTTCAGGATGATTCACAGCGATGCAGAAGCACCGTTTGATCCTTCTGCCGTGATTGACTCGCAAGGCCCGATTGATCGGCAACAGGCGCTGCTTGAACTGTTACGGGCACGTTTATCCGGCCTGGGCCCCGTTGATGTGGCGACACTGGCAGGAGATTTCCATTTGGGATACAAGGAGATCGAACAGACACTCCTGGCTTTGCAATCCGAGGGTTACGCCATAGTGATGAACCCTGCAGTGCGGGGAAGCAATTCGGACAAAACCAGCCGTCAAAGCATCACCTGGTGTGAAAGAAGGCTGCTTGCACGGATTCACCGATACAGCCGTGAGGCGCGCAGGAAAGCAGCCCGCCCCGTTTCGCCTGCCGCATACATGCGTTTCCTTCTCGATTGGCACGGGCTGGGGGAGTCAGCAGGAGAATTGGAGCATGCACTCGGTTTGCTGGAGGGGTGGACAGCACCGGTGGCGGCCTGGGAGCAAAGTTTGCTGGCCTCAAGGTGCGCGGATTATTCTGCGCAGAGACTGGATGAACAGTTCCTCAGCGGATTCATGACCTGGTTCCGGCCGCTTGGCCAGGCGCAACGCCCCCGGCAGTTGGTGGCGGCGACGCCAATTACTATCGTACCCCGCCGTCATTGCGAGGCCTGGCAGGGTGATCATCCAGGTGCCACGAACGAATCGGGTAGCGTGAGTGGTCGTTTGCTGCAAACCCTTGAAAAAAATGGGGCTATGTTCAGTGATGATCTGGAACAGGAATCCGGCCTGCTTCGTCCCCAGTTTGAACAGGCCATTGCTGCACTGGTCGCCGGAGGTTTGATTACCGCCGATGCTTTTTCTCCTTTGCGCTGGTTGATACGTCCTGAGGCCGAGAAGCGGAAACAGCAAAAAGCATTACGCAGGCGAAGGATTAGCGGAGGGGGTTCAATGCTGGGGCGTTGGAGTGCTGTCAGTACGAGACCACGAGCCGGGCACGATGGAGCTTTCTCAGAGCAGGCGACTCTGGCCGTTCTGTGTGAAGCCCTTTTGCGCCGCTACGGTGTTGTATTCCGTGCTGTTCTGGAGCGTGAATCATTGCTCCCGCCGTGGCGTCAACTTTTGCGCTATCTGCGCCGCATGGAGGATCGTGGCGAAGTGCATGGCGGGCGTTTCGTGGATGGTTTTTCCGGGGAGCAGTTTGCCTTGCCTGAAGCAGTAGGCCTGTTAAGGCGCCATGACAAGCTGCCGGAGCGCGAGCAACTGAGGCTTATCAATGCCACCGACCCCCTCAACCTGGGCGGAATCATCACAGCGGGTGTCAAGACTCCGGCAATAGCAGGAAATCGGATTTTATTGGAAAATGGTGTGCCTGCGGCACGCTTGCAGGGTGGCGGCAATCGGGGCAACCAGGGTCGGGGTAACCGGGGTCAGAGTAAGTTCCTTACCCTGACCCCATACGATGGTATTGAGCTTCTATCGGGCGCAAAGGCTGTTACTGAGGTTGAAGCAGAACGGCTACTAAGAATCGTCGTGGGAGCACACCCGCTGGCAACACACCTCCGTCATTCCGGATCAGCGTAGCTGCATCCGGAATCCAGTAGCCGCGGTAAAAGGGCTGGCACTCTTCAGTTCGTTTTACTCGGGCTGGATCCCGGATGTTGCTGCGCAAATCCGGGATGACGTAGATATGGTTGTGGATTAACCGGCAACTAACTGCCTCAATACGTATTGGATAAAATTGAGCTT
>Ga0114950_10001697_pt1 | contig 16696 bp, 15 predicted proteins | sample N075metaG_FD_83503 | JGI IMG/M metagenome (GOLD analysis project Ga0114950, IMG submission 83503) | Deep subsurface microbial communities from Kermadec Trench to uncover new lineages of life (NeLLi) - N075 metaG | ecosystem: Environmental > Aquatic > Marine > Ocean trench > Sediment | place... | reverse complement strand
ATGCGCGACAAAATTAAAGACTCAGAGCGCATTCAGGAAAAGTTGCCACCGGTTTTCCGTCCGAATGCGCGACAAAATTAAAGACTCAGAGCGCATTCAGGAAAAGCATGCCCCGGCGAAGGCCGGGGTGGGCACCGGCGTTAAGCGGCATCCACGTTTTCTTCCTCTTCCGCAATGTCGCTCTCGTCGACTTCGTGCTCGTCCAGAATATACCGGATGATGGATTCACCGTCTTTTGCCACTTTGAGAATTTCGTCGGGAAGGCTTTCTTCTTCTTTGGCAAACGTGATAAGCCGCTGCACAATGCTCAAAAGGCGAAGGGTATTTACAATCATCCGCGCTTGAGTTTCGATCCGATGGGGATTGAGATCATATTCCGAGCCCGGTACACGCCATCCACCCCAGTCGTTTTTGTTGGTGACGATCGTGGGGAACGTGCCGGGATAGGGATGATGGGTGCAATCTTCGGGCGATTGCCATTTATTTCGGGCGCGGATCAACCGCCAGCTCTCACCGCCGCTATCGATAGTCTCGGTAGTGTGAGCTTCGGCCTGCAATTCGTCGGCACCAAACTCACGGCCTAATCCAACATCGTAATGGATGCGAATAGGCTCATCCAAACCCTTCGTCCAATGCGGCATTACCCGCTCGATCAGCGCCCAAGTGCCCACCGGCATGACGTATACTCGTTGGTTTTTGTGATATTGCGCTTTGGCCATCGCCAGCCTCTCCTTGCCGTCGCCCCGATATTCAGCCGGTAGAATGCCTTAACTTTATTTCTCGGAGGTTAAATATGCCAAACAAATGCCTTAAAAACTTAGAATTTCAGCAGTCGGACGCTTTAGGGTGTCAGGGCAGGGCAGGTAAAATCGGATACAATGGGCACCGTTGCCGTTACATTTATTATCCGAACGTTAATGTACCGTCGGCGTGTTAATCTTGCGTCAAGGATTGTGCGACGTTTTTTAGATAATCCGAGTGAGGAAACGTGGCCAACAAGGGAACCAAATCGAGACACAGCCACCGCTTCTGTGTGGCGCCCATGATGGATTGGACCGATCGCTATGATCGGTACTTCCTGCGTCTGATTAGCCGCCATGCCATGCTCTATACGGCAATGGTGACGACGGGTGCGATCATTCATGGCGATCGTCATAGACTGCTGAGCTTCGAGCCCGAAGAACATCTCGTCGCCCTACAATTGGGCGGTTCCGATCCGAGCGATTTGGCGGATTGTGCGCGGATTGCCGAGCAATGGGGCTTTGATGAAATCAATTTGAATGTCGGTTGCCCGTCGGACCGGGTTCAATCGGGTCGATTCGGCGCCTGTCTCATGGCGCAGCCCCAGCTTGTGGCGGAGTGTATCGCCGCGATGGGCCAGGCCACACGTCTTCCGGTAACGGTAAAATGCCGGATCGGCATCGACGACCAGGATGCGGAACAAGCGCTGTTTCAATTTGTCGAATTTGTCGCCGCGGCGGGCTGCCATACCTTTATTGTCCATGCCCGTAAGGCTTGGCTTGACGGTCTGAGTGCCAAGCAAAATAGGGACGTGCCGCCGCTGGATTATCAGCTTGTCTATCGATTGAAGGAAACCCATCCGGATTTGGAGATTGTGATCAATGGCGGCATTCGGTCGCTCGACATGTGTGAGCGGCATCTTGACCATGTGGATGGCGTCATGCTGGGCCGGGCCGCCTATCAAACACCTTTTTTGCTGAGCGAAGTGGATAATCGTTTTTTCGGCAGCCGGCGAAAACCGCCGACCCGGGCGGAGATCGTTGAGGCCTTCCTTCCCTATGCTGAGCGCAAATGCGCTGAGGGCGTGCCGCTATACGCCATGGCCCGTCATTTGCTGGGATTGTTTCACGGCGTTGCCGGGGCGAAACGTTGGCGGCGGCATATAAGCGAACACGGCCCTAAGCCCGGCGCCGGTCCGCAAGTGATCCGCGAGGCTCTGGCATGTGTCGAACAGGCCGGTGTCAGCGCCGCGGCCTGACCGGTCGCACGTCCAACCGGGGACGATTGCCGCCGAGCCCAGCTATCAGACGGCGAACTTGATCCAACGTATTCGCCTCGCCACAAGGTTGACGCAGAGCGCGGGAACCCTCTCAAATCGTTGAAAAAAAGGTTATTTGATCCAACGCCTTTACCCTCTGTTTCACTTTCTGCCCTAGTGTTCCTGTCATCTAAGTGTGTAATTTTTGCGCCAAATATGTAAGTATTACATATGAGTTGGTGGGTAGAGTGAAGTATGGATACGGCAGAAATCAAGGAAGGCCTCAAACTACCAGGAAAATCACGTGTAGGTTTGGCCGCAACGTTGGGCATAGACGTTTCTCAAATTAGCCGATTGTTGAATGGCAAGCGCCATCTCAAAGTGTGCGAGCTTCCTCGGATCCGTGAATATCTCTATGGCGACCCCGCGTCCCTGCTCGGCGACAATGACCCAGAGACCACTGCCGCATCGACGAAACGACGTCTGGGGCATTTGGAAGCGATCCGTCTCTTGTTGGACGAGGCGGAGCGTCATGACGTCGATGCGCCGTCGATCATCATGAAGGCCTTGCGCGATGCCATAGACGCAACGAAGAGCGAACAATATCGCCAAGACAATGCGGCCGGCGCCGATCCGTATGATCAACGGGCGACCAAACCAGGTGCTTTCGGCCATATTGTTCACAATTAGTATTACTGGCAAGTAATAGGCGCTTAATATGAGCCTTGATGGTGCTGCTCATCCGGTCTCGGGCTGCCTATAGTCCTTTCCGACTTGTGTGAACGGCGCAAGAGGAGCGGCCTATGGCGAAAAAGGCTCGAACAAATTGGCAAATGTCCGAAGAGCAGCGGCGTTTGCTTCCCCGTATCGCAGGAAATACCATCAACGGTTTGGGCGAAAGTGAATTTCGCCGGCCTTCAATCGTTTATTGGCCCAATGATTTTGCGTTTGATTCGATTCCCCACGGGGAATTGTGCAAATTCATGTTGACACGTGGCGCCAACCCCGAGGTCGGCAAGATATATAGCGATGTAAAAAACCGGGCGCCCAAAATACTTGATGATATTGCCCAAACACGGGTCGAAGATACGCCGGAAAACTGGTCGGCAAAGGTGAAAGAATTCGCGCTCACCCATGAAGCCGATCTCGTAGGGATTGCCGCGCTCGATCCCGCATGGTTTTTCGACCAACACGATATTCCAAACTTGCCCTGGATTGTCGTGTTCGGCGGACGCATGCGCTACGAGATGATGAAAAATGCGCCGCCGACCAAGGAAGATCCTTCAACGGCCATAGAAGTAGGGCTTGTTTACAATCAGGTGGACCGCATCGCCGGCAACGTGGCCAATTGGATTCGATCTCAAGGCTATTATGCGGAAAATCAGGGTGGGCCCTCTTCGGGAAAAATGAATTTGATTCCGGCGGCGTTACAGGCCGGCCTTGGCGAGTTGGGCAAGCACGGTTCGATTATCAATCGCAAGCTGGGCTCGCTTTTACGTTTGTCGGCTGTCCGCACGGATATGCCACTCATACCCGATCATGGGGACGATTTCGGCGCCGATGATTTTTGTGTGAATTGTCGGGTGTGTTCGGATGCGTGCCCTCCGGGTGCAATTTTCGACACTAAACAAAAAGTCCGTGGCACGGAGAAATGGTATGTCGATTTCGACAAATGCGTGCCCTACTTTAACGAATATCAAGGATGCGCAATTTGTATCGCGGTCTGTCCATGGAGCCGGCCGGGGATTGCGGACAATCTCGTGCAAAAAATGGCGCGGCGCAAAGAGCGCCAGCAGAACCAAAACAGCACTTAGGGTCTTTCCGGGACGAGTTAAACGGAGTAGATCGCAAGTTCAAATTCCGTCACGTGCTTTATTCCATTGGCCTTAGGGTCAACGCCTTGGGCTGCGACGGGCAGTAATAAACACACGTTCCACATCCGGTACACACATCATTGTTAATCTCGGGCCCAACGTTTTGCCGGTAGGTGATCGCCTTGCCTTTGAGCGGGCAGCGATCGAAACAATAATTACACCCCGGGTCTAGGCCCTGGCTTGCCCAGCAGACGCTGGCATTAAACTCAATCCGGCCCATGTGCATGGTTTCCGGCACGACCGGCTGTAACGCACCGGTTGGGCAGCTCGATGTGCATTGCAAGCCAACACACATGATGCAGGGATTATCATTGACACGTATTTCCGGACTTCGATCGCCGTTCCTTTGGCGGGGGCCTTGCATTGTGATTGCGTCGACCGGGCACGCCTCGGCACAATCACCGCAGCCATCGCACGATTCAAAGAAGGATTTTTGAGCCACGGCGCCGGGCGGTCTTATAATCTTACTTTCGGGCTTTGTTGGGCGAAAGGCGCCTGTGATCAAGGCCCGACGATTAACTTGATTTTCGGTCGTCAATTTGCCCTCTGATGTTATTGCGTACGCGGACGAGCCGGCCGATGGCGTCGGTTAACACCAAGCAATATTACGGTAGAAAGCGCCCCTATGGCAGCCAGAGCGCTGGCTATCAGCCACCAATTCAACCCCGGTGATAGATCGAGATGGATGGTGACTTGTCTTTGTGGCTCATCCAAAATACGTAAAGTCATGTCGTAAGAATTAGCCGACAGTGTCACGCGTGAACGGTATACGGTTTCTTCCAACGGTTCCAAAAAAAAGCGGGTCGTCGCCGAGCTGCCGTTTTTAGGCTGGAATTCTATTTCTAATCTGCCGGTATATGGCTTGCGGGTTTCCTTGTTCGTGATTGTCACGTAACTCATGGCGTCGTCGGGTGTGGCGGCTAACGATTTGTCTAGACCCTCTAGCAAATATGTCACCACAATAATGTCATAAGGTGCAATTGTCGCTTGCAATTCAAAAGTGGGCGTTTGCGGATAGTTCTCTAAGTAACCGTAATGGGGCAAGCCCTTGATGTGATGACTCTTCGCTTCAAATGATGAGCCGGCCAAAAAGACAAGGGCAAATGCAATAGATAATGCCGTAACCGAGTGCGAATGGCGCTTGGCTTGACCAGTGGTTAGGCCCAGAGTAATGACGTCGCTTGGGCACTGAGTGACACAAGCATTACACATCATACATTCCTCGGTCTTTAGTTGGTTGATGGGATCGACTCCCACCGGGCAGACTTTGGCGCATAAGTGGCATCCCTGTAGACAGTCGCGCGACGGGTGAGGTTTAATGCCAAATAGCCGTTTGCGCCCTAACAGACCCAGCACCAAACCGGTCGGACATAAGCTGCGGCACCACAAACGAGGTGCTGCCACCAGCTCTATTGCCATCAAGACGACCATGAAAAGGACACCAAAGCCGAACGCGCCGCCATAGACAACCAAGTGCCAATCACGGACAAGACCCACATAAGGCAGAATAAATCCAAAAATACCGACACCGGCGATGGTCGAAATGATAATTCCGGCAAGCAATACGAGATAGCGCGATTGCAAAGGAGCCAGGGCGGTCGGCAGTCTAATGTGGATCAACTTCCTTTCCAGCCATCGGCGGAATTTGGCATTTAATTCCAAAATTGTGTTGACCGGACAAATCCAGCCGCAAAAGACGCGCCCCATTAATACGGCAATGATGATTGGCATGAGCGCGCCGACCAAGAGCGGCCAATGGATTGTCAGCCCTGCCAGGGCGTGTCCCAATAGGGCGAGCGGATCGCTTATGGTCACGCCGAACAGGGTTATGGACCAATAGCCCCCATTGAACTGATCGCTCAAGGCAACCGGATCGTCAAAACGTCCGAACGAGAAGGCGTAAGACTTGTACAAGAAATATTCCCAGGGTGTCGCCAAAGATTTAACGTGTGTGGCACCCGGCCCGAAGGCTTGATAAAGCGCGCCGCCCCGGGATATCAAGGGAAGCAAAAGAATGATGGCGATGGCTCCCCATTGACAAAGCCGACGCATGATATTCACGACGGCACCTCGCTTGCCGGCTCGATCCGGACGGCTTGAGGCAGGTGGATGCAGGCACGCTCGCAATTGCCGCAACCGACACAGGCGTCTTCATTGATATACGGGCGGGCGCCCTCGCCAAGCCGAAGGGCCTCATCCGGGTAGGGGCACGCGTAATAGCAAACGCCGCAGATCCGATCGTTGAAGGAATAACAGAGACCTTCATTGACCCAGGCCGTGCCCATTTTGACCTCTGTGGCAATGACTTCGGGATCGTTTGTTATGGGTGTTAGCGCATCGGTAGGGCAAATCTCGGTGCATTTCATACACAAAATGCAGGCAATTTCCCGAGGTTCGATATAGGGCGTGTAAGCTTCGGTAAGTCCATCCGACAGGCTTCTGAATTGAATGCATTGACTAGGACACACACTGCCGCACTGAAAGCATCGAATGCAGGCGGCAGAAAAATCGCTTCCCAAAAGGGCGCCCGGCGGGCGCAGCACGGCCTTTTTCGGCGCCGCCTCGCTGCGTACCATTGCAGCGGCTATCAAAGAGCCCAAAGCGGTAGCGGCAATGGCAATCGCCTCGCGACGCTTAACGCCGTTCTCTGCGTTGTGGTCTTTGCTGGACATCGTTTCGTCTTACTTATGCGATCTTTTCGATGCGGGCTTTGAGGTGCTTAAAGTCCGCCTGACCGGACACCGGATCAAACAACCGTCTTGACACAGTGTTTACCAGCCACTTGTTTTTCCGCGGATCGGCGCTGTCCGCTACCGACAAGTTCCACGGAGAAAAAATCTGTCCGGGCATCACGAGATTGCGCGCCGGACGGACTTTGGAATTAGTGCCGATCGATGCGCGCGCTTCGTAAAAGCAATTCTCTCCGGTATCTGGATCGATCCGCGGCGTCACTATCCTTACCCATTCACCATCATCGATATTCCAAAGTTGCGCATCATCGAGATTAATCTCGACATACATTTCCGGTACCAAGCGCTGAATGGTCGGCGACCGTATGGTTTTAGCCGTATGAAAATGCTCGAATACGACCCCTAAACTAAGCCAAAGCGGATATTTGTCCTGTTGTTGTTGCTCGCCCAGTGACAATTCAAGACCTTCGAAGTCCGGCAGTTCACCGGGCAGACCATTGTCGCGCAACTCGATCAAAACATCCCGATGATCGGTGATTCGCGCTTTGGGGTCACGACCGATGTCATCGACTTTGGCTAATATCTCACGCGCGCGTGAATAGTCCTGCTCGCACAGTTTGAATCTGGCGCGCCCGTCAGGATGGGGAAAATAACCATAAGGCTTGTCTTCCCAACCTTTTTCTTGGTTGGCATATTTGCGCTTGAAGCCGCCGCTGACTGCGATGTCGTAATTAGGTGCGGGATAAAATAAGCCTTTTGTATCCCGCAAGGATTGATAAGGGCTGATGCCGTCACGTTGTTCAATTTCAAGTAATCCGGAAAAATCAGTTGATGTGCCCTTTGATGCCGCGAGGATCACACGAAACACGTCTTCCGGATCGTATTTTCCCTTGTGCGGTCCCTCGGTCGTCTTCTTATAGGGAAACACTTTGTCGGCATCGAGGCCTAAGCGGCTTGCAACTTCGCGTCCTTCGGTAATGATGATGTCAAGGTCGGGCTTAGTGTTAGCCGGAGGGTCGATTGCCTTGTCGGTGACATAAATCCGCCGCTCGGAATTCTGATAGGTACCGCCTTTTTCGCCAAAGGTTGCAGCCGGAAGCACGATGTCGGCATATAATAAATTCGGCGCGTGTCGGTAACTTTCGGTTACCATCACGAATGCTTTTTTCAGTGCGGGACGTACCAGGGTTTTTACTTCGGGCAGGTCAATATGGGTGGCGTAGGAAAATTTAATCATCTTGATGTCGCCATCGAGCGCGCGCTCCATCATGCCGATGGCATAATTCTCGTTCTTCTGTTTGGCGGTTTCGGCCAAGCGCTCTGGTGGGATACCCCAGGCTCTTGCGATATAATCCCGGTGCGAAGCGTTGCCCATGCCTTCATTAAAGGGCAATCGGCCGGTCAATCCGCCCATCAGACGTTCGGACATGGCATTGGGCTGACCGGTCATTGAAAACGGTCCGGCACCGGGCCGACCGATATCCCCGGTAAGCAGGTGCAGGTTGATCAGTGTCAAGACATTATGCTGGCCGTGGATCGATTGATTCCAACCGCCGATCCCCCAGAATGACGTGACGCCGCCTTCGCCGCGTTCGCGGCCTTTTATACTTGCCTCGGCCCATACTCTGGCCATTTGGCGCACAAGGTCCGGCGCAATACCGGTCCGGTCGATCACCTGTTTGGGGCTATATCGCGCAAGTATGCCCTCACGATATGACTCGAAGCCATTGGTATGGTCTGCAATGAATTTGCCGTCAATCGCTTCGGGAAATTCAGTCAACAACATGTAGGCTAGCGCATTGACCAAAGAGATGTCGCCGTTTGGCTTGATTGTGATATTATAAGAATTGAACGGATTGACTTGATGGAAGCCATCCATGGTGCCTGTATAGCGTGGATCGACAACAATGGTGGGTATGCCGCGCTTCTCCTTTTCCGCAATGACGCGCCAAAAAAGCACCGAATGAGAGCCACGCGCATTGTGCCCGAAAAAGTTTATCATGTCGGCGGTATCAATGTCTTCATAACAACCCGGCGGATGATCGCTGCCCAATGCCGCGATATAGCCGGTCACGGCGGATGTCATGCACATGCGCGCATTCGCTTCGATGGTATTCGATTGCAGCACACCCTTCATAAATTGATTTTCCAGCCATTGCTCTTCCATGGTGAGTTGGCCCGATCCATAGGTAGCAATGGCGTTACCGCCGAATTTCTCAACAATATCGACAGTCATATCCACTAAAATTTTAGATGCTTCCTGCCAGGTCGTCTCATGCCAGACATCGTCGTCAAAACGGCCTTTCGAAGCGGATTCGTGGCCGGTCAAAGGGTTGGTCATATCCTTACGAACCAACACCTTATCCAAGCGATCCACATAGATTGCTTCGGAAGCAGTCAAACCCTTGATGCATTGCATGCCCAAATTGACCGAACTGTCCTTATCCGGGACGGAGGCGACAATCTTACCGTTCTGGACAACATGGTATGTGTGGCATCCAACGCCACAATAAGGGCATTGAGAAGGGACAAGTGTTTGCTCATTGCCGGTCTCCTGAGCCTGGGCGGTACTGCCCTTAAAGTCGAAAATCAAATTGTCACGCACAACACCGAATGTACCGATGCCGGTTCCAATCGTTGCGGCACCCCCTTTCAAAAATCCGCGGCGCCCGACTTTTTTTTCATCGAGCCCCAGCCATTCCATACGCTGTTTATCTTTGATCATCGATCTCGTCCTCCTCGCTCAATTCTTGGCTGCGCAGATAAGCGACGATCGAATTAATTTCCTCCTCGCGCAGCTCGACAAATCCCTGTCGGCCTTTCAGGTAAGCGCCCATCGGCGTTCCGACACGCCCATACATAAGAGTTGCTTTGATATAACCGTCGGTGGCGGATTTCAAAAAGCCCGGATCGATCAGCGCCGGGCCACTGAATCCGGATACGGCGCCGATAACGTGACCGCCCCCAACCTCGGGGCCACCTTCACCCTTGATGCCGTGACACCCGGTACACAATCCGTTGAACAGTTCGCGCCCTTCCTCCACATTGCCCGAGATTGGTTCGGTGGAGAGTTCGAGGCTAGGTTGGTATTGCCAACTTTTTATAAAAAGCGCAATCGCCTTAATCTCTACATCAGTGAGTATATCTTCATAAGCAGGCATGCCCCGCACAGGCCGGCCATATTGCATTGAACGGATCAAATAGTTGGTATCGGCTATCTTTAAAAAGGACTGTAGGTTGAGCGGTAAGCCATAGCCGCCTTGGCCTGTTTCGCCATGGCAGGCCATGCAGTTCTCATCGAACAGCTCGGCTCCCATGGAATACATATTGTTCCAGGCACCGTCCGTGCTGAATGGACGCTGAGATACGGAATTGTTATCCTGGGCGGCAACGAAAATTGAGGGAAATAACAGCAGCACTAACATCGTAATTAGAGTGGTTGGCGCGAATCGCCATGGAATCTTGTGAGTGCTTAACATCCCCTTCTCCATTTATAGGTAATTTATCAATGGCGTTGGGCAGTCCTTCCAGCCCAGATAACTAACAGTATTTCCTGGTCGTGGAGAGGGCTTTGATAAAGATCAAATGGCCCGGCGTCGGGGACTTTTATGCTGATCCCAACACTCGGTTAACACGATGGATGTCGTCGCAAAAGGCCGATTGATTTGCTTCAAATGGATAGCCATATACGGAGTAAGGTTATAGAGGATGCCGTTACACAACAGGGAACTTGGGTCCGGTATTTATCGCCTGCGGCGCACCTGCGGGCTTCATGCCCAAATTTATATGTCTGCGATCTTTGCATTCTACCTGAGCGGCGTGACCGCTTTGCTCGCTGATGAGCAAGTATCGGATACGATTTCCGGCAGCAAGATTATCGCCGATTTTCAACTCCGCTACGCGTTTGTTGATCAGGACTCGTTTGACAGAAACGCAAATGCGGTGACCTTGCGCGGTAGATTGGGCGTCGAAACGGGCAGTTTCTACGGCATTCGTTTACTCGCTGAGATAGACGCCACTCGACACATAGGCCACTATCAATTCAATAGCACGACAAACGGCCGTACGGAATTCCCCGTGGTCGCGGATCCCGATTCGTTTCGCCTGAACCGGTTGAATGTAAAAATTGACAGCCTGCCCAACACAAGTCTCAAGATTGGTCGTCAGAGAATGAACTTAGATGATCAACGGTTTGTCGGGAATGTAGGTTGGAGACAAAATGAGCAGACATTTGACGCCATTCGTCTGACACATACGCCTCTGCAGGACTTGACTATCGATTATTCCTATATTTGGGGTGTTAACAGAATTTTCGGCAGCGCCTCGGGCAAGGGCACGTTCGATTCGAAGTCTCACCTCGTAAGGGCCACGTTTTCGGCGCTGGAGCCGCTCAAGATTACGGCTTTTGTCTATTTGTTGGACTTTGAGGATGATCCGACCTCGTCGTCATCAACGATTGGCGTCCGCATAACCGGCGGCCACACCATCAATGACGATTTATCGTTTTCTTATGCGGGATCCTATGCCCATCAATCGGATTATGACGACAACCCAATCATGTACGACTTGGATTATTTTTTGGTTGAAGCCGGTGTCAATTGGAAAGCTTTCTCGGGGACACTTGGTTACGAGGTGCTGGAGGGAAACGGACGCATCGGTTTTGCCACACCACTTGCCACCGGACATAAATTTCAAGGATATGCCGATACCTTTCTGACAACTCCCGCAGACGGGGTAAAGGACCTATACGTTACCCTAAAGGTGCGCGGATTACAGGATCTATTGCCGAAAGGGGTCGTGTTTTCAGCGACGTATCACGATTTCAAGGGCGAAGCGAACCCCATCGATATGGGATATGAGATCGATGGGTCCATCGCCGCTCCCATAACCGACCATGCCGCGCTATTGATCAAATATGCCCATTACAAAGGCCGGGGTTTTGCTGCGGATACAGACAAATTGTGGCTCAGCATTGGCTATAGTTTCTGACTAGAGTGTTTCCAGGAAAAGTGGCCACCGATTTTCCGTCCGGAAACGCGACAAAACAAAAACTTAGAGCACGTTAGCGATTCCATCTTTTGTGAACGTGCTCTAAGCAGGAGGTATTTACCGTGGACATCGACATTATTGTGGAACCGGACCTAACCCCTCAGCAATTATCCGAAATAGGTGTTGCCGCTGAGCGCTATGGGGTGAGAGCGTTGTGGTCGTCTAATTATTACGCCCATTGGGATGCTTTTCTGACCCTGCTTCCGTTAGCTCAGGCAACCGACCGATTGCTGATCGGACCCTTGGCCGTTAGCCCTTTCGAGATGCATCCCATGAAGATCGCCAATTCAATTCTCACTCTCAACGAGATGAGCAACGGTAGAGCGGTTATCGCCATCGGTGCGGGTGAAGGGGTTACAGATGCGATTCAGGCACAAAAGCCCAAACGCATTGTTCGGGCGGTTCGTGAGGCCATCGAGATCGTCGCCTTTGCGGCTACGAGAAACTTGGCACAAGGTTACCAAGGCGAGATATTTCAAGTGGTGTTTCCTTGCCCTTTGGATTGGGTGCGGTCGCCGGCGCCCCCTGTCTACGCGGCCTGCTACGGTCCGCAGATGATGGGTATGGCGGGGCGATTCGCCGATGGTGTGTTTTTCGGAGACCTGCCCATAGCGAAAGTCGATGACGCCGTAAGCAATGTGCGCGCGGGCTTGGCCAAGCGCGCCAAGCCGAAGGACGATTTTCGCATTACCAATTTCTTTGGTTGGCATATCAAACAGGACCGGGACGCCGCTTATCGGGAAGCACGCAGGGAAATTGTCTGGCGCGGTAAACATCTTTCCGACGACTACATTGCGCCGTTCCTAAATGCCGACGAGCGCCAAATCGTGCGGGATAATATTGATGCGTTCAGACAGGCTTGGTTTACTAGATCGGGGGAGATCGAAGCCGTGCCTGATGACATCGTCAATAGGCTGATAGGAGGCATGACGTCTACCGGTGACATGAGCGATTTAGACCGCGAGATTGAACGGTACCAGGCCTTCGAGAAAGCCGGTCTTACGGAAATTGCATTGCGGCTTCATGATGAGCCCATGGAGAGTCTTAAGATCATCGGCGAGCATGTGCTGCCGGTGTTTCGTTGATCCGGTTCGTGCCCACTTTGGGTTGATGCCGTCGACAAACTATTTTGGGCCTATTGAGATGAAATATTGGTCGTAAGACATGGTAAATATGGATTGCCGATTGATTTGCCAAACAGGCAAAGAATTATATAATGCGTCAAGTGCAACCTAGTCGATATGTATCGGCTGGCATGTGGCAGGGGAGGGCCCGCGATGCTGAACAAGCGTTTGCAACAGCACAATCTAAGTTTTGCCGTCGGTTTCGTTTTAATCGGATCCTTGGTTTTTCTGAACTCGGGGGAAGCTGTTTCGCAAACAGCTCCGCCAAAGCCTGGTTCGCCGGACTTTCTTTTGCATTCCACCACGACCTTAATCGATATTGCTAATACCCGGACGCCGACCGAAGCGGTACTGGGTCTCAACCGTGCGCTCGATCAATTACGCGCAAATATTGAGGCCCACATCAATGATTCAGAGGCGTTTGACGCCGAAGTGGACGCTTTCGGCAGCCTGATATCCGGCATGGCCAGGTTGTTATCCAGCGGCGGTGATGAGCAGCTGCAAGCATTGGTAGCGGCGGCGACACAACGCCAGATGACTCAGCTCGAAAAATTGTTGTCCACTGTGCCAACTCAAGCTCAAGCAGGTATTTTGAAGGCCATGGACGCCAGTCAGCGTGGCCATGACAGTGCTTTAGCGGCGTTGCGCGGCGAACCAGTCTTCACCGGAAATCAACGCAGGGGTGTTACAATTATTGGCCGGCCGTCAGGTGTCGGGTCACCGGGTGGCATAGGCTCGTCGGGAGGAATAGGCGGCCCGCCGGGTGGAATCGGTGGTGGTCCGCTGGGAGGAATGGGTCCCCCAGGCAGAGGGCGTTAAATCCAACATTAAGTGACCGAAGTCAATTTCGTTAGAGTGTTTCCAGGAAAAGTGGACCCGGTTTTCCGTCCGGAAACACGATAAAACAACAACTTAGGGTCAGGTTTTGATTCCATCAAAACCGGAAAGACCCTAGGTGCTGTCATGAAGCGACATGTGCTCTTATTGATGGCGGGTTTTCTGTACGCCTGCGGGAGTCCCGGTGTATCCGTGACGGCGCCCGATTATGCCTCTCGATTCTCGTATGAAGCCTTGCGATTGGCCGAAGCGGACGGCCCAAAAGAAAAGGCCGATGCGTTGCTCGACTTAATGGAATATCGACTCGATGAAATGGAGCGTTTGCACCAAGCCGGGAACACAGAATATGTCGAAAGTCTTGCGGCCTCTTATCGTGCTTTATGCATTAAGGCCTTGCGGGGAATCGTGGCGGACAAGCCTTCCGTCAAAGTAAGCAGCAGAAAACGGCTGGAATCACATAACGATCGATTTCAAGCATTGTCGGATGATGCGCGAACGAATTATTTGATGTGCCTGTCTTATTTCAGGGCGTAGCGTTCAGTCGCCAGACCTGCCGACTTTGTCACCATGGGACAATCAGGAGTAGTTCTGCTCGGTGGAAGGGGCAGGAGCAATCATGACTGGAAATGAAACTCGGGACAGAGTAAATTCGTAGCAGGTACCTGTATTGCCGCAGGCTAGGGATTCGCGGCTGGGTTGCCGGCGAAAAGTTGCGAGCTTCTGACGCCGCCTTATAACTATAACTAGAGTGCACGTAAGTCTGTTGGGTCTACTTTCGGAAGATATGGCCATTGATTTGGGAACGGCCAACACCGTGGTCTATGTCAAGGGCCGCGGCATTGTCCTCGATGAGCCGTCAGTTGTCGCAATCATCAATCAGGACGGCCAGAATCGGGTTCTGGCAGTGGGCAACGAAGCCAAGATGATGGTGGGGCGGACCCCCGGCAACATCGAGACCATGCGGCCTATGAGAGACGGCGTCATTGTCGACCTTAAAGTCACCGAGGAGATGATTAAGCACTTTATTCGGAAAGTGCATAACCGTCAGGCGTTTGCCAACCCACAAATCATCATCTGCGTTCCTTCGGACGCAACAGCGGTAGAACGGCGAGCTGTCCGGGAATCCGCCCTCGTAGCGGGGGCACGCCGTGTCTACCTCATTGAGGAACCTATAGCCGCGGCAATCGGCGCCGGTTTGCCGGTGGACGAGCCGACAGCTTCGATGGTGGTCGATGTCGGCGGGGGCACGACCGAAATTGCCATTTTGTCGCTGGGCGGTACCGTTTACGCGCGATCTCTGCGTGTCGGTGGGGACAAGATGGATGAGGCCATCATCGCCTATATTCGCCGCAAATATAATTTGCTGGTTGGTGAAGCGACTGCCGAACGCATTAAAAAGGAGGTCGGCTCAGCCTGCCCACCCTTGGACGGCAATGACAATACGATAAAAATCAAGGGTCGCGATCTGATGTATGGGGTGCCTAAAGAGGTGACGATCGGGCAGCAACAAATTGCCGAAAGCTTATCTGAACCTATCAATGCCATTGTTAGGGCGGTCAAAGTCGCTCTAGAGGCAACGCCGCCGGAACTTTCTTCCGACATCATGGATAAGGGCATCGTCCTGACCGGCGGCGGCGCACTTTTAAATAATCTTGATCGAGTTTTAAGTAACGAGACAGGATTGCCTACTCGCATTGCCGACCAGGCATTGTCCTGTTGCGCATTGGGAGCGGGAAAAGCTTTGGAAAATATCCAGGCCATGAAGCATGTCCTGTCCAAGGCCTAGGGCGCATTCGGTTTCAGCGCCGAACATCGAAGAAAAAGATTTGCACAATTCTTGGGTGGTCTTTCGTCCAGTCCAAAGGGTAGCGGGAGTGGTAGAAGGGGGCCGGGAAGATGACGCACCTGTTGGAGATCATCTCGATTTCTTCCAGCATGTCCCAACGATCTTCGATGAGTCCGTCTCGTTCTGCTTGTCGCACACCTTTTAAGTCGTTTGGGTCCGGTTCGCTCCAACCTAGTTTCTTGTGCCGCCAAAACGCGAGGCTTCCGTTATGCCGGCCCTTAGGGACCAAGGACAAAATAGCAACGAAATCGGCAATCCCTATGTCCGAATGGATGAAGGTGCTTTGCTCGCCGTGCTGGACATAAAGCCTAAAGAAGTCGCTCTTGCGTTCGGCTGATCCAAGATGCACCTCGAAAAGAGGATAGGCCCAGGTGGCATTTGTGACGGCGATATTACGGTAGCTTAGTCCATCGTGCTCGATGGTCGTGTATGTTGCGTTGGCGGCCTCTTGGAGAAGCCACCCAAAATCAGGACAGAAATCATCGATGATTTTGACGTCCTTGCGCATGGGAATTTTGCCGAGGATCTGGCCCCCCCCCTCACGGGTTCGGTCGCGATTAAGCGGCCCCTATAGAACCAGAATTGATACCAAGACTCAAACGCGAATAATGACTCATTTGCTCAAGGTATTGGGATATCGATGGCGAACTTTCCAGCTGTGTGGAAGAGGATCGACTCTATTGCCCCTATTTTGCTTCCCCGCGGCTTGACCGCGGGGCCCCGTCATAAAATAACTCTTTGTCCGTATATTGCGCGCACAAGGTTCGCGCACTAGATCCCGCGATCAAGTCGCGGGACGACAATAGGCGGGTGTTGCGGGAAGGCGCATGGCGGCGGTCACCGCATAACAAAAAATAACCCCAAAAGCCTGACGCCCGCCTTGGATAAGACGGGCGCCAAGCAAACTGACCGTCATGAAAAATCTTTTTCGGGGGCCGATCAGTTACAAACCAATGCTCTAGAAGCCCGCCTTCATGCCGATCATGAGAGAGTGGGCTTTATAGTCATAATCGAGGTCGAGGTCGGTATTGCTCGTAAAGGCAAACCGTACGGAATCAATCTCAGGCCCGCGGAAATAACGGTAATCCAGGGTGATTTGCTTGTTCGGGGCAAATTCGTAGCCGATACCCGCGCCCAATTGCCAGGCAAAGCCACTTTCCTTTGCATCGATGTTGATATGATGCTGGTCCGGGCCGCCTATAAACCCTTCAGCACCACCGAAAAATCCGTCGATGAAAACGGAAGCGAGATCTTCCGTCTCCGAGCCAAAATTGGGT
>Ga0114950_10001695_pt1 | contig 16699 bp, 15 predicted proteins | sample N075metaG_FD_83503 | JGI IMG/M metagenome (GOLD analysis project Ga0114950, IMG submission 83503) | Deep subsurface microbial communities from Kermadec Trench to uncover new lineages of life (NeLLi) - N075 metaG | ecosystem: Environmental > Aquatic > Marine > Ocean trench > Sediment | place... | reverse complement strand
CGCCCTGACCGGGCGACCTGCGAGCGGTTTTATGCAGACTACGGCAACCAGTCCGGCCAGCGGGCGCCCCTGTTCTACGATCTTCCCGAATGCGTGAAAGCATTTGAAAACAGCCGTAATTAGCTCCGAATTCCACCAGCAGCGTACGTCAGGTCACAAGCTATTCCCTCTGTGGCGAAGGAATTTAACTTGTCAGCCTGGCACAAGCCCGTTCGCAGCAAGGGGTCTTCTTCCGGGACCCTTTGCAACAGGACGTTGCAAGAGGAAGCCCCAGGGATGGGTTTATGCTGTGTCCTGGAAGGAGACCCCTTGCTGCGAACGGGCGGGCATGAAACCAGCACAATCAAAAAGTGAACATCACTGCTGAAATTCTCAGCTAGCCCGCGTAGCAATACCCCTGGCCGTACACCGATTCAAGCTGATCTTTTCCCGCACCAACTCTGGCTCTGCGATCAAGTTCGGCAGGCTGTTTCGCTGAACGGTACTGCCCACCTTGGGTACCACAATGGCATCTGCGCCACGGGTATGGGCCCTGCTGATAAAGCATTCATTATTAGCCGGTACAAACAGTAGCGATCGCTAAATCGGCAGTGGTGAATCCTCTGAGTGCATCAAATCTCTTCCTCGGTTTTCTGGTCAGCCAATTTGACATCAAGGCTCATGGCTAATTGTCGATCCGGCGTCAGGGCCCATAAGTTTACGGATTTTTGAGCTACCGCGCCCTCCAGTCGAAAGGGGGTTGAGTCAAATAGCGGCCTGGCACCGCGAAAAGAAAAACCTTTGATCCTGACGGACCCCAACTGGCGGTACATCAGATCCAACAGCAGGCTCGCGGTTAAAGGTCCCTGCACCACTAACCCAGGATAGCCCTCTTCATTCACTGCGTAATCGCGATCATAGTGAATGCGGTGTCCGTTGAACGTGAGTGCGGAATAGCGAAACAGCAAAACCGGGTCAGGTTCCAGGCTTTCGCTCCACTCAGCAGCGACGGGGCCTTGATAGGGTTCTTGCAATCCATTGGCGGAGCCCGTGGCAGAGGCAGTGGCCGGCTCGCGGTACACCAGATCTTGTGACTCCGAAATCAACAACTGTCCCGACTCACTGTGAATCTGATGCTCAATCGTCACGAACACCAGTTGACCGCTTCGCCCCGATTTAGTGGCCACCTTGTCAATCCGGGAAACACGGCGTGCGACCTCTCCCACCCGCAGAGGTTGATGGCAAGTGACTCGACTCCCAGCCCACATGCGATACGATCGTGGTACCGGCGGCAGGAAACCACCTTTGACGGGATGTCCATCTTCCCCGGTCTGCAATGCATTGGGAATCGAACCAAAAAACAACCAGTGCCAGGGCATCGGCAGCTCATCACCCAGTCCAGGCGCCTGATCCAGACCAAGAGTGCCGGCCATTTGTGCCACGGTGCGGGAATTAATAAGCTGTAGATGCGTCTCAGTTCGACCTTGCCACTTCTGCAGGAATTCCAAATCTGTCGTTGTCACTTGAGAAGCCTGGTTCAACGTTCCCTTCCCTCTCTGAAAATGCCCATTCATTAACGCATTAGGTGAATTCATTGCGGATAGTATCACTGTGCTCACCCACTGCCGGCACCCGACCCAATTGGATCGATTCAACTGCTGTCTCTCCCTCAAATAGTGCCGGTGGACATATCAATTGCGCCGGTCCGGTCGGTGTGGCCACTTCCATACGGCGCAGCTGCTGATGCTCGCTCAGGTCCGCCACTGAGTTGAGTGAACCAAAGGCGATCTGACCTTCTTGCAAAAGCTTGATGACCTCTGCCCGGCGCAGACGGGAAAACACGTTGTCAATCTGTTTGTTCAGTGCGGGACGATTTTCACAACGGTCCACATTGTCCTTGAACAGCTCATGCATCACTATTTCCGGTTTTTGCAGCACTACTTCACAAAAGGAGCGCCACTCGCGATTGTTTTGAATGGAGATCACTACCTGCTGATCATCACTACAGTTATAGGCGCCGTAGGGTGCGATCGAGGGGTGATTTAGACCGACTCGCTTCGGGGCCTCTCCACCGTACTCCAGGTGCAAGAGCGGCACCGTCATCCAGTCGGCAACCGCGTCGAAGAGAGAAACCTGGATACCTTTGCCTTTACCGGTAATTCCCCGCTCTATCAGAGCCTGCAGTACCGCCGTATGGGCATACATGCCACAAGCGATATCGCACACGGACACTCCCACCCGACCAGGTTCCGCCGCTACACCGGTAATGGCCGCCAGACCCGACTCGCACTGTACCAGCAGATCGTAGGCTTTCATATCGCGGTAGGGGCCGGACTCTCCGTAACCGGAAATATCCACGGTAATCAGTTTTGTATTGCGTTCACGCAGCAACTTCGGATCAAAACCCGCTCTCGCACAAGCGCCGGGAGCCAGATTCTGAATAAACACATCAGCCCTATTCAGCATCTTATGCAGCAGCTGACTATCACCTTCCTCTTTGATGTTAAGACACACCGACTCCTTGCCGCGATTTAGCCAGACAAAATAGGCACTCTCTCCGTGCACTACATGATCGTAGTTGCGGGCAAAGTCACCCTCTGCTCGCTCAATCTTAATCACCCGTGCACCGGCATCAGCCAGGCGCGAGGAGCAATAGGGGGCAGCTACCGCCTGCTCCAGTGAAACCACCAACAATCCATCTAACGATTTCATCAAATTGACCTCTTTAGAAAGACTTGGGTAGACCGAGCTCGTGTGTCGCGATATGGGAGAGAATCAGGTTGGTGGAGATAGGTGCCACCCGATAGAGGCTCGTCTCACGGAACTTCCGTTCTATATCGTATTCCTCGGCAAAGCCGTAACCACCATGGGTCTGAATACAGGTGTCACCTGCCTGCCAGGCGACTTCGGAGGCTAGCATCTTGGCCATATTGGCCTCGGACCCACAGGACTGGCCCGCCTCAAACAAAGCTGTCGCCTGGCGCACCATGCAGGCGGCCGCTTCTGTTTGTATATAGTCACGAGCAATCGGGAATTGCACCCCTTGGTTCTGACCGATGGGACGGCCAAATACTTTCCGTTCAATCGCGTAGCTGGACGCCTTCTCAACAAAATAGCGAGCATCGCCAATACACTCCGCCGCAATCAGAATACGTTCGGCGTTCATGCCGTCGATAATGTAGCGAAACCCTTTGCCCTCTTCGCCTATCCGGTTTTCAACCGGCACACGCAGATTATCGAAAAACAACTCCGTGGTGGCGTGATTCATCATGGTTCGGATCGGTGTAATCGTCATCCCGTTGTCCAGCGCTTCACGCATATCCACCAGCAGAACTGACATACCGTCGGTGCGCTTTGGACCGTCTTCCCGAGGGGTTGTGCGAACCAACAGAACCATCAAATCGGAGTGTTCAGTGCGAGAAATAAATACTTTCTGGCCATTGACCACATAGTGATCACCATCGCGAACGGCGCGGGTACGGATACGGGTGGTGTCAGTACCGCTGCCGGGTTCGGTCACGCCAAACGCCTGTAAGCGCAGTTCACCGGCAGCAATTGCAGGAAGGTACTTCTGCTTCTGCGCATCACTGCCGTGACGCAGCACCGTGCCCATGGTATACATCTGAGCGTGACAAGCGCCGCCGTTACAGCCCGCGCGCTGGATCTCCTCCAGCACCGCACAGGCCGCACCGAGGGGCAGACCCACACCGCCGTATTCCTCGGGAATCATCACCGACAGGTAACCCGACTCGCTCAACGCCTGCACAAATTCTGTGGGATAGGCATGCTCTCGATCCAGCCTCCGCCAATACTCCCCGGGAAACCGGGTACACAACTTTGCAACAGCCTCTCGAATCTCCGGGTAATTTTCCTGCCGACTCATAGCTCACTTCAGTAATGGGTGAATGGTGAGAAACAGCATGCAGTTCAAACAGGTATCTCACAAGTGATATATATGCATACCATCTATGCTGTTTTGGCAAACAATGCGGGTAGTTACAGGCATGTTAGTTGATCAAATGGCATAGGTGGTATGCAGATATATCACTTGTGGTATACCAGGCCAGATTGCATCCTGCTTATCAAATGTAAGGCTCTCGACATGAGCATGTATTTGAAAGAGGAGGTAGCTTTCAATGGCAACTGACACCCCGGTGGAAGAGCTGGATACAATCGAATCGTGGCCCGATGATCTATACCACGTATTAAAGAGCAGTGATGTTCGACACTGTGTATACGTACCGGATGCCGGTCACACACGACTCATCAACAGGATGATTGAAGACCCCATGATCCATGACACGGTGTTGACGACAGAGGAAGAAGGCATTGGCTACCTCGCCGGCGCCTGGCTAGGCGGAGAGCGTGGAGTGCTGCTGATGCAGTGTAGCGGAGTAGGGAATTGCATCAATACTCTGAGTCTTACGCAAAGCTACCGCTTCCCTCTGCTGATGATCATTACCATGCGTGGAGAATGGGCAGAATTTAATCCAATGCAAATTTCAATGGGAAGTGTGACAGCCAAGTCTTTGGAACTCATGGGTGTTAACACCTATCACGTTGAACGTGCTGAGAATATTGCTGAAGTTACGGCAGCCGGAGCAGAGCATGCGTTTAACGGTGATCAATCCGTAGCAATTCTCATTTCACAGCGTGTTATCGGGAGAAAAAAATGGACCCGGTAACCAGCTACTCAAGTGATTCAATAGTGTTAGCCCGGCGCGAAGTTGTTGCGGAACTGCTCAAAGATCGTTCAGATCTCATGGTTGTTACCGGTCTTGGGGCTGCTACCTATGATGTAACCGCGGTCAGTCCGAGCAATCGCAATTTTTATCTTTGGGGAGCGATGGGCAGCGCCGCCATGACCGGCCTTGGGCTTGCGCTTTCAAATCCTGGTCGCCCCGTGTTGGTAATTACCGGAGATGGTGAACAGCTAATGGGTCTTGGCGCCTTAGCAACCATTGGCGTGAAGCGTCCCGGGAATCTGTCTATTGCCGTTCTTGATAATGGGCATTATGGAGAAACTGGAATGCAGAAAAGCCACAGCAGCTTTGGGATCGGCCTTCACAATATGGCAAATGCCTGCAATTTTGTTTGGGCAGAAGAAATTGTTGATATGTCCGCAGTAGCCGACTTTCGGGAAAGTGTACACAACACGGAATCGGGCCCGATTCTCGCTCGAATTCTTGTCGAAACGAAAAACGGTCCAAGGGTGTTGCCAACACGTGATTGCGTAGAGATCAAGAATAGATTCCGCACGGCCCTGGGCCATTCGGTTTAATGGAGGGTTAAAGCATGACGAGTCTAACTCGCTATCAGAATTTAGTTGGCGGCCGTAGAGTCGATGCTTGCAATGATGCATGGCTGGAGTCCTTCAATCCATACACCGGGGAGGCATGGAGTCAGGTGCCTCGCTGTACCGCAGTGGACGTTTTGCAGGCAGTTGATACCGCACACGACGCCTTTGTCGGTGAGTGGTCAAGAATAACGGCGTCGGCAAGAGGGAAGCTTCTGTGCCGCTTAGCAGACTTGTTGGAACAAAATGGTGATTTTCTTGCCCGGATTGAAACCAGAGACAATGGCAAACTCCTGGCTGAAATGAAGACACAGCTGGAATATATTCCAGAGTGGTTTCGTTATTTTGGTGGGCTTGCGGATAAGGTGGAAGGCTCGGTTCCCCCTATTGATAAACCGGACATGTTTACCTATACCCGGTATGAACCTCTTGGTGTTATTGCGGCAATCACGCCCTGGAATTCTCCACTTATGCTACTGGCCTGGAAAATGGCCCCTGCCCTGGCAGCCGGCAATACGATGGTGATCAAGCCATCTGAATTCACCTCGGCATCAACACTGGAGTTTGTGTCTCTTTTTGCAGAGGCCGGGTTTCCTGCCGGTGTCGTCAATACGGTCACAGGCTACGGTGCAGAAGTGGGTCAAGCGCTTGTTGAGCACGCCAAGGTCGCCAAGATTGCCTTTACCGGTGGTAATATAGCGGGTGGAAAAGTCTATGAAGCGGCAGCCAGGGGACTTAAAAAAGTGAGCCTTGAGCTCGGAGGGAAGTCACCCAACATCATTTTTACAGACGCTAACCTTGATGCTGCCGTCAATGGTGCGATCGCCGGGATCTTTGCCGCTTCCGGGCAGACCTGTATTGCCGGATCCCGGCTTTTGGTTCAGGATTCAATCTATGAAGAAGTTGTTCAAAGAGTAGTGGCTCTTGCGGAAACCGCTCGACTGGGTGATCCCGCTAATGAGGAGACGCAGGTGGGTCCGATAACGACGGAACAACAGCGTGATCGCGTCCTTTCTTATATCAATATTGCCAAACAGGAAGGTGCTCGCTGTGTGTTGGGCGGCGAAGTACCAGCAAAGCAAGATGTTGGTCATGGCTGGTTTGTAAAGCCAACCATTTTCGCAGATGTCAACAACCAGATGCGCATTGCTCAAGAAGAAGTGTTTGGGCCGGTCTTGGCGATTATCCCCTTTAAAGATGAAAGCGACGCTGTGTCGATCGCAAACGACACTATTTATGGTTTAGCAGCGGGTGTCTGGACGTCAGACATTGGGCGTGCAATGCGCATGTCGAGAAAATTGCAAGCGGGGACTGTTTGGGTAAACACCTATCGTGCTATTAGCTTTTTGGCACCTTTCGGCGGTTACAAGCGTAGCGGTCTCGGCAGAGAAAATGGCAAGGACGCAATCATGGAATACATGCAAACAAAAACTGTGTGGATAAATGCATCTGACGAAATGCCTAACCCGTTTGTTATCAGGTGATAATGAGATAATCGAAAAAGGAATGGGGCACGCTCAATTCTTGTTTAACCCACCAGGTCAATTTCTTAACATTAGTGCAGGCAGAAGCGTAGATTATCTCAATCAAATTGGGCTGGCTATGGACAATCTCAATGGGAATGTTACCGCACAAATTCTACTCGCCACGGAGTTGGGGCTGAACCGCCCGGAATCCTGGCTTGATGAGATATACCACAAGTGATACATTTGCATACGTCCCATGCCGTTTGAGCAACGATTGTATCTATAAGCCCACGAAGAGGATGGCATGAAGCTACGACAACTTAGGTCCTTTGTGCAGGTAGCTGAATTAGGCAGTCTGAGCAAAGCAGCCAAAGGCCTTTTTACCGTTCAGTCGGCGATTAGCAGGCAAATTAAAGCGTTAGAAGAGGATCTTGAAACAAAGTTGTTTACACGCCATGGTCGAGGGCTACGCCTGACTGAAACCGGCAAGCAACTTCTTCCCAGAGCCACACACATACTAAGAGAGGTTGAAGAAGCCAAATCAGAAATTGTTGCGGGCAATGAGACTGTTAGCGGAGAAGTCACAATAGGAATGCCTCCAACTGTTGCGAGTGTACTCGCTGGGTCTCTCGCTGAACGACTGGCCAACGAATATCCGGGTATCCGGTTGCGATTTGTTGCCGCGTTTTCTGAGACTTTATTGACATGGCTACAACAACGGAAAATCGACTTTGCTGTTCTCTACGACCACAAAGCGCAACACAACCTCATCATCTACCCTTTGCTACTGGAAAGATTGTATCTTGTCATGCATCCGAGCAACAAACTATCAAAGAAAGAATCCATTTCTTTCCACGAACTTTCATCAGAGAAGCTAGTGCTACCAAGTATCGGGCATAGTTTACGCAGGCTCATTGAAAGGATCGCCAGCAAGGAAAATATAAAGCTTCATGTTGCCGTTGATGCAGATGGTCTGACAATTTTAAAAGAACTTGTTATGCGAGAAGTAGGATCGACAATACTTCCTTTAGCGTCTATCCACCACGAAGTATATGCTGGCAATATTTGCGTCAAACCTATTATTGACCCACCCATAACCAGGAAACTTTTTCTTGCTCTGCCCACAGATCGACCTTCGACAAACGCAAGCATGAAAGCTTCTGAGATAGTCCGCATTCAAGTGAAGCAGATCGTTGAAAGCGGGATATGGACAGGCCAATTACTAATACCCGAAGAACCCCAGGATTAGGCATAACTTTACACCGGCATATACAGCCCAGCTGGTTTTCAGCGCAATCATCCATGGTTTGACGGCAGTGTTAGAAATTTTGTGTCTATCCTTTGATCCATACAAAAGCGAATGCTGCGTAGGGTGGGCAATTTATTGCCCACCACTCCATTGCAAAAACCACGAGATAAACCATTCATATCCCCTGTCATTTTTCTGGTGAAATCGATCCTGATCGTGGAATTGATCGATGGTGGGCAATAAATCGCCCACCCGACGGCAAAAACCTCCGGGACGGCTGAAGTTCTCTATTTCATGGCAGATGGTTTTTAAGCTGTCAGCCTGGCACAAGCCCGTGCGCAGCACGGGCGGTCATGAAGCCAGCACAATCAAAAGTGAACATCGATGTTGAAGTTCTCAGCTAGCCCGTGTAGCGATAGCCCAGGCCGTACACCGATTCAAGCTGATCTTTTCCCGCACCGGCATCGGTGAGTTTTTTGCGCAGATTCTTAATGTGCGTATCAACGGCACGGTCACTGACAATGCGGTAATCCGAGTACATTTCATTCATCAGTTGATCGCGTGAGAACACCCGGCCCGGATGACTGGTAAGAATCTTCAACAAAGAATACTCAACCGGGGTCAGTTGCAGTTTTTTACCCTTCATTTCGGCACTGTGCTTTGCGTCATCCATTTTCAAGCCATCAAGCTGAACGGCTCCCGGGCTTGACAGTGAGCGCCTCAGGACAGCCTTGACCCGGGCTACAACCTCTCGCGGAGAGAAGGGTTTACAGATGTAATCGTCGGCTCCGAGCTCCAAGCCCAACAAGCGGTCTATTTCTTCCACGCGAGCCGTGATCATGATGATTGGAACTGAACTATGGGCCCGCACTTGCTTACAAACTTCGATGCCGTCCAGCCCGGGCAGCATCAGATCCAGCAGAATCAAATCGGGCGGGTGGTTTTGCAGTTGTTGCAGCACTTCATCACCCCGGGAAACATGAGAAGTGGTGAATCCGCCCTGTTGCTGCAAATAGTCTGCCAAAAGCGCCGCGATCTTGGGCTCGTCCTCAACAATCAGGATGTGTCGTTCGGTATCAGCCATTGCTTACCCACAAAAAGTCATTAACACGGAAGTTCAATACGGATACACAGACCACCCATGCGGCTTGTTTCCGCGCGAATGTTTCCGTCGTGGGCATCCACAATATTGCGGCAAATAGCGAGCCCCAAACCGCTGCCTCCTGTTGACCGGGCACGGCTTTGCTCAACCCGGTAGAAGCGTTCGAACAAATTCTCCATCTGCTCCGCTTCGAGCCCCGGTCCGGAATCATCCAGGCTCAACACGACCGACCGGCCATCTGCTGTCAACGTCAGCGCCACACGTCCGCCTTTTTCGACATAACGGCAACAGTTTTCAAGCAGGTTGTTGAGGAGTTGTCTGAGGCGCTGAGGATCGGCATTGATCATCATATCCTCTACCAGATGCAGGTTCAGTTCAATCCCCTTTTCGGCCAGGCGGGCACGAAACGTCCCGGCAGCCTGCTGTGCGAGCCGGCTAAAATTTGTTGCTTCCTTTTTCAGATCAAGCGCACCGGCATCCGACAAGGCCAGTGTTTGCAGGTCATCGACCAGGCGGGCGAGGTGATCAATCTCTTCACCAAGTGATGTCTTTGTTTGTTCATTGACGACTCGTACTCCATCCTCCAGCGCCTCAATTTCACCCTTGAGTATGGCGACCGGTGTTCTTAGTTCATGGGCAATATCCGCCATCCAGCGACGACGTGCACCGCGGTTTTTTTCCAGGGTTTCCGCCAGGCGGTTGATGTCCACAGACAGTCTGCCAATTTCATCCCCTGTCCGGATCACAGCGCGTTCCGAGTATTCGCCACGCGCCAGGGCCTCAACAATTTTAGCCAGTTCTGTTAGTGGCCGGCTCAGGTGTCGCGCCAACAGGAAACCCAACACGGCTACCAAAGTCAGCGCTATCGCCAACGAAAGGATCAACACGCGGGCCTGCTGATGTAAAAACTGTTGTGCTTCCCCCGGCAAGCTCACGCGGGCAGTGACAAAGCCCACCCAGCCCACGACCCTTCCGTCGACCTCAATCGGCTCCATTCGGTGTTTTTCATCGGTTGAAATCACCACACCAGCCACCCGGTTTTTTTGACTGTCCAACAAGAACAAGCGTCGCGGCAGGTTCAGCCGGTCGTGTCGATGTGATCCTGAAACTTCAGGAAACGGAGGACGGCGCATTTCCTGCTGTACTTCATGTCTATCGGGTATCGAGGGTCGCGTCAGCCGCAATAACCGGCGCCAGCGTCTTGGGTGGCCTCTGAGTAAGCTCCAATCTCCTTCCTGTCGATAAAGTTCTGAAAGCTCGGGCGCCAGTTTTCCCAGTTGGCCCGCCTCCTGTTGTTCAATGTATTCCACCATTCCCCGGTGAAGGCTGGTTCGCGTAATCAACACTACGACCAGCAAAGCAATCACCACACTGATCACAAGTGAAAGCAGAATCTTGGATAACAGGCTTCTCATACATGTATATCCTGCACTCGCGTTGATCCGAGGCGCAAGCAAGCGCTGAAATCTTCATATTTTCCACACAATTGATTCGCATTTGGGTCTCAGACTCTAATTCTGGATCAGGGACATCACGTGCCTGTAACCGGCCCAGCCGCAAATAACGCTACAGGAGAAAATGATGAAACATTACAAAATCACCTTGCTTGCTATCACCCTGGCCACCACCCTGCTCCCGGTAAGTCAACTTCAGGCGCAGCCGGACGCATCCCGGCACCATGGTCCACCGAGTGCGGAAACGCGTTTGGCACACATGAGTCGTGTCCTGGAGCTCAGCGATGAGCAGTCCGCCCGGCTGCTGGAAGTATTTCAGGTTGTTGATGAGGAACGCCAGGCCCTGCATGAGCAGGCTTTGCAACAGATGAAACCGCAAATGTGCGAACTCCAATTGGCAACACGGGCGGAAATCGGCGAGATTCTGGACCAGGAGCAACTGGCCAAACTGGACGACATGAAGGCCAGGCACAAGCCGGACAATGGTCACAGGGGATGGCGCGGCATGCACGATCTGGATTGCTCAGCGCCTGGCGATTAACAGGGCCCGGAGCGGCGCAGGGTGGCCCTCAACGGTCTTTTCCTGATCAACCGGATCAAGGGTCTCGGCCAGAGATTCAAACTGCATCCAGGCCGTGCTGCGCTGCTCCCTGATCGTCGTTTTTGTCATGTCTACCAGGGTGGTTTCATTGAAACCGGCATCGTGTACCCAACGAAGCAGGCGCTCTGTCCCCGGCACCGCCCACACATTTCTCATCCGGGCATAACGTGCTTGAGGCACAAGCAGATCCTGCTGTTGTTGCGGAGGCAAAACCAGCGTTTCCAAAACCAGGGTTCCGCCCGCTCGCAGCAAGGAATGAATTCTCCTGAGGTGGTGAGCCGGGTCTTTGCGATGATAGAGCACGCCCATTGAAAACACCGTATCAAAGGCTACCGGATCGTCGGGCAGATCCTCAATACCCAAGGGCAGGACATAATTGGCGATATCGCCAGAGAAATGCCGGCATGCCAGCCATTGCATTACGTACAGAAGCAAGGGGTCTATCCCGACCACCAGCTCAGCACCCGCAGCCAGCATGCGCAAGCCGAAGTAGCCATTGCCACAGCCAATATCCAGTACCCGATGCCCGCAAAGCCTGATGTGTGGTTCAACTCGTGCCCATTTCCAATCCGAGCGCCACTCGGTATCGATGCACACACCCCCCAGGCAAAAGGGCCCTTTACGCCAGGGGTGCAGTTCCATCAGGGCCTCACGCAACAACTGTGGGTTTTCTGCTGTTTCTCCCAGTGCCGGCATCGCGCCTTTAAAGCTGAGCTCATGCGGCACCGCTGGCAGCCGTTGCAATGCACGCTGCCAGCGAGGCAGATCCCCATGTGGGTTGTTGGCAAGCTTCAGCTGTGCCCGTTCACAAACTGACTTTACCCAGTCCTGTTCAGGCCAGCGTTTCTGCAATGTCTCAAATGGTTCCATTCCCGGCTGCAACTGCGCTTACTCCCTGGCTTTCCGATATTCACATTATGACTTTTGGGGCATCCCTATCCCGCGCCAATCTGATATTGTAGTGGTGGGAGATAATTACTGCGCACATAGCTGTTCTTATCTGAGCACACTATCGCGTTAATAAAAAAGAGGTCAATCATGCTGGATACTGTATTAATTTGGGCCGTTGTTGCCGCCGTTCTCGGCGTCACCGTTGTTCGCAAAGCGGTCATCATTGTCTATCAGGGATACGAGTACACGCTGGAACGGTTCGGTCGCTACACGACGACATTGCGGCCTGGTTTCCATTTCATCATTCCCTTTATCAATCGAATCGGCCACAAGATGAATATGATGGAGCAGGTGCTGGATGTACCGTCACAGGAGGTCATTTCCAAAGACAATGCCGTGATTACGGTCGACGGGATCGTTTTTTTCCAGGTGCTGGATGCCGCCAAGGCGGCCTACGAGGTTTTCCGCCTCGAGCATGCCATATTGAACCTGACCATGACCAACATTCGTACCGTGCTGGGCTCGATGGACCTCGATGAGACTTTGTCCAAACGTGATGTAATTAACGCCCGGCTGCTCGACGTGGTTGATGACGCCACCACACCCTGGGGGATCAAGGTCACTCGAATCGAAATCAAGGACATCAGCCCCCCTATGGACATTGTGCAAGCCATGGCGCGGCAAATGAAAGCCGAGCGTGAAAAGCGCGCCAACATCCTGGATGCCGAGGGCTTTCGCCAGGCAGAAATTCTGCGCGCAGAGGGCGACAAGCAAGCGATCATGCTCAATGCCGAAGGCCGCAAGGAAGCTGCTTACCGGGACGCCGAAGCCAGGGAACGCCTGGCAGAGGCTGAAGCGCGGGCAACCACCATGGTATCCGAGGCCATTTCATCCGGAAACATCCAGGCCATCAACTACTTTGTTGCGTTGAAATATGTCCAGGCTCTGAGTGATTTCGCGAATGGCCCCAACACCAAGACCCTGTTGCTGCCTGTTGAAGCAACCGGTATTCTTTCCAGCCTCGCCGGAATAACGGAAATAGCCAAGGCAGCATGGGCTAAAGACCCGGAAAGCCCGAAAGACGGTGATGACAGTTAGGGCCTCCGGCAGCGACGATTTAAATAGGGTTGGCAGACCGTAAGCAAAGGGGATACGTATGGAATGGTTGAAACACGTTTTATTCTGGCACTGGTGGATACTCGCCGGCGTGCTGCTGATACTGGAACTGACTTCTCCGGTTTTTGTCTTCCTGTGGCTGGGTTTTTCCGCAGCGGCTGTTGGTTTCCTGTTGTTGGTGTTCCCGTCCATCCCGGTGGAAGTCCAGTTGGTCCTGTTTGGCGTGCTGTCTGTCGTCGCGGTGCTTGCCTGGCGTCAATACCGTGAAATCCACCCGCCCCAATCAGATCACCCCCTGTTAAATCAGCGCGGTCAGCAGTACACGGGCCGAATCTTCACTCTGGAAGAGGCGATTGTGAATGGCGTGGGTAAAGTGGAGGTCGATGACTCCAGCTGGCGCGTCAAAGGGCCGGACCTCCCCACAGGTTCGCGTGTAAAAGTAATCGGTGTTGATGGCGTTATTTTTATCGTAACCAGCGCTGATTGATTCCTGTTCCATTCGAAAAAACCTGTACTTTCACAATCTGTAACGCGGGCGATAACAAGCGCCCTCCTTCAAGCTTTTTCTTCTGTCGTGGACGTGGTTTGACTATACTAGTGTAGTGTCCTGCATATTTCACCAAGGCGGACGACATAATGAACATGATCATTTCAATGTGTAACGCACCGCCTTAAATAATGACTTTTCAGCAATTCATTCAACAACTGGCTACGTTCTGGTCTGACCAGGGCTGCGCTCTCATTCAGCCTCTTGATCTCGAAGTGGGGGCGGGTACGTTTCACCCGGCCACTTTTTTACGAGCTATCGGACCAGAACCCTGGAGTGCTGCCTACGTTCAACCAAGCCGGCGGCCGACAGACGGCCGCTATGGCGAAAACCCCAACCGACTGCAACATTACTACCAGTACCAGGTGGTGATGAAGCCGTCCCCGGAAAATATACAGGAGCTATACCTGGAGTCTTTGTCGGCCGTTGGAATCGACCCGAAGGTCCACGACATCCGCTTTGTTGAAGACAACTGGGAATCGCCGACCCTCGGCGCCTGGGGCCTCGGTTGGGAAGTCTGGCTTAACGGGATGGAAGTAACGCAATTCACTTATTTCCAGCAGGTCGGCGGCATGGAATGCAAACCGGTAATGGGTGAAATCACTTATGGCGCGGAACGTCTGGCAATGTACCTTCAGGGTGTCGACAGTATTTATGACCTGGTCTGGACCGATGCGGGCAGTCGTGTCGTCACTTATGGCGAGATTTTTCACCAGAACGAAGTGGAGCAGTCACAATATAATTTCGAGCACGCCAATGTTGACGCCCTGTTCGGCTGGTTCGATACCTGTGAAGGTGAAGCCAAAAAGCTGGTCGATCTGAATTTACCGCTGCCGGCTTATGAGCAAGTGTTAAAGGCGTCTCACACCTTCAACCTGCTGGATGCACGCCGTGCCATTTCGGTTACCGAGAGGCAAAGATACATCCTGCGGGTAAGGGATCTCTCGCTGCGCGTTGCAGAATGTTACTACGCCCGGCGCGAAGCCCTGGGTTTCCCCGGCCTGGAGGGCCAGGCAGATGACTGACGCAGCTGCGCTGAATTCAGGCCACGAAGACCTACTGGTGGAGTTTGGGTGTGAAGAACTGCCCCCAAAAGCTCTGGATACGGTCAGGAAAGCGCTTTTCGAAGGCGTTAAGGCGGGGCTGAAAAATCAGAATATTGATTTTGACGCGGCGAACAGCCGGTCTTTCTCAACCCCCCGGCGCCTGACCGTGCTGTTCAAAAAAGTGGCCCCGAACCAACCCGACCTTGACCAGGAGCGTCGCGGGCCGGCACTTACGGCTGCTTTCGACAGCGAAGGCAAGGCCATGCCGGCTGCGATTGGCTTTGCCCGTTCGGTGGGCAAGGAAGTCGCGGAGCTTGAGACAGTCAAAACGGATAAAGGGGAGTGGCTTTACGCCAAGCTGCACTTGCCGGGAAAACCCCTGTCACAATTGATTTATCCTATTCTCGAGCAGGCCATCAAACAGCTACCGGTACCAAAACCAATGCGCTGGGCCAGTCATGAATTCAGTTTTATACGGCCGGTTCACTGGCTGATCGTGTTGCACGGTACTCAAGTGCTGAAAGGCACGCTTCTGGGGCAGGCGGCTGGCAATACCAGCCGTGGGCATCGGGTTCACTCTCCCGGCCCCCATACGATTCCCTGCGCCGGGGATTATGGCCGTGTGCTGGAAGATGCTTTTGTAGTCGTCGATCAAGATCGTCGCCGGGAACTGATTCGCGAGAAAATACGGGGCGTTGATGAAAATGTCCTCATCGATCCGGATTTGCTGGATGAAGTTAATAATCTGGTGGAGTGGCCGGTTGCTGTTGGATGTAGCTTCGATGAAGAGTTCCTTGCCGTGCCCCACGCTGCATTAATCGCCAGCATGCAGGGCCACCAGAAGGTTTTCCCGGTAATGGTAGCGGGCTCGTCCGGCAAAATATCCAATAAGTTTATTGCTGTTTCAAACCTTGAAAGTGAACACCCGCCATCCGTCCGTGCGGGCTATGAACGTGTCATTCGTCCTCGCCTGGCGGATGCGCGGTTTTTCCTGCAGCAGGATATGAAACAGACGCTGGAGTCGTTTTCCGACCGTCTGAATAGGGTGGTCTTTCAACAGAAGATCGGAACAATTGGAGATAAAACTGTAAGAATTAGTGCATTATCAAAGAAGATAGCAGAAAGTATCTCGTTTGATTCTGTTCAGGCTGAGCGCGCTGCAAAACTGTCAAAGTGTGACCTCATGAGCCTGATGGTCGGGGAATTTCCCGAACTACAGGGGGTGATCGGCCGCCATTACGCGCTGGCATCAGGGGAGAGCCCGGATGTCGCAGCCGCCATTGAAGAGCATTACTTACCCCGTTTTGCCGGCGACGCCATTCCAGCCTCCAATGCCGGACAGGTCGTGAGCATTGCGGACCGGCTGGACACCCTGACCGGCATATTTGCCGCCGGCTTACGCCCCAGTGGCAATAAGGATCCGTTTGGTTTGCGCAGAGTGTCTCTTGGCCTGGTTCGAATTCTGCTTGAGGCCGGGCTTGAGCTCTCTCTTAGCCGTTTGCTGTCACTTGCCGCCAATGAGCTTTCATCACAACTTTCTATTGATCCGGCACTGCTGGTCGAAATTCGTGATTTCATCGTAGAGCGGATCCGGAATCATTACCGCGAACAGGGTTTCTCTGCCGAGCTGATCAACGCCGTCCTTTTGTCTGACTGGGACACCTTGCCGGACCTGAACTATCGTTTACGGGCTTTGGATGATTTCATGGGTCAGGAAGCCGCCGCAAGCCTGGCCGCTGCAAATAAACGAATTGGTAATATTTTGCGCAAAGCTGATGAAGACATTTCGAAGACAATCGACGAAAATAGCCTTGTTTTAGACGAAGAAAAGCGACTTTTTAATGAGGTCTCCAGGCTGGAAAAACAGTTGGCGCCGCTGCTAGAAAGTTCGGATTACTCCGCCAGCCTGTGCTTGCTGGCCGAACTGCGCGATCCTGTAGATGACTTTTTTG
>Ga0114950_10001693_pt1 | contig 16716 bp, 14 predicted proteins | sample N075metaG_FD_83503 | JGI IMG/M metagenome (GOLD analysis project Ga0114950, IMG submission 83503) | Deep subsurface microbial communities from Kermadec Trench to uncover new lineages of life (NeLLi) - N075 metaG | ecosystem: Environmental > Aquatic > Marine > Ocean trench > Sediment | place... | reverse complement strand
CGTCGCACGGATCACATTTTTTAGCGTGCGTTGCTTGATCATGCTCTCCCCGCTTCCCCCTAAGCAAGGTAATTTTGCCGCGATAGTACCACACCATCCGGTCAACCGTGAACTACAATCCACAATCCGATTGCACTGAGGCTTTACCTAGTAATCGGGGCGTGCAACCGGCCAAATCTCCAAAATTTGTTCTACATACTGCAACGCTAGGACTTCCCGTCAGTCCGCTTGTCGGCGCAGAAATGCAGGAATATCAAGGTAGTCGGTATCAGCGACAATTTTTCCATCGGGCACGACCCTGTCGGGTTGGTTTCTAATCACAGTCGGACGTTCCAGTACTTTATAGTCAACCTCGGTTTCTTTCGATTTTGATATCAATGAAGCGGCTTCATCTTTGTCACGGTTATCACCGCCAATACCCGTCGCAACAACCGTTACTCTTACTTGGTCTTCCATATTCTGGTCAATCACCGTGCCTACTACGACCGTTGCGTTTTCCGAGGCAAACGATTTTACAATGTTGCCCACTTCTTCGAACTCGCCCATGGTCAAATCCAGCCCGCTGGTAATGTTCACCAGGATCCCCTTAGCCCCCGATAGGTTTATGTCTTCCAATAGCGGGCTTGAGATCGCAGATTCGGCGGCTTGTCGAGCTCGTTCCGAACCGCGGCCGCTGCCAGATCCCATCATTGCCATTCCGGTTTCCGACATAACGGTTCGTACATCCGCGAAATCAACATTGATCAGTCCCGGACAGGTGATCAATTCCGCGATCCCCTGCACAGCACCGAGCAAGACATCGTTGGCCGCTTTGAACGCATCGAGGAGACTAATGTCGCGTCCTAAAACGCTCAATAGCTTCTCGTTGGGGATGGTAATTAATGAATCGACGAACTGACTCAACTCCCTGATCCCATTGTTGGCTATTTCGGTCCGTTTTCGACCTTCGAATGAGAATGGTTTGGTCACCACCGCGACCGTCAAAATTTCCATTTCCTTGGCAATCTGCGCAATCACCGGTGCACCGCCCGTACCGGTACCACCGCCCATACCAGCGGTAATAAATACCATGTCCGATCCCTCGAGCACATCGCTAATTCGATCGCGATCCTCAAGCGCTGATTGTCGACCAATCTCCGGATTGGCGCCCGCCCCAAGTCCTTTGGTAATGTCGCTTCCAAGCTGCAGCACCGTTTTCGCCGACGTGTTTTTCAGCGCTTGGGCATCCGTATTCGCGCAGACGAAATCAACACCGTCAATCGCGGCGCCCAACATATGTTGCACAGCATTACCACCGCCACCGCCAATTCCAATTACCTTAATTACAGCCCTCTGGCTGTAGGCATCCACAAGTTCAAACATAGTCGCCCCTCCACATTTTCGTGCTACATATATTGTGCGTATTTCACCATGAAGATGTCACATTCCACCAATTTCAATGCCGGTCCTGGGCAAACACATGCCCAAATTCGGCACCACGTTTCTTCTATAACAGCCCGCAGTCATCGAGCTAAAAATTCCGATGAATCCAGTTTTTCATTCGGTCCAGTATGCCGCCGGCACTATCGAAGCGATTGTGCTGAGCCGATGAGTCACCGGCATGATTCCCGAACAGCAGCAGACCAACTCCCGTCGCGAAGATTGGATTACGAACCACGTCAACCAGCCCAGATATAAACTGCGGGGATCCGAGACGAACGGGCATGTGAAAAACCTCCTCCGCCAGATCAATCGCCCCTTCCATTTTCGAACCACCGCCAGTGAGAACCATACCGGCGGCAACCATCTCCTCGAATCCGCTACGTTTCAGCTCCGCATGAACAAGGTTAAACAATTCTTCATACCTGGGCTCGACCACTTCCGCAAGCGTCTGACGTAGAAGCCGGCGCGGCGGACGGTCGCCCACGCTTGGTACTTCTATCGTTTCCTCTGGATTCGCCAGTTGCGTCAAGGCGCAGGCATATTTGATCTTGATATCCTCGGCGTGGTGGGTCGGGGTACGCAAGGCGACGGCAATGTCATTCGTAACCTGATCCCCCGCAATTGGGATTACAGCGGAATGATAAATCGCACCGTTAACAAAAATCGCGATGTCCGTGGTACCGCCCCCAATATCACATAGACACACACCCAAATCCTTTTCGTCTTCGGTGAGAACGGCGTACGACGCTGCTAACTGCTGCAAAATCACATCATCCACATCGAGACCACAACGCCGAATGCACTTAACGATATTCTGTGCTGCGCTAACCGCTCCAGTAACCATATGAACTCGCGCTTCAAGGCGCACACCAGACATTCCAATCGGCTCCCTGATCCCCTCCTGGCCATCGATGATGAATTCCTGCGGCAGTATGTGAATTATTTTTTGGTCGGCAGGGATCGCCACCGCCCGTGCCGCATCAATAACGCGCTCGACATCGCTTGCGTTAACTTCGTTGTCACGAATGGCGACGATCCCGTGCGAATTTAAACTGCGAATATGGCTCCCCGCGATCCCGGCATAAACGGAATGTATCTCACACCCTGCCATCAGCTCAGCTTCTTCAACCGCTCGCTGGATGGATTGCACGGTCGATTCGATATTCACGACGACGCCCTTTTTTAATCCGCGCGAGGCGTGCGAACCGATACCTGCTATTTCGACCTCACCTTCCGCCGAAACCTCGCCAACGATGGCGACAACCTTCGATGTCCCAATATCGAGACCAACGATAAGGTCTTGTTCTGGTCTTCTTACCATTCGGTGGATCTCCAATTAATTACCTTTTGTCAACCGCATTGCGATGTCACCCATTGTCGGCAGCAGCTGGTTTCTCTCTGATCGCAAAACCATTGGTATATCTGAGATCAACTAGCGCAACACTGGTCCACCTGCCCTTCAGGAGGTCGTCGAAGGCTTCGCTGAAACGGTCCAATCGTTCATCAACCGCGTGCCGCCCTAGCACAAGCGTCGCACCATCTTTAATTTCGACTACCCACGCACGCCGTTCTGATAATTTCATGCGAGTGACGCGCAGCCCAATATGATCGAGCCTTTTCTGTATCTCAAAATAGCGTGACAACATTTCACTTTCGGACCCTATGGGCCCGTCAAGTACCGCTAAACGAGACGATTTCGGGCTAGATTCCGGCACAAATATGTCGGCAAATCGATTCAGCAAGGCATGCTCACCCCAACGGGCCACCGCCGTTTGCTCGTGTATGCTTACACGGATTGTGTCCGGCCACACCCGACGCACTGCTGCGTCCAAAACCCATGGCTCGTCCAATATACGTGAGCGCACGGCGGCGACATTGACGTTGAAGAATCCCCCATCGACCGCGTTCAAAACCACGGCCTGTACATGTTCTGAGGTCATATGATTAAACTCGCCTTCGACGGCAATCTTCTTAATCGGAAAGGCTGCGGGATTCGTTAGCCATTGGGTCAGATATCCGCCAAAACCAAACATCAAAAAGGCGACAATTCCAACTACCCGGAGCAATAGCGGATGCCTGTTGCGTTGGACCTCACGCGGCGGGTTTCTTTGCGCTTGTACGGCTCTGTTAACCGGGCGCATCATTCGGCATCCTCAAAACTCGTACCGAGTATTTTAACAGTGAGTTCGTCAAATCCTATCCCACCAGCCTCTGCCGCCATCGGCACGAGCGAATGGTCGGTCAAGCCCGGCACGGTGTTTAATTCAATCATCCACGGTTCACCCCGTTCGTCGAGCATAAAATCTATCCGCCCCCAACCACGCGCGCCGAGTGCTTCAAATGCAGCCATTCCTAAAGCGGTGAAGCGATCGATTTGATCATTAGATAAGCCGCATGGACACAGGTAACGGGTCGTATCGACGACATACTTAGCGTCGTAATCGTAAAACTCGTGCGGCGTTTCGAGTTTGATGATCGGCAACGGAACGTCGGCAACGATTGCCAGGGTATATTCACCACCACTTATCCAACTCTCGATCAAAACCGAGTCGTCATAGTACAAAGACTCTTCGATAGCCGGTTGCAATTCGGATAATTCGGCGACCTTGGACGCACCAAAACTGGAACCCTCACGGGTGGGCTTTACCATCACCGGATAGCTCAGATCACGCGAAAGATCGTCCGCGACATCGCCACGCCTGAATTCCGTAAACGACGGCGTCGGGATACCGACACTGCCCCATACGTGTTTCGAGCGTATCTTATCCATGGACAGCGCACACCCCAATACATCACTACCCGTATACGGTATTTCCATAATTTCGAGGAGACCCTGCACGCTTCCGTCCTCACCACCGCGCCCATGCAACGCGATAAATACCCGATCGGGGCTGCAATTGGTCAACGAACTCATTAAGTCGCGGTCCCACACAAGTTCTCGCGCCTCAATCCCAACCCGCAGCAACGCCGCGGCGACGGCACGACCACTACTGAGAGATATTTCGCGTTCGGCCGAATGTCCGCCCATCAATACAGCCACTCGACCCGCCGCCGCGACGATTTCTTCAATGGTTAATGGCTGGGCATTTACCATAATTTAATAAATTTCATTTTCCTGTTGCCTCGTCCGGCCCATTATTCTTACCTCAGGCTCCAGCGATACGCCGAATTTACTTGCCACCGTTCTGCGAACGTCAACTATCAGCGCTTCAATGTCAGCTGCAGTCGCGCCGCCGTCATTGATAATAAAGTTGGCATGTTTGTGCGATACGCTACAGCCTCCAGACCTCGCACCCTTCATTCCCGCCGCCTCGATAAGTCGGCCGGCGTAATCCCCTGGCGGGTTCTTAAATACTGAACCGCAGCTTGCCCGCCCAGTCGGCTGGGAGGCATTTCTTTGTGTGAGCAGTTCACGGATTTCACCCTCGCTTTGAGGGCTAGTTGCCACATCGAACCGCAGGATGGCACCGACAAACCAATGATCCGGCGGCACCTCAACGTGACGATAAGAAACGCTAAAATGTGATCGATCGCGGCGACGAACGACTCCGGCCCGGCTTACCAAATCCACGCTTTCCACCACCGACCATATTTCGCGACCATATGCACCGGCATTCATCGCTAAGGCGCCGCCAATCGTACCGGGGATACCGGCCAGAAATGCTGCCCCGACGAGTGTCTTTTTTGCCGCCGATTTGGCGACTTTCGCGCACGGCAGGCCACATTCTACGGACAAGCGCTGATTGTCCAGCCACTCATAAGCACTCAGGTTTTTTGCCGTAGATATGACCGTACCCGGTAAGCCGCCATCGCGAATCAACATGTTGCTCCCAAGACCGATCCACGTAATTGCTTCGTTACGCTCGATCTGTGGCAAATAATCGATCAAGTCACGACAATCCGCCGGTTCGAAATAATGCTCGGCTGAACCACCCGCGCGCCAGGAACAGTGGCGCGACATCGGCTCTTTCGCGGCTAACCTGCCCCTCACTTTGATCCTCTCGAACAGCGGCGCCATGGTTGCGATACTCTCCATTGCCCTTGATTAATACCGCGTGGGCTCGAACTGCATTAGCTCTGCCACCCGGCCGATGCTACCCGCTCCCAGAAGTAGCACGATGTCTCGATCTTCGACAATTCCGCTGAGCAATTCGACAAGCCTTTCAGGCTCCGGCACGAATACCGGATCAATTTTGCCGCGTAGTCGAATAGCGCGACAAAGTGCCCTACTATCAGCCCCTTGAATATGTTCCTCCCCGGCCGAATACACTTCCAGAATTGCCAGCGAATCAGCCGTAGTCAAAACGTCGACGAAGTCTTCGAACAAGTCACGGGTACGCGTGTAGCGATGCGGTTGAAAGGCGACCACCAGCCGTCTTCCCAGCCAGCCGTCTCGGACGGCTTTTATCGTTTCCCGTATTTCATTCGGGTGATGACCATAGTCATCCATAACAGACACGGTGGCACTACCGATGCGGGTTTCCCCGAGCCATTGACAGCGCCGCGCAATTCCTTGAAACGACGATAGTGCGCTGACAATCACCTGGTTCGAAACCGGGATCTCACAAGCAACCGCGATCGCTGCGAGCGAATTTAGCATGTTGTGCTTACCGGGCATGTTTAAGGTTACGTGCAAAACATCGGGTGAATTTCGTATCAGCACGTTATAGGTCGATGTGCCCTCGAGTTGTCGAAAATCGATTCCACGAATGTCGGCTTGCTCGTCGGTACCGTAGGTTACGACGCGACTACGAATATCCGGCAGCATCGCATTCGCGTTGGGGTCGTCGATACACACTACCGCAACCCCGTAAAATGGTAGCCGTTTGAAAAATTCAACGAAACTCGATCGCAGCTTGCCGAAATCGCCATCGTAGGTATCCATGTGATCGGCGTCGATGTTTGTCAACACGGCAATCAAGGGATTCAAGAGCAAAAACGAAGCATCGCTTTCGTCCGCTTCTACCACCAGAAAATCTCCGGTTCCCAGGCGCGCGTGCGAGTCGACGGAATGCACAAGCCCACCAATTATAAAGGTCGGGTCCAATCCAGCCTCAGCAAGAATGCCGGCGATCAAACTTGTCGTCGTCGTCTTTCCGTGCGTGCCGGCGACCGCGATCCCGCGTTGAAAGCGCATCAATTCGGCAAGCATTTCGGCACGCGGAATTATCGGAATACGGTTCTTGCGAGCGGTTACTAGTTCAATGTTGTCCGGGGGAATCGCGCTAGAGTAAACGACGACGTCGGCGCCTTCGATATTCCTCTCGTCGTGGGTATCAAACACCGACACACCTATCGCTCCCAAATGTCGGGTCATCCGGTTAATGATGCGGTCGGAACCAGATACGTCATATCCCAAATTATTGAGAACCTCGGCGATACCACTCATACCGGCACCACCAATGCCGACAAAATGAATACGTCGCACATCCCGCATTGAAGTCTCAAAACGGTCATACATCCACCAACTCCATGCAATAATCAGCGACCTGCGCTGCTGCGTCGGGTTTTGCCAATTCGCGCGCGCGCGAGGCGATCCGGATCACTTGCTGTCGATCGCCGTGTAGTTGCCCCACCGCATGAGCCAGGCGGTGCGAGAAATCAGGGCCTTCGGCGACCAGTATCGCGGCATTTGCGTCAACCAGATACGTGGCATTCGCGGTTTGATGATCGTCAACCGCATAGGGAAATGGAACAAGAATCGCAGCGACACCTGCGGCAGCCAGTTCGCCAACGGTGATCGCGCCCGCGCGGCAAATGGCAATGCTTGCCCACGCGTAAGCCGCAGCCATATCATCGATAAACGCGGTTACGCGCACCTCAGCGTTTGTTTGTTTATAACAATTTCGAGTGACCGATTCATTACCGGCTCCGGCCTGATGCCAAACCTCAAGTGCATGTGCATCAACTTCGTCAATCGCGCGAGGCACAGCTTCGTTCAGCGCCTGCGCGCCACGACTCCCGCCGATCACCAGAATTCTGAAAGTATCCGACCCGAGTTGACGGTTCTGCGGGGGTGGCACCGAAAAAATCGATTCACGCACCGGATTACCTACGGTGACGGCATGGCGCTTGGTCGGAAACGCGCCGGGGAAACCCTCGAGCACGGTCGTTGCGATGCGCGCGAGTAATGCGTTTGTGAGTCCCGGGATCGCATTTTGTTCGTGGATCACCAGCGGCCGTCCACACATCCTCGCCGCCAAGCCGCCCGGACCACTGGCAAAGCCGCCCATACCCAGCACTAATTGAGGCCGGATCCGCACAATGGCCAACAGCGCCTGAACCAGCGCGAAAGTCACGAAGAAAGGCGCGATCAACCAGCGCCACAGACTGCGGCCGCGCAGACCCGATATTGTAATCGTGTACAATAAAATTCCAGCTTCCGGTACAACTCGAGCTTCCAGACCTCGATGAGAACCCAACCATACCGTTCGAATATTGCGGGTACGCAGATGCTCCGCCACCGCGAGCGCCGGATAAATATGGCCACCGGTACCACCAGCGACGATGAGAATGGGGCGGGTGGTTTCAGTCATATCGCTCTCGCCCCTGCACGAAATCTACTTGCTCAAACTGCAACTCTTTAGCAACGCGAAGGACCGTCGCCAGCATCACGAAATTGACCACCATAGAGTTACTACCGTAACTCATGAGCGGAAGCGTCAACCCCTTTGTTGGCAGCAGGCCCATATTTACGCCAATATTGATGAAGGCCTCCAAGCCGATCAAAAGTCCGATTCCGTACGATAAGTAGGCGGCGAAATCCTGTCCGCGTCGTTTAGCCATATTACCGATATAAAAGATTCGCCAAATCAAGAATAAAAAGAGCGCGATGACCACCAGTGTGCCGACCATACCAAGCTCCTCGGCCACAACAGCAAATAGGAAATCGGTGTGCACCTCCGGAAGATAGAACAATTTCTGGATACTATTTCCGAGACCAACACCCAACCATTCGCCACGACCGAATGCAATTAAGGCTTGGGTTAATTGAAATCCTGCGTCGTAAGGATCCGACCAAGGATCCATAAATGTCATTAGCCGCTGCATTCTATAGGGTGCGAGCATCGCCACCGACGCGAGGATCGAAACGGCGACCAGGCCCCAAGAGCAAAAACGTATAAACGGAACGCGTCCGAGAAATAACATTCCCGCCGCGGTCGAAAAAATGACCGCGGCGGCGCCGAAATCCGGCTCGAGTAGCAACAGACCCGCGATTATCGTTAAAACGCCCACCGGTTTGATGAACCCAACGAAGTCAGTCTGCACATGAAATTGATGCCGCACCAGATATGAGGACAAATAAACGATAACCGCAAACTTCATTGATTCAGAGGGCTGTAACGAAACCGCACCGAATCGAATCCATCGCATGCTGCCATTGACTTCGTGGCCAACGCCCGGAACTAAAAGGATCGCCAGTAGCGCGATGCCGATCAGAAGAAACACCGTACTAACACGGTCGAATACTGACAACGGTACGTGCACGACGATGAACCCACACGCCAAACCCAGGAATACAGCCGCTAGCTGTCGCCAAAAATAGTACAAATCCACGTAACCGTTTTTGTGTGCGATCGGAATCGAAGACGACGCCACCATCACCAGGCCGAGCGCAATGAGGATCCCCGCGACGCCGATTAGCCACGAATCGTAGTCGCCAACGTCGTAGCGCGGTCGATGGTCAATGTCATTGAGAGGCACGGCTTGACTCACGCGACCACAATCTCTCTAACCGCATCGGCAAAAGCCCGGCCGCGAGCCGCAAAGTTCTTAAACATGTCAAAACTGGCGCAGGCCGGCGATAGCAAAACCGTATCGCCGGGTCGTGCCAACTTCGCTGCGGTCGCGACCGCAGCATTCATGTCCAGAGCGAAATGGACGTCGACATCATCATCCAGGGATGCCGCGATCATATTCGCATCGACACCAATTAGGACTACCGCGTTTAAGCGTCCCTTAATGGCCTTAGCAAGCGCGGTGAAATCCGCGCCTTTGGCCTGTCCTCCTGCAATTAACACACCGTGACGTTCGGAAAATACGCCGTGGATTGCCGCACATGCCGCACCAACATTGGTCCCCTTTGAATCGTCGATCCACACAATGCCTGATTTCGTTGCGACCGTCTGGCAACGGTGGGGCAACCCACTAAATTTCGCGATAATGCGCGATTGGACCGAACGTGGCACGGATAGTTTGTCTGTGATCGCTACCGCGGCCAAGGCATTTATCACGTTATGTCGGCCACGGAGGTTGAGTTCGTCAACTCGCATAAGGCGTTCGCCATTCGCGACCAGCCAACCGATGTCGCCATCGCGTTCGGTGCGATATGGAGCCCAATCGTGCTCATCCAGTGATATGTAGCGTATTTCAACCGCGGATTGAATCTGGCGCAGATTTTCATCGTCCGCATTTAGGACGATGCTGCTGGCATGCTCGTAAATACGTTTCTTGGTCGCAAGGTAGGAAGAAAAACTCTTATAACGATCCATGTGGTCGGGGGACACGTTCAATATGCAGGCGACGATTGGCGCCAGCGAAACGGTTGACTCCAACTGAAAACTAGACAGCTCGAGGACGTAGTAATCTGGGCATCCGGCATCGAGCAGATCTAATGCGGGCGTCCCGAGATTTCCCCCAGTTCGAATGTCCATCCCGGCTGCGCGAAGTATCTCCGACACCATTGTTACGACGGTACTTTTCCCATTCGACCCGGTTATTGCAACTATTGGCGATTGGGCGTAACGCGCAAATAGTTCGATGTCGCCAATGACGTCAACCCCACGTCTAAGCGCCGCGGCGACCACCGGATGGTCACGGGGAACGCCGGGACTCAGCACTAGAGTCTTACAGCACCCTGTGATAATAGGGGCCGTCACGCCAGTAAACACCGCAATAGCAGGCATTGCCGTTTTTAGATGCGCTAACTCGGGAGGATTATTCCGGGTATCGATCACGGAATATTCAAGTCCGCGATCCGTCAGGAATCGGGCAGCCGAAAACCCGGTTTTGCCGAGACCAAAGATGATGTACTCCGTATCAACGGAATGCGTTGTCATCGAATTGCGCCTATTTTCAATTCTTACCAACACCAGCTCAACGAATCTTCAGCGTCGCGAGCGCGATCAAAACCAAAATCACCGTTATGATCCAAAAGCGTACGATGACCCGCGGCTCCGGCCAGCCCTTCAATTCAAAATGATGGTGCAGCGGCGCCATACGAAATGGGCGCTTGCCTGTCACCTTGAACGATACGACCTGTAAGATCACCGATACCGTCTCGACGACGAATACACCGCCCATGATCACCAAAGCCAGTTCCTGGCGTACTATCACCGCGACGATCCCAAGAGCAGCGCCGAGCGCTAGCGCACCGATGTCGCCCATGAAAACCTGTGCAGGATAGGTGTTAAACCAGAGAAACCCGAGACCCGCACCGACGATGGAACCGCAGAATACACAGACCTCACCGACCCCGGCCACATAGGGTACCCCTAAATAAGCCGAGAAATTCACATTGCCGCTGACGTAGGCAAACACAATTAGAGCCGCGGCTACCATGACCGCGGGGAGGATAGCGAGACCATCAAGACCATCGGTCAGGTTGACCGCATTGCTCGTACCGACCACCACAAAATAGGTCAATACGACGTAAAAAAATCCAAGTTCAATAGCGACGTTCTTAAAGAACGGAACAATCAATGTGGTTTCGACCGGTGACTTCGCAGTGAAATACAGAAACAATGCGACCGCCATGGCAGCCGCAGATTGCCAACTAAATTTTTTGAGAGCCGATAATCCCTTGGCACTATCTTGCGTCAGTTTCAGATAGTCATCCACCCAACCAATTGCACCAAACATGCCTGTCGTAACTAAAACAACCCAGATAAAACGATTGCTGAGATCGCCCCATAGCAAGGTGCTTGCGCCGATCGATACCAGGATCAAAACACCGCCCATAGTTGGCGTTCCTGCTTTCGACAAGTGACTTTCGGGCCCGTCGCGACGAACATTTTGCCCAATTTGCAGATGACTCAATTTCCGAATCATCATCGGGCCTATCAGCAGAGCGATAAAAAGCGCGGTTAACACACCTAGGATCGTGCGCAGCGTAATATATTGAAAGACGTTGAAGCCGGAATGGACCGACGTCATATATTCTGCCAGGACCATCAACATGCGAGTCTTTCCTCCACCAGTGCATCGATGACCCGCTCCATGTGTGCTGAACGAGAGCCCTTGATCAATAGCGTTACTTGCTTATGCAAATCTTTGTTCAACGCTTCGATCAATGTATCCATGGTTGCGAAATGTTCAGCACCGTCACCAAATGCCACAGCGGCCTTCTCAGCCAGGTAACCGAACGTGTAGAACCGCTCGATGCCCGCATCACGAACCCCGCGCCCCGCAATCGCATGCAACTCCGCCGCGTCTGCACCGAGCTCACCCATATCTCCGAGGACCAACCACCGCTCTCCCGGCACAGCTGCCAAAACGTCAACGGCGGCGGCAAGCGATGCCGGATTTGCGTTATAGGTGTCATCAATAATCCGCGACCCGTCTAAGCCGATACGTAGGGACAGGCGGCCATTGATATTTCTGGCACTCTCTAATCCAGACTTGATGGCGGGCGGTTCAATATTGAGAACGAAAGCGACCGCCGCGGCCGCCAACGCATTTGACACATTGTGGACGCCGTCGAATGGCAGCTTGACATCAATACAAGATGTTGGCGTTCGCAACGTAAAATGCATGCCGTTTCCGATCCCACAGTTCAATATATTCGCAGCAAAGACATCGGCCGACTTTTTCAAACCAAAGCGAACGACCCGGTGGCCTCTCGCAATCTCGCGCCAATAATCCGCGAAATCGTCATCGGCATTTATCACCGCAGAACCGCCCGCGAGCAACCCTGCATAAAGTTCACTTTTGGCCTGCGCGATCCGCTCGATCGATCCAAATCCTTCAAGATGGGACGGCGCGCATAGCGTAATGACGCCAACCATCGGCTGCGCGACCTGCGTCAGCCATTCAATTTCTCCGACATGATTGGCGCCCATTTCGATGACCGCGAACTCATGCTGATCATCGAGTTGGAACAACATCTTGGGCACCCCGATATCGTTGTTCAGATTGCCGTCAGTCGCCAGTGTGGGTGCGTTGGTACGGAGGATCGCCGCGATCATTGCCGTGACCGTCGTTTTGCCACTGCTGCCCGTTACGCCCACAACCGGGGTTGCAAATTGGCGACGCCAGGCCCGTGCGAGGGCCCCCAATGCATGCCTCGCATTGTCGACCGTCAAGGTCGGAAGGGTGGTATCGACGTCACGATCAACAATTACCCCACAGGCACCTTTGAGTTGTGCCTCTTTAAGGTGATCATGCCCGTCGAAATTCGGACCTCTCAGGGCACAAAAAAGGCCGCCGCTCGTGAGCGTCCGGGTATCGGTAGACACACCTTCAAACCATCTATTGTCGCCCGCCATGCGCGCCCCGATCGCCGCCGCAGCGTCGCCAAGATGCATATGTATCATGAGCGACCCCGCTGCAAGGCGATATAAGCGGATTCAGGATCTGAAAACGGAGATCTCATTCCTTCACTTTCCTGAAACACCTCGTGACCTTTGCCCGCGATCAACACGATGTCATCCGCGCCCGCCGCATCAACCGCCGCCTCGATAGCGCGCGCCCGGTTATGAATGACTGTAACCGCACGCGGTATCTGCATCCCTGCGAGAATTTCGGTGACGATATCCTGGTTCCGCTCACCGCGCGGATTGTCGCTGGTAACAATGAGCTTATCGGCACCGCGCTCCGCCACCCGTCCCATCGGGGCGCGCTTCGATTTGTCGCGATCGCCACCGCAGCCGAACACACAGATCAAGCGCCGCTTCGACATCGACCTCAACGTGGCCAGGACCCGCGCCAGACTCTCGGGGGTATGGGCATAATCAACGATCACCAGCGGCGCGTCGGGCGACCCGGATTCGATGACTTCCATGCGCCCGGATATCGAGGAAGCGCGCGACAAAGCCGCAGCGGCGGCGACGGCCTCGATTCCCAACGCCATCAGCGCGGCCAGCGCAGCCATTAGATTCTGAGCATTAAAATCGCCAATCAACGGCGTCTTGATCTCGACGTCTCCGTCCGGCGTAGCGACCCTTGACGTCGACCCGGCTCGGTTACCGACAAATTGGCTTAAATAAAGATGCCGGGTCTTACAATCCAGATCCGCATTCGATTGGCTGCTGTAAGTCCAACAACATACGTCTGCTCGTAGCTCGTTAACTATTTCTCGGCCGACGGAATCATCTAGATTGACCACCACATGGCGTATCCCGTCGTACTGAAATAGTGACTTTTTAACCCTTGTATACGCTTCCAACGACCCGTGGTAGTCGAGGTGGTCGTGTCCGATGTTGCTAAACACGGCAACGTCTATGTCCGTGCCAACCACCCGTGATTGAACGATCGCGTGCGATGAAACCTCGATCGCTGCCGCATGACAAGAGTGATCGTTGAGTTCCGCAAAAAATCTTTGCAGCGCGATGGGATCAGGTGTGGTATTTTCGGTGCGCCGCAAGTCTCCGATGCGTCCGAGGCCGAGAGTACCGGCGTATCCCGCATCTCCGCGCAAATGCTTCAACGCTTGTGCACAAAGTTGGGCGATCGTCGTTTTTCCGTTGGTGCCCGTCACCGCAATTATGTCGAGGGTAGACGATGGTTGACCGTAGAAGCGGCTTGCGATGCGACCCAACTCCTTTCTGAGTCCGTTTATCGCAATAACCGGTGTCGCGGCGCTCAGTGCAATACCGACATCTTCGACCAGCACGGCACTCGCGCCACCCGCGATCGCCTCGTGGGCGAATTGTGCGCCTTGACTACGTGCACCGCTCAACGCGACGAAGCACTCGCCCTTTTTGATCTGGCGGCTGTCCAGACACAGGCCGCATATATCACGATCGTCATGCGGATTGACGACCGCAATCCCGTCCAGCAACACGGACAAGCTCAAGGCATCATAAGTGCGCTCGGCCATCATTCGCCATACTCCGCAATCCGACCCTCGGCGACGCTCGCGGTCAGCCTTAATCGTGCCTCGTCGCGCTGATCGTAGACGTCGGGTGTTATCCTCAATATTCGGGCCGCTGCACCCATCACTCGGGCAAATATCGGCGCCGCTACACGCCCACCATAGTGTTCGCCGCCCTTGGGTTCGTCGATAACAACCACTGCGACGAGCTCCGGATTAGATGCGGGCAGCATTCCGGCGAACAGCGAGAAATACCGATCTTCGGCGTATCCTCGCGATGTTGACTTGTGTACCGTTCCAGTCTTGCCAGCGACCCGATACCCAGGAACAGCGGCTGCCCGTCCGGTCCCTTCGGTCACGACCCGGCTTAGCATCTTTCTAATCTTGCGAGCGGTGTCGGCGCTTAACACACGCCTACCCGGCACCGGACGCTCGACCTTCGTGATCGACAAAGGCCGCAAAATACCGTCGGCAGCCAACACCATATATGCCCTCGCCAGCTGCACTAGATTCATCGACAGACCATAACCAAAGGCCATCGTGGCGCGTTCGATATCGCCCCAGTTTCGCGGGTCATTTAAGCGGCCAAGTGATTCACCCGGCAGTCCTATTCCGGTAGCGTTGCCGAACCCGACGCCGTTGAAAATCTGCCAGATATATTCCGCGTCCAACGATAAAGCAATTTTACTTGCGCCCACATTACTCGATTTGGTAATGACACCGGCGACATCTAAGAGCCCGAAATTCCTCGCGTCGCTGACGATGTGCCGCCCCACCTTGAAATAACCCGGGCTGGTATCTATCGGTGTTCCAGGCGCATATCGTCCCGATTCCAGTGCCGCGGCAATCGTGATCGGTTTGATCGTCGATCCCGGCTCGAACAGATCTGTGACCGCGCGATTTCGATAGTGATCACCCTTGAGGTCTCCACGATTATTGGGATTAAATGAGGGCTGGTTAACCAACGCCAATACCTCGCCCGTATTCGGATCTAGGACCACCATTGAACCGGCTTCTGCATTATGCCTGTGCACCGCTGCCTTCAGTTCACGATAGGCAATATATTGGATCCGCTTATCGATGCTTAACGTGAGATCGTGGCCCGCCTGCATCGGCTTGACTTGTTCAACGTATTCGATAATTCGACCTAGCCGATCTTTTATAACCTTGCGAGAACCCGGTTCGCCGCGCAATGTTTTATCGTAGGCCAGTTCGATGCCTTCTTGTCCCGCGTCATCGACATTGGTAAATCCAAGCGTATGTGCCGTGACCTCTGCCGTCGGATAGTAACGCCGTTGTTCCTCGAGCAAACCTATCCCCGGGAACTTGGCCTTTCTCAGAGCAGCGGCGGTCTGCGGTGAAATGTGCCGCTTCAGATACACGAATTCCCGATCTAAACGCGGCAGAATTAGCGCCTCAAGATGATCGGTAGTGGTATTAATGAGGCTGGCCAATTTATCCCAATATTCACGATGTTGCACCATCGCACGGGGCTCTCCCCACACCGATTCTACCGGTGTACTGATCGCCAACGGCTCACCCCTGCGATCGGTGATCATGCCGCGATGCGCCGGGATCTCCACGACTCTTAGATAACGCGCATCTCCACGGTCTTGAAGAAATTCCTTATGCGTCAACTGCAGGTCGATAGCACGCCACGCGAGCACAACCGCAATAAAACCAAAAATGAGTACAATCAACGTCCCGCGGAATTCGGCGCCGCTTGATTGGGAACCCGGGTTCATGAGCGCGCGCGAAAGAGTTGGTCTACCGAGGGCAACGTCATGTTGAGTTTACCCCGCGCAATTTCTTCTATACGACCGTGCGTACTCCAGGTTCCTTGTTCAAGCAATAGTCGGCCCCATTCGCGGTCGATCTCATTCTGCCGGGCCTGCAACTCTTGCAGCACGGAAAACAGAATGCGAGTTTCGTGGCGCTGAAGCACAATCTCCAATGCGCTAACAAATACCGCCAAAAGCAAAAACACAAATAGCAATTTTCTGTTCAAGCAATCCGCTCCAGAACCCGTAACCGGGCGCTTCTCGCTCGTGGGTTGCGCTCAACTTCCTCGTCGGGCGGTCGCAATGGTTTCCTGGTTAGGAGACAAAACCGCGGCCCGTCTGTATGCGGCAGATCAGCAAAAGGCGCCCGACACAAATTTCGAAAGTAACGCTTTACGATTCGGTCTTCGAGCGAGTGGAATGCAATAACCACAATTCGGCCGCCGACTCCGATACAATCGCTTGCTTGGCGAAGCCCGT
>Ga0114950_10001690_pt1 | contig 16727 bp, 18 predicted proteins | sample N075metaG_FD_83503 | JGI IMG/M metagenome (GOLD analysis project Ga0114950, IMG submission 83503) | Deep subsurface microbial communities from Kermadec Trench to uncover new lineages of life (NeLLi) - N075 metaG | ecosystem: Environmental > Aquatic > Marine > Ocean trench > Sediment | place... | reverse complement strand
TGATCTGCAGCTTCATCGGCTATGACAAGTACGGCGACGAAGGCAAGGTGATGGGCCTGGCCCCGCTCGGGACCGACGCCTACCACGACCTGCTGTCCCAGATGGTCGAGAGCACGTCCGATGGTTTCAAGCTCAATCCGGACTGGTTCGTACCCTTCGGTGCGAACCAGGGCATCAGCATCAACGAGCGCGGCGAGATGGAGGTCGAACGCCACTTCTCGGACAAGATGGTCGAGACCTTCGGCGAGCCGCGAGAACGTTACGGCGAGATCACCAAGCGCGACGAAGATCTTGCCTACTCGCTCCAGAAGCGCTTCGAGATCATGTACCTCGAGCTGCTGCGGACGCTCCACGAGCGCGTCCCCCGCGACCACCTGGCCCTGGCCGGTGGCTGCACGCTCAACAGCGTGGCCAACGGCATGATCTTCGACCAGACGCCCTTCCGGCACACGGCGATCCAGCCGGCGGCCGGCGACGACGGCCTGGCGCTGGGATCCGCCCTCTACGTGAGCCGGGCCATTCTCAAAGACGGCGAACGCTGGGTGATGGAGAACGCCTACCTCGGCACCGAGTATTCGGATCAGGAGCTGCGCAAGTCCCTCGACGAGCGCAACGTCCGCTACACGGAGCTCGACCGGGATAGCCTGATCCGTGAGACGGCCCAGGAAATCGCCAACGCCCAGGTCGTGGGCTGGTTCCAGGGCCGGATGGAGTGGGGCCCGCGGGCGCTGGGAAATCGCTCGATCCTGGCGCACCCGGGCCGTCCGGACATGAAGGACATCCTGAATGCCCGCATCAAGCACCGGGAGCCCTTCCGCCCGTTCGCGCCGTCGGTGATACTCGAGAGCCAGAGCACGCTGTTCGAACGCTCCGAGCCCTCCCCTTTCATGCTCCACGTCTACACGATCAAGCCCGAGTGGCGCGACAGGCTCTGTGCAGTCAATCACGTGGACGACACCGGCCGGCTCCAGTCCGTCAGCCGCCAAGAGAATCCGCTCTACTACGACCTGATCCGAAGCTTCGAGTCGATTACGGGCATTCCCGTCGTTCTCAACACGAGTTTCAATGAGAACGAGCCGATCGTCGAACACCCGTCTCAGGCGGTGGACTGCTACCTGCGCACGAAGATGGACGTGCTGGCGCTCGGCCCGTATCTGTGCCGAAAGACCCAGCAGGAGAGCTGACGAACATGGCCGAGTGGACCGTGGAGGAGGTTCCCTCGCTACGCGGCTACACGCTCGAGTGGGCCGAGCCCGGCCGCAGCTTCCTGTCGCGGCGCAATGTGCTCTTCGAGTCCCGTGATCTCGAGCCCCCGTTCCGTCGGATCGGCAGCCTTCCCGTACCAGCCTGGAAGTCCGTGGCCTCCCGGATCCGGATCGGCCAGCGCGCCCTGCGCCAGCTCTTCTACAACGTCAAACCGTTGCTCGACGGCAGCCTGTTCGTGACCTACGACCGGTCGGTCGGCGTCTTCCGCCAGGATCGCTATCACGAGCTCGGCGGCCTGGTCCGCCCCTGCCGGGTGCTGCGCAACGCTGTGGCCGGCGACGCCGACGGCAAGGTCTACTTCGGCGAATACCTCCCCAACCTGGAACGCGGCCCGATGCGGATCTACCGGTTTGTACCCGGAGAAGATTCGGTCCAGGTCGTTCACGAGTTCGAGTCGGGCGCCATCCGGCACATCCACGGAATCTACGCCGATCCCTACACGGACTCTCTCTGGTGCCTGTCCGGCGATGCCGATGGCGAATGCCGCCTGATGCGCAGCCAGGATGGCTTTGCGACCATCGAGATCGTCGGAACCGGAGACGAGACCTGGCGCGCCGTGAGCCCGATGTTCACGGAAACCCACGTTCTTTATGCGATGGACGCCGAATTCCAGACCAACCGCGCCTTCCGCATGGATCGCTCCAGCGGCGAGCGCGAAGAACTGGGCGAACTCGATGGCCCCGTCTACTACACGATCTCACGGGGCGAAGACTTCTTCTTCGCCGTCACCGCCGAGCTCTGTCCCAGCCAGGTCGGTCGCAATGCGACCCTCTGGCACCTTCCCCCGGGCGGAAAGCTCCGGAAGCTGTACTCGATCGAGAAGGACCGCTGGCCCGTCCAGCTGCTTCCCGGCACCATGCACTTCCCCGCTGGACCCGGTCATCCGGATCACTTCCACTTCCACTGTGTGGGCCTGGCGGGCGCCGACGGGCGCGTCTTCGAGGTCCGGAAGATCTAGCTCGGCTCGAGGCCGCAGCCACGGATCTTCTGGAGGAGGGTCTTGTAGCTGACGCCCAACAGGCGGGCCGCCTGCTTGCGGTTCCAGTTGGTGTGGTTCAGGACGCGGTCGATGGCTTCGCGCTCGGCCTCCAGCGCAGCGCGCCGCCCGACTTCTCGCAGCGGGACTTCACCCGCGGTGGCTTCGATCTCGTCGATCAGCTGGAGCAGGCGGCTCGACCCGCGCTCGCCGCGCTCGTACCTCACGATCTCATCGAGGATCACACCCTCGTTCTCGAGCACGATGATGCGCTTCACCATGTTCTCGAGCTCGCGCACATTGCCCGGGAATGGATAGCGGTTCCAGGCCCGAATCAGGCGTTCGGAGAACTCGGGCATGGCGCGTCGGTACTGGACCGCGAAGCGGTGCGCGAAGGTCTCGATCAGCCGCGGGATCTCCTCGCGACGCTCACGCAGGGGCGGTAGCACCACGTTGACCACGTTGAGACGGAAGAAGAGGTCCTCGCGGAAGGTTCCATCGGCGACCATCTCATCGAGCCGCCGGTTGGTCGCACACACCACCCGCACGTCGACCTGGATCTCCTTGTTGCCACCGAGGCGGTGAAACACGCTGTCCTGGAGCACTTGGAGCAGCTTCGCCTGGAGGGCCTGGCTCATCTCGCCGATCTCGTCGAGAAAGATGGTTCCCTTGTGCGCCAGCTCGAACCTGCCTTGCTTGAGGGATCCAGCGCCCGTGAATGCACCCTTCTCGTAGCCAAAGAGCTCGCTCTCCAGAAGTTCGGCCGGAAGCGCGGCACAGTTGACCTTGACGAACGGCTTGTTCACGCGGTTCGAAACGGCGTGGAGCGTCCGAGCCACGATCTCCTTGCCGGTGCCGCTCTCGCCTTGGATCAGGATCGTGACGTCCGTGTCCGCCACCTGCTGCAGCAGATCGTAGACGCGTTTCATGGGTGCGCTCTCCCAGACCGCAGAATCGACCGACGACTCGGCTTCGTCCGCCAGCCGGTCGCGCTCACGCAACAGCGCTCGGTGTTCCAGCACCTTCTGGAGCGTCGCCTCCAATTCCTCGTTCTCGAAGGGCTTGTTCAGATAGTCGGCGGCACCCAGACGCATCGACTCGACGATGGTGCTGGCCTTGCCGACCACCGATAGCATCACCACCGCGATGTTCGGGTCGAACTCGCGAATGCGCTCCAGCGTCTCGATTCCATCGAGGCCCTCCATCATCACGTCGAGAATCACGACGTCGGGCGCAGCACCGCCTTCGAGCAACGCCAGAGCGCGGCGGCCGTCTTCGGCCGTATCCACGTCGTAGCCCTTCAGCTCGAGAAGATCTGCCAGGTAGCTTCGGATTCCCTCGGCGTCGTCAACCACCATCACCCGAAAGCGCGGCTCAGCGGACTTCGTCTTGCGTCGTCGCGCCACCATCTAGGACTCCGCCCCCGGCAGGGTGAACGCAAAGCGAGCGCCTCCACCGGGACGATCACTCACACCGATGGTCCCACCGTGGCCTTCGACCAGCCGCTTGCAGATGGCCAGGCCCAGCCCCAGGCCCCCGCTGCGCTGCTCGTCACCCACCTGTACGTACGAGTCGAAGATCCGGATTCGATCCGCCGACGGGACACCGGGGCCGTCATCCGATACGGAGATCTCGATCAGCTCCCGGTCCTGGGTGCGCAGACGCCGGGTAGACACTACGATGCGTTTGACCGCGTAGCGGATTGCGTTGCCGATCAGGTTGATCAGGATCTGTTCGAAGGCGGTCCGGTCAAAGCGCGCCCTACAGCCGCTAGGATCGAGATCCAGGTGGATCTCGAGTGCGCTCTCGCCGGCAACACCGCGCAGGGCCGACGTCACCTCGACCACTACCGGTTCGAGTTCGTCGTTGCTCACCTCGAGCACTTTCATACTGCGCGGTCTGCGGGCGCCTTCGAGAATCTTGCCGACGAAGTCGTCGAGCTTCTGACAGCTCTTTGAGCTGTCCTTCAAGAAGCGCCGTTGATCGTCGTTGAGGGGTCCCGCGTCTTCCGACAGCAACAGGCGGTTGTAGCCGAGGATCACCGTGATGGGCGTGCGGAGTTCGTGACTCACCAGCGTGAGAAGCTCGTCGCGTTCGTCGCGCTCGTGATGCAGATTCTCACGCAGCGCCGTCACCTCGCGGTTCAACCGGTGGAGCTCGCGGCTCATGTACAGCGTTTCCTCCTCGAGCCTGCGCACGTGATCGGTGTCCTCGATCAGCCAGGCGTCGGTGCCCGGCGCCAGCGGGGCTGAGACCGGTCGGCATTCGACGGCAACTTCCTGCCCACAGGCGCGCTGGAGGCCACAGGCCACCTTTCGCGGCCTCGAACCGACCGGAAGGCCCTGCCCCGTATCCACCAGGAAGGTCTGCATCTCGGTTCCCACCAGCGCGTCCGACGACCCCCAACCGGTCATCTCCACCAGTCGATCGTTGACCCAGACGATGCGGTCGTCCTGCAGCAGGACGACGCCCTGGGAAAGGGCGGATGCGAGACGTCTCAGCGCCTCTTCGGCCGGATTGCTTCCCTCCCGAACCGCGGCCTGGCCCATCTGCTCCCTCTGCGCGGCGTCGAGCCGTGATGTATTTTTCCGCCGTCGCGTTTTGGACTCACGGAGATCAGAGGACTCATCGCCTCTTCGAAGCGCGACCTTTAACGGCAATTTCCCTTCGGAGACGCACGGTTGGCCTCAAGATCGAAGTCGGATGTCCAGCGCCGCATGGACGAGCTGATCGAAGCGATCGACCGGCACAGCCGCCTCTACTACCTGGAGGACGCTCCGGAGATCTCCGACGCCGAGTGGGACCGCCTGCTGCGCCAGCTGCAGGCCCTGGAAGAGGCTCATCCGGACCTGTTGCGACCCGACTCCCCCAGCCAGCGCGTCGGCGCTCCGCCTGCCGAGGGCTTCGCCGAGGTGCGACACCGGGTTCCGATGCTCTCGCTGGCGAACGCCAGGAACGCCGACGAGATACGCGAGTTCGACGAGCGCATGAAGCGCGAGCTGGGCGACGAGATCGAAATCGGCGACGAGGCCGAGATCAGCTACACGGGCGAGCCGAAGCTCGACGGAGCCGGCATCGAGCTCGTCTACGAAAAGGGCCTCCTGACGGTCGGGACCACCCGAGGCGACGGCCAGACCGGCGAGGACGTAACCGCAAACCTCAAGCAGGCCGCGTCGATTCCGCTCCGGCTCCGAGGCGCTGCCCCGGACCGGATTTCGGTCCGGGGCGAGGTCGCGCTGCCAATCAAGGCCTTCGAGCGGCTCAACGCCGCACGGCTCGAGCGCGGTCTCGAGCCCTTCGCCAACCCGCGAAACGCGGCCGCCGGATCTCTCCGCCAGCTCCACGGCATCGATCTCGAGCGGCTGCGCTCCCTCGAGTTTCGCGCCTACGACCTGAAGGAGAATCTTCCCGATGGAATAGCGACACAGATGCAGGTCCTGGAACAACTGCGAAGCTGGGGCTTCATTGTGAGCGAGGACTCCGAGCTGTGCGCCAACATCGATGCCGTAGTCGACTACCACCGGAAAATGCTCGAAGGCCGGAACGACCAGCGCGTCGAGATCGACGGAATCGTCATCAAGCTGAACCGGCTGGATCAACAGGAAGAGCTGGGTACGCTGTCGCGCTCGCCGCGTTGGGCCATCGCCTTCAAGTTTCCGCCCCAGCAGCAGCACACGGTAATCGAGGACATCGAAGCGAGTGTGGGCCGGACCGGCGCGTTGACGCCCGTGGCCAGGCTGCGTCCCGTGCGCGTCGGCGGCGTCACCGTGTCGAACGCATCGCTTCACAATCAGGACGAGATCGACCGCAAGGACGTGCGCATCGGCGACACCGTCGTCATCCAGCGTGCCGGCGATGTGATCCCCCAGGTGGTGAAGGTGATCAAATCGAAGCGCCCCAAGAGTGCGAAGAAGTGGAAGCTTCCCAAGCGCTGCCCCGTCTGCGACGACCCTACGGTCCGGCTCGAAGGCGAGGTCGTGACTCGCTGCACGAACATCGACTGTCCGGCGCAGCTCAAGAACAACGTGCGTCACCTGGCCAGCCGCGGCGCTCTCGACGTGGAAGGACTCGGCGAGAAGCGGATCGACCAGCTCGTCGAAGAGGGTCTGTTGGGGCGGCTGTCCGACCTCTTCACGCTCGACCGGAAGGCGCTGCTGGGTCTCGAACGCATGGGAGAGAAATCGGCCGACAACCTGCTCGCCGGGCTGGAGAGGGCCAAGCACACGACTCTCGCGCGCTTCCTGATCGCCCTGGGCATCCAGCACGTGGGCGAGACCGTGGCCGAGCTCATGGCCGCACACTTCGGTGACCTGGATCCACTGATGGCGGCCACGCAGGAAGAACTGGAAGCCATCGAGGGTGTCGGATCGATCATTGCCGAGAGCGTGGCGCGCTTCTTCGCCGACGAGCGCAACGCCGGAGAGGTCGCGCGCCTTCGCGAGCTGGGCGTCCGTTGGCAGAAGGCCAAACCCCGCCGACCCGGTGAAGGGTCGCTGTCCGGTAAGACCTTCGTGCTGACCGGGTCCCTCGTGAACATGAGCCGCGCCGATGCCAAGAAGCGCATTCAGAACGCGGGCGGCAAGGTTACCTCTTCGGTCTCGAAGAAGACCGACTACGTGATCGCCGGAGCCGATCCCGGCAGCAAGCTCAGCCAGGCTCAGGAATTGAAGCTCGCGATCCTCGACGAGGCGGGCCTCGAGAAACTCCTGGCGGGCTAGCCCTCATTCTTGAGCTCGATGGCGCGGGCGTAGATCGCACGCTTCGACAGCCCGCTCACCGGCGCCAGCTCGGCTGCGATGGCCTTGAAGGATTCTCCCTCGGCGAGTCGCTTACCGATGTCGTCGTCGAGTTCTCGTACGTCCGACAAAGGCGACTTCGGCGGGGCGCCCTCCACCACCAGCGTCACCTCGCCGCGAGTCCCATCGACAAAGCGTTCGGCGAGCTCCTCCAAGCTGCCACGGGCGGCTTCTTCGTGGAGCTTCGTGAGCTCCCGGGCAACGCATGCGCGTCGTGACCCCAGCACCCGCGCCAGACGCTCGAGAGTTTCCGCGAGTCGGTGGGGAGATTCAAAGAAGACGAGGGTCTCGGGCGCGGTCTGGAGGCGTTTCAGCAGCTCGTCGCGAGCAATGGCCTTGCGCGGCAGGAAACCGACGAACAGGAAGCGTTCGGCTGGCAGGCCGCTGATCGTCAGCGCGGACAACACGGCTGACGCGCCGGGAATGGCCTGCACCGCGAACCCGGCTTCGATGGCAGCGGCCACGAGACGCCCACCGGGATCCGAGACCAGCGGGGTGCCCGCATCGGAGACGAGCGCCACGTGCCCTCCCCGGCCCAGGACTTCCAACGTCTTCTCCACTCGCGCCATCTCGTTGTGGGCGTGCATCGAGACCGGCCTGGCGTCGATCCCATGGGCCGTCAACAACACGCGCGTCCGCCGGGTGTCCTCGGCAAGCACGAGCTGGGCTTCAGCTAGCACCCGAATGGCCCGAAGGGTCACATCTTCGAGGTTTCCGATGGGTGTCGCCACGATGTAGAGAACACCGCGGGCAGTGGCCGCCATCATCACCGCTCGGGAAACAGCCTTGCCAGGCCGTCCGATGAGGCCTCGCACACTCCGCGTTCCGTTATCAGCGCCGTCACCAGTCGGGCGGGAGTGATGTCGAAGGAGATGTTGGCAACGGCGCTCTTCTCTGGCACCACAGCGACTTCGGTGCGGCCGTGGCCGGGAACGAAGCCGATGACGTGGCTCACCTCGCGCGGGTCGCGCTCCTCGATCGGGATCTCGGCGATCCCGTCCCGGATCGACCAGTCGATCGACGACGAGGGCACCGCGACGTAGAAGGGAACTCCGTTGTCGTGGGCGGCCAACGCCTTCAGGTAGGTGCCGATCTTGTTGCAGACGTCGCCGCTCGCCGTGGTCCGGTCGGTGCCGACGAGGCAGAGATCCACCTGGCCACGTTGCATCAGGTGACCGCCGGTGTTGTCGGTGATGACGGTGTGGGAAACACCGTGCTGGCCCAGCTCCCAGGCGGTGAGGTTCGCCCCCTGGTTGCGGGGACGGGTCTCGTCGACCCAGACGTGGATGGGAATGCCTCGGTCATGAGCCATGTAGATCGGAGCAAGAGCGGTTCCCCAATCGACCGTGGCGAGCCAGCCGGCATTGCAATGCGTCAGGACCTGAACGGGGGCGCGCCGGCCACTTTCCTCGATGACCCGCTCGAGGAGCGCGACGCCATGTCTGCCGATGGACTGACAGAATTCGACGTCTGCATCGGCCAGCTCAGCCGCAAGTTCGTAGGCCGCGACCACGCGCTCTGCCGGGGCGAGTTCGAGCAGTGCAGCGCGCATGGACAGGAGCGCCCACATCAGGTTCACGGCCGTGGGTCGTGTGTTGGCCAGCTTCCGACAGGCATCGTCCAGGGCCGCGTCCGACGCGTCGTGGCGCATCTGAAGGCAGAGACCAAAGGCCGCGGTGATCCCGATCAGCGGCGCCCCGCGAACGCGCATGAATGAGATCGCCTCGACCGCTTCATCGAGGGTTTCCAGGCGGTGGATCACGAATTCGAAGGGCAGCTTGGTCTGGTCGATCAACTCGACCGCCCAGCCGTCATCGGCCGTCCGGATCGTGCGTTGCCAGGTTCCTTCGACTCTCAATGGAGGCTCCGTTGACGAATCATTCGCCCTCGAAAGAGCAAAGAGAAGTGACGTTCAATCCGTGGGCGGCGATCCGCTTGCTGCCGCCAAGATCGGGCAGGTCGATGACGAAAGCGACGCCGATGATCTCACCCCCACATTTCTCGATCACCTGGACGGCCGCAGACGCTGTGCCCCCCGTCGCGATCAGGTCGTCGATCAGCAGCACGCGCTCGCCCTTCTTGATGGCGTCCTTGTGGATCTCGACCCGGTCGGTTCCGTATTCGAGGTCGTAGTCCTGGCCGATGGTCTCACCGGGAAGCTTGCCGGCCTTTCGCACCAGCACGAAGCCCGCCTCCAGCGCGATGGCGACCGCGCTGCCGAGGATGAATCCGCGTGCCTCGATGCCGGCGACCTTGTCGACATGCATGTCCTTGTGAGGCGCCGCCAGGCCTTCAACGGCAATGCGAAGCCCGATCGGATCCTCGAACAGGGGGGTGATATCCCGGAACTGGATACCCGGCTTGGGATAGTCTGGAATCGTCCGGATGCGGGATTTGATGGGCATGGAGTCCACCTCTCATCGGGATTCAGCGCGACAGGACGCGACCCGCGACGGCGTCGAGCCGGCGCAACACGTCGGGGTCCCGCGCCTCCGGCGCAGTGATCAGGGCGTCTTCGAGCGCGCGGTCACAGCCGTGGGGACAGTTCGACCTTCGCCCGGCCAGACGCGGGACCGTGTTCGCGACCAGGGCACGACCCCGATCGGCGTTACGGGTCAGGACTTCGATGACGTCGGCAACTTCGACGGGAGCGTGGTCGAGATGCCAGCAGTCGTAGTCTGTGACCATGGCGATCGTGGCGTAACAGAGCTCGGCTTCGCGGGCGAGCTTGGCCTCGGGCATGTTGGTCATCCCGATCACGTCGCAGCCCCAACTCCGATAGAGCTCGGACTCGGCCTTGCTCGAGAATTGGGGGCCCTCCATGACCAGATACGTGCCGCCGCGGACCAAGGGAACGTCGACTCCGCCGGCCGCCTCGGCCAGCGCGTCGCCCAGGCGGGCGCAGACCGGATTCGCCATCGAGACGTGGGCGACGAGGCCCTCCGAGAAGAAGCTCCTCTCGCGGGCGAACGTGCGATCGACGAACTGGTCCACCAGCACGAAGGTTCCGGGAGAGAGACTCTCGACGAGGGAGCCACAGGCGCTGATGGACAGCAGATCCGTCACCCCGGCGCGCTTCAGGGCATCGACGTTGGCCCGGTAGTTCACCTCCGACGGGGACAGGCGATGGCCGCGCCCGTGGCGGGGCAGGAAGACCATGGAGACTCCGTCGAGTTCGCCGAACAGGAGTTCGTCGGAAGGAGCGCCAAACGGAGACTCGACCTTCTCCCAACGGGCGCCCTCGAGCCCATCGAGTTCGTAGATTCCACTGCCGCCCAGCACTCCGATCACACTTTCACCGGAACTCGCCATGGTCGGCTACCGTAGCACTACCCCGGTCCCGGGGAGAAAAATCCATGCACCGAACTCCGAGGGCTCTGGGTGCCGAGGGTGAGGACCGGGCGGCGCGTCTGCTGGCGAACTCCGGCTATCGGATCGTCGGGCGCAATCTGCGCTGTGACGGCGTCGAGCTGGACCTGATCGCCCGACGAGGTCGGCTCGTCGTGATCGTCGAGGTGAAGACCCGGCGATCGCGGCGCTGCGGACTGCCGGAAGAAGCGCTGGACGAGCGCAAGTGCCGACGCTTGATCCGAGGTGCCGGTGCGTGGTTGAGGGAAAACGGAAGACGCATCGATCGCGTTCGCTTCGATGTCGTGGTATGCGAGGTCGACGGAGACGACTGGACCCTGCGCCACATCGAGGCGGCGTTCGACGCCTCCAGGTGATCCGAGACCGACTGCGCAGGTCCTTGTTGTCCGCGAGGACCGCGGGAGGCATGCTGCTGCCAGGGTGGTACAGACCGGCGCCCTCGAAAGGAAGACCTTCGACGTGAGCGATGCACCGCCCGAGACCTCAGCGTCCGCCGGCCCCGGCGGCGCCCCCCAGAAAGCCAAGCGCCACCAGATTCAGCACTATTGGGATGCCCACCCGATTTCGACCGACAGTGTCGACTTCGAGCGCGGCAGCCGCGAGAGCTTCGAGGCCATCTATGCGCGCTGGCAGAAGGCGGGCACACCCGATCGGCAAAAGTTTCTCGAGATGTGCCGCACCGTGAAGGTGTTGGAGGTCGGGTGCGGGATCGCGATTGACGGCCGCTTCTTGAGCGAGAACGGGGTCGATTACCATGCCGTCGACCTGAGTCGTCAGAGTCTCAAGCTCGCCTGCGAGCATTTTCGCCACAACGACCTGCGCCAGCGCTTTGCCAACGCAGACGCCACCCGCCTTCCCTTCGCCGATGGGACTTTCGGCCTCGCCTACTCCATCGGCGTGTTGCATCACGTGCCAGACACGCCGCGCGCTTGCCAGGAAATCGCGCGAGTGATCGAGCCGGGCGGCGAGCTGCGGGTGATGTTCTACTGCCGCGACTCGTACCACCACGGGCTCGTCACCCATGTCGTACGGCCCCTGATCTGGTTGTTGCTCCACATACCCTTCGGTTCGCGCATCGCCCGGATGGGTCCGGCCAAGCTACAGAGCATGTTCGAGATCATCCAGAAGCATGGCTTCAGCAAGCAGCGCCTGCTCGACATCAGCACCGACACGTCCGAAGCCGGCGACGACAACTTCAACCCGCACTCGAGCTTCTATACGGAACGGGAGCTGCGCGAGATCTTCCAGGGTTTCGAGGATTTTGATTTCTGGAAGACCGACCTGAAATACTTCCCCCTTCCCTGGCTCCGGGATTTCGTCGAGCGCAAGTGGGGCTTCTTTCTGCAAATGACTGCTCGAAAGCAGAGTTGACCGGGCACCGACTTCGACCCACAAGAATGAGGGGGGGCGGCGTACCCGACGGAATGGAAGGACAGGACGATCCGAAGCTAGTCCTGCTTTTCTTCATTAGACGTTGCGGCGTCCGCGGGTGCTTTGCCAGCGGGCGCTTCGGCCGACGCCGGTTCGTTTGCGGCGTCCACCGCCGCGGCCTTGGCCGCAGCTGCTTCCGCAAGCTTCGCCTCCTCGGTGGCAGCCAGGGAATCCGCCGTGCCGGGCTTTTCGCTCGGTGCCACCAGGGCGGAAAGGTCGCGGATCTTGGTGCGCAGGCGGGCCTTCTTGCCGGCCAGCCCGCGTAAGTAGAACAAGCGCGCACGGCGCACGTGGCCGCGGCTCTTGATCTCGACCTTCGTCACGATGGGCGACTCGACCGGAAAGATGCGCTCGACACCCACGCCCGAGGAGATCTTGCGCACGGTGAAGCTGGCGTCGGCGCCGCCGCCGCGGCGCTGGATCACCACGCCCTCGAAGACCTGGATACGCTCCTTCTCGCCTTCCTTGATCTTCACATGCACGCGCACGGTGTCGCCCGCGCGGAAGGGCGGCAGATCCCGCCGTAACGTGTCGTGATGAACTGCATCGATGCTTCTCATGACTCTTCCTCTCCAGGCGCCACCAGCAGGTCGGGTCGGCGACACCGGGTCAATGCCTTCGCGCGGCTCGCGCGCCATTCGGCCACGGCCGCATGGTTGCCGGACCGCAGTACCTCGGGCACTTCCAGACCGCCAAAAACCGGCGGCCGAGTGTACTGCGGTCCCTCCAGAAGTCCCGCCTGAAAGGACTCGCTCCGGACAGATTCCGGATTTCCCAGCGCCCCCGGCAGCAGCCGGACGGCCCCTTCGATCACGGCCATGGCCGGAATCTCGCCCCCGGAGAGCACGTAATCGCCCAGCGAGAGCTCCTCGTCCACCGCCAGCTCGATCACCCGCTGGTCCACCCCCGCATAGCGCCCACAGACCAGCACCAGCTGCTCCTCGCCGGCCAGGGCGGCCATGCGATGCTGGTCGAGCCTGTGTCCCTGCGGAGAGAGCAGCACCACCCGGGCGCTCCGCTCGGGGCCCTTCGGCCCAGCCAGGGCCTCGATGGCAGCCACCAGGGGCTCGGGCTTCATGACCATGCCGGGGCCGCCGCCGTAGGGGGAGTCGTCCACGCTGCGGTGCCGGTCGTGGGTCCAGGCACGCAGGTCGTGGATCGTGATGTGCACCAGACCCGTCTCGACCGCATTGCCCACGATCGACAGCTGCCCGAAAGGCTCGAAGAGCTCGGGGAAGATCGTGATGACGTCGATCTTCATTCGACCGGCTCCTGATCGGGGCCCTGCCCGTCGAGCAGCCCCGGAATGACTTCGATCACGGCGCGGCCGGCCTCGAGGTCGACCTCCCGCAGCAATGCCGCCGGGACCATGCGCTCGTGCCCTTCGTCGTCGTCGAGCACCAGCACATCGGGTGCGCCGGTGCTCCAGATGCTGCGAACCGTTCCCACCGGCCTGCCTGCTTCGTCTTCGATCCGGCAGCCGACGAGCTGATAGGCGTAGAACTCACCCTCGTCGAGGACCGGCAGCATCGAGGCTTCGACAAGCATTTCACGCCCCACCAGCGCCTCGGCAGCGAAACGGTCATCGATGTCCCTGAAGCCCAGCCTCAGCTCCTTGCCCCTGCCACTCCCGACCGAGCGGATTTCGACGGTCCTCGACAATCCAAACTTTCCTTCGGCCGACAACTCGAGGCGCACTCCCTCGGCCAGCACACTGACGTCATCGAGATCGCAGCGGGCGCGCACTTCGCCGCGAAGCCCGTGGGCTCCGAGGATACGACCGATGCTGACTTTTTCGGGAGACGCGTCAGTCGACGATGTCGAGCCGGACGTTCGTTCCATGGCGCGAGGCTCCGAGGACGGCACGCATGGCCTTGGCCACGCGGCCCTGACGGCCGATGACGCGACCGCGGTCGTCGGCAGCGGTCTCGAGTTCCAGAACTCGTCCGCCATCCACCTCGTGCACCACCACGGAATCGGGGTCCGTGACGATCGCCTTCACGATGAACTCGACCAACTCTGCGGAGGGATTGGCCATATCAGCCTGCACTGCCGGCAGCCGCCTGGCTGCGCTTGGCACGTCGAATCAACGACTTCACCGTTGGCGAGAGCTGGGCACCCTTGGCAACCCACTCGTCTACGCGGTCGGTCTTCACCGAGACCTTCTCCGGATTGGCATTCGGATCATACGTCCCGAGAAATTCCAGGGGTCGACCCGAGCGCTTCTTGCGCGCGTCGATCGCGATGATGCGGTAGTAGGGGCGCTTCTTCGCGCCCGCTCGTGTGAGGCGGATCTTCACCATGCCTGTGGGTCTTCTCCAGTCGCGGCCGTAGCCGGAAGTAGCCGCAGAAACTAGGGAAAGCGTCTCTCCCGGTCAAGCCGCCGCCGATCTGTCGAGCCGCCCCCTCAGCGAACGCACGACTGCAGCCAGGGTCTCGGGCGACTCTGCAGGGGGTGGAGCCAAGCCCTCAGCCGCGCTCGAGGCCAAGGCGCTGCTCTTCCTTCTTGCGGGAGCAGAGGTAGCACGCGTACTGCAGCCGGTGGGGGGTCTGCAGCCGATTGTAATCCGCGTCCAGCGCAACCCTGCGGACACGCGGCACTTCCTGTCCGCAGAAGTCGCAGACCAGCCGCTGCTGCCCTCCCTGACCGCGCAGCTCTCCCTCACTCATGGCAGCAGATGCTAGCCCAGGCCGCGGCCCGCTCACGTGGCCGATCCCACCCGGAACCACAGTTGCGTCGGGGCCTCGTCTCCAAAGACCTCTCGCAGCGCCTCGAGGATCTGGGGCAGCTGGAGCTGGAGCTGCTGGCACCAGACGCTGGAATCCACGCTCGCCTCCAGGCGCCCATCGCGCAGCGACACGGGCCGGCAGTGGGCGGCGATCTCGGGCCCCACGGCCTCTTCCCAGCGATCTACGATTCGCAGCACGCCGGCCGGTGCGTCGAGCCCCAAGTCCTTCAGGACCTTCGGCACCAGGTCAGCCAGCGCCTCGAACTCGCTGCGGCGCCGCCTCACCCGTCGTTCTCCGAGAGTTGGCGAAACACGAGGCCAGTGGGAAGCTTCGGGTAGAAGAACGTCGACTTCTGGGGCATCACCTCGCCGGACTGGGTTGCCCGAAAGACGTCGTCCGGAGACAGCGCATTCAGGTAGAGGGCCACGCAGCCCGCGCCGGCCCGCAAGTCTCTCGCGGTCTGGACGGCATCCTTCGGGTAGGAGATCGCGCCGCTGCCCACCGCGTCCTGATCGAGACCGAACACGCCTTCGATCACCTCACGGTGGATGACCCGGACCGAGAGTTCGTCGTCGGCCGGGCGCGAGAAGATGCGCAGAGTGCCCGAGGCGTCGTCGGCCACGAACGCAATGCGATCACTGAGGGGCGCCAAGTCCTCGGCCAGCAGCTTGGGAATGTCCTCGGCCGCTGCGACGGAGACCCTCGACACTTCCCAGCCGGGTAGCCGCGCACACCACTCCTCCTCGCTCGGGGGACTGCCGCGCAGGATCAGCCGGTGGATTGGAAGCAGCAGGGTTCCCGGGGCGAAGGTGTTGGCGCAGTAGGCCAGCAGGAATTCGAACGGCGCGTCGGGCCCGGCTTCCGGGGATGCTTCGCGGCATTCGTTCCGGTAGCGGAGCGCCGTCTCGTAGCGGTGGTGTCCGTCGGCGATGACGAGCGATCGGTGTTCCATGAAGCGTCGAACCCGGGACACGCGGTCCGGATCGGTGACACGCGCCAGGCTGTGGTCCGCACCCGTCTCGTCGCGGGCGGTCACGACGTCGTCCGCATCGAATTCCGGCGCAAACACGGGCGGGAGCCGGTCCTCGCGGTCTTCATACAGAAGGAAGACGCTCGAGAGATTGGCGCCGGTGGCGCGCAGGATTTTCAAGCGGTCCGCTTTGGGACCCTCCAGGGTTCGCTCGTGCGGCCGTACGATGCGACGGTCATAGTCCTCGAGTCGCAACAGACCGAAGAAACCCTCGCGCACGTGGCGCTGTCCGTCCGGAGCGGTGAACGCCTGGCGTGAGGCGTAGAAGGCGGGCTCCGGGTCGCGCATCAGGAACCGTTCACGCTGCCAGGCTTCGAGAGTCTCGCGGATCTCCGAATAGTCGGTGCTCGCCTCCTCGGAGACGCTTTGGGTCAGCTCGAGCCGCACCGCGCTGTGGGGATCGGAAGCGTAGAGTCGTTCGCGATCCGCGGCGGAGATGACGTCGTAGGGCGGTACCAGAACCCGGCCGAGGTCGACACGGTCCGGGTCATAGCGAAGCGCACGAAACGGTCGCACGTCGCTCATGATGCGATGACGTCCTCCAGAAATGAGGAGAGCGCGGCCTTGGACAACGCGCCCCAACGCAACACCTCCAGCGTGCTACCCGTGGTGTCGATCACGGTGCTCTCGTCGTCGCCGCCGGCCTCGGCTTCCACGTCCAACATGCGCGGCTCGCCCTCGCCCTCGCCGCACAGGGCGCGAGCCGCAGCGCGGCTTCGGGCAGCGGGCTCGCCGTTGCGGTTGAGACTCGTCGCCGTGATGGGTGCCGCGCCCTCGCGCGCCAGCCGACGCGCCAAGGCCGTCGCCAGGGGATGGGAAGAGCAGCGCAGACCCACCGCACCATCCCTCCGGGCGATGCCGTCGGCCAAGGGACCCATGCCTTTGGCCAAGGCATCGGAACACGGAACGATCAGCGTCAGCGGCCCCGGCCAGAAGGCGTCGGCAAGCCGCCGCGCCTGATGCCCGAGCTCGAAGCCCAGCGCGTCGGCAGCGGCGACATTCTCGGCCAGCACCGAGATGGGCTGACGCTGACCGCGTCCCTTCCAACGCTGAAGTCGCCCGACTGCCTTTTCCGAACGGACGTCGACCGCAAGACCCCAGACGGTCTCCGTCGGGTAGGCAATCAGTC